>JACCDX011395230.1_pt1 | contig 31376 bp, 27 predicted proteins | sample 7449681 | NCBI WGS metagenome assembly JACCDX01 (sample SAMN15323450, study PRJNA562643) | freshwater metagenome | isolation source: river surface water | place: USA:Blue River Watershed | collected 2017-08-18
AGGGAGCTTCGGGATCTTCTCGAAGCGTGGCGTGATGCCCGTAGGACGGCGTGGCAAACGACCATTAAGGTCGCCACAACAGGCATCCTGGCTGCTCTGTTGGTGGGTGCTGCCATCAAGCTCAAGTTGATGGGAGGCGCCCAATGATCGAGACATTGCTAGGTGGCTTCCTTGGCGGAGCCTTCCGACTGGCTCCTGAAATTCTGAAGTGGCTCGACCGAAAGGGAGAGCGTGGTCACGAATTGGCCATGCAGGACAAAGCGCTGGAGTTCGAAAAACTCCGCGGAGCCCAGCGCATGGCTGAGATCGGTGCTGCCTCCGATGCGGCCTGGAACTCCGGAGCTATCGATGCTTTTAAGGAAGCGGTGGCAGCCCAAGGGCAGCGGTCTGGCATCGGCTGGGCCGACGCGCTCTCTGCCAGCGTGCGTCCAGTGATCACCTACTGGTTCATGGGCCTGTACTGCGCTGCTAAGACCGCAGCCTTCGCCGCCGCGGTGACCGCTGGCGCAGACTGGGGCGAGGCCATCCTGCATGCCTGGACTGAGGCGGACCAGGCTCTATGGGCTGGCGTTCTCAATTTCTGGTTCCTCGGACGCGTCTTTGATCGGGTGCGGTCATGACTGCGGTTCCTCAGGCTGCCATTGACCTGGCCAAGAGGTTTGAGGGATTCCATCGGGTGCCCAAGCACGATCCTGATCGCGCTCACCCTTACATCTGCCCGGCGGGTTACTGGACTATCGGGTATGGCCGCCTTTGTGACCCTCAACACCCTCCGATCTCGAAGACTGACGGGGAGGCCTACCTGCTAAAAGACCTTGGGATCGCCATGACGGCTACCCTCAGGTACTGCCCGGTACTGGCGACAGAGCCAGAGTCGCGTTTGGCGGCGATCGTTGACTTCACCTTCAATCTCGGAGCAGGCCGTTTGCAGACATCAACCCTGCGGCGCCGGGTGAACCAGAGGGATTGGCCAGGAGCGGCCTCGGAACTGAGACGGTGGGTGTATGGCGGGGGGAAGGTGCTCCCTGGGCTGGTTGCCAGGCGGGCGGCTGCCGCAACATTTTTGAGCGTCGCGATTAACTGTAAGTGACATTACTAGATAAGAGCCATTGTGAAGTTTCGGCAATAGAAAAAAAATTTCTCCAAAATGGCGAAAAGACTCTCTGAGTCTTTTCGGTTCACATCTAGCGTGTAGGATGTTTGGCAGGTTAATCCAGCCCTTTATTTCTTAGTTCAGGACGTTCGAATCTCTGGCCACATCGAAAGCGATTAATCCGGACTGGGGTAGCTTGGCGGGGCTATCTTAGAAATTTTCTGCTATTGTCCAAGATCGCGCGGGCGAAGATTTAGCAAAGGATCAAGACGTAGGCGATCGACAACCCAATCGACGAAGCAACGTACTCGACTCGATAGCTGATGGCTTGAGGGCAGCAGTATGTTCACCTCCCGCTGTCCGACTTCCCATTGTGGCAGCACCGGTTTTAAACGTCCGGAGCATACCAGTTCCTTTACTGCGAATGGAGCTGCCACAACCACGCCAGCCCCGCCGAGAGAGGCCGCAATGGCGGCGTCACCATCATCGAAAGACATAATAGGCGTGCCCGTTACTTCAAAGCGCGAGCTATCGTCACAATCCAGGTACCAAGGGACAATACCTCCACCTCGCTGGTCCAGCCAACCTAGGCGCGGCATGATCATGAGGTCCTCTGGTTTGTGCGGCGTTCCGTTGCTTTCCAAGAAACTCGGCGAGGCATACATACCCAGGTGAACGTTGCAGATGTTACGGGCAACGCTACTGGCATCGGGTAATGTTCCGCCGCGTATCGCGCAGTCGATACCATCTTCTAGTAGGTGGCTTATACGATCTCGGCTATAAAGGTGCACTACCACATCTGGGAATAGTCGCCCGAAATCAACTAACGAAGGCGCCAGCACATGGCGAGCGATGGCAGCGACGGAGTCCACGCGCAGTATTCCGTGGGGTTGGGCATGATCGCCGCGCAACGCCTGTTCGGTTTGCTCAATATCCGCTAGCAACTTTACACACCGCTCATAGTACAGACGACCATCGTCGGTGATCCTCAAAGCGCGTGTCGTTCGTTCAAGTAGCCGAACTCCCACTGCTGCCTCCAGGGCCTGTATCCGCTGCGAAACCCGAGCTTTGGGTACCAGCAGTCTCTCGGCAGCACGCGTGAAGCTGCCGCTTGAAACTACTTCCACGAAAGTGTGCATTGCTGTCAATTTGTCCACTTTATTGCCTGATTAGAAATTTGCCTCAGCAGGCTTGTCCAGTGAGCCGCTGAGTCCATAATCTGAGCTCTCCTGAAAATGGGAGTCCTGATGTCCAGTCAACAAATACACTTCAAGTATGGCATGTCGACGCCTGACTTTCTGAACCACTTCGGCACTGAAGCATAGTGCGCCGAGGCGCTTAAGCGCTCGCGTAAGCTGCAGGAGTTTCGCTGCCCGAGGTGCGCAGTACACAGTACTATCATGTTGTGCAGGGTAACCATCGGCTTTATCGGTGCGGCGGTTGCAGCCATCAGACCTCGCTAACCACGGGCACCTTGTTGGAACACGCCAGCTGCTGCTGACCCTCTCATTCCTGGCCATCAACCTCATCAGCCAGGCTTAAACCGGCATCTCGGACTTAAGCTCAAGCGCGACTTCGGTAAGAACTACCCCACCGCCCAGTTGCTACGCACTTAAGATCAAGAACGCTATGTCGTGCCAAGAGAAATTTCTACTGCTCGACGCTTTGTAGCGGCCGTCTTGACGATCGACACCGGTATGCCGATCCGGCTCAAGCTCGACATGCTCATCGGCTTCACGTCTGATGCTACTGCCAAGTAGGCAAAGACCAGCTTTCTGCCCAAGACAATCGTTACCAACGACGGTCTGTGGTGCTTCGCCGCGGTCATCGAAAGCGGATGCACCCACATCACCATAGTGGTGGGTGCACTCAATCCCCTGTACCCGTCCAAGTCCAAGTCGTTCAACACCTTGCTTGTAAACCTCAAGACCATGGTGTCTGCTTCCACCAAAGCGCTGAAAAACAGCAAGTACTTCGAGACCTACATCGACGCATTCGCCTACCGGTTCAATCGCCGTTTAGACCTGCGCGACTTAATCGGCAGGCTCATCGGTGACGATGCTCGCAACAAGCCAGTTCCGAAAAAAGTTAGCAGAGAGGCTGGAATTATCAGACAAGTTTCTTACCAGACTTTATTGTTAAGAATTACTTTACAGAAATTCATGATTTTAGTTCTTTATTGATTCAGTGATATACAGAACAATAGGGGGGATCCAAAAAATTGAGTCCAAAAAAAGATTTTGTAGACATTTAAAAATTTTAAATCAATTTAAAATGATTTCTATTGTATTATTTTCTGGCGACCGCTAATTATGATTCATCATTTATCTATTCCTGCACGAGATCCGCGTAACGTTGCCCAGGTTCTTGTCGAACTATTTGGAGGCACGCTCACTGGCTTCGGCCCTTGGCGTGACTCGTACATTGCCTGGGCAGCTGATGCGTACGGCACAGCCATTGAGGTGTATCCCCAAGGCACTGAGATGTTGCCCGATGCAAGCTCAGGTCAGGCACGTTTTCGGACTGTGTTCAGATCTTCACCATACGTAGCTACTCATGCTGCCGTGTCAGTGCAGCGCAGTCGCGCAGAAATCATGTCGTTGGCTCAACGCGAGGGATGGCGAGCCATAGAATTGTCGCGTGGACCAAATCACGTTATCGAATTTTGGATTGAGAATGCGGTGATGTTGGAACTAATGACGCCTGACATGACGGACGATTACATTTATGCCATGGCCACTCTCAGATCCTAGACTTCCCTGAACGGTAGACTAGTTAAAAATAGGGACTTCCGCTGTTTTGAAGGAAAGAGCGTTGACTTTTGCACACCTTACCTAAATATTTTCCGGGAAAACCCTAATTGCAATAGGTGAATTATTGACGAAAGTTACCTGTAAGCATGAAGACAATCTTTCACTAGAACCTAATCATGTCGAGCACTGCCGCTATTCATGTTAAGGACGACCTCCCACTTGAGAGGTTTTCTTTTTTACGCTCATCAAGCCCAGACGATGTTTGTGAGCTTATGGGTAAATGTCTATCTCCGCACGAACTCAATGTCGTAGGCGATCGGGAAATGCTCGATGTTCATTTGAATCGCGTGAGCATTGGGGAGTTAACTATTCATACCCTGAAATATGGTGCAGAAGTTACGATCGATCCAGGTCAGCGTGGCGACTTTTTTATGCTTCAGCTACCTCTCCGAGGATATGCCGAATTGCGCTCAGGATCACGTCAAGTACAGGTCAACAGTGGCGTTATGGGGGTGTTGTATCCACGCGCTGATACATGGATGAATTGGAGCGCCGACTGCAGCATGATTATGCTTTGTGCATCTCGCGCAGTGATAGAACGCCGCCTCGGACACAGTCATCTTACGCTCAATGACAGCGGGCTTGCCGCGCCGCGAAAAGATCCTGCTATTTCAGCTTGGTGGCAAGTGACGTGCGATTTGGTGGGTAATGTCGACTCTCACCCTGAAATATGGTTACAAGGTACCACCGCAAGTGTTGCCATCGAGGAGTTTTTGTTGTCGGGTTTTGCAAACATGCTGCACAATCACTGCATGGCCCAAACCCGTAGCTCTTTTTCTGAACAAGGTCGTGAATTATGGCCGTTGCATCGAGCTAAAAATTATATTCTTGAACATCTTGACAAGCCTCTTCGTCTTCAAGAAATAGCTCAACATGCTCGAGTTAGCGTCCGCTCATTGGAGTTACTTTTTAAAAAATGGGAATCGGTAACTCCGCAATTTTTCATTCGTCAACAACGACTGCAAGCTGTGCACCGAGAACTTACTCGCAACCATGGTCGTGGCGTTACAGAAATTGCCTTTAAACATGGTTTTGTACACATGAGCCGGTTTGCTCAACAGTACCGGGAATGCTTTGGTTGTAGTCCTTCGGAAACCCTGCGTCTGCATCGACTCTGATCCACGTTGCAGGTCAGGCCAGTCGACTGGCTAGCATGTAGCCGGATCCCGCCCCCGTACCGGCGCCGGGCCATGTACTTGCGCCGATGTGAAACAGACCGTCAATAGGTGTGTTCCAGCGGGTAAGACCAACGGCGGGGCGCATGAGGAAAAACTGGTCGAGGTGGTGGCTTCCCGAGACACTGTCGCCCTCAACGAGATTGGGGTTGTCGCGCACCATATCGAGCGGGCTGATGACATGTTGAGCCAATACCTGGCTCTGCAGTCCCGGTGCATAGCGTTCGAGCAGGCGCATCACTCGGTGTGCATATAGGCCTTTGATGTCGTCCCATGAGGCGGGGCTGATCTGGCCCAGCGCGTCGGCCTCGACCTCAAAAGGCAAGGCGCGTACCTGAATCCAAAGGGTGTGCTGGCCCTCAGGTGCGCGGCTGCTGTCAAAAGCAGTGGGTTGACCCACCACCAGCACTGGTTCGGCAGGCAAGATACCGTTAGTGGCCTGGGCATAGGTCAAGGCCATTTGTGCCAGAGAGGGCGCCAGATGTACATAGGCAAACTGCTTCAATGACGTCCCTGCAGCCCAATCGGGCAAGGCTTTGAGGGCCAGGTGAATCATCATGGTGGCCGGGCCGCTGCGCAGGGCTTGCGCCGCCCGGATCGAAGCTGTGTAACGCTGAGGTATACGCAGCTGTACTTCAGGGCTCAGCAAGCTGCCGTAAAGTTGTCTCGGGTGAACGCCTGCAATCACCGCTCGTCGGGCATGAACCACCTCCCCGTTGCTCAGACACACCCCCGTAGCGCGACCTTGTTGCACCTCGATGTTCGATACTTCGCAGCCCGTTCTCACCTGCCCGCCATGTGCCTGAATGCAGCGCTGCATGGCTTGCACCACCACATCGGCGCCACCTGCGCCAAGCGCCATGCCAAAGCGTTCGCCGGCCATGGCCTCCAGAAAAGGAAACAGGGCCCCGCCCGCCACATCGGGTGCAAAGTCCAGGTGCAAGCCCCAGGCGGCGAGCATGGCATGCAATTCAGGGCTTTCAAATTCGCGTTGCAGCCAATGGCGCGAACTACTGAGTAGCAGCTGCAGCAATTGAAGACTTTGGCGGCTGCCCTGGCTGCGCCAGAGTTTCCACAGCCAGCGCAGATTGCCCCAGTCGGGTACCGGCTGCGCGAGCAGGCCTAAGAGGTGCGGCATAAGACCCTCAAAGCGCTGCGAAAGGGATTGCCAGCGCGGCGCATCAGCAGGCGAGAGTCGTTCTATGTGGGCCAGAGTGGCTTGCAGCCCCTGCTCGACACCGCACCAGCGCCAGTCAGTGTGCTGGCTGTCGGGCGCAAACACCGAGGCAAAGGGACGCGATACCGGTACGAACCGAAGGCCGTGCTCGGCAAGCAGTTGTGCATAGCGGCCGTGAAAGGTAGAACCCGCAAAGAGGCTCAGGTTCATGGCATACAAATCATGGCGGAACCCGGGCAGGGTGACCTCGGCAGTTTTGACCGCACCACCGGGTGCGGCGGCACGCTCAAGGACCAGGACGCGCCATCCGTTGACACTCAGATGAACGGCAGCGGCCAGTGCATTATGTCCGGCACCAATCAGGATGGCATCGAATGCGTTGATAGACACTGAATGGCTCATGCGGAAACACCCATGTCTTCGGGCGTTTGATCAAGCCAGGTCAGATCGGGCTCAGGCAGCGGAATGGCGCTCAGCAGTCGCCGTGTGTAGGCTTCTCGGGGGGCTGCAAACAGGGTGTTAGAAGGGGCAGATTCGACCACCTTTCCCGCCTGGAGGATAAGAATGTGATCGCACAGGCTGCGAACCAGGGACAGATCATGGCTGATGAAGATGAGCGCCAGCCCTTGTTCACGGCACAGCGTACGCAGGAGCTGGACGATGCGCGCCTGTGCCGAGACATCCAGCCCTGACGTGACTTCATCGGCAATCAAGGCGCGTGGCTGGACCGCCAGTGCGCGTGCAATGTTCACACGCTGGCGTTGACCGCCCGATAGTTCGTGTGGGTAGCGAACCGCCAACGCAGGATCCAGGCCGACACGTTCCAGCAATGCGGCAACCAGATCACGTTCGCATTGTCCCCGCATGCGCCCCAGAACTTGCGCAGGCCGGGCAATTGATGTGCCCACAGGCAGTCTCGGGTTGAGCGAGGACATCGGATCCTGAAACACCAGTTGCAGCCGTGATCGGTATTCGACCAGTTCCTGTCCGTGCAGGGCCATGAGCGACGCACGTTGATGTCTTCCGCCCTGGCTCTCTGGACGCCCGAGAACCTGCCGACCTTCAAACCATACTTGTCCCTCCTGGATCGGCATGAGTGCCGTCAGCGCCCGTGCCAGCGTGCTCTTGCCGCTGCCCGATTCGCCGATCACCCCTAAAGCCTGACCCGCATGCATTTCCAGCGAGATGTCCTGTAAAAGGGGTCTACAACCAGGGGTGGGGCCGCCCTGGGCCCTGGCGTCGGGCACCGAGAGTGAGAGGTTCTGTACACGCAGCAGCGGATTTGACGGGCCCGGTGGCGGCATGCTAGCGACAGGTTGTATGTTGTGTCCGATAGAGGGCACGCCGCCAGGGCTACTTAATGCCTCGGGCCGGTCAAAGCGGGGGGTGGCCGCCATCAAGGCACGCGTGTAGGCGTGTGCAGGACTGGCGTACACCGACGCGACATCGCCGCACTCCAGGATGCGCCCGCGCTCAATCACGCTCATGCTGTGTGCGACTTTGGCCACCACACCCAGGTCGTGTGTGACCAGAAGAATGCCGCTGCCCGCCTGTGACAGGCTGCTAATGAGGCGAAGGACCTCTTTTTGCACTGTCACGTCCAGGGCAGTGGTGGGCTCGTCACACAAGATCAGGCGCGGCTGGCAGGCCCATGCAATCGCAATCACCACGCGCTGCCGCATCCCACCCGAGAGTTGGTGTGGGAAAAGCTGCAACACGCGTGCACTATCTCTCACACGGACACGGTCGAGCAGCTGACCGGCCTCATACCAGGCTTGCCGAGCCTCCATTCCACGCTGTAGCCGCAACACTTCGGCAATCTGGGTACCAATACGCATCATGGGGTTGAGCGCTGTCATGGGGTCTTGCAGAACCATGCTGAACATGCGCCCACGCGCAAGTTGCCAATCTTGCTCCTGCCAGGCGGCAGTCTCCTGTCCATCGATCCGCAAATGTCCTCGTGTGATGCGTGCACCGGCAGGCAACAGGCCTGTGATAGCTCGGGTCACCATGGATTTGCCACCGCCGGATTCGCCCACCAGTGCATGGATACGACCAGGCATCACTTGCAGGTTGACGTCATGCAGGATGGGGTGGACACGGCCTGCGCTGTGAATTTCCAGGCTGAATGAATCGATATCGAGTACTGGCCGCGGAGGTGTGCTGGAAGATGCAATGTTCATGAACGCACCACCGGGTCAAGTTCGCGACGCAGGCCATCACCCAAAGCGTTCAGTCCAATCACACTGATCATGGTCATCAACATGGGAAGGCCCATGAGCCAGGGCGCCTGGTTCACGTACAGACGCCCTTCACCCAGCATGCCGCCCCACGTGGAGGCACCAGAAGCCACAGAGAGACCGACGAAGCTTAGTATCGTCTCCACCACAATCGCCACTCCCATTTCCATCGTGACCAGGGTGATGAGCAGGGGCATTAGGTTAGGACCAATTTCCGTGAGCACGATCCGAAAGCCGGGTAAGCCAAGCATCCGGGCACTGGTCACATAGTCCAGCGTCGCCTGACTGCGGGTTTCAGCTCTTACAACGCGGGCAAAACGTGTCCAGTCCACCACAACGATGGCCATGATGACGCTGCCCAGCCCTGTTCCCATGACAGCCACCAGCACCACGGCCAGAAGCACTGGCGGAAAGGACATCCACACATCCATGAGCCGCGAAATCCAGGCGTCCACCCGTCCACCGGCCCAACCGGCCCATGCTCCGATGGCGGTACCCACCAGGGCCGAGCCCAGCGCTGCGGCCAGGGCCACAATCAGGGCAGTGCGTGCGCCGTAAACAAGCCGCGAAAGGACATCGCGTCCCAGATTGTCGGTGCCCAGAAAGTGCCCGCTCAAGCCTCCGGTCTCCGCGCTCGTGATCTGACCGGGTTGGAGCCAGATGGGTTTTTCCAGAGGCGAGAGCAAATCCTGTTCGAGTGGGTCCATGGGGGAGATCCAAGGGGCAAACAGGGCTGTCAGCACCAGGAGGGTGCATATCGTTGTGCCAAACCATACCCGTGCATTGCGCAGCAAGCGCGCCAGCAGCGGTACGTGACGATCAGGGCTGCTGCTCATGCACCCTCCTTCCATAAACGCGGGTTCAGCCATACCGTGATCCCTTCGACCATCAGGTTTATGAGCATGAACAGCACGGCAAAGGTCAGCACGATGCCCTGAATCAAGGGCAAGTCACGGGCAATGACGGCATCAATGGCCAGGGCACCAATGCCTGGGTAGCTGTACAGTCGTTCAATCAGAACCGTACCGCCGAGCATGAAGGCGAACTGCACACCGGCAAGTTGAAGCGTCGGCGTGACTGAATTGGGCAGTGCATGGCGAAACAAGACGCGTTTGCTGCTCGCACCTTTCAAGCGTGCCAGGCGCACGTAATCACTGGCCAGTGCTTCCTGCATCGATGCCTTGAGCACACGTGCTACCAAGGCTGCAAGAGGCAAAGCCAGCGCAATGGCCGGGGCCAGCGAGTGCCAGAACACAGAGGCTGTCACGCGCCAGTTTCCGCTCAACAAACTTTCGAAGAACAGAAAACCCAAGCGGCTCTGAAATTCCAGCACCGGGTCGACGCGACCCGAGATGGGTAGCCAGAACCACCAGACGCCGAAAATCAGGATCAGCAGCAGACCCCACAAAAAATCCGGGATGGACTGCACCAGAGCGGTGAGTGTGTCCAGCAGCGTAGCGCTGTGCTGTCCATGGCGCGCCGCTGAGAAGACCCCAACCAGCGTGCCCAGTAAAAGGGCCAGCATGAGTGCAGTAAAAGCCAATTCGAGCGTGGCTGGCAGATGATCGGCAATCAACTGCGTGACTGCCTGCTTTCGACTGATCGAATTCCCCAGATCACCCTGGAGAGTGTTGCTCACCCAGACGGCGTACTGTTCGATCAGGCCTCGATCCAGGCCGTAATGTGCTCGCAGGCGGAGCACATCATGCTCAGAGGCACCCGGTGGGATCATCATCGCAACCGGGTCACCTGGAACCACGCGCATGAGTACAAATACCACCACACTGACACCCAGCAGGGTCAGCGCCATGGGGGCCAAGGCATTCCAGCCGGATCTCAGGTGATTTTGTAAAGAATTGCGCATGGATGTTCCTGGTTTCTTTTTCAAGGCGTCCAGAGCTTCACCGCAGCATCTTTGGCATATGCCATCCCTCCCGGATAGGAAATGAGTTCGAGCTGCATGCCCCATGGGGTGAGCACGTAGGTGATACTTTGCCCGGCAGCCGGTCCTTCATCGACCGGGAAAGGCCCCATCATGGTTTTGAGTCCCAGCGCACGTGCCTTGTCCACAGCGGTCTTGATATCCTTGACATAAAACGCCAGGTGGTAACCGCCGTAGTCGCTGTTTTTCGGCATGGTCTTGTTCTGGTCGGGAGATTCATACTCGAAGAGTTCGAGGTTCGAGCCCTCACCGCAGCGCATCATCGTGATTTCCTTGATGACTGCACGTGGATGCACGTTCACCAGATCGTTCATGAAGTTGCCTTTGGGGTCGGCAAAAGGGCCAAAGCTGAAGGCCTTCTGGCAACCCAGAACCTCCGTGAAAAAGGTCACGGCTTGCCTGGTGTCGGGCACGGTAAAGCCAACATGGTCCATGCCGCGAACCCCTGGCACGACCTTTTCGCTGGCCTGTACGCCGAGGCCGTAACCTCCAAGGGTCAGGATGCTTGCAAAGAGCAGTCCTAGGCCTGCCATGGTGCTGGTTCGTTTGTTCATGTCTCGTTCCTTAGAGGGTTTGAATGGTGGTGTGCTTGCCCGACCCGAAGAGGATCATCACCCCCGAGGTAGCGACTCCAGGGTGTTGGCCTCATCAGGACCGAGCCTGCTGGGTTGTTTGAGCGGATCAGGCCACGGCCTGAGGCAGGACAAAACCTGCGCCGTGGGGTGCGAATTTGCGCCCTTTGGCATAGACTACCGTCTGGCTGTATTGAAAAAGAGGAATCACCAGCGCGTTTTCAGCGATGTGTCTGTCCACCGCCTTGTAGCCGGCGATTCGCTTAGCCTCGTCTTTTTCTCCCCACAAGGGGCCAATCATCGCATCTAGGCCTTTGGGGTCCTTCCACGCTGAATGTGGCGAATGGCTGAACATGGCAAAGCCCGTACTGGTGCTGGGGTCGCCAATCGAGTTGCCCCAGTTGTAGAAGGCAGCCGGGGCCAGTTTGTGTTGCGAGCGCAACTCGAAATGCTTGGCCACTTCGTAGACCTCGAGCTCAACTTCGGCCCCGACGGCTTTCCACATGCCAGCAATGGCCTGCATTACTTCAAAGTCCTTGGGTTTGAAGCCGCGTGTTGTCTGAACCTTGAACTTGAGTGGCTTGTCCTTGCTGTAACCGGCCTCGGCCATCAGCGCTGCAGCCTTTTTCGGATCAAAGACCGTCTTGATCCCGGGGTCATGTGCGGCATAACCCGGGGCTTGCAGGGTATCGATGGCCTTGACATGGCCCTTGAGCAACCTGTTTGCCAGTCCTTGTTTGTCGATCGCCATCGCCAGGGCCTTGCGGACTTTGTCATTGAGCATGGGATCGACATTGGTCAGAAAAATCATCCCGATGTCGGATACAGGCGAAATACTCACGCCGAATCCCTTCCCCTTGAGGCGTTCGGCTTCTTCATATGGAACTTCGAGCGTGAGATCCGATCGGCCTGATTCAACTTCGGCCACACGGGCTGACGGGTCTGTGGTGAATTTGACCACCACGGTCTCAAATGCAGGTTTGGCTCCAAAGTAATCCTTGAAAGCTTTCAGACGCATGTGCGAGCCCTGCACAAACTCGTCGACCATGTAGGGGCCGCAGCCGATAGGCTTTTTCTCGAAGCCTGCCGCCCCCACTTTTTCATAGTAAGCCTTGGGCATCACATAACCGGTGAGAAAAGCCATCCATTTGAAGAATGCCGGTTCAAATTCCTTGACATCGGCGGTAACCGTATCGCCCTGGGCCTGGATGTTGCTGATCTTGCTCCATAAAAACTGGATCGGATTGCCGGTTTTCGGATCGCCCGCTCGTCGTAGGGACCAGGCCACATCTTCTGCGGTGACAGTTGTCCCGTCATGCCACTTGGCATCCTTGCGCACGGTCAGGCTGATCTTGGTCTTGTCTGCATTCCAGCCCCATTTGGTCAGCAAATCGGGCTTGAGCGAGAGGTCGGCGTTCTGATCGATGAACTGCGAGAAAACCGCCTTGTAAAGCGACTGGATGGTTGGATTGACTGCCGAAGGCCCGACGGTCGGATCCCACGAAGGCAGGCCTACGTTGTAGGCGATAGTCAGCGATTTCTGACTTTGTGCCAGCGCTTGCAAGGGTCCACTGGCGCCAAGCGCCGCGATACTGATGCCCAAACCTTGCATGAATCGGCGGCGTTGGGGTGCGTGGCGATGGACGAGGGTCGAGTTTCCGTGTTTCATGTTGTCTCCTATGGGTTTGAATCGAAAATTCAGAGTGCCGTGAACATCACCACCGGCGCTCGTCTTGTGCGATGGCTTTCACCAACGCCTGCGTTTCGACCTGCGCAAGCGCCAGGCGCAACCACGTCTGCAGCAACTGAGCCCCTTGCGGGTCGTCAAGCAAACGGGGAACCTGGGCCATAAGCTGGTCGTATTTGCCCTGTCCTCGGCTGTGGGTGTCGCTGTAGCCCTTGATTAAGCGACGACAGCGCAACACCTGCACGGCCAGCAAAGTGTTCCGTGCCGCGCATTCACAGGCCAGGTTAAGCCAGTCCTGCCAGTGCCGCGATTCATGCTGGTGGCGATGATTGCTGCGTCGCCAGCGTCGCAAGCTGGCAATCAGCCGTAATTGCGCATGTCCCCATAGCGTGTGCGTGTGGATCCTCCGACCTTTGTCCAGTCTGACAGCGAGCCAAGCCATGAGTCGAGGCTGGCTTTGCAAACGTCGTGCCAAGGCATCGGGAAGCAAACCCATCACTTCTTCTAGCCGTGGGTGAAAGTACTCTTCGCTGCCATGGACCTCGCGCCAACTGTTTGTGCCGATTTCCTGTGCCAGACGCTCAAAGCGCTCCGCTCGGGTCTTGAGGTCGGCCACGCGAATCACATCGTCATAGCTCATGGCTACCGCCAACCAGCGTGCGGCTTCAATCGTCAGTGCATATCCGTGACGGGAATCGTCATGTGCCAGTACACGCAGGACGTCATCGAGGTATTGATTCGCATAAGCCGCATCCTGGTAATCGGCCACACGTGCCACACCTTCACCCAGCCAGGACCATGTAATGGCAGGAAATTGCTGGCGGATTCGATCGACCAGACCCTGCATGGCTGGTGAGGCCGCCCGATCGGGCAAAGGGCGTGGCGGTGTCGCCATTGGTTCGTTTTCGAAGATAGGCACTCCGGAAGTCTTTGAGGCCACGGCGGCAGCGCGCAGACACGCCAGGCTAGCCTTCACGCCCACGCCGCTGCGCTCGACAACAGCCTCAAAATCGGTCTGTGAAAACGGAAGTACGCCGGCACCGGCAAGCGCCCCGAAGAGACCAGAAGAAATCACACTGCCATGCTGGACCGCCAAGGATTGCAAGTCACTGGCTATCAGGCGTCTCGCTTTAGACTGCACGATGTGCAAGGCATCATTGGCGTTGGCTACTCCATTTCCCGGTACCACTTTTTCGGCGACTGAAAAGGTGCGATGACTGCTGGCAATCACGGTGGTGCGATCCGGCGAAACCAGACCACGTTCCACTGCGCGAGCGGCTTCCATCCATTCGGCCGCGATCAGGATGTCGACCTGCCCGTTGACGGGCATGAGCGCCATCACCGGCACACGTCCGGGTGTGGGCTCAAAAAGTTCTATGTAGTAAATCGTGGCGCCGGTACGCTGGGCAACCCCTGCAACAGAGGTGGACTGTGCCGTCCAGCCTGCATGCTCGGCGAGGTTGACAATCCAGTCCACCAGCACGCCCCCGCCTTGCCCCCCGAGAGCCAGGACGGCAATGTTGTAGTGACGAGGTGCGCTCATGACATCGCCTTTGCCGGTTGACTGTTCTGGGCTGTATAGATCCAGCGGGTTTGACGCTTGCGTTGTTCACGCTGACGCCAGACCTGCAGCAGGGTATGGCGTATCCTATGCAGCAGTCTCTCCCATTTGCTGGGGTTGTGAACGCGGTGCACCTTGTAAAAGGAAGGGCACAGCACAGCGGCGTCAGCCACTTCACCGCAATGGCCACAGGCCACGCAATGCTCGTCAACATGCGCCACCGGATCAGGCTTGAGAGCGTCGCCGCTGGGGGCAAGGGTGAGGCTTGGACAGCCCGAGACGCGCATGCAGGCGTGGTCTCCGCTGCATACCGAAGCATCCACACCGAAACGTTCCTGTACCACTCGCTGTCCGGCTGCTTTTGCCTTGGCTTTTTGAGGCTTCTCTCTTCGCTGGCGATTGAGCATGCATTCGCTCTGGGCAATGATGACCTTGGGGCCGGGGGCCTTGCTTTGCAGAGCTTCATGCCATAAGGCTTTCATCTGGCCAACGTCGTAAGTGCGCGTGATCGTGCGGACCCAGTCCACGCCCACCCCACGGACCGCCTGCTCAATGGGGTGCATGGTGCTGCGGCTGGGATTGAAGGCACGTGAGGAGGGAATATCCTGTCCACCCGTGGCGGCCGAGTAGTTGTTGTCCACAATCACAAAGACGTTGTCGTGGCGATTGAAAACGGCGTTGGCAATGCCGGAGGTCAGTCCGTTGTGCCAGAAGCCGCCATCTCCCATGAATGCCACGGCTTTCTTCTCTGCGCCCAGCATGGTGCCTGCGTTGAAGGCCGAGGCGCTGGACGCACCAAGACCATAGCCCATAGTGGTGGCACCAATCGAAAATGGCGGCATGGTAGAAAAAAGATGACAGCCGATGTCGGCGCTCACATGGTGCGCACCGAGTTGCTGCTCGATCAGTTTGAACGATGAAAAGATCGGTCGCTCAGGGCAGCCCACACATAGGCCGGGCGGGCGCGCAGGCAGGGTGCTGGAAACAGGACCCGATGTAAGGTTCGCCGCAGGACTCGCAGCGGCGCTTGCTGCAGGACTTGTAGCGGGTGCGATTGCCGTGTTGTTCAAAGTGGCAGTGGGCGCTTCTGCCTGCGGGCCCTGAGCCGCCGGCATGTTCGTTCGGATGCCCGGCATCCGCACAGCAATCGCGGCTGCAAATGCTGCTGGGTGGTTCTGCCGCACAAAACCCTCAATGGCGTTGCGCAGGACATCCACGGTGTAATCACCGCCCAGAGGGAGAAGGTCTTTGCCCTGCACGCGGGTTGTCAGATCATGGCGGCGCAGGATGGTATTGAGATGCTGTTCGTGATAGTCCGGCTGGCCTTCTTCAATCATGAGAACGGCTTTTTTACCTTCGCAGAACGTCAACACTTCCTCTTCGACCAGTGGATATGCCACGTTGAGGATGTAAAGGGGTACGCGAGCGGCTCCAAATACATCGGCCAGGCCCAGTAAGTGCAAGGCCCTTAGCATGTTGTTTGTCAGACCCCCAAGACAGACGATACCGATGTGTTCGATCTCGCCGGCATGCATTTCGTTGAGGCGGTGTTCGCTGATGAAACGAACAGCGGCTGGCCAGCGATCCTCGATTTTTTCGCGCTCATGCAAGAAGGAGGCGGGCGGCAAAACAATTCGTTGCGTATCCCGCTGTGGATTTTCGAGCGCCTGTTTGAGTGTGAAGGCAGGCCTGCGGTTTTCCCGTGTGACGAAGCGACCATGCAGATGGCAAGAGCGGATGCGCAGCTGCAGCATGACTGGCGTATGGCTGGCCTCCGACAAAGCAAAGCCGTCATGTACTGCCTGAACGATGGCAGGCAAGTTGGGGCGGGGATCGAGCAGCCACATCTGGGATTTCATGGCAAAGGCGTGGGTCCGCTCCTGCATGATGGATGAACCCTCGCCGTAGTCTTCGCCGACAATGATGAGCGCCCCCCCTGTGACGCCGCCAGAGGCCAGGTTCGAAAGCGCATCAGAGGCCACATTGGTTCCCACCGTGCTCTTCCAGGTTACTGCGCCACGAACTGGGTAGTTGACCGAAGCTGAAAGAGCTGCTGCTGCTGCTGCCTCACTAGCTGCGGGTTCAAAGTAAACCCCCAGTTCCTTCAAGATGTCCTGAGCGTCCGCCAGCACATCCATCAGGTGGGAAATGGGGGAGCCTTGGTAGCCTGTTACATAGCCCACACCGCATTCGAGCAAGGCCTTAGTGACCGCCAGAATGCCTTCGCCATGAAATTCCGTGCCCGCTGGCACTTTGAGTTGCTGCACCTCCGCAGCAAATGATCTTTCAGCCATTCGGCTCTCCGTCAATTTCGCTTGTTCAAACCCGATCAGTCAGCCTTGATGCCGCTCGCTCTGATCACCGGGCCGAACAAAGCGGTCTCGGCCTGCACGAGCGCCTTGAGTTCAGCAGGCGTCATGGGCTGGGCATCTGCGCCGAGCTCGGCAAAGCGCGCCTTCACTGCGGGAAGTCCCAGCAGGCGATTGATTTCCCGGTTCATTCTTTGCACATGCGAGGGCGGCATGGACGCGGGGGCGTAGATGGCAAATGGTGTGTCGACATGGACTTTGCCGAAGCCCTCTTCCTCCACGGTGGGAGCGGCAGGAAAATTCGAGGTGCGTCTGGGACTGGCCACGGCCAGCAACTTGAGCTTTCCCGACCTGACGCTCTGGAACACTGTCCCTGGCGCCAGTGCAAAGTCAATCTGGCCAGCCATCACGTCCTGAATCGCGGGGGCTGCGCCACGGTAGGGAATGTGGGTGGCAAAAATGCCGGTGTTCTGCTTGAACAGTTCCCCGCCGATATGTGGCGTTGTGCCGTTGCCGGCGGAGCCATAACTGAGCTTGCCGGGATGAGCACGTGCGTAGGCGACGAATTCCTTCAGGTTGTTGGCAGGCAGTGTAGGACGGGTGATCAGGAACAACTGGGTATTGGCCAGCAGTGCCACATGCTGAAAATCCTTGCCGCTGTCAAATGAGAGGCTGGAAAACATCAGTGGGTTGACCGACTCCAGGGTGGTTACATTGACCATGAATGTATGGCCATCAGCACCAGTGCGTTGCAGTTCCTGTGCGGCCACATTGCCGCCCGCTCCCCCGCGGTTGTCGATCAACACCGGCTGACCAAGGGCCTCACTCAATTGCGGAGCCAGCAGGCGCGCCATGACATCCGCCAGGCCACCGGGTGGAAACGCCACGATCAGTCGTACCGGCTTTGATGGCCAGATGGCCGGGGCCTGTTGTGCCATCCCTGTACCCGCAGCAGCCAGGCCCAGGAGCAGGGCTGTGATGGTACGGCGCCTATCAAGAAATAGTGTTTGAATGTCTCTCATGTTCCGGACTTTCGATCTTGCACATCAGGCCGGGACCAGAGCCAGCACCCTCAGCGGGCTACCGGAACCACCTTTGATCTTGAGAGGCGCAGCCAGGACCATCGCTCCGACGGCAGGCAGTTCGTCCAGACGGGACAGGCATTGCAGGCCGTATTTGTTGGCGCCATGCATCAGGGTATGACAGGGGTACGGGGTCGACCAGGCATAGGACTGTCCCGCATCGGTGTTGATGGTTTCCACCCCGAATCCGCGAACCCCTCTCTGGATCAGCCATTCCACTGCGGCCTGTGTGGGGCCGGGGGTGTGTGCCCCATCTTCTTTCATGTTGACGAAGGAGGCGGGGTCACTGATCCGCTTGCTCCAGTCGGTACGAAAGAGCAGCCAGGCGCCTTGCGGGATGCGACCATGCCGGGTTTCCCAGGCGTCCAGATAGGGCACGTCGAGCAGCCAGTCCGGGTTGCTGGCCACTTCATGACTGGCATCGACGACGCAGGCCGGTCCGATGAATTGCTGCGGCTCGATGGTATCAACGCTGTTGTTTGGATGGTCTTTGCCCGTAACCCAGTGAACGGGCGCGTCAAAGTGTGTGCCCGTGTGCTCACCGCAAGAGAAGTTGTTCCAGTACCAGCCTGGTCCAGCCTCGTCGTACTGGCTGATTTGCTCCTGCTTAAATGCCCAGACCTGACCGAACTGGGGTGGCAGCACCAGGGCTGGAAATTCGCTGGAAAGGGTTTGAGTGAGGTCAATGACCTTGATGCCGCCCGACTGCAAGCCTTGAGCCAGGCTGTTTAAGGTGGAATTGCTCATGATTTTGTCTCCTTGAAGTTAGAATTGAAAGGCGGTGAAACTCAACGATGGACGTTCCTAGACAACTCCCAAAACCTGCGCCAGATGAAAGCCCGAACCACCGCCCAGGCCAGGTCCGGGGTGTGTGGAGGCGCCGATATGCCAGAGCCTCTTGACAGGCGTCTCGTGGTTGCGCACGGAACGTAAGGGCCGCCATAAAAACGATTGATCCAGGCTGCAATCGCCACCATAGGGGTCGCCCCCGACCAGGTTGCAGTTCAAAGCCTGCAAGTCTGCGGGACTAAGCACCCGTCGTGCCAGGGTGATCGCGTTCAGATTCGGAATATGCCGGCTCACCAGTGCCATCACCCGGTCGGCGAAAGCCTCTCGTACCTTGATGTTCCACTGGCCGTCGGCAGGGATATCGATTTGTCCGGCGGCATCCCCGGCAATCTGGCGAGGGCACTCGGGCACCTGGACCCACAGGATGTGATGCCCCTCAGGAGCGCGGCTGGCATCAACGGCCGTGGGCTGAGCGACACACACGGTCGGCACTGCAGGAAGAAGGCCATTTTCAGCCTGGTTGACGGCAGCTGAGATGGCCTGGGCACCCGCAGTGAGGTGGACATAAATGGTCTCGCCCAGTTCTGCCGGACCCTTCCACCGCGGCGCAGCGGAGAGCGCCAGATGGATTTGCATATTCCCTTTTCCGTGACGAAACTGCTGCGCCTGCTGTCGCACGCTGTCTGGCACGGCCGAAGCCGGCAGAAGCTGCTGATAGAGCTGTGCAGGTGTGACGCTGCATGCGACATGTTCGCTCAGAAGGGTCTCACCGCTTGCCAGGCGAACCCCGCGGGCGATTCCACCTTCGACCAGGATCTTCTCCACATGCGCATTGCATCGCAGCTGGCCTCCGTGCTGACGAATCAGTTTGGCAAATGCTTCGACGGTCTGCGCATTGCCGCCTCGCACCAGTGGCAGGCCGACGGCCTCCAGTGTGTAAGCCACCACTTTGTTCATCAGGGCGGAGAGTGGTGCATCAGGCCCCAGTCCGGTGTGCAACACCCAGGGCGCCAGCAAGGCTGATAACGGGGACGCCCTTGGACCCAGGGCGTCTAACGTCTGCAGCCATGCGCGAGCTGGCTCCATGGCCTGGCCAATGAAACCGGTCGTCCCCGAGGCGCCCAGACGCCAGGCGTGCTTGCCCAGGGTTTTGGCGGTAGACCAGCGCCACAACTCGTTGCCTAATAGGGAAAAAATCAGCTCCGCATTGTGTTCGACGTCTTGCATGGCGTACTCAAAGAGAGCGCCTGCACCGGGACACAAGGCTTCAAACCGGGCGATGTTTTCCTGGCGAGATGTACCCAGCACGAGTGCTTGCCCGTCTGGCATGACCACGCCAGTCGGCGTGGCATTGTTGCAATAGGTCAAGCCAGCGTCGTGCAGTTCCTGGCCCAGCGCGGCATAAGCAGGTCCCACGAGGAACAAAGGGTGTGCAGTTGAAAGTGTGTCATGCAAAAAACCAGGCAGGGTCAGCTCATCGGTACGGATGCATCCTCCAAGCGTGGCTTCGCGCTCAACCACCAACACTTTTTTTCCGGCCCTTGCGGCAAGCGCGGCAGCCACCAGGCTATTGATACCGCTGCCGACCAGGATCAGATTGTTGTGGTTTGTTTCCATGGCCTTGATGATGATGACCCTGGCGCAACTTATCTAGCCGTTCCGCGAATATTTAAGCGCTCCAGTAGCCGTTTTGCGCAGACATGCATTGCCTGTGGGCTCAGTACCATTAAAGATAGGACATCAACATAGTTTTTGGTTAGCGCAGGCCCTAAGTCGGACAGGCTGACGGCATGTATAAATGTCCGAGGCTCAGGGGTAACCTCATATCGTGCGGTTTTTTCGAGGGGCGGGTTGAGGCCTGATTACTAGCGGGGGCGCGTTTGTAATGGCCTGGGGCTGCCTAACTTGTCTTTGAAGACCAGCAAGAGAGACCGCCGGCTAGGCTCCATGCATTTGCGTGACCTTGCCGACGCAGGGTTTGGGCAGCCAGTGCACTGCGCCTGCCAGTGTGGCAGACGAAGATCACCGTGGTCTCACTTGGAAGTTCGCACCAGCGAGAAAGCGCCTGAGGCAAAGCCCAGAGAGGCACTGTCTCTGCATCTAATTCAGCTATAGATTGCTGCTCACGCTCTGCATCTTCACGCACATCAACCACTAGCGGCGGCGGCTTGCGATTTAGTGCATTCCGAACGGCATATGCACTCATTTCGAGGCTCTGCCCAGTTTCAGGGGTGCTAAGTCGATTCGTGACTATGGTCGTGCCGACCCCTTGCATCGCCTTCAGAGCCAATCCACAGGCATCCAGCCGCTTGCAAGCTTCCTCCATCATGACCGGACTGTCGGCGAGACCGAAGGACATCCTAACAGCAGATTCAACTTGCCAGGTCGGCAGAGCCATGGCCCTCAACACATGGCTCGGTTCTGCGAGTGCGGCGCTGCATGCAGATCCGCCACTCACACGTATTCCGGCTGAGTCGAAGAGGTTGATAAGCTCGTTCGCTGTGGCGCCTGGCACTGAGAAGTTCAAGGTTGTGGGTAGGCAGCCGTCAAATGGAGCGTTGAATACGATACCCGGAAACGCCCCCTTGAGTGTACCGATGAGGCGTTCACGATGCTGATGCAGGATCGGCTTTGACATGAAGACATCCCTTGACTCCAGGGCATCAAGCACCACGCCGAGTGCTAGGATACCAGGCACATTCTCTGTCCCGCCGCGTTGTGCTTCCTCCTGGCCACCACCTGTCAGCAATGGCGTGAATGGGGCGCCCTCGCTAACGTAAAGCATGCCCACCCCCTTGGGGGCATACAGTTTGTGGCCGGAAAACGGCATGTAATCTATGCGCCACTCTGAGAGTTGAAGTTCTATCTTGCCAAGAGCTTGCACACCATCGACCAGCCAACGTGCCCGCGAGTGACCTAATACTTTTGCAATGCCGTCGAGATCGCTGACAACCCCGGTCTCATTATTAGCGGCCATGGTACATACCAAGGCGGCTTCGGATACGTGATCGGCGAGCCATCCGAGGTCGTGCTTGCCGTTGCTTCCGACTGGGATCGGCAGTAGCCTAAGCCCTAGTCCTAACAGTAAATTCCAGTGCCTGAGCGCCTCTGTTACCGCCTTGTGCTCAGTGGCGCCGTAAAGGACAGTACGGGGAACGGGTTCGCCGGCGTCGCGCCTTACGCGCACCTCATGCAGGACCGATAGCACGGCCGAATGGATCCCTTCTGTCGCACCACTGTTAAAAACCACCCGGCCGTCCGACACGCCGAGCAAGCGGCGAGCGGTGCTCCTGACCGCCTCAATAAGTGTCCGTGCCTTCAAGCCTGCGCCATGGGTGCTGCTGGGATTGCCGAATGCCGAAGTCATGGCAGACATTGCGGCAGCCTGGGCTTGTGGCAGAACAGGCGTTGTGGCATTGGCGTCAAGATAGATATCCATGAGAATATTTTGCTTGTGTTGAAAAAGAATAGTGATTCATAATTCCATCAAAAAACGTATTTTTTTAGAAATATTTTCCATAAATATCAAAAAACAAAGAAATTTTATGCAAGAAAAAAAATCATTGCCGCTCGACAATATCGACAAAGCCATACTAGATGTGCTGCAGACAAACGCAGTCGCGTCATTGCAGGAAATCAGTGAGCGTGTGCACCTGTCAGCGACACCGTGTTGGCGCAGAATCCAACGGCTGGAGCGCGAGGGATACATCAGCAAGCGGGTGACCTTGCTCGATGCGGCAAAGCTGAATGTGGGTGTCACCGTGTTCGTGTCCGTACGTACCAACCAGCACAATGAGAAGTGGGCAAATCGATTCGCAATGGTCGTCACTGCGATTCCAGAGATCGTGGAGTTCTATCGCATGAGCGGTGATGTGGACTACCTGCTGCGGGTCGTAGTGCCAGACATCCAGGCCTACGACAACGTGTACCAGCGCCTGATCCGTGGAATCGAACTGACTGACGTCAGCTCAAGCTTCGCCATGGAGCAAATCAAGTACACCACCTCACTGCCGCTGGGCTACGCCTGATCTGCGTCTACTACGTGATGATTAGCTGCGCTGTAGAGGAAGGTGCGTTCGCAGCATCATGATCGTGTCAGGTCTCGCGTTGTCCTTGCAGAACCATGCCAAAGCGCCCTCAGGGGTCTTTGCTGTGTCAGACTCGAACTGTCTCGCGGCCTGTGCTCTTTGTACGAAATGCCGGCAGTCCCAGAGTGATCAACACGAAGATGGCCGTGGCGAGTTTGAGATCACCCGGTTGAAGTCCGCTGGACAGGCCAAGCGAGACGAGCTGGTAATAGATGACGCTTCCAACCACCGGCGCGAGGAGCTGACGCGCTACGCTCGACCTTCCCACGAGCGCCTCGCCTATCACCAGAGAGGCAAGGCCATTGATCAGCACCCCTAGCCCCATCCCCACGTCCGCATAGCCCTGGAGTTGCACAATGAGTGCACCGCCCAGGCTGGTGAGCCCGTTGGCAAGCGCCAGACCTGCAACCGTGTATAACCAGACGCTGATACCCAAGGATGGCGCTAGTTCGACGTTCACGCCTATGACTCGCAACGCTGCTCCAGATTCGGTCCCCAGGTACCACCAAAGCGCAGCCAGAATGAGAATGATCAAGATTGAAAAAAATGCAATCTGGAGGCTTACGGATTGCATCAATTCAGGGTCGATCAACTGGAAAAGGCTGCCAGTGTCGAACAAGGCCACGTTTGACTTACCGAGGATTCGGAGATTGACGCTGTACAGCCCTGTGAAAACTACGATACCCGCCAAAAGCGGGCTGAGTCCGAACCGCAGATTGACCAAAGCCGTCAATGCGCCCGCCAGGATACCCGCCGCGATTGCCGCCAGCGTTGCGGTCACGGGTTGCCAGCCAAGCAGAAGAAGCGCGGCGCAGACACAGCCGCCCAGAGGAAATGATCCTTCGCAAGTCAGGTCAGGAAAACCCACCAAGCGGATTGGTACCATGATGCCAAGGACAATAAGCGAATAGACCAGACTCTGTGCGAGTGTCACAGGCACGAGGTTCATGAAGGCTGAGATGATTTCCATTGTGCTCAGTGCTTTAGCAGCATCCGGTCGTTATCGATCTGAAAGCGTTCGATCAGGGCTTCGGTGGTCAGTTCCGCTTTCTCGGTGCCACGCACATCGAAACAGATTCGACCGGCGTCCATCATGATCAGGCGGTTACCGGTGGTGATCGCCTGTTCCATGTTGTGGGTCACCATCATGGTAGTCAGACGTCGTTCTGACACCGCGAGCAGCGTGGCCGTCATCACACGCTGTGCGGTTCGAGGGTCAAGTGCGGCCGTGTGTTCGTCCAGCAGTAGCAATTTTGGCTGGGAAATCACGGCCATCAACAGTGACAAGGCTTGTCGCTGCCCCCCGGAAAGGGCGGCAACTGATTCCTGGAGACGGGTTTCCAGTCCCAGTCCGAGCTCTGCTAGCAGCGCCCGGTACCGAACTCGGTGCTCTTCGGTTAGCAGCGCCCTAGGGCGGTGTGCCTGCCCTCGTCGTTCAGCAAGAGCAAGATTTTCTTCGATCGTCATGGCCGCCGCAGTACCGATCATCGGGTCTTGGAAGACTCGCGTCACAAGACCTGCACGCTGGTGCGGCATCCATCGTGTGATGTCTTGGCCATCCAGCACAATCTTTCCTTCATCGACCTCGATCGCGCCAGCGATGAGGTTGAGAAGAGTGGACTTTCCAGCGCCGTTGCCGCCGATCACCACCACGAAATCACCCTGCTGGACGGTAAGGTCCACACCATAGATCGCGGGGCGCGATTCAGGAAGATCCCTGTTGAAGGTCTTGAGCAGGCCGCGGCAGGAAAGAGCGGGCTTGAAATCGCTCACTTCAGGATCCATGGGCTGTTTTCGAGCGCAGGCGGAACAGACAGGCCCACTGCATTGAGTCCCTGAGGGCTGATGAAGGAGTCAAAGTCCGTGGCCTTGGGTGTATAGGGTGCGATGTTTGCAGGCTTCTCACCTTTCAGGATGCGATCGGCGATATCGGCCGCATGCTCACCGTTCTTGGTGTATGAAACGGAGTGGAAACCAGCGAGTTGGTGCTTGAGCTGCTCCGAGTAGACAGAGTTGAACAGCGCGATACGGTTTCGACGCGCGACCTGGGCAACTACCGGAATGGATGTCTGCACGATGTTTGACTGGATTTGGTAAATGGCGTCAACCTTGCCTGCAAAGCTCTGGGCCCGTTGTGGAATGTCATTGGCGTTGTCCACCGGTACGGCCACCACTTCGAGGCCTAGCTTGCGCGCAGCTTTGTTGTAGAGATCCAGGTTGGTTTTATCGTTGTCCTCGCCCGGGTTGTAGAGCGTGCCAATTTTCTTGACCGTGGGTATGACCTGCTTGACGAAATTGAAGGAAGCCTCGAAATCCTGCAGCAAGGTGGCGCCGCTGCTCCAGGCCGAACCACGCTGCCAGTCGGGGACAATGCCGGCAACAACCGGGTCAACGACGGAGCCGAATACGATCGGAATTGATTTGTCCTTGATGCCACGTACCGCTGCCTGGTTCAGCGGCGTAGTGATTGCAAAGATCAGGTCAGGCTTCTTGGCCTCTGCGCGTTGCAGAACCTGGGGAATCAGGGTGCGATCAAAGTTGGCGTGCATGAAGTCATAGGTTACATGACGACCCTCGCTATAGCCCAATTGCCCAAGTCGAGCCTTGAAACCTTCAACGGCTTGATTAAGGGCAGGGTGTTCCCCGAAGCTCGCAATGGCGATTACTTTGGGCGCGAGTGTCTGTGCAGATGCAGCACTAGAGAGGATAAGAGCAAGAATGCCCAGGACTTTTTTGGCTTTCATGTACGGCTCCAGGTTAAAAATGTCAATGAATGGGTGTCGGAAGCCAGTTCTGGCTCGCCACACGCAGAAAGTTCTCCCCGAGAATGCCCAGCACAGCCTCGTCACCATAGCCACGCCGCAATAGTGCGTCGACCAGCTCGGGTAGTGCCTCTGGCTTGATGTCAGCCCAAGGTGGTCGCGGATAACCCCGCTTGGCCATCATGGGGCTTGCGTCAAAAAGCTGCGCCATGAAGGCTTGGTAGAAGACGACGTCCAGTCCCAGGCCAATATGTTGCGGCCCCACAAGTTGGGCTATGTGATCAATGTGGTTGACAATACCTGATACGCTCGAACTGTTGTCCGGGGCCACAAATGCGCCGATAGAGTTGATACCGACCACACCGCCACGTGCCGCTAATGCCCGAATCTGCTCGTCAGTAACATTGCGCTCGTGATCCTTCACGGCTCGGGCATTCGAATGCGAAAACACAATCGGCTTGGATGATAGTTCGATGATGTCCAGTGAGGTCCTGATGCCTGCATGGCTCGCGTCAAGCATCATGCCCACGCGGTTGGCTTCGGCAACGAATGCGCGCCCGAGCATGGAAAGTCCGGCATCGGATGGTTCATGACACCCGTCACCCAATGGATTGCGGACGTTGTATGCGGGGACAAGCCAGCGGACACCCAATCGATACCAAACCGCCAGCAAGGCCGGGTCGTAGCCCAGGGGGCCTGCACCTTGCAGATGAAAGCCAATACCCAGCTTCTCGTCGTCCTTGGCTTTACGGATATCGTCCACGGTCTCGACTATTCGAAGGTGAGATTGGTACTCGAGCCAGCGTCGTTGGTTTGCGAAGTGCCTTAGCGAGTGCTCTGGCTTGTCCCAGTCTGCAGCCATCGTGAGGGAGACAAACGAAAATCCGCTCGCATGGAACCTCTTCAGCATCTCTGGTCCTTCGGCGAGACACTCAGGAGTCCATCCGACAGCGCTTTCCCATACCGTCGCACGCTCCAGCAGTTGCCTGGCCGAATGCATCTCATCCATGGGTGCGGTAATCACAGTTCGCCTCGCGTCATGGTCGTTAGATCAAAGTTGACGTTGTAACTGTGAGCGACTATCCCGCTTGTTCCTAAAGACTGCAATCGTGTCGTGTGCTTTCTGCAGTAACGGTCAGTATGTTTTTGGTTGGAGAAAAGGTAAATCCCTCCTGCACGACCCGTTGTCGGGTTTTCAGTCCAAATTTTCCAGAGGAGTCCCGGCTCGGCGTTGACGTCGGACGCAAGGTCCTTCATGGTGCTTGCGAGTTCGGTTCCCCATGGACCATCGAAGTGAAAGTCAAATTCCAGAGGTATGGGGTGCTTGGGATTCATATTGTTGGTGTTCCAGCTTGTCAATTGGCTTGGTACCGCACAGAACATGGATGTGGATGTAACTTTGTTGTGATGTCTCACGCTTGAGCAGTGCCTGGCGAATTGGACGTACGGCCAACACACACCCAACAACTTTCTGATAGTTCTACTAGCAGGGATGTAATCGCGTTTCATTTAAGTTGATAGTGCAGACTTTCCTGAGGCTTCACTAGCCGTTTCGCGAAAACTACCGCGCTTTAATAACCGTTTTGCGCAGACATGCGGGATTATTCGGGTAAACACTCATGCCTTGTGTAGATAGGGGCAACAAAATTATTTCAAGCCTAAACTATCAAACCTTAAAGAAAAGGACAGAGCATGAAAATTGTGTGCATCGGCGGTGGGCCTGCAGGTCTGTATTTCGGCATCTTGATGAAAGGTCTCAATCCCGCGCACGACGTGACAGTGGTCGAGCGCAACAAGCCTTACGACACTTTTGGCTGGGGAGTGGTCTTTTCAGACGCCACCATGGACAACATGCGTCTGTGGGACAAGCAGACAGCCGACGAAATCCAGCAGGCCTTCAACCATTGGGATGACATCGAGCTGTTGTTCAAAGGGCGAACCATTCGTTCCGGCGGACATGGATTTGTGGGCATTGGACGAAAAAAATTGCTCAATATCCTGCAAGCGCGATGCGAGACATTGGGTGTGAAGCTGCTGTTCGAGCAGGAGGTCGATGCCGATACCGATTTTCCCGATGCCGACCTCATCATTGCCAGTGACGGCATCAACTCCAGAGTGCGAACCAAGTACCAAGAGCATTTCAAGCCTGACATCGTCACTCGTCCGAATCGCTACATCTGGCTGGGTACGAACCGCCTCTACGATGCCTTCACCTTCGACTTCAAAAAAACCGAGCACGGCTGGTTCCAGGCACACATCTACAAGTTCGATGAAAAGACCACCACGTTCATCGTCGAGTGTCCGGAGCACGTCTGGCTTGCGCACGGTCTGGACAAGGCGGATCAGCAGCAGTCCATCGATTTCTGCGAAAAGCTGTTTGCCGACAACCTGCAGGGGCACAAGCTGATGACGAATGCGCGGCATCTTCGCGGCTCGGCCTGGCTGAACTTCCAGCGGGTGGTGTGTGAGAACTGGTGGATCAAAAACGATCATGGCAGCCATGTGGTGCTTATGGGTGATGCCGTCCACACGGCACATTTTGCGATCGGATCGGGCACCAAGCTGGCGTTCGAAGATGCCATTGAACTCACCCGACAGTTCAAGAAGCATGGCGACAGTGTGGATCTGTTGCCGCGGGTCTTGGCCAGCTACCAAGAGGTTCGCCGCGTAGATACGCTGCGCATTCAGAACGCTGCATGGAACGCTATGGAATGGTTCGAAGTGTGCGGTGCACGCTACTGTGACCAGCTGGCACCTGAGCAGTTCATGTACTCCATGCTCACGCGCAGTCAACGCATTGGCCATGAAAATCTGCGCCTGCGTGACAAAAGTTGGCTCGAGGGCTACGAGCAGTGGTTTGCCAGCCAGGCGGCAGCGCAAAGCCAGATCGTCGCGCCCGACGTACCCACGCCGCCCATGTTCACACCCTACCGCGTGCGCTCGGTCACGCTGAAAAACCGTGTGGTGGTCTCGCCCATGGCGCAGTACTCGGCGGTGGATGGCATCGCAGGTGATTACCACTTGGTGCATCTGGGGGCGCGCGCCATGGGCGGTGCTGGCATGGTGTTTGCCGAGATGACCTGCGTAAGCCCTGATGCCCGCATCACTCCAGGGTGTCCGGGTTTGTGGAATGACGCGCAAATGGAGGCCTGGAAACGCATCAATGATTGGGTGCATTCGCATACAGATGCCAGGATGGCTGTACAGATCGGTCATGCCGGCGCCAAGGGTGCAACGCGTCGGGCGTGGGACGGTATTGATAAACCACTCGATCCCCTGGGGTCAGAGCCCGCATGGGAGCTGATCTCGGCCTCCACCCTGCAGTACCTCGAAGGCGAGAGCGCCTGGTCCCGTGCCATGACACGAGAGGACATGGATCGCGTCAAGGACGATTTTGTAGCGGCCACCCGCCGTGCTGCAGCTGCAGGGTTTGACTGGCTGGAGTTGCATTGCGCCCACGGATATTTGCTGTCTTCCTTTATCAGCCCATTGACCAATCAGCGTCAGGACGAATATGGCGGAAGTCTGCAAAACCGTCTGCGTTATCCCCTCGAGGTCTTTGCTGCGGTCCGTACTGCCTGGCCCGATCATTTGCCGCTTTCGGTGCGCATCTCTGCGCACGACTGGGTGGAGGGCGGGATCACCCCTGCGGATGCAGTTGACATTGCGCGGGCCTTCAAGGCCGCCGGCGCCGACATGATCGATTGTTCTTCCGGACAGGTAAGCAAAAAAGAAAAAATCACATTCGGCCGCATGTTCCAGACACCATTTGCCGACCGGGTACGTCAGGAGGCCGGCATCGCCACCATTGCAGTGGGTGCGATCAGCGAAGCCGACCACGTCAACAGTGTGATCGCCGCAGGCCGTGCCGATCTCTGTGCCGTTGCGCGTCCGCACCTGGCCAACCCGGCCTGGACGATTTCCGAAGCCGCAAAAATAGCTTACACCCCTATGTCATGGCCTCGGCAATATCGCTCGGGAAAAATGCAGATGGAAGCGAATTTTTCGCGCGAAAAAGCACAGCTGCAAATGCAGTTGGAAGCCGCACGTCAGGAAGGCCTGCGCAAGGCCAGTCTGGAGCGCGCATGAGCGCCTTGGCCTCTCCACAGGCGCACGCGCTCATCACAGGGGCGGGCAGTGGCATTGGTGCAGCGATTGCACAGGTACTGGCGCAGCAAGGCGCCAGGTTGAGTCTGGCCGGTCGCTCACTCGACAAGCTGCAAGCGCAAGCCGAGAGGCTGCGCCGGCACGTGCCGGAGGCCGTGGTCGTGTTGGCGCCGATGGATATCAGCAGCGCTGACAGTGTGGAAACTTCAGTGGTAGCGGCGCAAACGCAGTTGGGCCCGGTCAACATCCTCGTCAACAACGCGGGCCAGGCGCACAGCCAGCCTTTTGTGCGCACCGATGCCGCCCTGTGGCAGCAGATGCTCGACGTGAACCTCAGCGGCACCTTCCACGTCACGCGGGCGGTGCTGCCTGGCATGCTCGATGCCGCCAGTGCAAGCGGCGGCGGCACACCGGGCCGTATCATTAACATCGCCAGCACGGCCGGCCTGATGGGCTATGCCTACGTGAGCGCCTATGTGGCCGCCAAGCACGGCGTGGTCGGTCTGACCAAAGCCTTGGCGCTCGAACTTGCGCGCAAGAACATCACCGTCAACGCGCTGTGCCCCGGCTACACCGAAACCGAGATCGTGCAGGAGGCCGTGCGCAACATCGTGGCCAAGACGGGCCAGAGCGAAGACCAGGCGCGCCTGGCACTGGCCGCTCGCAACCCGCAGCAGCGCCTGGTGCAGCCGGCCGAGGTGGCACAAAGCGTGGTCTGGCTGTGCGCGCCTGGCAGCGAGGCGATCAACGGGCAAGCGATTGCCATCGACGGCGGGGAGCAAGCGGGATGAGCATCTCGACGATCGACATGGAGGTGCGCGCCCACGCCGACCATCACGCCTCGCTGCGGCTGTGGCTGCGATTGCTGTCTGTCACCACGCGCATCGAAGACACCATCCGCCAGCGTCTGCGCGAGCAGTTCGACATTACGCTGCCACGATTTGACCTGATGGCCCAGCTCGAACGTGAGCCTGAAGGCCTCTCCATGGGCGAGCTCTCGCGCCGCATGATGGTCACCGGCGGTAACGTCACGAACATTGTCGACCAGCTCGAAAAAGAGCAGCTGGTGCAGCGCATGAACCTGCCGGGTGACCGCCGCGCCTTTCGCGTGAGCCTCACGCCCGCTGGTCGCCAGGCTTTTACGGCCATGGCCCTGGCCCATGAAGGCTGGGTGGTCGAACTGCTTTCCTCCCTGAGCGATAGGCAGCAGGAACAGCTGCACAAGCTTCTAGGCAGCCTCAAGGCCGGCACGATCAAGGCCGCCACCCCTCCAATATCCATATAGGAGAAATCATGAGCCAACGCTACCTCCCCGGCCAGCCCCACCAGCTGCCGCGCCACAACACTGCGATGGCCGGCTACCGGCCCGATCATTTCCTGCTGTCCGTCAAGGAGGGTTTGGCCACGGTCAGCCTCAACCGCCCCGAGCGCAAGAACCCGCTGTCTTTCGATTCGTATGCCGAGCTGCGCGACTTCTTCCGCGCCCTGGCCTACGCGCCCGACATCCACGCGGTGGTCATCACGGGCGAAGGCGGCAACTTTTGTTCGGGCGGCGATGTGCACGAGATCATCGGTCCGCTCACCAAGCTGGACATGCCTGGCTTGCTGGCCTTCACCCGCATGACGGGCGATTTGGTCAAGGCCATGCGCGCCTGCCCGCAGCCCATCATTGCGGCCATCGACGGCGTGTGTGCCGGGGCCGGCGCGATTCTGGCCATGGCCTCCGACCTGCGTTATGGCAGCGCCCGCAGCAAGACCTATTTCCTGTTCAACAAGGTGGGGCTGGCGGGCTGCGACATGGGTGCCTGCGCCCTCTTGCCGCGCATCATCGGCCAGGGCCGCGCCAGCGAACTGCTTTATACCGGCCGCGGCCTGGGTGCCGAAGAAGCCGAACGCTGGGGCTTCTACAACCGCGTCTGCACGCCCGAAACGGTACTCGCTGAAGCCCAGACCATGGCGGCGCAGATCGCGGCCGGCCC
>JACCDX010232347.1_pt1 | contig 31343 bp, 28 predicted proteins | sample 7449681 | NCBI WGS metagenome assembly JACCDX01 (sample SAMN15323450, study PRJNA562643) | freshwater metagenome | isolation source: river surface water | place: USA:Blue River Watershed | collected 2017-08-18
ACAGGATTACAAGGTCCTACTGGAAGTCAAGGATCAACTGGTCCAACTGGATTACAAGGACTTACTGGAACTCAAGGTGCCACAGGTCCAACTGGATTTATATCCATTGTTGGATCATCCTATTCCGATTATGTATATTGGGATGGATCAGAATGGAATTATGATTCAGAAAAAGTACATATAGGTAAGAATTCCGGATCTATTTCACAAGCTACAAGTAGTATTGCTATAGGTACTTTTTCAGGTTATTTATTTCAGTCTGAAAATTCCATAGCAATAGGTGTAGGGGCAGGATATTCTTCACAAACAGCAAGTTCCATAGCAATTGGACTTAATGCCGGATATATTCCCAAACAGTCCCAAATTGGTACAATTGCTATTGGTACAAAGGCGGGGTATAGTGAAGCACAAAATAATACTATTAGTATAGGTTATACTGCTGGTGAAATAAATCAGGGATTTAACTCAATTGCTTTAGGCTATGGTGCTGGTAATTCATCACTGGGTTCACGAGCCATTGCTATTGGACAATCGGCAGGATCATGTAATCAAGGTTCTAATACAATTAGTATTGGATCAAGCGCAGGTTTTTTTAATCAATCGTATTTTGGTATATCTATTGGAAATAACGCCGGTAGAATGTCACAAGGGATAGGTTCAATAGCACTAGGAGCAACCTCTGCTTATACACAACAAGGGACTAACTCAATTGCCATTGGATCCAATTCTGGATGTAATATACAGGGACCAAATTCTATTGCTATTGGAGCGAATGCCGGTAATAATATACAATCTTCATTTTGTATAGCAATCGGTACCAATGCTGGTACTAATGGTCAAAAAGAATATTCAATTGCTATTGGACATTTTGCCGGTTTTCAAAATCAGTCATCACAAAGTATTGCTATTGGAAGATCTGCAGGATCAAACCAGCAAAAAGCTAATGCGATTGCTATAGGTAATTCCGCAGGACTTACTCTTCAAGATCAACATTCTGTTGCTATTGGAAATAATGCTGGATCTTATAATCAAGGACCATATTCAATTGCTATAGGATATAATGCTGGTAGTTTTAATCAGAGTACATGTTCAATAGTATTAAATGCACAATCTACTATTCTAAACACCACAGTAAGTGATTCATTTTATGTTAATCCTATTCGTAATTCTGGTACTCCAAATATTTTATATTACAATAATTCCACAAAGGAAATAACATTCTCCACAATTTTTGGTATTCAAGGACCTACAGGAAGTCAAGGTGTTACTGGGCCAACTGGTATTGCTGGACCAACAGGACCTACTGGTGTTACAGGGCCAGCGGGTCAAACCATTACTTACACTGCAAATTACTCACAATCAAATGATGCCTCTATTACAATTAATACAACAGCAACATTCCCAGCAACAGTTACAAGTACCACTATTACAACAAATGGCAATCCTGTTCAGCTTATAGCATCAGGTGATGCTAATCCTCTTTCTGCCGGAGGTTGGGGTCGTCTCCAATTATATCGCGGAACTACAGCTATAGGCAAAGTTTTACAATTTGAATCCTCTGCTTCAAATGAGAATGTACCCTTTTGCTTAAATTTTATTGATAATGTACCTGCTGGTACTTATACCTATTCTCTAAAAGCAAATTCCCTTGTAGCAAATACTCAATTCGGCGAATCTGATGGAAACATTATTACGGCACTGGAAATTGCTGGTGCTGTAGGCCCTACAGGTCCTAGTGTTCCTAGTGTATTCCTAGGTTCAGGACGTGTAAATGCCGGTGTAGCAGTACAATTAGACAATGTGCAGGTTCAAATGGCTACGAGTGGCAATCGTTCCCTACAATTTAGAACTGTATCAGGATCCTATACGGCACGATTTACAGGATATACTACATACCAAAGTAGTGGAAATCAATTCACCTATTTTTCTGGTGTTGGAATAACGCTTACAACAACCTATCAATATCCTGTATCATGGAGTTTCCCAAGCGAGGGTGATACCGCCATATACCATATGCACGATACAACCAATGGTAGAGCATATCGCATTACATTAATTGTAGGTTCAGGATACAATAATAATATAATAAGTATTGAGCGGCTGTATCCAATTACACTTTAAAAACTGCTTTTAAACTTTTTAGAATAGATATAGCAGGTGTTTTTGTCTTACATACAGTATGACCTTGCCAAAATACACTCGTATCAAATGATTTACCGTATTCAATTTTCTTTTCACCGTAATACACCACAACACCAATAAGTGTTAGAATTCCGGCTAGTACAATTGATGCATTTTGAACAGCTGTTAATAATTTTGTTTGTGTTGTTTCTTTTTCAATATCTTTCTGACCACTCCGTTGTTTCAAATAAACGTAAATACAATATGCCATCATCACTAATAGAATCATTGGAATCCAGAAAGAAACATGCATTTTTGTTGTAAGGAAAAACCAGCCATAAATGACAACACTAAATACAAGTGTTTCTATATGAGTAAAATCGTCCGGTGGTGCTGCCAGAATAATTAGAAAATATGTTGTAAAAAGACCTAACAAATGTTTGAGCCAAATTGTCTCTGAAAACATTTGCTGAACTCGGCATCCAAACAAATTGCCTAAATAATTTCCTGAAATAACAAGATACACAAGTGCCAGATAAAATCCATTAGCAAAATGTTTAGTAGTATCCATTTTTTAAGGGGAAGTATTTTTTGCCAGATGTGCCCAAACAAATTGCGATTCCTCAATCTGTTTTTCAGACATCCGCACAAACCAAGCATATCGATAGGTTCTTACAAGAGTATCTCCATCAAATGGAACATAAATTGTATTAGGTAACAAAATGGTTTTTGGATCCACTGGTTGAGCTTCACGTCCAAACAAATCCTCCAATGTTCGTTCAGAACCATCAGGATTTCTACTTCCTTCTGGTTCAGCAAGAAGATCCACACCCATTTCTTTTTGTTTATTCCAAATCAGTAAATTCTCACGACGTGCTTCAGCTGCCGTCCAAGCGGTAGGTCCCGCATTCAGAATACGATTCCACTGCTCGGCAGCGTACATCCACCCAGGATGATTGGGTGTAGCTGACCAAGAGACCCAAGGACTTGGTCCCACCATTTCAGATCCGGGTAATGAACTGGCTTCACCTGGATATATTCCAAATGTACAGGCCTTTGTATTCTTAAGTACTCCGGAAAACGAAGGTCCCACACACAGTACTGAATCTCCCATCATCGCTAAACCTCCTTTGCGTGCCAAAATATTTGAGATAGCCCATTGTCTCCAAACACTAATAGGCGCCGATTCAACCTTTTCAGGGACTGAAACTCCCGATCCGCGTAAAAGATCTGATACTGCCCGTCTTCCCAAAAGTGGCTGAATGTTGAATGACCCCTGTGTTTTCTGAACGGATCGTAAAGCAACCTTCAAATATCCTTTGTTGGGTTCATGGCTATTTCTGGCACCAAAATCCCACCAGTGTCTGGAGTTCGTTTCATCATCCACAATCCACCAAAGTGTGGGTTGTAAAGGCTTAGGAACTATTTGATAAGGTTGTAAAGTAGTTCCTTTACCGTAAGCAAAATACAAGTATAATATTCCGGCTAGGAAAAGAAGTACCAATACACTTTTTGTAAAATCCATCACTCTACTTAGAAGTACGAAAGAATGAAAAACATCCGATGGGTTGGATTTGATATGGATGAATGTCTCGGGGCACTTTACCCAATTTACAGTTATTGCGAACATCTTCTTGAAGATATTGAGAGTACAAACACACGAAATGCGTTTTATACAGATATGATTGATGTAATTTCAGAAGAATCATTTATAAATAAAAATTCATCTATATGGCTATTCCGTCCTGACTTCTCCTCCGTGTTAGTTTCCTTAGTTGATGCTTATATCCATGGACAAATTACAGGATGTTTCATTCTTTCCAACAATGGTTCTGCTCCTCTGGTAAATACTGCCCGACTTCTATTAAATTCTGGTGTCGCTAAACTTTCGAATTATACCGTTACCGATTTATTTAAAGAATCTTGGAGTGCCTATGCTCCCTGTAGAAAAGGAAGTCTTGTCAAATCCTGGACCGTTATACAAAATTGTCTTCAATCGGCTCATTTACCCAAAATGACAAATCCAAAGACAGATTTACTCTTTTTTGATGACAAGGTTCATACATCACTCAAACATGATTTAGGTCCAAACTATATTCAAGTTACACCCTATTTTAATTACACACCGCATTCAAACATATCCAGACTTCTGGATCCTTTATTTGAAAAATACCAAATCAGCCGATCTATAAAACTGAAAATTAAAAAACTCTCTGAAAACATTGAAACTGAAGATCTTCAACTTGTATTTCAGGATTCCCCCAATCATAAAGAGGAAAGTTATTCTCTTAAAAATCCGTCCATTCGTGTAAAACAGCAAATTAATGAATTTACTGAACCTCTGAAACGATTTATCCAAGCCTCTCCTAAGACACGGAAACCCACAATTCAGAAAACAATTCGTAGTCAAAAGACCACAAAAACCCCTGTCAGTAAATTTACAACAAAAAATTCGGCAAAACGTCGCAGCCTATGGAAACGTTATTAATTTTCAGTCCAGTTATGGGAAAAAATTGAGATATTCACGAGTATAAGATCCCATTGTGTTGATCTTTTCGGTTCTTTTCAGTTGTCTTTTAAAGGAATCTTTCTTTAGTAGTAGTAAATGGCATCCGATTCTGCTTCTGCTTCTGCTGTAAACCCCGCTATGGATATTTCGGAAACTGTTGGCGTCAAGGAATATGAATCCTTTGACGATATGGCAATTCCTACAAATATCCTGCGGGGTATCTATGCCTTTGGATTTGAGAAGCCTTCTCAAATCCAAAAGAAGGCAATTATGCCTATTGTCGAGGGACACGATGTCCTGGCACAGGCACAATCGGGTACTGGTAAAACAGGTACCTTTGTAATTGGATCTCTGAGTCGCATTGATCCAGAACTCACTAAACCCCAGATTCTGGTAATGGTTCCTACTCGTGAGTTGGCACAGCAGATTACTGCTGTAGCAACCGGAATTGGTTCCTATCTCTGTAAGGGTGGCCTACGTGTTCATGCTGCCACTGGCGGTCCACCTGTTCACGAGGATATCCGTGCGATTGATCGCGGTGTACATATGCTTGTCGGTACTCCTGGTCGTATTTTCGATCTTCTGAATCGCAAAGCATTCTCAACCAGCACCATTCGTATTCTGGTACTGGATGAGGCAGATCAGATGTTGGAAGATCGTTTTAGGGAGCAGGTCCACTGTATTCTGAGCATGGGCTTCCCTGAAACCACACAGGTTGCTCTTCTCAGCGCCACTATGATTCCTGAAGTCGTAGAGATCGCCACTACTCTTCTACGCAATCCGATTAAAATTCTACTACAGGCAGAGGAGGTGACGCTGGAGGGTATTAAGCAGTATTATGTCCAAGTGAATCGCGAGGAGGAGAAACTGGATACTCTATGTGATCTGTATGAACATCTGAGTATCTCACAGGCTCTCATCTATTGCTCCACTCGGCAAAAAGTAGAGTGGCTATCCAGTCAGATGACCCATCGTGGATTTGATCTGAAATACATTCATGGAGACATGGACATTCATGAGCGCAAGGAGCGCATGGATGCGTTCCGTCAGGGCAGTTGCCGTGTTCTGATTTCCACAGACCTTCTGGCACGAGGCATTGATGTCCAACAGGTCTCTCTCGTAATTAACTACGAACTCCCCATCCAGCGCGAGAATTACATTCACCGTATTGGTCGTTCAGGTAGGTTTGGTCGTAAGGGAGCCAGTATCAATCTAATTACTGAAAGGGAGAAGCGTGTTCAGAGTGACATTGAGAAATACTATAATACAGCAGTACTAGAGCTACCAGCAAGTCTGGTACTCTAAAGCTCTAAATATTGATAAAAATTGAGAAAATGATACCATACTAACAAATTACCACAATTTTTTAGTATGGACTATTCGGCACTTACTGTAGCACAGCTCAAAGCTATTCTGCAACAACGAAACAACGTTGGTATTTCTAAATTCAAAACAAAAGGAGAATTGATTCAACGACTCCAAAAACTCGATGAAAATGATAAGCGAATTGCTGAAGTAAGAGCTCGTGAAGAAGCTCAAGAAGCAGAGCAGGAGGCTACACATAGGCAGACAAGGCAACTTTCTCTACGAATTCAAGATTCAGTAGAAGATCAGATTGGATGTTTGGAATATCCGTTCTCTTTTCTGGATGATATATATTATCCAAGAACATGTGATCCCATTCCAGGGCAGCCAGAGGAAGAGATTGGAGACTTTCCAAACACAATTGCAGAATACTACTGGATTCATGAAGGAGTCAATGACGAGGAACCCTGGTGTTGCCTTTGTAAATTGAAAAATGATGTGTACGTCTTCTATAAAGGAGAGTGTGACTATACAGGGTTTGATTGCCAAGGAAATATGGAAATTTATGCCTCCAAAGATCCAGCGATTCTGATTCAGTATGGAATGTCATCTGCCGACTATGATAAATATTTTCAGGAAACCCACTAGACTAAAAAATTGATATCCTTTTTTTCATTTATGAATAAAAGTAAAGTAATGAACATCAATTATGATGAGGTGGCTCTGCTCTATCCGGCATCCCCTACAACATTTCCTCATGTATGGCGAAATCACGCCCATGATATGATTCCTCCTAGATTTGCTATTTGGTTTCCTGATAAAGCAAATTATCAAATCTATGATATTCGAAGAAATGAGGATACAAGTGTTATTCTAACCCCAACACGAACTCAACGTGAAAATCCATTTTATTTTGCGATTCAGAATGAAGGGGATCGGCGTTCTAGAACAGTTACAATCTATAATCCTCGTGCCTCTATAAATACACATAGTAATGTAGCTCTCTGGTTTACGGGAGCATGGCTCTGTAAGAAACATTCCTCAAATAATTTACAGGCTGTTCTCCCTATTCTTGGAACGTCAGATTTGAAGCCATTCAAGTATGTAAGTAATGTGGGGATGTACCCAAATTACATTTTCGTAGAATGGGTCAATAACTATACTCCAGAGTATATACGCAATTTAACACATAATCGTATGGTATTTTCTTCTCTTCAACCAATTGAAATAGAAGAAAATACTAAACCTCCTACACAAATTCCTGAATTTGTAGCCTCCGCTCTAGTGAAAGACGCCATTCAGAAAGGTGAATGTTGTCCAATTTCTATGGAAGATTTAAAAACGGGTAGTATAGCTGTTACATCCTGTTATCACATATTTGACCGTTCATCTTTACAAGGTTGGCTTACAGACCATACAACCTGTCCTGTTTGTAAGCAGGCATGTGTTGTTACGGAGGTCTAGAGTTTTCCAAAAATTGACTCTTTTTTTGGCATTTTTTCAGAAAGTAAGAATGGCTGAAGAAAATCGTTTTCTGAGGTGTGTTCAAGAACACCGTGAAGAACAAAGACGCTTGTCCTATGATCCAAATAACCGATTTGAGAGAACCTATGCTGAACACAAAGGAATTATTAAACCCATACATCGACAGAGTTATGATTCCGAAGATCGATTTCGCTGTTTGCGTGATGAGTATCCTCCTGGTCAGTACAGGTATCAACAGTCACAACAACCCCAACCACAACAACCCCAACACCGTCGTGAATCTCCACCGTCTTATTCAGAATATGATGTAAGAAGACAAGTTATCCCCAAAAAACCTCGTGCTTTAACAATTGATGATACGGAACAGTTTCCTAGTCTTCCTTCCTCTCCAGGATCCAAAACACCTAAAACTCCCAAGACCCCCCTTGTTACTCCTCTTCGTGAAGAATTTGAGTTTATTCCTCTTCCCAAATCCCATACAACGGATGTAATTAGTCTCAAAACTGGTAAAAGTATAGAACCCACAGATAATTCTTCCCAGCAATATTATCAAGTTGTAAAAAAAATCACCGGCGGATCGTGGTCAGATCGTCTGAAAGTTTCTCTGGAGCTGCAGAAAGAGCAAGAAGAGGAAGATATTGAAGGAATGGAATACGATGAAGACGGATTCCCTATTCTCAGAAGTGTAAAGGATCTGGTAGATTAGAGTGGAAATTCTTTTCGTTTTTTCTGAAAAAATCCACCACAACAAACACTCGCTTCCACAACCACCACATCTATTTGTGTTGTTTGTGTTTGTTTATTCAGTTTTTTTGGTGGAATTGGACGAATGGGTTCTTTTCGGAATGTGAATCCAGATGCCGGTTTCAGACGAACAATTGTTTGGAGAATACTTTTTTTTGGAGGAATCTTTTCTAAATGTAAACGGAGTTGGGGAGGAATAGGTCTAAATAACCGAGTTTTCAGCATTTTTTCAGAACACCCGCCCTTTCTTGAATTGTAAACATCTGCCCATGTCTCCCAAATTTGTGTATATCCATCCAATATGGAATACGTTCCCAAAGCATGAATAGGAAACTGAACTCCAAGGACTCTCCCAAATTTCCTACATTCTTCTTGCGTCAGAATTCCTGAACTTCCATCCCAAATTGCTTTCCGAACAACGGAATTCCAGTGAGGAGATTTTTGCGGAACAGGAATTTTTTTGGAATCCAAAGAAGCATCCAACATCCAAACAAGAAGTCGCATAATTTCCATAAGACTCTCTTCTGAAAACCAATCAAAAATTCTGAATTCCAGACCATGATTCTTAAATTTATTGAAATTTATATCAAACCCAACATACTCTAGCGCTTGATAAGCACATGTAGGAGAATCATACATCTGCTGTCGCCATTCGCATTTTCGTATATTCTCCACCGGTTCCACGAGTTGTTTTCCTGTCGGCATTTCAACCGTATCATATGTTCCAAGACTAACATACCGTGACGCCGCGAGTCTCTGGCTTCCCGCGGGAAATTTCTCGCCTATTCGCCGATCCGCCGTTAAATTGGCAAAAACATCCGGTGATCCCCATTTTGCCACTAAAAAAGGAGAGAGCCACTGAAACATACGCGCGGCCATACGATGTTGTTCCACAAATTTCGGCCAATTCAAAATATTTCCGTCTTTATCCAAAAAAGTCGGTAAAGTAAAATTGAAATGGTAGGTACCATTGTTAAAAATGGCAACATTTCGCCGATTGCTGGCAAATACGGCAAGTCCATAATTATGTTTGGGCCATCTGGGAATTTGCTGAAGAAGTTTCTCGCGTCGCGGAAGTTTCTCCAAACCACGTATCAGTCCAGTCATCCATCGTTCTTTGGCTGCTTTCAGTTCTTCCACCACGTCCTCCATTTTTGCTCGGTAAAATCCTCGTGTCATGAACTCCACAGTATCTCCGTCAAATGTCCACCAGTTTTCTTGCTCATCGGGTCCAAACACGGTTGGCTCCACTTCTGCCAGTCTTTCTAACAATGTCTGTGAAGCACACTTTGGATTCGGTCTTGGGGTCACTTCATACGTAGTTTTATGTTCTCCCCAACAATCGCATTTGGTAAAAGAATGGCCATTTAAGAGCAGGGGAAGATGAATCTTCGTTTTCCAACCTTCCGACAATCCTTCTGACCATTTCATCAGAGTTTTTTCAACTATACCGGGTTTGTATTGTGTCCAATAATTTACGCTATATCGTTCACGACTCTGACGAGTTCTCACAAATTCCGCCTCTACATCTATACCATCTGAAAGTTCAATATAACTTTCGTTTTCAATTCCTATGCCCCAATACTCTTCGCCAGGAATACAGATATTCTGATATTTTTGATGTTTGGGATTCACTGACATTCATACCTCTTATTGAATGTCAATGAATATAAACCGCACTATTTAACGAGTGAAGGACAATTCACAATTGAATTATTATGATCCGCAGCATACCATTCAAATAGTTCAGGATGCTCTTGTTCAAGTAAAGCCCAAACATTCACCTCCCATGAAAGTTTATTTTTCTGGCAAAGTTCAGAAAGTTTTTTTTCTGAAAGTGTCTGAAATTGATTTGTCAGAGAAGCAGGAAGAATAAAAAATCCTCCACAGAATCGCCAATGAACAGAATCAAGTGAAACCGAGTCACGGCGACTCCAACATCCAGGCATCTGAATTTTCTGAAATTCAGATTGATTTTTGAGTGTATTCAGAGTTTTTTGAATTTCATCCAGTGGATGCTTAAATATTTTCATAATTCCAGCATCAATCCACACATAATTCTGAATTACATCCTGACAATACGGTTGACACCGCCAAATCATCTCCACTTTTGTATTCATTAGAGCCAGGAACTCTAATGTATCCTTGTTTAAATTCCGGCATTCAGGAAGGGAAGGACGTGATGTTTGAACTTTTGAAAAACTCTGAAAACTAGACAAAGGAAAGCGAAGCCAAATAATTCTGGGATCCTTAATGGGCCATTCCCGATCCGTCCAGACAAAAATAGGTGCTTCAGGAAGAAGTTTGAGTAATTCTGAAAAATTGTTTTCAAATTCTTCAATATATCCCTCGCGAATCAGATACAGTGTTGTAACAAAACAGTACGACACCATTTCAGAAAGCCTATTTCATAGTAAGAATAATCATATTTAGACCTTTTTATCCTAAGCAAGAATCTGCATGTGTTCAGATGCGTTCACAACAGATGCCGAGCTATACAAAATCTGGTCCTTCCAATTCAGATACTCATCCAGAAGAGTTTGTAGGGAATCATGAAGAGCACCAGGAGTTCTGAACATTAGATTTGCTGAACATCCCAACTTCTGTTCTACATCCTCTGCCAAATTCTTAACAATTACATTTCTATTCGATCCCGTATATCTTCCTGAAATTTCGGAATTCAAACACTCCACTACCTGAACTGCTGCTCTTGAGCAGCACGTCTCAGTGAGAAATTTCTGAACGGCGGTTTCAAAGACTAGATTCAAGGACTCCTGAAAAGACATTCTTTCAAAACTAAAGCACAAAATTACTACATCAACGTTTAAATAGTTCGTAAAACTCTCAATTTTTTTCCATTTGGAATAGATATATTGAAGTATGGACACTGTTTTAGGAGATCATATCCCAACATCCACATTTCAGACTCTTTCTGAAATTCCAGGATTTGCTGGAACGGCGCTGAATATTCTGACTACCGAAGAATGCCAACAGATTATTCAGATTGCGGAAGAAAAAGGGTTTGTTCCGGCATCCATTTATACTGACTATGCTGGCCAGGAACATTTTTCAGACACCCGAAAATCCCACAGATGTATTATTGACTCTGAAGAATTTGTTAAACGGTTATGGCCACGCATCAAAGCCTTTGTTCCTGAAGTTTGGAAACGAGGCGAAGTTTGTGTGGGTTTGAATGAACGGCTCCGAATTCTTAGGTACGATCCTGGTGATGAATTCAAACCCCATCGTGATGGATCTTATATGTCAGCATCCAGTGCCATTTCCAAACTGACTCTGCTCATTTATCTGAATGAGGGATACCAGGGCGGATTTACTGAATTTATGAACTCCTCTGACACTGCCTGGATTGCTGTAACTCCCTACACCGGTTCAGTGGCCATTCAGGATCAAGAACTTCTTCATTATGTACCTCCGCTCCAAAGAGGTCGTAAATATGTTATACGGACGGATATTATGTATATGCCTCAGTATACAAAAGGGGATGTAAAAGAAATTTGGATAAGCGAGTAGTGCTAGGAAAAAATTGAAGACTCTGACGGCTTGTCGTCATTTTGTGGGGGTTTTCGTTCGGTTTTCTTTTCGGTTTTCTTTTCTTTTCGCTTTTCTTTTCTCTTCAAACATGCCTACTTGTGTAGTTCCTGTTAACTGGTTTATTTACGAGGCGCTCATGGAGAAGGCTGCCTCCTATCCTGCCGACCAGCCATTCAAGGCCAGAGCCTACAGGAGAGTCGCTGAATCTGTTCTTGCCTGTACTGAGAATCTTTACCAGAAATTTCGTACATCGCCATGGTATGTAGGTCTGCCCCATTCTGGACTTAGTACATTAGATTTCATTGAGGATTACATTGAGCGTACCAAGGATGAGATTTGCAGTGATTGTGGCAATGAACCCCACATCTGCTGCTGCCTTGGTCCTGTGACGTATCCTGATGAGAAAGAGGAAATTGCACCCACAGGAAGTTTTGCCTCTGTGCCTCCTACTGCTCAGCGCCAGACAGCTGTTGGTGGTTCCGGTGTACCTACATCACTACTCAATCCGTGGCCAACAGCTGTTGGTGGTTCTGGTGCACCACCTCCTCCACTCATTCAGCGTCAGACTGCTGAAGGCTCTCCAGTGCTACCACAGGTGGGAGCACCAGCAAATAAGCCACTGACGGTGGTACAGATTGCCGAAATTCTTAAGATAAATCTTCCTAAGAAGACCCCAATCTGTGCTGAGCCGGCAAATCAGGTCATTTACCAGGCTCTGATGGACAGGGCTGACTGGCTGAAGCAGCAGGCCGCACAATACAAAGAGGTGGCTGCATCCCTCCTCACCTACCAGGAGGATCTCTTTGCCAAGTACTCTGAAATGAGGGACAACATAACATCCTACATTCTGGATGAGAATGCACTGGAAGGTATTAGCAGTGAAATTGCCGAGTACATCTGCAGCAAGGTGGAAGCACTTTCCTCTAAGGAGACCTGTACCAGCTGCGGTACAGTCCCTCGGTGCTACTGCGGCTACCCCTGCTAAATCCACATACCAAACATAGATAATCACAAAAAATCCAAAAAAAAACTAAAAACGGAAAACTCCGCAAGGATTTTTCACTAGAAAAATTGAAGACACTGAATGATTCTGAAGTCCTGTTGGGTGTTTTTCGGTTTTCTTTTCTTTTCGCTTTTCCTTTCACTTCAAACATGGCCCACCTGACTCCAGCAGCAGTTGGTGGTTCTGGTGCACCAGCACCTGTTCTCGAGGACACAGATGATTTCTGGGATAGTAACAGTGTTGTGACTGATATCGACGCTGACAAGGACTTTCGTTTTCCTGTCCCTGTGGTACCCACTCCTGTTCCTGCTGCCGCTGCCACGCGTGCGTTTATTCGCATCTGGCACAACGACAAGGAACTCACACTCACCCTTGACTACGTCAATGGTCTCGAGATGGAGGAACTGGAGTTTGCTATCAGGGGACTCACAGCACAGTTCCTCACGCCCAAGCCGGCACCAGGCTCAATGGGTCCCAGGCCCAGGAAGAGGTTCTATAACGTCAGCATCTGCTGCGGCCCCAATGTCAGCAGCATTGATAACGCCTTCAAGCGCCGCTTCGGCAATCCTGAAAAGAAATGGCGGCTGCGCATGGGCCCTGGAGGCGGTCACGATGGATTTATCCGCAAGTGGGGCAAGGTTGAGGTATCCTTCATTCTTTATTAAACATACCACCAACAAAAAAAACAAAAAACCTAAAATGGTTTTTCACTGTGGGAAAAAAATTGAAGACTCTGATACTCTCTGAAGTCCTGTTGGGTGTTTTCGGTTGACTTTCAGGTGTTTTAAGGGTTTCTTTTCTTTTCTTTTCAAACAAAATGGCTTCTTTTCCTATTCTGTTTGGCGAGTCTTCCCATGGGAAGCGCAAGGTGTGGAAGATTTCAGTGGAGGATCGTGATGATTTGGGCGTGATTATCACTGAACATGGATACGAGGACGGTAAGAAGGTAGTGAATGAGAAGGTGATTTCTTCTGGCAAGAATATTGGCAAGAAGAATGAGACTACGCCAGTTCAGCAGGCGATTTCAGAGGCCAAGTCTGCCTGGAATAAGAAGAAGGATGCTGGCTACAAGGCAGAAGGTGAGGTGACTGTTGGTGCTGTAGGAGGCGCTGGTGCTAGTGGATCAGATTCAGATTCAGTAGTTTCAGAAACAGCTGGATCTGGTATTCCTCTGCCAATGCTGGCACAGGATTTCAACAAGCGGGGCAAGTCCATTTCCTTTCCCTGCCTGGTTCAGCGCAAGTTGGACGGTGTGCGCTGTGTGGCGTCAGCCAAGGGTCTGTTTTCCCGCAATGGAAAGGCATTCCCGCATCTGAAGACCATCAAGGCGGAGATTCTGGCAATTGGAGAGGAGGGCATCCTGTTGGATGGTGAGCTGTACTCTGACACTCTGACATTCCAGGAAATTGTAGGTCTGGTGAAGAAGGCAAAGATTAAGCCAGCTGATGAGGCCAAGCTGAACCAGATTCACCTGTGTGTTTACGACATTATTGACACCTCTCTGACCAATGTGGAGCGCAATGCCAAGCTGACAGACATGTTTGCTAAGCACAAGTTTCACTATCTGCGTCTCCTGGCTTCTGAAGAGTGTCCATCACGAGACCAGGTGGGTGAGTTCCATGCCCGTTATGTAGCCGAGGGCTACGAGGGTCTCATGCTTCGCAACAAGGCAGGCAAGTATCGTGTGGGAGTTCGTTCAACTGACCTACAGAAGTACAAGGAGTTTGAGGATGCCGAGTATCAGGTGACCGGCTACAAGGAAGGCGAGGGTCTGGAGAAGGGATGTGTCATCTGGATCTGTAAGACGCCCAAGGGTCAGGAGTTTGCTGTGCGCCCTAGAGGTACTCACGAGGAGCGCGCTGAACTCTTCTCCGATGCAGATTCTTATGTAGGCAAGAAACTCACTGTTCGCTACCAGGAACTGACCACAGATGGACTCCCCCGTTTCCCTGTTGGCCTGACTTTTCGGGACTATGAGTAAACTATAATAAAATATCCACGTAATAAACTAATAATAATTTTTCACTGTAAGGTGTATAGTGAAAAATATGTCTGAAACTCCATGGTTTTGTTATTTACTACAGTCGGAGGACAAGCAGCGCACCTACATTGGTGCTACTGTGAATCCTGACCGGCGTTTACGACAACATAATGGGGAAATTTGTGGGGGTGCATGTGCTACAAAAGGACGTTCCTGGAAACGTGTGGCATTAATGAAGGGATTTCCAAATGAAGTTGCGGCACTTCAGTTTGAATGGGCGTGGAAATTCCATGCTCGCAAACATGGTTCTGGTCTGAAAGCCCGATTTCAGGGTCTTGCTGACCTTCTAAAAAAGCCCAAAGCAACTTCCAAAGCCGTCCCTTTTTCCGAATGGAGTACAGGATTGCCTACACTTCATTTGGAAGAATTAGAATATCAAACACTCATTAGTGAATTAGGTTTAGTGGCGGTTAGAGCGGCGGCTCTTACGGCTAGCCTTACGGGACCCCTTACGACTCTTGACAGCACGGAAGGTGAAGCGCCCCTTTGAGTTACGGGGCTGCTTGGACTTGAAGCGTCCACGAGTGTTACGCAGGTAGCGACGTCCACCGACTTTACGAGTCATTCCACAGCAGGCCATTTTTCTTTATATCCAGGGATGCGAAAAAAATGATACCTATTCGTGAAAATTCAGAATACCAACAGTTTTCCGTCAATTATGATTCGATGTAGAAACGCACTGAAAGGTCCCCATTGGGTCGGGGATACAAAAATAGAAGGACCGCTTCCTCCAGGTTGGCTTCCAGGAGATGTCTTTGATCAGGAAACCAAAACACTCAAAAGAGCCAAACATCCTCCCATTGTGGGAATTGTGGATCTCACCAATCGTACACGGCAGGGATTCAGTAGTAAAGGAGTTCCTCAATATCTCTTTTACCCATTGGACCCTGGGTATCCGCCGATGATTGTAGGATCCAAAGCACCCACAGTAGCCAATCAATTTGGAATCGTTCGTGTTGAATCCTGGGACCCCAATAAAACCAAATGGCCATTTGGAGCCCTACAAGAATTACTCGGAAAAGTCGGGGATCCGGAAATTGAGAAGAAGGCGCTTCGTCTCCATATACGTGGAGGAGGTCGCCCGACCAAACACGATCCCGTCGTCGAACCATATAGTCCATGCGGTTCTCACATCATCTGGGATGAATGTTTCAATATTGATCCTCCGGGATGCAAAGATGTGGATGATGTAGTCAGTTGGCGTCGCCTTGAAGACGGAACCTGGGAATTTGGAATCCATATTGCCAATGTAGCCGCCTGGATTCAGCCTGACTCGCTCTTAGACAAAGAAGCGCAACAAAAAGGTCAAACTGTATACGAAGACGGTCGCGTTCTATATCCCATGTTTCCTCCGGAAATTTCTGAAGAAAAAGCGTCCCTTCTGGCGGATGGGAATCCAAGACCCGTTGTAAGTGCTATATGGACTTTCAGTCCGGAAATGGAGCTTATTTCCAAAACACCTAGATGGGAACAAACACAACTCATTGTTCAGAATGCCTTCACTTATGAAAGTATTCTGAATCCAGAAAACGTGGAAAAAGCCAACACACTCCAACACTTCCTCTCCGTCCTTCTTGATCAAGATGTAGGTTCAGATCCGCATAGGTGGATTGAGATAGCTATGTTGACCTATAATTCAGCCGCCGCCGAGGAATTATTCAGAAAAGGCCACGGAATTCTTCGGCGACATGCCGGACTTCTTACATCTGCTCCTCTCCTCAAAGCCATTTCTGAAAAAACTGGTTGTAACGAAATTGCCTTCCTCGGATTCAGTTCAGGAGAATATGTTGGGATTTCAGAGACTCTGACACAGTCTGATTATTACCATTCTGGTTTACAGAAAGCCCTGTACTGTCATGCATCCTCACCTTTGCGACGGTATTCAGATTTGGTGAATCAAAGGCTTCTGTTAGGAATACTGACTGAACTTGAAAATAGTTCTACTCTCGCGAATTATTTATCTGATAGAGCCAAGACTATCAAACAGTTTGAACGATCAGTCTGGTGTTTGGAGACTCTAAAACCAACGATAATATCCGAAGCGAATGGATACGTTCTTGGTTGGAAAATACAAAGAGAAGATGTTGTTCTGCGCGTATACGTTCCCCAATGGAAACAAACGGTTAAACTTTTCTTCTTTCCGGATTCTGATGGTCAGGAAAAGGAAAGAATTTACGTAAAAACGCGGGATACTTCAACAAGCGTCACATTCCAAACAGGTGATTCCATATCCATTCGTGCCTATTGTAATTTACGAAAGGCACAATGGTCTGAGCGATTTATCTTTAGTTTTGTAATGAAATAAGTAATTACTATTTTTCTACAAATTAAATAGAAATGGATACAACTGATAAATTAAAGAATATCGTAAACGCAATTGATGAAATGCTAAATAATAATAGACCTCAAGGTTTACATATGATTCAAACAATTAATACACAAGCATATGATATTCTGAATTTAGTAGTACTTACATCAATTGAATTAAATAAATGTAATGTGCTTAACGAAATTCTTAAAAATACACCCTTTCTTGCAAATTATGAAATAGATGTAGGTTTTGGTAAGATGTCTCTACTTCTAAAGGCTATTGCACATAAAAGTATAGAATGTACTCGCGTACTTATTGAAAATGGCGCAGATGTAAACAAACCTTCTAATATTCTTGGTATTCAGTATCCGATTGAATCAGCAACAAGAAATGAATTAATTGAGATTGTAAAATTATTAGTGGATTATGATGTAAATATAACATACCAGAGTGTAGTAAATTGTTTAAATACTCCCGAAATATTATCATTACTTATTCAAAAAGATTCCCAACACGTTGTCCAACTACGTAATAACCGCAATGAAACAGTTTTACATTATTATGATTTAACAACTGGCTTTGTTCGCCAAATTCTAGATGCCGGATATGATATTACATCTGTTGATAATAACGGAAATACAGCATTACACAAAATTAAACACCTAAATATTCTGCAGTTACTTGTAGAAAGAGGATTTAATTTAGAGGCAAGAAATAATGATGGAGAAACACCAGTTCTGAGTCAAATTAGTCTTGCTAGACCCGAAGAGAACATCCTCTTTTTATTACAAGCTGGCGCAAATAGTTTAATTGAATCAAATGACGGTAGAGATATATTCTTATATTCTGTATTCCATGGCTACCTTGAAGTATTTACTTATATGTTAGCACAAAACGTAAATATAAATAAAGTATACCAAGCTGAAGTTGAACGAATTACTGTTCTGGATATTGTGAACCAATTTATGGAAGCTATTGAAAACAACGATGATAGAACTGAAATATATTCAACAATGCGAACACAACTTCTGAATCGTGGTGCTATATCAGCACAAGATCATCTAGTACAAAACGGACCCGCACTCAATGAAAATACATACAGGCAACTTCCTTATCTTCATGTAGGTAAAAATAATACAAATTCAATTTCAATGAATACTTTCCAAAATGATAATATTGTGGGTATTCTTCCAACCTATAAATCAAATAATGTAACTAGACAGCATAGAATTTATAAGAAAAATCACGCATTCAAAATGTACAATAAAAATACACGACGACTCACAAATACAGGTAAATATATTCTGAATACGCGTAGGTCACCAATTACGCGTAATAATATTGAACCAGAAAATATTAGACTATACAGAGCACGTGTAAGAAATACAAATGCTCTGAATTATGGTCCAGTTGGTTCAGCAAACATTGAATTTGAACCTGTGCCGAATAAAATGAATGCTGTACGACCGGCAGAACCTGTAGGTCCTAATGTGGTAGAATGTAAAGGAAAAAGTTGCTTTCCAGGATTCAAAGGGCTTTTTTCACGCAAATCCAAAAAGGTAGCACCCATCGGAGGAAAGAAATTTCGCCGTACGCAAGTTCGTAGACGTAGATAAACTGCGAAGTTTATTTATATTTGAACCAGTATATTATAATGTTTCAAATAAATTTATTAATATAATAGAGTATCAATGTGAACCACTCTCATAACCGGAATTATTCCCATTTTCATTGTCAAAGTCCTGATTCGCTGGAAATTGCCACTCAGGATGTTGAGTAATATAGGTCTTTGTAATACGATGTTTTTGTCGTAGATGTCGCAAAAACATAAGTGCTTTTTGTTTGAGAGATTCGGGTAAGGTAGATGCCGCAATTTTATTAATCGCTAGGTGGACTTTTCTAGTTTGTAAATATGGCTGTAATAGTTGTCGCTCTTCATCCGTAAAATCGTCGTGTTCATAGATGCGGTTAATTGCCTTCAGCATGTTTGCCGGGTCATTGTAAGTTTCCTGAAGAGCAGCACACACTTCGGCATTATTAGCTTGATAATCAGAACTGCGGGGAATACGTGAGAACAACACATTATGAAGTTCATTTAAGTATGTAGAAGATAAATGACTAAAATTATTTGTAGTTGTATTTGGTTTAGTATTTGCCGTAAATGTAACACCACCTATTTTTTGTTTTTTTCCATATTTTCTTGATTTACGAACTTTACGTGTCTTTCTAGTCATTTTCTATTCGTTGTTTTTAGTATTATTTTAGACCCTTGAACATTAATAATGGGCATGCTAAGCATGCCCATTATTAATAGTTCTACGGGCCGCGGCCAATAAAACCTTAAAAACACGACAAAGGTGTTCCGCTTTGCGGAACACAAGTGCTCGTTTTTAATGTTTATTGGTCTAAGGTTCGTTATTTCCTTCATTGTTTGGATTATCCCATTCGGGATAGATATATTTTGACACAAGATTTGTTCGATATGTCTTATCAATTCGTTTTCGCATTAATAAATATCGTAAATAATTTAGAGCATTTGTTTTTAAAGGTTCCTTAAATCCAGTAGCACTGACATAATTTACAGCACCAGGCAAACCTCTTTCCTTAATTAATGATTTAACATACATAAGTTGTCCAGGTAATAATTGGCTTTCACGTTTTTCAGGTTGCTCATACAGTTCTTTAATTGCTCGTTTCATATCCTGAGGATCATTGTATATTTCTTGAAGGGATATAAATGTTCTAGCATTGTTTTCATGATATTGAGAAGTAGGATAATGTATTTTTAAACCCGACGCGTTTGTTTTTTCATATAATTCTTTGCGTTTTTGATTTAGATAGTCTGGACCTAAATTTCCATAATTCTTGCCATTTTTGGCTGGTTTGGTAGATTCCGCAAATTCTATACCTCCTCTTTGTCTGGTTCTTGATTTTCTGGACTTTCTTAGTTTTCTGGTTTTACGGAATTTCATATACTCTAGTAAATATTTTTTTTAAAAATTCAATTATAGAAAGAAATGCGTAAGACTCGCAAATCCCGGACACACAAATATGCTTCCCATAAGTCTGTATCACGAAGATATAAAAAACAACGTGGTGGTAACAATAATCTTCTTGATGCCGCATTTTTAGGAGAATACACTGAAGTAAATAAACTAATTAATGAAGGGGTAGATGTAAATTTTAGAAATGGAGTAGGTCAAACCGCATTAATGGTAGCTTCATGGTTAAACCGAAGTGGTATTGTACATAGACTAATAGACGCCGGTGCTGACGTAAATATTCAAAGCAATGATGGTTATACAGCTTTAATGGTAGCTTCTGATCGTGGATATATTAACATAGTACGTATATTACTGAATGCTGGTGCAAACAAAGATTTAGTAAATAATCACGGTGAGACAGCAGTTTCCCTTGCTAGAACTAAACAAATTTATAATTTATTACTAAATATAGTTGAACAACCACCACAACCACCTCAACCACCAGAATTGGAGTTAAAAAATATACCAGAAGGAGAGTCTGCCATAAATACTATTACTCATGAGCCTATTGAGGAAGGAAATATAATGGTTAATTTTAATGGAGAATTTCCTTACCGGTATTATAAAAAATCCACTTTTGAAAAAATGCCATTACCTAAAAAAAATCCTGTAACGCGAGCACCAATTGCGTCACCAATAACATATTATAGAGCACACCTTATTAAGCCATAAAGTGCAAATAAAACGAAGAATGAATAGATATAAAAATTGATTGATTCCATTTTGAATATATACTCAGTATACTTTTCAAAATGTCTATGCTACGAGTACCCGACTGTACGCAACCTTGTCCTGACTATCCGCCAACCGATCCCGCAATTTCTTACACCTTCCACCTCGATCCCTTTCAGCAATGGGCTGTCCAGGCCATTCACAAAGGCGAGAATGTTCTTGTCACGGCAAAAACAGGTTCAGGAAAAACACTTGTAGGTGAATATCAAATCGCTTATACGCTCCGTAAAGGTCAACGAATCTTCTATACAACCCCAATTAAATCCTTGTCAAATCAGAAATACCACGACCTAAAAAAGCAATTTCCAGAAGCAAGTGTGGGAATTCTAACAGGTGACATCAAATGTAATCCAGATGCCCAGATTGTCGTAATGACTACCGAAATTCTCCGCAACCTTCTCTTCAAACAGAATACGGCCACGGCATCCCTCGGTGTCGCCGGTGTAGTAAGTATGGAACGACTCGGCGCAGTCATTTTCGATGAAGTTCATTACATTAATGACGCCGATAGAGGTCATGTATGGGAAGAGTGCTTGATTCTGATGCCTCCTGAAATCAAGCTTGTGCTCCTATCGGCTACAATAGATTCTCCTGAAAGTCTTGCTAAATGGCTCGGTGAAATCAAACAGGTTCCCATGAATCTTCTGAACACTTCCTACAGAATTGTTCCCCTTGTTCATAGCATTTGGAACGAAGGTCTTAAACAGTCACTCGTCTTGAAAGACCGCGATGAAGCTCAGGCAGATGTTGGTGTTTATCGTACCTGGTTACAAGGCCGTGAACTCAAACAGGATGCTCACGATGCTTGGAAAAAAACAGTCAAAGATGCCAAGAGAGCCGGTGAATCGGCGGCAGGACGTGAAGGCAAAGTAAAACTTCAGAGTTACCAACATCAGATGAATGAATGTATTGCTACCCTGAAAGAAAAGGATCTCCTGCCTGCCCTATTCTTCGTTTTCAGTCGCAAGGAATGTGAACGATACGCCGAAAAAGTGGTAGGCTCTCTGATTACTACCTCGGAAAACGCGGATGTCAAACATATCATCTCCTTCCATCTTCACAAACATATGTCTGTTCTTGAAAAGTTGCCACAGTATCATCAAATCGTTCGCTTATTGGAGAGAGGAATCGCTTTTCATCATAGTGGTGTTCTACCACTTCTAAAAGAAATCGTAGAACTTCTGTTTGTACGTGGATTTATTAAAGTCCTCTTTGCTACGGAAACCTTTGCTGTGGGTCTGAATATGCCAACACGCACCGTCATCTTTACAAGTCTTGAGAAACCGGCAGATGATGGTGGATTCAGGTCCCTTCGTTACGACGAATATGCCCAGATGGCGGGTCGTGCAGGTAGACGAGGCAAAGATGTGCGAGGCTATGTGTATTATTTACCTGCCAGAGAACCGTTGGATCCTACAGAACTAAAAGGTGTCATGTCTGGAACCCTGGTACCTCTTACAAGTCGCATTCAATTTCATTATGATTTCATGCTAAAAGCAATTCATATGCATGGACGGTCTGACGAATCCAAGCCTCTCTGGATTCAGATTCTGGGACAAAGTTATTGGGCGGTTCAGAGAGATGCCGTTCTGAAAGAAATGTCCCAAGAGGCCGAAAAAGCCAAAGCACATTTAGCAGAGAGGAAAAAATGGCTCACGGATCTCCAAAGATCCGCATTTCAGGAGAAAGAACTGTTGGAAATCCAGAATAAAACAACCACAAATGCCAAAAAACGCCAAGCGCAAGCTGGTCTACGAAAATGGGACGATGAACATACAGGTCCTGCCTGGATTCAGGCCAGCAAAGCCTGGATCCAGGAAAAAGCAGCAGAAACTGAAGTTCAGAAATGGGTTAGCCAAATTGCCGATGCCGAGTCTGCCACTCCTGAATCTCGGTTAGAACCTGTACTTGAAGGATTGCGTGCCTGGGAATTCCTACATCCGTCCGATTTTCATCTTACACAAAAAGGAATTCTGGCGACAGAAGTGAATGAAGGAAATCCTTTCCTCATGACTGAACTTTATTTGTCAGGAATTCTGAAAGGTGCAACTGGTCAGGAAGTGGTGATAGCCTTATCCGCAATGTATGCCGACAAAGAAGCACGAGAAAAGTCAGAACTTATTCAGATTCGTCATTTCTCATCGCCGGTCCTGGAATCCCTTCAGTTTCTGGACAATCTTGGGCACAAAGGAGAACAGATTGATCGTACTGTGGGAGTACATTCTTCTGAAGATTTCTGGGAAGTCGCACCCTTCTGGATGGAACTTGTACATCGTTGGATGGGCGGCGAAGATGCTGCAGTCCTAACATCCACTTACGAACTCTATGAAGGTAATTTTATGCGAGGGCTTCTGAAAATTGCCAATCTCGTAAATGAATGGATTTCCATGGCAACCTTTTGTGGAGATGTGGATATGTTGGAAACAATGAAAGATGTGCCTGGGCAACTTCTACGAGGAATTGCCCAACCAGAAAGTCTGTATCTGACTTTAAAATAACAACAATTTATGGGAATCCCCAACCGCTAAGGCGGTTGGGGAACCATGAAATATGTTATATTTCAAGTCAGATAAGGCTACCAGAAATTGAAAGTGGTGACTTTCAATTTCTTGTCTGTATCTGACTCTCGCCTAAAAAGGCCCCAATACAGTGGGACTTGTAAAAACCGCCAAGGCATCTAACAGGCGTGTTTTATTCAAAATCATGGCAACATGGCCTTCCCCACACGCCAAATAAATTTTTTGCGATTCTTCTGGTGTAAAAAAGGAATAAATCTTACAGATGATTTCCATGGAATAAATTATATCTTCAAAACAATATCCGAGTGTCCACAGAGCCAAAAGACATCGTGTTGTTTCCACGCGATTTCCCGAAAGGGCGGCGCGACCTAACGCTTCCAATTGACGAACCGGTGGTGCATTTACAATTGCTTGAATATCGGTAGCAGTCACCGACTCAATTCCAGCTGCTTCCAACATCTGATAAAAAAGTTTGTACATACGAGCATTTCCTAAAGCCATAGAAATCATCCAAATACGTGCTTCTTCACTTACAACAAGCGATTTTTGCGTGCGGAATTTATCCATGTATTGAACCAGATTCACTGGCAAAAACTGAAGCATCACACAACGACTCTGAAGTGGTTCAATGAAAGGTTCTGGTCCTGCCGCAACAAACAAGAACCGTGCCTGCGATTCGTAATTTTCCAGAATTCTACGAAGGGCCTGTTGGCTAACTACCGGAACTGAATCTGCATCATCCATCCACACCCAGACTTTGGCGGTTGGATACCGGCGTGTTCTGCGAACAAATTCTGTGAGTTGTCCTCGGATGGTTCCAATTCCTCGGTCATCTACAGATGACAACATTAAAATATAGTCCGTAAATTCTTCCTTCGGAACACCGTGACTGAGTAAGTATGCTTGAAGAAAAGCTCGCGTCATGGCAGTCTTTCCGCATCCTGGTGGACCAAAAAACATTAAATTGGGTGGATTTTCTAAATGATTTTTCAGGAATTCACGAATGTGATCCTGACTATATACCTGATCCATTTCTGAAACAACTTGTAGTAAAAAGACAATCTCAGCCTTAGACCCATTAAATTAATGAAAAAGTGCTAACTATGCACCATTTCCTTATTTTATTTTTTTAAATTCATATACATATTAGCCTACATACTCGCAATCTTCATTACACATTCCATTACAATATTTACTAGAGCAATTTTCACATACACATGTACAATGGGTTTGTCCCCATTCTTCACATGCAAGACATCCAATTGGTGATTCAGCATCCTGTTTACGCTCAAAAGCAGTAATCACAGATTTAGACTTCTTCCAATTTTCCAGTTCAATACCTTCCTTTTGGTCATTCCATAATTTCCAACATCTGAACCATTGTCTGAGTTCCTTCTGTTTAGAAACATATACTTCTGGGTTAGATTTATAAAGAGAGTACCTCGGATCAGACATACTACTCATAGCACACAAGCAGAACCCATCTTCCTCACCAAAAGCACCACAAATGCATTCAGAAGGTTTGTAAGGTTCTGGACCAAATAAGGTTTGTAAAGCAAGAGCTTTGTAAGGAGGATACTCATCCAACTTCATACCTCTAACAGAACATACAAAAGCCATCTTGAAAAGAAAGGAAAAGAAAAGAAAGAAAACTGAAAATCGCTTTTCGTGGGAGACCTGTCACCTGACGTCGCTACACCACTCATTAAACACTTCTGTAACCACTTCTATCTTCAATTTTTTCCAAGTCTAGGTTTTGGAATTTCTTTATTAAGTATCTAAATATGTTGTTTTTGCTACCTATAGTATGAATCTTTTTAATGCAATTAAACAAAATAACACAGACGCCCTACAACAGTATCTTACACCACAAACACTTGAATCCCAAGATGAGGAGGGAAATACTCCACTGATGATTGCAGCCAAGGAGGGAATGTATGGAATTACAAAGATTTTATTAGACGCTGGTGCTAGTAAACATGCAACAAACAAGGCAGGAAAAACGGCTTTTGATTTAGCCTTTGAGGCCAAAAAAACTCTGGTTATGAAATTATTTCTGGCATAATAAATAGAAAATGATGGATATTTTTACACGTATTACTAACGCACAATGTGACATGACACCAAATGCTGTTGTAGGCGGAAAGTACCGCAAGACACGCAAATTCAGAAAATCCAGACAGTTAAGGAAATCCCGGCGAGCTAGTCGCAAGTAGGGTTTAAGAAAAAACTATAATACAAATCTTTAGTAAAAGATGATTGCTCTCTTTTGCCTTTTCAGTATAGTTTCTGCTATGCCTTTTGCTGAGTGGGCTGAAAAGCACGGAAAGTTATACACTACCGAAGATGAATATCGGTACAGAGAAGTTGTATATACCAAGAATCTGTATCAGATTGAACACAAGAATCGTCAAGGACGATCTGTAGTTCTGGGTCTGAATGAGTTTGCCGATTTATGGACTGACGAGTTTTCCTCCCGATTTCTGGGATACCGAGGTTCCAAACAGAGTCTCTCTGCTCTCTCTTCCAATCAGGAATATGTTGAACTTCCCAACTTTGTGGACTGGACCGCAAATGGCGCTGTAACACCCGTTAAAAACCAGGGTCAATGTGGTTCCTGTTGGTCCTTTTCCACTACGGGTGCCGTAGAAGGTGCCTGGTTTCTTCATTCTGGAAATCTGACATCCCTGTCTGAACAGCAACTCGTGGATTGCTCAGGTCCCGAGGGAAATATGGGATGCAACGGAGGTCTGATGGATCAGGCTTTTGAATACATTATCAAAAATGGGGGAATTTGTGGTGAAGCCGAATATCCTTACACTTCCGGCGATGGTTCCAATGGAACATGTCATACTTGCCAACTAGTAGCACACATCAGTGGATATGTAGACGTTCAACCAAACAATGAAACCGCACTCATGGCCGCTGTAGCAAAACAGCCGGTTTCAGTTGCTGTAGAAGCTGATGGTCTAGACTGGCAGTTCTATTTTGGAGGTATTGTTACCGATGCTTGTGGTACAAATTTAGATCACGGTGTTTTGGTTGTGGGATATGGAACGGATGAAACCAGTCAGCCCCAGGATTACTGGAAAGTCAAGAACTCCTGGGGTCCGACCTGGGGAGAACAGGGCTACATTCGTCTGGGCCGCGGTGCTAAATTTGCTCCTCATGGTGAATGTGGTATTCTTATGGATCCCTCGTATCCAGTGGTCTAAAAAACTCTTTAGGTTTTAGGTTTTTTATTTTTTTGATTTATTACTTATAATTCGCTTCAATTAGAATCGGATTATAAGTGGAATTGTGGGAATGTAGGGTTCTGCTGCAGGATTCAGAGATTTACGAGGGATGTAAGTCTTTGCAAAAGGATTCAGAGGCCTGTATGGAATGTAAGTCTCCGCAAAAGGATTCAAATCAGATTCCTCGTCAGCAAAAGGAAAATCAGGCAAAATCAGACCAGGAAATAGAACGGAAAGCATTGTGGAGACTTCTACACTAAAGAACGGAAACACCCACACTCCAAACAAAAGAATTTAGCATCTTTCAATTTTTTCCATTGATGCGCTTGTGGAAAAAATTGAAGAATGTTTCCCTGAACAATGAGGTATTGCGGAATTTTTGCTGTTCTGTTATTTTAGTGGCTTTTCGTTTCATTACTTTTCTTTTCAAAATGAGACCTCGTCGTTCCTGCACTGTTCCTATTCCCAAGCCAGTACTTTCTGAAATTCAGGATCGCATGTATGATTGTTCAGAGAGCGAGGTTCGTGACATCGCTCTTTCCGTGTCTAAGTATTTCAAAATGGACATTGACGAGATTGCCAACTTCTGGTTTGAGAATACAGAGGGGTACAATCTGAAAAATCAGAATCATCTTCAGCTTCTTCGGTGGATTCTGGAGAGTCAGGGTCTCAAACATGATCAGTCTGTCGCCTTCCTCCATTCGCTGAATCTGAATCAGGTACGATCTCTTGGTCTACAGCGTGTTACCAATGCACAGGGTACAGTCTTTTACAGAATTCGCACAGGTGAACAGACTGAATAAATTCATTATCCATCAAATCATAAAAACATTAAAAAAAGAGAAGTAGTGAAAACTATTTTTCACCGATTAGACTTAAGGATATCCGACCGTTTCCAACATAAGAATGTCACTCTACGAACGACTCGGTGTGGACAAATCGGCTTCCGTGGAAGAAATTCGACGTGCCTACAAAGATCTAGCCAAGCAGAAACACCCTGATCGCGGTGGAAATCCCGAAGAATTCAAACAGATTCAGGAAGCCCATGAAATTCTGACCGATGAACAACGTCGTCGCATGTATGATTTGACGGGTTCCACAAATGAACAAGGACCTCCAGGTGGAGGCATGGCCGCCGGTGGAATTCCGTTTGAATTCATGTCGGGTATGGGACCGTTCGGAATGCCAGGTGTTTCGTTTGATTTTGGTTCTATGTTTGGATCCATGTTTGGTCGTGGTGGTCCTAGTGGGCCATCGAAACAGAGACCAGGTAAAGGTCCCAGTAAACATCACGACATCGGTCTGACTCTTGCCGACTTTTACAAGGGTCGCGACATCAAACTGAAATTTAATCAGGCACGCAAGTGTGATGGATGTAAGGGATCTGGTGCTTCCCAAGGGGGCACTGAACCCTGTGGCCCCTGTAATGGTCGTGGTGTCAGAACCGTAACGCAGATGATTGGACCAGGAATGATGGCGCAACAAACACGTCCCTGCGATATTTGTTCAGGGGAAGGTGTGCGTATTCTGAAACCCTGTAAAACCTGTCATAGTAAGAAATTCGTGGAGCGAGAGAAGGTGTTGGAAATTCAGATTCGTCCTGGAATGCAGGAAAATCAGACTCTCGTTTTTTCAGGCGAATGTTCAGATTCCGCGGAATACGAACATCCTGGAGATGTTATTCTTTCTCTCAAACGTGCTGATCAACCTAATGAGGATATGGACTCATGGCAGTGGAAAGGAAATGATCTCTGGATTCGGAAACGTATCACCTTTGCCGAATCTGTAATTGGATTTAAGAAAAGTTTGGAAAATCATCCAAGTGGAAAAACACTTATTGTTGGATGGCGTAAAGGAGCGGTTGTACATGGTGCGACCCTACAAGCTCCTGGATGGGGTATGCCTATTCAAGGAGGCGGATTTGGAACCTGTTTTGTTCAGATTCATGTGGATGCCCCTGAACCGAAAGAATGGTCACCTGAAGAACGCGAAAAACTCCGTGAACTTTTGGGTGGCGATGTTCAGACCATTGACACTGAGGAAGTTGTTGCTCTGCAGCCGTCCACTTAATTTATTTGCGTGTTTGTTTTCTTTTACGAACGTTACGTTTTTTACGCAAAGTTCGTTTACCACCCATAACTGTGCATCCACTTCCAGTACAAGATGTCTGAGTAACTTCACGCGCATTTGCAGCAGCACGAGCTTGATTTAACATACGTTGTAAGTTAGCAATACCCTGCATTTGTTGCTGTAATGTTCGTTCTGCAGGAGGTCTAGCACCAGCATCACGCAGTAATTTACGTATTTCTTCATTTTTAGCAACAGAAAGTGCATTCTGTTTAATCATACCACCTGCTAAATTAACATCAGCACCTGCTGCTAGTAACATTCGTACCGCATTTGTGTGTCCTTTTTTAGATGCAAGTATTAATGCGGTTTCACCAGTAAGATTTACTTGATTTATATTTGTTCCAGCCTCTATTAGTGCCTTAATTATCTGACTATTTGCATGTACATCATCTTCACATGCAATCATAAGTGCTGTATTATTTCGACTATCCAAATCATTTACATTTGTTCCAGCGGCAATTAATTCCTTAACTTTGGATAAATTTCCAAATCCATACACAACACCGGGCTTCACAGCCTCATGGAGTAGACCTCCTCCATTCTGTTTACGGTGTTTTCTTGTCTGGTAGTTGCGGTTTTTACGCATTGGTTTCTATTCTAAAGACTATAATATTTATTTTCTATATTTTCGGCTTTTACGAACCTTACGTTTTTTACGCAAAGTTCGTTTACCACCTCCAGAAGAAAAGTAGTTATTGCCAAGTTGGGAACTTATTAAATCATTTAACTTAGCGATAACTGCATCTTCCTGATATCGTGTTCCCAGTGTTTCCTGAAATTTTTGTTTCATACATGTAATAAATTGTTCCTTTGATATTTCACCCTCTTGAGTACAGACTGAACCGTAATCTTTAAAAAGATTCATATATTCTTCTTCAGAAACTGTTGTAGTCGTGGTGCTAGGATATTTTATGGGATTTAGTAAATGTAATAACTCACGATATTCATCAGTCAATTCTCCTTCAGATGCTATAGCCGTTTCCAGTGAAAGTACAATACGCTCCTTAACACCTTGAGCACAACTCATCATATTTCCAGTACCAATATATGCCTCCGTGCAGTCCACAGCAAATGCAGAAACATAGTTTTGTTGAAATTGAACACTACGACCACTTACATATTCTAACGTATAAAAGAATAAATTACTTTGTGTTGGATTATAGTTTGTTGGATAGGGCAAACTAGCATTACGCAAGTGTCTATGATATATTGCATTTAATTTGGATTGTAATACTTGATTGTTCTCATGAACAAATGAATTTAGTTTCGTTTGAATATAGTCAGTAATGTCAGTATCAACTGTTGGAATTTCTGAATTTTTATTTCCCACTTTATTTTTCATGAATTCCAAAAACCCATGTACGTTTACACTGGCAAATGCGCTATGAATTTCATATGCCATACCTTGTGGATATGGTTGTTGTTGTTGTTGTTGTTGTTGTTCTTGTATCTGCTGTGCTTGTGCCTGTTGTCGTTGCGATAGTGCTTGTGCTATAGGTTGTTGTATTATTGGATCTCTTGCCTCATCTATATCTTCTTGTTCCAATAGTCCTAGTCCTAGTTGTTGTACCATAAAGGGTGATAGTGCTAGTGCTGCTGCTTTTAATTGTGCTTGTGCTTCTGTTAATTCAGGATTTAACTCTCTATATATACCAGCCAAAACTGCCAAATCTGGACGTCCATCGGGCATCTCAGGTATTTTAACAAATAATTCTGGGTCTAAAAATGTAACAAATTCTTGCTCACCACGAACAATTATAGGAAATATGGCACCCGACTGAATGAGTAAAATTTTCATTTCATTGGATGTGGCATACACTAGCGCAGTATGTCCTACTTCATTATGTAAATTTACATTCGCACCAGCATTAATCAAAGCCTGAGCTATAAGCAATTTATTCCTATCGGCAGCTTTCATTAATGCTGTTTCATTATCACTATCAAGTACATTTACATTCACACCATCTGCAAGTAGTAATTGTACCAAACGTAGTGATTCATCTTCATTTCTCAGAACAGCTCTAGCTGTTCTAATAAAACGACCCTCTCTAAGTCGCCTACTTTCTACTTCTTGATCAGGAGTTAATGCTGTAGCACCGGCGTCACGTAATATATTTCGCATTTCTTCTGAAATTGCAAAAAACAGTGCTGTTCTGCCTCGATTATCTTGAATATTTACATTAATACCAGCATTTAATAAAGCCTGAGTAATAGGTATATGATTGTTTTCAACTGCATTAAATAATGCGGTTTGACCATTAATATCACGTAAATTAATATTTGTACCATCCGCTAGTAATTGTTGGACTAGTTCTAGGTTACCTGCTGATGCTGCATTATGTAGAGGACCACCGCCATACTGTTTTTTCAGTTTCTGCGTATACATTTTTCTAAATTTTCTCTTTACTACTCGTGTTCGATGTTTGGATTCGGGCATTTCTATTTTATAAATTATAAAATAAAATGCGTGTAGATTAATATTTGTTTGAGCCTTTACGATGTTTGCGTGAGCTCTTGCGATGTTTGCGTGAGCTCTTGCGATGTTTGCGTGAGCTCTTGCGATGTTTGCGTGAGCTCTTGCGATGTTTGCGTGAGCTCTTGCGATGTTTGC
>JACCDX010018158.1_pt1 | contig 31333 bp, 31 predicted proteins | sample 7449681 | NCBI WGS metagenome assembly JACCDX01 (sample SAMN15323450, study PRJNA562643) | freshwater metagenome | isolation source: river surface water | place: USA:Blue River Watershed | collected 2017-08-18
GCCGTGATGGTCACGACGCCAGCGTCCTTCTGGGGCTCGGCGAACGCGCCGGGGCTGATGGCCAGCAAAGGGCCAAAGGGTCCGACCCAGGCCATCGCCAGGGCAGGGGAATGCTTGCGCATGGGAAATCCTGAACTGAATGCAAACGACACGCGCCAGCCGCGCAGGGCACGGCGCAGACGCAGGAGAGCGGATTCAGTTCAGGACAGGCGGGCCGCGTGGCGGCAGGGGGGCGCCGGTCAGGCCGGCAATGTGTGCAGCCGGCAGGGTCTGCAGTGCATGGGCCAGTGCGCTGGGCGGCGCGACAGCGCGCGCCTCTGGCGAAGGTGGGGTGATCATGGGCGCGCACAAGGGGCAATCCATGCTGGCCGAGGGCTGGGTGGATTTGCCGTCCTCGCCGTCCATGACCATTTTCATGCCACCCATGGTGCTACACACCATCTGGCCCGCCACCGGCTTGACCATGGGCGAAGCCACGGCTGCACCGATGAACAAGGCAAACCACACCAGCACGAGGCGGGTGAGCCAGCGGGCGTTGCGAAGGGTCTGCAGGGGGGACATGGCCTTGATTATCTCATCCGGGCTTTACCGCACCAGGCTCACGGCCTTGATCTGCGCCCACACGTGCATGCCCACTCGCAGCTGCAGCTGGTCGGCGGCGCGCGCGGTCAGGCGGGCCAGCACATGCGTGCCGCTGGCGTCCAGCCGCACCAGCACCTGATGTCCGACAGGCGGTGCAATCTGCGACACCACGCAGGGCAGGTGGTTCTGGATGCTGGTGTGCTGCGCCCGTTCGAGCGTGATGCTGACGTCGCGCGCCAGGATACGCACACGCAGGGGGATGCCTTCGGACTCGCCGGTGTTCGCCACCCAGAGTTCGCCGCCGGGCAGGGACAGCCGACACAGGCCCCAGGCCGGGTCGCAGCCGGCCACGGTGCCGGTGACCAGCGCGCCCACATCGTCGCCCAGGTGCACGGGCAGTTCGACGGACGAGAGCACCTGTGCCACTGGCCCGCTGGCGCGGACCTGTCCTTGATCGAGCACCACCAGCGTATCGGCCAGGTGTGCCACTTCTTCGGCCGAGTGTGTCACATAGAGCATCGGCACCTGCAGGTGCCGGCGCAGGGCCTCAAGCCAGGGCAACACTTCTCGTTTGCGCGGGCTGTCGAGCGAGGCCAGCGGTTCATCCAGCAGCAGCAGGTGCGGCTGTACGGCCAGAGCGCGGGCAATGGCCACGCGCTGGCGCTCGCCGCCCGACAGCGTGGCGGGGTGGCGGGTCAGCAGTTGGCCAATGCCCAGCACCTCGATGGCCTGCTGCAGCGCCTGCTGCGCGCCGGCCTGTTCGTGGTGGGGCAGGCGTTGCAGTCCGTAGTGCAGATTGCCCCGCACGCTCAGGTGGTCGAACAGGCTGGCTTCCTGAAACACCATGCCCAGCCGGCGTTGCCACAACGGGGTGAAGGTACCGGTCGCATCGTCCTGCCAGACGGTGTCTGCGACCTGAACCCGGCCCCGCCCGCGTTCCAGTCCGGCCACGCAGCGCAGCAGGCTGGTCTTGCCCGAACCCGAGGCCCCCCACAGCACGGTGATGCCCTGCGCGGGCAGGTCCAGCGTGGCCTGCAAGGCAAAAGCCGGTCGCTGCAGCAGCAGGTCGATGTGCAGGGCAGTGCTCATCGGGCCCTCCGCTGGCTGCGCTGGCGAATCAAGGCCAGGCCCATCAGCACGGCAAAGGCGAACACCACCATGCCGCCTGCCAGCAGGTGGGCCTGCGCGTATTCCATGGCCTCGACATGGCCGTAGATCAGGGTGGACAGCACGCGGGTCTGGCCCGGGATGTTGCCGCCCACCATCAACACCACGCCGAATTCACCCAGCGTGTGGGCAAAGCTGAGCACGGCGGCGGTCAGCAGGGCATGGCGCGCCTGTGGCAACGCGACCGTGAAAAAGGCGTCCAGCGGTCGTGCGCCCAGCGTCATGGCCACTTCCATGGGGCGCGGGCCCATCTCGGCAAAGGCCGCTTGCAGGGGCTGTACCGCAAACGGCAATGAGTAGACGATCGAGCCGATCACCAGTCCGGTGAAGGTGAAGGACAGCGTGCCCCAGCCCAGCCACTGCGTGAACTGGCCGAGCGGGCCGTGCGGGCCCATGAGCACCAGCATGTAAAAGCCGAGCACAGAAGGCGGCAGCACCAGCGGCAACGTCACCAGTGCGCCCACGGGCTCGCGCCAGCGCGAAGGCGTGCGCGCCAGCCACCAGGCCAGCGGTGCGCCCATCACGAGCAGCAGCAGGGTGGTGACGCCGGCCAGCTGCAGCGTCAGTGCGATGGCGGGCCAGGCGCTGGCCAGAAAGTCGGGGCTCAAAAGAATGTCGGTCAAGGCGGTGCGGTGTTCAGAACTCGTAGCCGTAGGCACGTATCACCTGACGGGCCGCGTCACCGCGCAAGTATTGCAGAAGCGCTTTGGCTGCGGCGTTGTCCTCCCCCGCCTTGAGCAGCGCGGCCTCCTGCCGGATGGGCTCGTACAACGTTGCTGGAACCACCCAGGCCGAGCCAGCGGTGATGCGTCCGCCCTCCATGATCTGCGACAGGGCCACAAAACCCAGCGCGGCGTTGTCCGTCTTGACGAACTGGAAAGTCTGGCCGATGTTCTCGCCGACCACGAACTGGGGGCGCAGCTTGTCCAGCAGCCCCAGTTTGTCCAGTGCTTGCAGGGCCGCTGCGCCATAGGGCGCGAGTCGGGGATCGGCCACGGCGAGCTTGCCGGGCAATGGCGCCCGCAACACCTGACCCTTGTCGTCCACCAGGCCGGGGCGGCGGCTCCACAGCGCCAGCTGGCCCGTCGCGTAGGTGAAGGTGCTGCCCGGCACCGCCAGGCCGTCCTTGAGCAAGCGCGCCGGTGTTTCGTCGTCGGCGGCCAGCAGCACGGCAAACGGCGCACCGTTGCGGATCTGCGCATAGAACTTGCCTGTGGCACCGAACGAGAGCACCGCTGTGTGTCCTGTGGCTTTTTCAAAGGCCGCGGCGATTTTCTGCATCGGTGCGCTGAAGTTGGCGGCCACCGCCACCTGCACGGTCCCGGCGTGCGCCAACGCGCAAAGCAGCCCGCAGACGCCGGCCAGAAGCTGCTTGCTGAAAAGGAAAAGTGCGCTTGTCTTCATCGGTGCCAGGCAGTGTAGCGGTTGAGGCGCAGGCAAGCCCCCGTCAAATGGGTGACCGGCCGGTGCGGCCGCATCCCTTAGGCTGCAGGCTTTCATCAGCATCACGGAGACCCCCATGCTCACCCTTTGCGGATTTGCGGCCAGCAACTACTACAACAAAGTCAAGTTCGCGTTGCTCGAAAAAGGCGTGCCCTTTCAGGAAGAGACCGCCTGGGTTGGCCAGACCGATGCCGATTGCACCCCGCTGGGCAAAGTGCCTTACATCAAGACCGAGCAGGGGCCGTTGTGCGAGTCGGCGGTGATCATGGAATACATCGAGCAGAAGTACCCGCAGATCCCGCTGCTGCCGGCCGATCCGTATGCGGCAGCCAAGGTGCGCGAGCTGGTCACTTTCCTGGAGTTGCATCTGGAGCTGGTGGCGCGCAACCTTTATCCGCAGGCGTTCTTTGGCGGCAAGGTGAGCGACAGCGCCAAGGAAAAGACCGCTGCCCAGCTCGAAAAGAACGTGAAGGCTTTTGCTTCGCTGGCCAAGTTCAGCCCTTTTGTGGCCGGAGACACCTTGACGTTGGCCGATTGCGCCGCGGTGGTGCATTTGCCCCTCGTGTCAGGTGCCACCAAAATCGTTTATGGGCGCGATTTTCTGGCGGACCTGCCGGTGCGCGACTACCTCAAGCGCATGGGGGAAAGGCCCGCACTCGCGCAGGTCAATGCCGACCGCAAGACCAACACCGAACTGATGCTCTCTCGCCTCAAAGCCAAAGGCTGACAGTCGAGTCTTCAAAGATTGACGGATGTCAATGTGAGGGCTGTTCATGGCTTCTAACATGAAGCCATGAACACACTCCAAGCCCAATACAAGGACCGGTTGCTGCAGGAGCGCCAGCAACTCCTGCAACGCATCGCTGCCCAGCGCGGCGGTCAGGTCTCGCGCGTCGACATGGCCTCCGAGCATGACCTGCGGGCCATGGAATCGCACGCGCGCACCATCACCGAAATGAGCGAAGAGTTCGCCATGAACGAGCACGAGACGGCCGAGCTGGCCGCCATCGATGCAGCGCTCGAACGCATTGCGCAAGGGCTGTATGGCCAGTGCCAGGATTGTGGTGTGGTCATCCCCGAAGCCCGTCTGAACGCCTATCCGATGGCGTTGCGCTGCGTCAATTGCCAAAGCGCCGTCGAAAAATCCCACTGAGTCACAAGGAGAAACTGCATGAGCACATTCCACGCCGTCGTCTGGATGGACCACAACGAAGCCCACGTCCTGATGTTTGACCGCGAGCATGTTGAAAGCCAGCGCGTCAAATCGCGCAGCCACCACAAGCACCAGGGCAAGGCCGGTGATGCTGCCGCTTTCTTTGCCGATGTGGCCAAGGCCCTGAATGGCACGCGCGAAGTCCTGCTGACCGGTCCCGGCGCCGCCCGCAACGAATTCCGCGATTGGTGCGCCAGCCACGCCAAGGCCACGGCCGGCGTGATCGTTGACAGCATCGCCACCGACCACCCGACCGATAACCAGCTGGTGGCCTTGGCCAAGCAGTATTTCAAGAAGTTCGACGCCATGGCTGCTGACCCGGCGCAGGTTTGAGTCAGCGATTGCCTTCCTGTCATTCCCGGGCCGAACCCGGGAATCCATCGCGTCACAGCACGGGTCCTCGGGTCAAGCCCGAGGACGACACGGGAACCCCGACAGGCTGCTATGCTGCAAAGCATGCGCAGCCTGTTTCATTTTGCTTTCAACGTCACCGACCTTAACGAGGCCCGTCGCTTCTATGGCGATGTGTTGGGATGTCGCGAAGGGCGCTCCACCGACACCTGGGTGGACTTTGACTTCTTTGGTCACCAGATCTCATTGCATCTGGGCGAGCCGCTCAAGACCGCGCCCACCGGCCATGTGGGCGAGCACCTGGTGCCCATGCCGCACTTCGGCCTGATTCTGCAACGCGCCGACTGGCAAGCCATGGCCGACCGCCTCACGGCAGCCAGGATCGAATTTGTGATCCAGCCGCACCTGCGTTTTGCCGGGCAGCCAGGCGAGCAGTGGACCATGTTCTTTCTGGACCCCTTCGGCAACCCGATCGAGGTCAAGGGTTTCGAGTCCCTGGAGACGGTGTACGCCAGCTGACGGCGGCATGGATGCCCGATCCAGTCGGGCATGACCAGTCAAATCTCACCCCCAGCTTGAATGCAATGTGGATCCTCGGGCTCGGCCCGAGGATCCGCATTCACCCCGTCCAACCCACGATCTGCTGGTCGATGGCGCCAAACAGGCTCTGGCCGTTCTTGTCCTTCATCTCGATGCGGATGGTGTCACCGAATTTCATGAAGCCTGTGCTGGGCTTGCCGTCCAGAATGGTTTCGATGGCGCGCTTTTCGGCGATGCAGCTGTAGCCCTTGGGCCAGTCTTTCTTGCCGTTTTCTTCCACGCCACGATTGCTCACGGTGCCACTGCCCACGATGGAGCCGGCGCGCACATTGCGTGTCTTGCAGATGTGGGCGATCAGCTGGCCGAAGTGGAAGGTCATGTCCGGGCCGGCCTCGCACATGCCGACCTTGCGGCCGTTCCAGGTGGACTGCAGCGTCAGGTGCACGCGTCCACCCTGCCAGGCGTCGCCCAGCTCGTCGGGTGTGATGGCCACAGGGCTGAAAGCGGTGGCGGGCTTGCTCTGGAAGAAGCCAAAGCCCTTGGCCAGTTCGTCAGGGATCAGATTGCGCAGGCTCACGTCGTTGGCCAGCATCAGCAGGCGGATGCCTTCGAGGGCCTCGTCGGGCGTGGCGCGCATGGGCACGTCACCGGTGATGACGGCGATCTCGGCTTCAAAGTCGATGCCATGCGCTTCGTCGACACACACCACGTCATCGCAGGGTCCGATGAAATCGTCGCTGCCGCCCTGGTACATCAGCGGGTCGGTGTAGAAGGTTTTGGGCACTTCGCTGTTGCGGGCGGCGCGCACCAGTTCGACGTGGTTGATGTAGGCCGAGCCGTCGGCCCACTGGTAGGCGCGCGGCAGCGGGGCCATGCACATCTTCGGGTCGAAGGGGAAAGCGTGGCGGGCTTTGCCGCTGTTGAGCGTCTGGTACAGGTCTTCGAGTTGCGGCGCGATGAAATTCCAGTCGTCCAACGCCTGCTGCAGTTTGCCGGCGATGCCGGTCGCATAATGGGCAGTGCTCAGGTCGCGCGACACCACCACCAGCTGGCCGTCGCGGGAACCGTCTTTGTACGTCGCAAGTTTCATGGTCTTTCCAGTGCCTTGTGCGTCGCCCGGCAGATCAGCACTGGCCGAGCAAATTACGAATTGGTAAACTCGTTTAACTAAACGAAACAATATTCTAGACCACAGCATGGCAGCTCAACAGAAACCTTCTGGCGAAGTCACGGGCGGTGACAAGGAACGCGCCGGCATCCAGTCGGTGGAAGTGGGCTTTGCCCTGCTCGATGTGCTGGCGCAGGCCCCCGGGCCGCTGATGCTGCGCGACCTGGCGGCACAAGCCGACATGAGCGCGGCCAAGGCGCACCGTTATCTGGTGAGCTTTCAGCGTCTGGGTCTGGTGGTGCAGGACGGCGCCACCACACGCTACGAACTCGGCCCCACCACCCTGCGTTTGGGCCTGGCCACGCTGTCCCGGCTGGACGCCGTCAAGATGGCGCGCGAGCGTCTGCCCGCCCTGGGTGAGCAAACCGGCCAGACGCTGGCGCTGGCGGTCTGGGGCAACCATGGCCCGACCCTGGTGCATTGGCTGGAGTCACCGCTGGCGGTCCCGGTCAACCTGCGTCTGGGCGATGTGATGCCGATGCTGTCGTCGGCCACAGGACGCTGCTTTGCGGCTTTTCTGGGCCACGGCGTGGGCTCGGACCAGGCCCGTGTGCTGATCGAGCGCGAAATGGCGCAGGCGCGCGAACTCGGGCGCAAGGACATGCCCACCAACGCCAGAGAGCTGCAGGCCATGGTTCGCGAAACGCGCGAGCAGGGGCTTGGGCGTGTGAAGAACGTGCTGTTGCCCGGCATTGCAGGCTTTTGTGCCCCGGTGTTCGACGCCGATGGACACCTGGCGTTGGGGGTGGTGTCCTTGGGCTCGTCGGCCTCTTTCAATACCGACTGGACCGGGCCGGTGGCTTCGGCCATGCGCCGCATGGCCCGCCAGCTGTCGGCGGATCTGGGCTGGGCTGGCAGCTGAGGCCCGATCGAATGCCGTCAGCCGAACGTTCGTCTGAAGGGCCTTCGCGCAGGGCGCTGTGGGTCCTGGCGTGTCTTGTGCTGCTGGTGCACGCCCTGCTGTTGCTGGGCGTAACGAATCCGCTGCAAGTGCACACGGCGGCTGCGCCACAGACACCCGTTGTGCAGGTGCGGGTGGTGCCTGCGGCACCAGTGGTTCGCCCGGCGCCTCGCCCGGTGGTGCCGCGTGCGGCTCCTGCGCCCGCCGTGCCGCCAGTGTCCATCCCCGAGTCTCCTGAACAGTCGCCTGCAGAGCCCGATGGCGTGGCAGAAGCCCAGACACCGCTGGCCCAGGCTTCCGAGGCGTCGTCTACCGCTGTGGCCGAGTCGTTGTCCGCATCCGCGCCGGCGTCCGTGCCTGCAGTGGAGGCCGGGACGACCTTGCCGCTGATTTCGCTCGGCGCCTTGCCGCCGTCCCGGGTGCTCAGTTACCAGCTCACCGGCATGGACAAGGGCCTGACCTACCATGCCAGCGGTGAGCTGCGCTGGCAGCACAACGACACGGCATATGAACTGACACTGTCGGTGCGTGCGTTCTTGATCGGCAGCCGGCAGTGGCGCAGTGTCGGGCAGATCGACGCCACCGGTCTGGCGCCGCGCCGTTTTTCGGACAGCTGGCGCCACGAGCGGGCTGCCCATTTCGATCGGGAGCAGCAGCGCGTGGTGTTCAGCAGCAACAGCACGCCAGCCCCCCTGCAGCCCGGCGCGCAGGACCAGGTCAGCCTGTATGTGCAGCTGGCTGCGGCCATGGCTGGCGAGCCCGAACGCTTTACGCCGGGCACGCGCCTGCAGGTGCAGACGGCCACGGTGCGCGACGCCGTGCCGTGGTCATTGGTCTTGCAGGACACCGAGCGCATGACCCTTGATGGCCAGAGCCTGCAGGTCTCCCGGTGGGTCTGCCAGCCCCGCAACCAGTACGAAGCCCGGGTCGAGTTCTGGGCGGCGGCCGAGCAGTCCTGGCTGCCGGTGCGCATCCGCATCACACAGGCCAGCGGCAGCTACATTGATCTGCTCTGGCGTGGCACGGAACCACTGCCCGCCTTGCCTGTTGGCACAGATACAACGGGTCGCCACAGGGCCTCTTGAAAAAGGGCATACTGCAAACACATGGTGTCACTGAGTGGGAGTAATTGAAATCATGAACCTGTTGTACGAATCGGATGATTTCGCGGTGATGCACCTGCTGGCCAATGAGGCTGGTGAGGGTGAGGGCAAGCCGGCACGCCCTGTGCTGGAGCGCCACGGTTTCGAAATCGTGGACAAGCGCTCAGGCAAAGAGGTGTACCTGGACGGCGCCTGGGCCGAACTGTTCCAGCAGCAACTGCAGGCCTGGCAGCAACACAGCCCGACCCAGGAAGAAGTTGAAGACACGCTGGAGAGCTACACCGGACTGGCCCAGCAGCCTGTGGTCGTGCACTGATCGAATCTCATTGCCTGGTGTTCTTGCTGTCATTGCACGGCTTGACTGGCGAATCCATAGGCCCTCGGGCCAAGTCCAGGGAAGACACAGTCAGGCCTTGGGTTGGCCTGTCAGGCCAGGTGGCCTTTTCTTTCCAGCCAGTCAAACATCGGTGCCACCAGCACCAGAACGGCCACCAGACGACAGACCTGGAACGCCGTGACCACCGGCACCCCCAGCTGCAGCACTTTGGCCGTGATCGCCATTTCGGCGATGCCCCCTGGCGAGGTGCCCAGAATCAAGGTGGCCGGATGCTGCCCCACCAGCACGGCCATGGCCCATCCGAACAGGGCTGAAATCAGCAGCATGGCGGCCGTGCCCATGGCCACTGACGTCAGCCAGCGTGGCGCCGTGTGCAGGAACTCTTTTCGGAAACGAACCCCCAGGCTTACCCCAATCAAGAGCTGCGCCGCATTGCTCAGCGGCGTCGGAATGGCGGACCAGAAAATGCCCGACAGGCTCAGCAGCATGCTGGCGGTCAGTGCGCCCATGAACCAGGGGTTCGCGCGCCGCAGCCGGATCATGAGCAAAGCACCGACCAGACTGACACCTCCCAGCCACAGCAGGCCTGGCCACTGCGCCTCGCGGCTGACGCTGCGCAGGCTGGGGTCGACCTGCAGCCCCCAGTGGCTTTGTGCCCATTGCATGGCAAAGGGCACCGAGATCACCACCATCACCAGCCGCAGGCTGTGGGCGGCTGCCACCAGATCGGTGCGCGCGCCTTTGCGTTCGGACAGCAGCGTCATTTCGGACGCGCCACCGATCGCCCCCGCAAAGTAGCTGGTGGCTCGCAGCCGGTGTGCACCCAGGTGACCCAGGTCTGTCGTGTGGCGACGCTGCAGCCACAAGCCAAAGCCCCAGCCCAGACCGAGGGCCCAGACGATGCCCAGCGCAATCGCCCACCACAGGTTCAGCACCAGCGTGCCCACCTGCGGGGTGAAGTACAGCCCGAGTGCCGCGCCAATGATCCATTGGCCCAGATTGCGCAGACGGCCCGAGCTGCGGGTGGGTAACCCCGCCATGGAAGCGAATGCCGTGAAGAGCAAGGGGCCGAGCATCCAGGGGATGGGGGTCTGAAGCCAGACGCACAGCTCGGCACCCAGCAGGGCGCCCAGCAGCGTCAGGCCGGTGCGCGACAGGGAAGGCAGGTTCATTCGGACAAAAAATTCGCCCGGGATGAACCCGGGCGATGCAAATGGCAGTGCAGCGTTCAGGCCTGTCGGCGGATGCTGTCGGCCAGTGTCTGCACCATCTGATCGATCTGCGCGTTGTCCACGATGTAGGGCGGACAGATCACGATGTTGTCACCCGCCGCGCGCAGCCAGACGCCGCGGTGGAAGCAGTCGAGCATGATGTCGTAGGCGCGCTTGCCTGGGCCTGCTGCGGCCGGGGCCAGCTCGACCGCACCGGCCAGGCCCAGCGTGCGGATGCCCACCACATTGGGCAGGCCCTTGAGGGCGCTGTGCATCGCGTCACCCAGCACGCGGCCTTGTGTGCCGGCGCGGGCGAACAGGTCTTCGTCCTTCATCAGCTGCAGCGTGGCCACGGCGGCGGCACAGGCCACCGGATGGCCCGAGTAGGTGTAGCCGTGGAAGAACTCGATGACGTGTTCGGGGCCGCCGGCGTTCATCATGGCGTCGTAGATGAAGTCGCGGCAGATCACGCCACCCAGCGGGATCACGCCATTGGTCACCGCCTTGGCGAAGTTGAGCATGTCGGGCACCACGCCATAAAAATCGGCGCCAAAGTTCACACCCAGACGGCCAAAGCCAGTGATGACTTCGTCAAAAATCAGCAGGATGCCGTGCTTGTCGCAGATCTGGCGCAGGCGCTGCAGATAGCCCTTGGGCGGGATGTACCAGCCCGCGCTGCCGGCGACCGGCTCGACGATGATGGCGGCCACATTGCTGGGGTCGTGCAGGGCGAGGATGCGGGTCTCCAGCTCGACCAGCGGGTCCTCGGTCCACACAGGTTCCTCGTGGTGGATGTAGGCGTGGTTGACCGGGTCATGGATGAAGCGCATATGGTCGACCCGCGGCAGCAGCTGCGCGCCATAGACCTTGCGGTTGGCCGGCAGACCGCCCACGCTCATGCCGCCGAAGTTGACGCCGTGGTAACCCTTTTCGCGGCCGATGAAGACATGGCGGTGGCCTTCGCCGCGGGCGCGGTGGTAGGCCAGCGCCACCTTGAGCGCGGTGTCGGCGGCTTCCGACCCAGAGTTGCAGAACAGCACCTTGTTGAGGTCGCCTGGGGCCATGTCGGCAATCATTTGCGCTGCGCGAAACGCCTGGTCGTTGCTGGCCTGAAAGGCCGTGGCGTAGTCCAGCGTGTCCAGCTGTTTCTTGATGGCCTCGTTGATCGGCTTGCGGTTGTGGCCTGCGCCCACACACCACAGGCTGGAAATGCCGTCGATCACCTTACGGCCATCGTGCGTGGTGAAGTGCATGCCATCGGCAGCCACGAACACCCGCGGGTCTTTCTTGAAATGGCGGTTGGGTGTGAAGGGCAACCACTGGTTGTCCATCGGAAGGTCATTGAGGTTCATGGTGTCGGTTCCCCTTTTGTCCAGGCTGCAGTTTAAGGGGCGATGCGGTTTGGGCAGGTTTGCCTGTGCGACAGCGGCGCGCGGCCATGAAAAAGGCCGCCCGAAGGCGGCCCGTTCAGAGGCACAAAGGCATCAATCGGCGTATTTGCCGGCAGCGTCCACGGCGACCTTGATCTTCTGCATTTCAGCGGCCACGAACTTCTTGTGTTCTTCTGGCTCGACACGCTTGTCATTGACGATCAGGGCGCCCAGACCTTCCTGCTTCTTGATGAACTCGGGATCCTTGAGCGCTTTCTTCAGTCCATCGTTGAGGGTCTTGAGGACATCGGCCGGCGTGCCTTTCGGTGCGTACAGACCGTGCCAGATGGTCAGGTTGAAGTTTTTCAGGCCCATTTCCTGCAAAGAGGGGTAGTGCTTGAGCACGGGGTGATTGCTCAGGGGCTTGGCGGTGGTGACGGCGAACGCCTTCACGCGGCCAGATTCGATCTGGCTGGTGGTGTTGGTGGTCTGGTCACACATCACATCGACCTGGCCACCCATGATGGCGGTCATGGCGGGGGCGGTGCCACCGAACGGAATCGTGGTCATGGCATCTTTGGTCTGCAGAGTGGATTGCCACAGCAGGCCGCAGATGTGAGAGGCCGAGCCCAGGCCCGCGTGGGCGATGTTGAGCTTGCCGGCATTGGCGCGGATGTAGTTTTCGAAGTCGCGGTATGTGTTGGCCGGCAACTGGGGCTTGCCGATCAGTGTCATCGGCACTTCGTTGATCATGCCCAGGTACTCGAAGTCTTCAAGTGCCTTGTAATTGAGTTTGCGGTACAGGGCCGGCGTGGCGGCCATGCCAATGTGCCAGACCATCAGGGTGTGGCCATCGGGAGCGGCTTTGGCCACTTTGGTGGCCGCAATGGTGCCGCCTGCACCGGCGGTGTTCTCCACGACAAAATTGCCTCCGGGAACGTGCTTGCGCATGGCTTCGGCCAAGTCTCGGGCGACGCGGTCGGTGGGGCCGCCAGCAGCAAAGGGCACCACAAAGGTCACGGGCTTGGATCCTGGGAAATTCTGGGCTTGTGCACCCGAGGTCGCAGCCAGGGCCAAGGCGGTCAGGGCAATCCAATTTTTCATCTTCACACTCCTACACAAATGACAAAAAAGCAGTTTATAGCGTTTTGTCAATTGTGAAATCGCGGTAAGTACCTAGCGGAAAGCCCTGACCAATCCCTTCGCTGGCAAGGGCCATTCCGGACGGTGTGCCAGAGAGTGGCTCACTTGTAGCTGCGGGCGTCTTCGATCACCTTGCCGTCGTTGGGCAGGCTGCCGGGGGCCACGCACTGTACGTCGCCGCGCAGTTTGGTGACGTCGCGCACCGCCTCGGCCACCTTGAGCTGCAGCGCTTCAGAGGGCGTGGTGGTTTCGATCTGAAGGGCCATCTGGTCGTTGGCCATCTCACCGGTCACGACCAGGCGGGCCTTGCTGACTGCGGGGAAGCGCTTGACGATCTCGGCGATCTGGCCCGGGTGCACGAACATGCCGCGCACTTTGGTGGTCTGGTCGGCCCGGCCCATCCAACCCTTGATGCGGGTGTTGGTGCGGCCGGTGGGGCAGGCGCCGGGGAGAACGGCCGACAAATCACCCGTGCCAAAGCGGATCAGCGGGTAGTCCGGGTTGAGCACTGTCACCACCACCTCGCCGACTTCACCCTCAAGCACAGGGTCGCCGGTGCCAGGGCGCACGATCTCGACGATCACGCCTTCGTCCAGCACCAGGCCTTCGCGGGCGGCAGTTTCGTAGGCGATCAGGCCCACATCGGCGGTGGCATAGCACTGGTAGGCCGCCACACCTTGCGCGGTGAACCAGTCGCGCAGCGAGGGCGGACAGGCTTCGCCCGAGACCAGCGCCTTGGTGATAGACAGTTTCTGGCCAGCTTCGGCTGCCTTCTCGATCAGGATCTTGAGGAAGCTCGGCGTGCCCGAATAGCCCACCGGGCGCAGGTCGGCCACGGCGGCGAGCTGCTGCTCGGTGTTGCCCACCCCGCCAGGAATCACGGTGCAGCCCAGCGCGTGCGCGCCGCTTTCCATGATCCAGGCGCCGGGCGTGAGGTGGTAAGAGAAACAGTTGTGCACCAGATCGCCTGCCTCGAAGCCGGCGGCGGCCATGGCGCGGGCGGCACGCCAGTAGTCGGTGGCGGCGCCTTCGGGTTCGTAGATGGGGCCGGGCGACTGGTAAACACGGCGTGCGCCGCTGGTGCGGACCAGACCTTTCCAGCCGATGGTGGCAAAGCCCCCGAAAGGATCGGTGGCGCGCTGGGCCTGTTGGCGTGCCAGCAGTTCGTATTTGCGCGTGACCGGCAACTTGGCCAGTGCAGCGCGGCTGGTGATGCCGGCGGCGTCGACCCCTTTCAGGATTTCGGCAAAGGCGGCGCTGTTCTTTTGCGCGTTGGCGATCTGCGCCGGCAGCGCGGCCATCAGGGCGGCTTCACGTTCCTGCGGGCTGCGGGTTTCAAGGGCGTCGTAGTGCTTCATGGGTGCTTGGCAGATGAGTGTAGGAGCGCGCCCCTGCGCGCGAAAACACGGGTGTCATGGCCTGGCGTTCGCGCGCAGGGGCGCGCTCCTACAAAGACAAAGACCACGGTTGCGCAGGCTCAAGCCAGCCAACGCTTGCGGCGCTTGTAGCTCTTGACGTCCTTGAAGCTCTTACGCTCGCCACCACCTACGCCCAGGTAGAACTCCTTCACGTCTTCGTTGGTGCGCAGGTATTCGGCTTCGCCGTCCATCACGATGCGGCCACTCTCCATGATGTAGCCGTAGTCGGCGTACTTGAGCGCCATATTGGTGTTCTGCTCGGCGATCAGGAAGGTGACCTTTTCCTTCTCGTTGAGGTCCTTGACGATGTTGAACACCTCTTCGACGATCTGCGGCGCCAGACCCATCGACGGCTCGTCGAGCAGCACCATGTTGGGGTTGGTCATGAGGGCGCGGCCGATCGCGCACATCTGCTGCTCGCCACCGGAGGTGTAGGCCGCCTGCGAGGTGCGGCGGGTTTTCAGGCGCGGGAAGTAGGTGTAGACCTTGTCCAGGTTGGCGGCAATTTCACCCTTGTCGGTGCGGGTGTAGCTGCCGGTCATCAGGTTTTCCTCGATCGTCAGGTGGGCAAAGCAGTGACGCCCTTCCATCACCTGCACCACGCCGCGGTTGACCAGGTCTGCCGGCGACAGGTTCTCGATGCGCTCGCCACGCAGCTCGATCGAGCCCTTGGTCACCTCGCCACGCTCGCCCTTGAGCAGGTTGGAAATCGCCCGCAGGGTGGTGGTTTTGCCTGCGCCGTTGCCGCCCAGGATGGCCACGATGCCCTGCTCGGGCACCTGCAGCGACACGCCCTTGAGCACGAGGATCACGTGGTTGTAGATGACCTCGATGCCATTGACGTTCAGAACGATGTTTTTCGTGCTCATGATGGTGTATGTCCTTTTGAACCAACTGAAAGAGCCGCACGCGGGTCTTTCAGTTGGCGGCCCGTGAGGGCCGCTGCCCCTCCCGCTTGGCAGGAGGGGGTGGGGAGGTGCGATCAGGACTGGCAGTCTGCCGGGGTGCGGCGTGTCAGCTTCTTCTCGGCAGCGTACTTGTCGGCTGCGGCCTTGACCATCGGCTTGATGATCATTTCGTCGGCCTGGTACCAGTCGCTGCTGAATTCCCACTTGCTGCCGTTCCAGGTGTGGATGCGGCCCCAGTTGGCGCCCATGTGGTCCTGGCAGCTGGTGGAGACAGGGCGCATCACGCCCTTGAAGCCCAGCGCGTCAAGCTTGGCCTGGGTCAGGTCCAGGTTTTCCAGGCCCCAGCGTACTTGTTCGCCGGTCATGACCTTGCCTTTGCCGAAACGCTCCTGGGCACGACGCACGCCTTCGACGGCGAACATCGCACTCATGGCGCCGCGCACGTAGAGCACCTGACCCACTTCGTCCTTCGGGCCGGTGCCCTGGCCCTTGCCATGCACTTTTTCGAGGATTTCCTTGACGAAAGCGGCGTTCGGCTCGGCGCCGTGCTGCATGGTGATGGCGTTGTAGCCCTTGGCGCCTTCGCCGACGTCCTTGACATCGGGCTCTGCACCGGCCCACCACACGCCATAGATCTTGTCACGCGGGTAGCCGGTGGCCTGGGCTTCTTTGATCAGGGTGGAGTTCATCACACCCCAGCCCCAGTTGACCACATAGTCGGGGCGGTCGCGACGGATCTGCAGCCAGGTGGATTTCTGCTCCACGCCGGGGTGGGTCACAGGCAGCAGGCTCAGCTTGAAGCCATGCATGCTGGCGCGTTCCTGCAGGATCGGGATGGCTTCCTTGCCGAAGGGGCTGTCGTGGTAGACCAGCGCGATGTGCTTGCCCTTGAGCTTGTCGGCGCCGCCGAGCTTCTTGGCGATGTCCTGCACGATGATGTCACCGGCCACCCAATAAGTGCCAGCGATAGGGAAGTTCCACTTGAACACGCCGCCGTCCTGCGACTCGCTGCGTCCATAACCTGCGGTGATCAGCGGGATCTTGTCGTTGGGCGCTTTTTCGGTCAGGGCGAAGGTGATGCCGGTCGACAGCGGCTGGAACACGGTGGCGCCCTTGCCTTTGAGGCGTTCGTAGCATTCCACGCCGCGGTCGGTGGCGTAGCCGGTTTCGCACTCTTCAAAGCTGAGTTTGACGCCGTTGATGCCACCACGTGCGTTGACCAGTTTGAGGTAGTCCACGTAACCGTTGGCAAAAGGCACGCCGTTGGGCGCGTAGGCGCCGGTGCGGTAGACCAGGACCGGGAAGAACTGTTCCTTGGCCTGGGCCGTGGCCACAGAGGGCACCAGGGCGCTGGACAGGCCGGCAGCAGCCACCACGGTGGCAAGAGCGAGTTGACGAAGCTTCATGGTTGTCTCCTAGGGTTGGTTTGAAGCACGAGGGAAAATCAATGGGGGAAAGGCCACAGGCGAAGCTTTTGCTTGCCAATCGACCAGAGCTTGGCCAGGCCGTGAGGTTCCACGATCAGGAACCAGACGATCAGGGCACCGAAGATCATGTATTCGGTGTGCGACACAGTGGCCGTGGAAATTTCCGCTCCGAACAGGGCGCCAACGGCAGGCAGGAACTGGTTCAGGAAGATGGGCAGCACCACGATGAAGGCCGCACCAAAGAAACTGCCCATGATCGAGCCCATGCCGCCGATGATCACCATGAACAGCAGCTGGAAGGAGCGGTCGATCGAGAACGCGGCTGGCTCCCACGAGCCCAGGTGCACAAAGCCCCACAGCGCGCCGGCCACGCCGACGATGAAGGAGCTCACGGCAAAGGCGCTGAGCTTGGCGTACATGGGGCGGATGCCGATCACGGCAGCGGCCACATCCATGTCACGAATGGCCATCCATTCGCGACCGATGGCGCTGCGCACCAGGTTCTTGGCCAGCAAGCCGAACACCACCAGAAAGCCCAGGCAAAACAGGTATTTCTCCACTGGGGTATCGATCGTCCAGCCCAGCACGCTGAGGTTGGACACCGAGACCGAGCCCGAGGCGTTGTTGTTGGTGAACCAGCCCACCCGCAGGAAAGCCCAGTCGCAGAAGAACTGCGCCGCCAGCGTGGCCACGGCCAGGTACAGGCCTTTCACGCGCAGGCTGGGAATGCCGAAGAACATGCCCACCAGCGTGGCAAAGAATCCACCAGCCAGAAGCGCCACGATCAGTGGCATGCCATCGATGCGGATGTAGGTGTTGTAGGCCATGTAGGCGCCCACCGCCATGAAGGCGCCCGAGCCCAGCGAGATCTGACCGCAGTAACCCACCAGGATGTTCACTCCCAGAGCGGCCAGCGACAGGATCAGGAAGGGGATCAGGATGGCCCGAAACAGGTATTCGTCCACCAGGAAGGGCACGCCGATCGCGGCAAAGGCGATGATGGCCAGGATGGCCCAGCGGTCCTGCGCAATGGCGAAGATTTGCTGGTCGGCGCGGTAAGAGGTCTTGAACTGACCGTTTTCTCTGTAAAACATGATGTATCCGTTCGTCCTGAGCTTGTCGAAGGGCTTAAACGCGGTCGATGATTTTTTCGCCGAACAGCCCTTGCGGCCTGAACAGCAGGAACACCAGCGCGAGCATGTAGGCAAACCAGATTTCGATGCCGCCGCCCACCAGCGGACCCAGGTACACCTCGGAGAGCTTCTCGCCCACGCCGATGATCAGGCCGCCGATGATGGCGCCGGGCACCGAAGTCAGGCCACCCAGGATGATCACGGGCAGGGCACGCAGGGCCACCGTGGTCAACGAGAACTGCACGCCCAGCTTGGAGCCCCAGATGATGCCGGCCACCAGCGCGGTGATGCCGGCCACGCACCAGACGATGACCCAGATGCGGTTGAGCGGGATGCCGATCGACTGGGCGGCCTGGTGGTCGTCGGCCACCGCGCGCAGGGCGCGACCCGTGCCGGTCTTCTGGAAGAACAGCGACAGCGCGGCCACCAGCACGGCGGCGATCAATGCAGCCACCACGTCTTCCTGGTTGATCAGCACGCCGCCTTCAAAGATGCCATCAAAGACAAAAACCGGATCTTTGGGCATGCCCACATCGATCTTGTAGATGTCGCTGCCAAACAGGGTCTGGCCGAAACCGTCGATGAAGTAGGTGATGCCCAGGGTGGCCATGAGCAGCGTCACGCCTTCCTGGTTGACCAGGTGGCGTAGCACCAGGCGCTCGATCACCCAGGCCAGCAAAAACATGAAGACCACTGACACAGCGAAGGCCAGGATGTTGGAGAGCAGCTTGCTTTCCAGGCCGGTCCAGGCCGGGATCCATTCGGCAAAGCGTGCCATGCACAGTGCCGCCACCAGCACCATCGCGCCCTGCGCGAAGTTGAAGACACCCGAGGCCTTGAAGATCAGCACGAAGCCGAGGGCCACCAGCGAGTACAGCATGCCGGCCATCAGGCCGCCAAACAGGGTTTCCAGAAAGAATGCCATGTTGTTGGTCCTTCTCAGTGCGAGGTGCCCAGGTAGGCCCGGATCACGTCTTCGTTGTTGCGCACTTCATCGGGGGCGCCGTCGCCGATCTTCTTGCCGTAGTCCAGCACCACCACGCGGTCGGAGATGTCCATCACCACGCCCATGTCGTGCTCGATCAGCACGATGGTGGTGCCGAACTCGTCGTTCACATCGAGGATGAAACGGCACATGTCCTGCTTTTCTTCGAGGTTCATGCCGGCCATCGGCTCGTCGAGCAGCAGCACCTGCGGCTCCATCGCCAGGGCCCGGCCCAGGTCGACCCGCTTTTGCAGGCCGTAGGGCAGCTGGCCCACCGGCGTCTTGCGGAAGGCCTGGATCTCGAGGAAGTCGATGATGTGCTCGACCTTCTCGCGGTGGGCTTCCTCTTCACGCTGGGCGGGACCGATGCGCAGCGCCTGCAGCAGCAAGTTGCTTTTGATCTTGAGGTTACGGCCCGACATGATGTTGTCGATCACGCTCATGCCCTTGAACAGCGCCAGGTTCTGGAAGGTGCGGGCGATGCCCATTTCGGCCACCTGGCGGCTGTTCATGTGGTCGAAGGTCTGACCACGGAAAGTGATCGAGCCCTCGGACGGGGTGTAGACCCCGTTGATGCAGTTGAGCATGGAGCTCTTGCCGGCGCCGTTGGGGCCGATGATGGAGCGGATCTCGTGCTCTTTCACATTGAAAGAGATGTCGGTCAGCGCTTTCACGCCGCCGAACCGCAGGCTGATGTTCTTGACGTCCAGGATGACGTCGCCAATGACCTTGCTCATGCTGCTGCCTTCACAGGGGTGAATGTTTTGGCGTCGAAGATCTTGAGCGTGGCGCTCACGCTGCCGGTGCGGCCGTCTTCGAACTTGACCACGGTTTCAATGAACTGCTCGGACTTTCCGCCGTACAGGCCGTCGATGAGGGGCTGGTACTTCTCGGCGATGAAACCACGGCGCACCTTGTTCGTGCGGGTGAGTTCGCCGTCGTCGGCATCCAGTTCCTTGTGCAGCACCAGGAAGCGGCTGACCTGGCTGCCGGCCAGCATGGCGTCTTCGGCCAGGTCGGCGTTGACCTTTTCCACGCAGTCTTTGATGAGTTCGTACACCTCGGGCTTGGCGGCCAGGTCGGTGTAGCCGGCGTAGGGCAGGTTGCGGCGCTCGGCCCAGTTGCCCACGGCATCAAAGTCGATGTTGATCATCACGCACACTTTTTCGCGGCCGTCGCCGTAGGCCACGACTTCCTTGATGTGCGGAAAGAACTTGAGCTTGTTCTCCACGTACTTGGGCGCGAACATGGCGCCGTCGTTGGCGCCGCCCTTGATGCGGCCCACGTCCTTGACGCGGTCGATGATTTTCAGGTGGCCGTGGCTGTCGATGAAGCCGGCATCGCTGGTGTGGTACCAGCCATCCTGCGTCAGCACTTCCTCGGTGGCTTTGGCGTTCTTGTAGTACTCCTTGAGCAAGCCAGGTGACTTGACCAGGATCTCGCCGTTGTCGGCCAGCTTGATCTCCACGCCCTTGCAGGGCACGCCCACGGTGTCGGCACGCGCTTCGTGGTCAGGCTGCAGGCAGACGAACACGGCGGTCTCGGTGGAACCGTAGAGTTGCTTGATGTTGATGCCGATCGAACGGTAGAAAGTGAACAGGTCGGGGCCAATGGCCTCTCCTGCGGTGTAGGCCACGCGCACCCGCGAAAAGCCCAGGTTGTTGCGCAGCGGGCCGTAGACCATCCAGTCGCCGAGCTGGTAGCTCAGGCGGTCGAGCAGGCCGACCGGCTTGCCGTCCATCAGCGCGGGGCCCACGCGCTTGGCCACATCCATGAAGTGGTGGAACATCTTGCGCTTGAAGCTGCCGGCGTCTTCCATGCGGATCATGACGCTGGTGAGCATGCCTTCGAACACGCGGGGCGGTGCGAAGTAGTAAGTGGGGCCGATTTCCTTGAGGTCGATGCCCACGGTAGCACCTGACTCGGGGCAGTTGACCACATAGCCACAGACCAGCCACTGGGCGTAGCTGAAGATGTTCTGGCCGATCCAGGCCAGCGGCATGTAGGCCAGCACGTCTTCCTTGTCGGTGAGCTTGTCGAACTCGGCGCCAGCCTGGGCGCGGTCGATCAGGGAGCGGTGGGTGTGCACCACGCCCTTGGGGTTGCCCGTGGTGCCCGAGGTGAAGAACATGGCCGCCACGTCGTCGGCCACGGCTTGCTCGGCTTCGGTGTGGAAAAACTGCGGGTGCTGCTGTGCAAACACCTGGCCGGCGGCGATCAGCTCGTCCAGCGAACCCAGGCCGTCTTCGGTGTAATTGCGCAGGCCACGGGGGTCGTCGTAGAAGATGTGCTGCAGCTGGGGGCTTTGCTCGCGCACCTCCAGCATCTTGTCCACCTGCTCCTGGTCCTCGACCACGGCAAAGCGCACTTCGGCGTTGTTGATCGGGAACACGCATTCGGCAGCCACGGCGTCCTGGTACAGCGGGATCGGGATCGCACCGAGCGACTGCGCCGCCAGCATGGTGGCGTACAGGCGTGGTCGGTTGGCGCCCACCACGATCAGGTGCTCACCGCGGTGCAGACCGGCCTGGTGCAGACCGCAGGCCACTTGCTCGACCAGTCGGGCCAGATCGGACCAGGACATGGTTTGCCAGATGCCGTATTCCTTCTCGCGCAGGGCCGGGGCCTGAGGGCGCTGCTTGGCGTGTTGCAGCAGCAGTTGGGGGAAAGTGGTTTGTGTCACTTCAGCAGTCTCCAAAATGACTTTCCGTGGAAAGCTTGTCAAATCTGCGACGATGCTAGGACCGGGTTTGACGCCAAGTTGTCGTTACGACGACAATTCAGGGAAGACCCCTAGCACGACTGACCCCTGGCTGACAAACCCATGAGCACGCTTTCTCCCTCGGTTTTCCAGCGTCGCCGCTCGGCGACCCGCGATGAGCTGGCACACATCCCCTGGCTGCAATTGCTCAGTGACATCGAGCGTGCCGAGGTGGTGCCTCGTATCGTGGTGTCCGATCCCCAGCCTGGCGATTACGTCTGTCGCATCGGCCGTCCGGTGACTTACTGGTTTGGCGTCGTCTCGGGTCTGCTCAAGATGAGCAGCGACAACGAAAGCGGCCAGACCATGACCTTCACCGGGGTGCCGCCCGGGGGCTGGTTCGGCGAGGGTACGGTGCTCAAGCGCGAGAGCTACCGCTACAACATCCAGCCCCTGCGCCCCAGTGTAGTGGCCGGGTTGCCGGTCGACACTTTCCACTGGCTGATCGACCATTCGCTGGGCTTCAACCGTTTCATCATGAACCAGCTCAACGAGCGGCTGGGCCAGTTCATCGCGGCGCGCGAAATCGATCGCCTGACCAACCCCGAGATCAAAGTGGCGCGGCACTTGGCGGCGCTGTTCAACCCGGTGCTGTTCCCGGGCGTGGGCGAGGTGCTGCGCATCACCCAACAGGAGCTGGCCTATCTGGCGGGGCTCTCGCGTCAGCGGGTCAACGAGGCCCTGCGTCGGCTGGAGCAGCAGCAGCTCATCCAGATCGAATACGGCGGTCTGCGCATCCTCGACATGGAGGGTTTGCGCCGCTCGCTGTTCGAGCAAAGCGGCGACAATCGCTGAACTTTTTCCCCAATCTCGCATGCCCAATCCCTCCCCCAAGACCCTGTCTGTTCGCCGTGTTCCCCGCGAGGAAGCCTTGTCGTCGCCAAGCGCCGGACCGGCCACTTCGCGCCTGAACAAGCGCATGGCCGAGCTGGGCCTGTGCTCACGCCGCGAGGCCGACGCCTGGATCGAACAGGGCTGGGTGCGCGTGAACGGGCAAGTGGCCGGCATGGGCATGCAGGTCACACCGGCCGACCGCATCACGGTGGACAAGGCGGCTGAACAGAAACAGCAGCAACAGGTCACCATCCTGCTGCACAAGCCCATGGGCTATGTGAGCGGCCAGGCCGAAGACGGCCACCAGCCTGCCGTGACGCTCATCCAGGCGCGCAACCACTGGAAGGGCGACCCTTCGCGCACGCGCTTCACGCCCCAGCAGTTGCGCGGCCTGGCGCCCGCGGGCCGGCTGGACATCGACTCGGTCGGTCTGCTCGTGCTCACGCAGGACGGTCGCGTGGCCCGCCAGCTGATCGGCGAAGACTCCGACATCGAAAAGGAATACCTGGTGCGTGTGGTCTGGCAGGGCCCGCAGGGCGAAATCAGCCAGGATGTGCAGGCCGTGTTCCCGCGCGAACAGCTGGCCCGCCTGCGCCACGGCCTGAGCCTGGACGGCAAGGCGCTCAGGCCCGCGCAGGTGGACTGGCAAAACCCCGAGCAGCTGCGCTTCGTGCTCAAGGAAGGCAAAAAGCGCCAGATCCGCCGCATGTGCGAACAGGTCGGCCTCAAGGTGGTCGGCCTCAAGCGCATCCGCATGGGCCGCGTGACACTGGGGCAGCTGCCGGCCGGGCAGTGGCGCTATCTGGCCCCGCACGAGCGGTTTTGAGTGCGCAGTCAAGACCTTCTCGGAAGTCAAGCTGCCATGGGTTGAACGGGCCTGGTTCAGGCGGGCCGCAGCGCAGGTCTTGTCAGGCTCCTGACGTACCTGCGCATGGACATGGCTGGTTTCTTGGTCCTGATTGTCGAGACAAACGACACCTTGCATGAGGTCTGACGTCATAATTTCGGCTTGGTTCGAAATACCTCGGCATGACAAACAGCGTTCGCGATTCTCTTGGCTTGTCCCGTCCTGTCCGCCTGCTTTGCAGCATTGCCGCATCAGCGGGCGATGCTCAGACAGCCGCGGGCCGCTGCCGCTATGCACTGTCGCAAGACCGGCGTTTGCAGTGGGTCGTCGCAGGCCATGCCGGTCAGGGAAGGCCTCAAGCGCATTGGGCGCAGGGCTTGCGCGCATTGATGGCTGGAGAGCTGTCAGCGCTCGTCTGGATGGCAGACGACTTGGCGCTGCACGACTTTCTGCTGGCAGACCGTGTGCAGGAATGGCAAGCGCAAGGCCTGTCCACTCTGGTGGCATCGAAGGACGGGCGAGAGGTCTTGCGCGTGCAGATGGCCTCGCACGTTCTCAAGTCGGATCTCGCAGACCGCACAGGTGCGGATCTGGTGCATGACGCTCGTGGCCGCATGGCCATGTCCGTGGCCGGGCAAGCGCTTGTGGATGCAGCCCCGCCCAGCCATGCGCCGCTGCTTCTTGTGACTGCCAGCCGCGCTGCGCCGCAACGCTTCTACACCCACACCGCACTGGGACGCTCGGTACACCGCCTGCGTGCGATGGGCGTGCCTTTGCGGGTGCGTGCAGCCTGCAGCAACCGTCAGGCGCTGGCTGAGGTCTACAACGCCGCCATCGACCCGGCTTTTGCCGACCACATCGTGGTTTTCGTCCATGACGATGTGGTGATTGAAGATCACTTCATCGGTGCCCGTCTGGAAGAGGCGCTGCAGCAGTTCGACCTGGTCGGGCTGGCCGGTAGCCGCCAGCGCGAGCCGGGCCAGCCAGCCTGGCCGTTTCCGAGCCGTGTGGGGCAATGGGAACACCGTGAACGCCTGCTCGGCTGCGTGGGGCACGACACCACCGGTCGCACAGGCCGGGGCCGCAAGATGCGCAAGGTCAGCCACTTCGGCGCCACGCGCGGACCGGCGCAACTGCTCGACGGCTTGCTGCTGGCCATGCGCATGCAGACGCTGCTGGACCACCCGCTGCGCTTCGACCCCGCCCTGGCCTTCGACTTCTACGACCTCGACTTCTGCCGCCGCGCCGAACAGGCTGGCCTGCGCCCTGGGGTCTGGCCAATCGCCGTCACCCACCTCAGCGCTGGCGATTTCGACAGCCCCTCCTGGTGCCGCACCTACCCTGTATACCTTGAAAAATGGGGCGAAAGGCCCCCGGAGCACACCCCATGACCACCGTGGTCGCCGTTCGCACCCCGCAACACATCGTGATTGGCGCCGACACCCTGCTCACCCAGGGCGACACCCGGCTGCCGCACACCTACAACCTGGCGCAGAAGGTCTACACCGTCGGCCACAGCTGCATCGGCCTGTCGGGCTCGGTGTCGCACTACACCTCGCTGATCCAGGCGCTGCGCCACATGGGCGAGCACTGCCGCCTGTGGGGCGAAGACCAGGTGTTCGAGACCTTCACCAAGGTGCACAAGAAACTCAAGGACGAGTTCTTCCTCAACCCCAAGAAGCAGCCCGATGACCCCTACGAAGGCAACCACATCTCGGCCATGGTCGCCAACGGCAGCGGCATCTATGGCGTGTATGCCCACCGCGAAGTGATCGCCTTCGACCGCTTCTGGTGCAACGGCAGCGGCCGCGCCTACGCGTTGGGCGCCATGCATGCGCTGTGGGCTGAGCGCAGCGCCACCCAGCCCGGGCAGACACCGGATGCGCTGGCGATTGCCCGCGCCGGTCTGGCCGCCGGCATGGAATTCGACCGCGCCTCGGGCGGCGAGATGCGGCTGTGGCGCTTTGTGACCGGCGAGCAGGGCGGCCCCGAACTGATCGACAGCACAATCAGCGCATGAACACACCCGTCCCCAACTGCGTGATCCGCGTTCCAGCCAAGGACAGCTACAGCACCTCTGGCCCCACGCTCATGGGCCGGCAGTCAGCCAACGAAGGCTTCCTGACCTCGTGGTTCCGCCACAGCGGCCAGCGCGAGTTCTGGTGCCTGGCCCGCTTTCGTGACGAGGCGCAGGTGTTTGCCCGTATCGGCGAGCAGGTGCACCAGGGGCTGGACCCCAAACCCACCTACCGCTGGATCGCGCAGCGGCAGATCCACCGCGTGCGCGAAGTCGGCACGCTGTACGCACCCGGCCCGCAGGTGGCCGACCTGGCCTGGGTGCGCCGGCGCGACGCGCAGGCCCGCGCCCAGGACTTCAGCATCGTCGGCATGACGCACACCAGCTGCGAACTGTCCATCCAGGACGCGCTGGCCAACATGCTCACCGCCCCGGTCTACCCCTGGGACGCGCAGATCTGCCCCAGCGTGTCGGTGCAGACCATGGTGCAGCGCCTGCTGGACGACGAAGCCGCCTGGCTGCGCGAGCACCTGGGCGCCACACGGGTGATCTCGCCCCAGCTGCCGGTGCTGCCGCTGGGTGTGGACTGCGACGCCCTGGACCTGGATGCCGCTGACAAGGCCCGCCACCGCGCCCACTGGCGTGCGCGCTGGGCGCTGGCTGAGCAGGACGTCTGCGTGCTCTACATGGGCCGGCTGGACCTGCGCACCAAGGCCAACCTGCTGCCCATGCTCGACGCCCTGCAGCTGGCCGCGCAGCAGCTCAAGACCGACAAGGGCCCACGGCTGCACCTGGTGCTGGCCGGCTGGTTTGCCAGCGAATGGGACGAGACCACGCTGCGTGATGCCGTCATGCAGGCCTGCCCCGATGTGCGTGTGGTGTTCGAAGACGGCCGCACGCCTGAAGCGCGGCAAGGCGTGTGGCATGCCGCAGACCTTTTCACCAGCCTGGTCGACAACATCCAGGAAACCTTCGGCCTCACGCCCATCGAAGCCATGGCGGCCGGTCTGCCCGTGGTGGTGAGCGACTATGACGGCTACCGCGAATCGGTCCGCGAGGGCGTGGACGGTTTCCGCATCCGCACCTGGCAGCCGAGCGCCGGCAGCGGCGCCGAGCTGATGGACCGCCACGCCGACATGGCCCTGAACTACCGCGACTACGTCAGCCGCGCCAGCGCCTTCATCGGCATGGACATCGCGCAGGCGGCGCAGGCCTACGTACAGCTCGCCCAGGACCCGGCCCTGCGCCAGCGCATGGGTCAGGCCGGCCGCGAACGCGCCCGCAGCACCTACGACTGGGCGCGGCTGATTCCGCAATACGCGGCGCTGTTCGAAGACCTCGCCCGCCTGCGCACGGGCGCCAGCGCACACGACGCCGACTGGCAACACAGCGCGGGCGAAGCGCACGCCAACTGGGGCCGGCGCCACCCGCGCCGCAGCGATCCCTTTCATTCGTTCGCGCATTACCCCACGCAAACCTTGAATGGAATACTCACGCTGCACCCCGGACCGCTGCTGCCCACCAGCACCGAGGGCCGCGAAAAAGCCCTGGCCCAGCAACTCGAACGCCCGGTCTACGCGGGCATCCAAAACGAACTCGACACCCCGGCACTGCGCCAGCTGCTCGAAAAAGTCGCCGCACAGCCACAAGGCCTGACGCTGCAGACCGACACCGAAGCCGCCGCTGCGCGTCATATCGGCTGGCTGATCAAGGCCGGGTTGGTGCAGGTTTCATCAAGGAAACAAGATGTTTTTTGAGCTGCTTGAAACCCACAAAAACGGATTCGCTGGCGAATGGTCCGACGCTCAGACCGCCGAGCTGACTGTCGTCATGCCATGCACCGATGTGGCTCAAGCCATCAGAGCCGCTCAGAGGATGGTCCGATTTGCCGGCATGCCGTTCAGAATGGTCATCATCAATGACGTGATCCGGCAAGGCTTCATCAAAACGGTCAATGCCGTCTCCAATCACCTGAAGCCCGAATACCTGGCCTACGTTGCTCAGGATTCGCTTGCTGGCAAAAACTGGCTGAAGATTGCGTTTGACACCCTCAAGGAAAACAACAAAAGTGTCTGCGCATTCAATGACGGTGTTTTCTGGGGCGGACTGGCTCAATTTGGCCTGGTCAGGGTGGCATTCACATCAAAGCACTACGGCGCCCACAATGTCTTCCACGACCAATACGTCAAACATCGCGCCGATGATGAACTGACACATCTGGCCAAATTAAACGACGAATACGTTTTTGCCAGAAATGCACTGCTGATGGAAGTTGATTACAGCCTGGCAAGGACTATCCATCCACCTGATCTTCAAACCTATACCCAACGAAAGATCATGCTGATGAATCAGTTCGGAAAGTCGAAGTGACGTACAGGCATCCGATGATTTTTCCCGTGTGAAATTGCTTTGCCGGCGATGAAGTCATGGTCTGGTTTTCATTCACCGGAAAGTTTCACAAAACGTCACCTTCCGATGAGTCCCGGGCGCACTGCAGCCTCACGTCACTTTTCCCATCCATGCCCTCGACATCGATTTTGAGAAGATGCGCGAGGGGGCAAATGAAGGTCATCCAGCGGCTTGAGCGGCATCGGCTCAAACCGGTCAGACAGGGTGATGGCCGACAAGCCGGACTCGCTGGTTTTGAGGGTCTTGAGCAAGGCACGCACCTCGGCACTCAAGGTCAGCGCCCCGGCATTGCGCTCCCTGGCCAGATCCAGCACCGGCACGTCGATCTGCCCGTGGACGGCGCCAACCGCCAGGTTCATGGCATGGCAATCCATCAGGCCATTGATCAGCAAGTTAGCGCACAGCTGGTAGTAGATCTGCCGCTGTGCTTCGAAGGCGTACACGCGCCCATGCACGGGCAGCACATGCAATCCGACGGGGACGGCAAAAGCCCCCAGGTTGGCCCCCGCATCCAAAATCACAGGATGGTCGATGCCGAGCAACACATGTTGCGCCAGCTTGAGGGTCTCGGCCTCCCATACCAGGCCACTGCGTCAACGGCGACTGATCATGTCAGGACCGTTGCCAAGCAGGGAGCGCTGGCCCTCAACCACATGGATCGCATGCTCAAAACGCTCCGCCATGGCACTCCCTTTCCTTCAATCAACGGCCCTGGATCAAGTCCATGTACGCCGGCAGCGCCCGTGTGCGGAAGTCGTAGCGTTCCACCACGGTGCGGCGTGCCGCCTCCCGCAGGGGCACAAAGCGTGACGGGTCGGCCAGCGCCTCACACACCGTGTCGGCCAGCTGAGCCGGGTTGAAAAAGTCGACCAGCAGGCCGTTTTTTCCATGTTCGATCACTTCGCGCACCGGTGCGGTGTCGGAGCCGATCACCAGGGCCTGCAGGCTCATGGCTTCGAGCATGGACCAGCTCAGCACGAAGGGCACCGTGAGGTACACATGCGCAGATGAAATACGCAGCAGCTGCACCAGCGTGTCGTAGGGCACGCGCGAGACAAAGTGCACCCTTGAGAGGTCGATGCGATCGCGCACCTCGTCCAGAAACAGCTGCTTGAAGCCCCTGGCCCCTGGCGGTGGTGAGCCGTAGCTGACCTCGTCGCCGCCCACGATCACCACCCTGGCCTTCGGCCGGCGCGCCAGGATCTCGGGCAGCGCCCGCATGAACTGGTGGTAACCGCGCATGGGCTCGAGGTTGCGGTTGATGAAGGTCACCACCTCGTCGCCGGCGCGCAGCACCACGCCGCCACGCGACAGGCGCACCCAGGCGCCGGGGTCGGGCTGCAGGCGGTCGGTCTGGATGCCGTCGTGGATCACGCGCAGGCGCTCGCGCAGCGCGGGCGGAAAGCAGCTCGCCTGCCACTGCGTGGGTGTGATGCCCGCATCGCAGTTGAGCAGGCTCTGCGCCAGATGCATGTTGCGCGTCTGCAGCCGTTCGGCGGTGCGCGGCGGCGCCGGGAACTCCGGGTCAAAGCCGACGTCGCCACCTTCAGCCTGGTAGTACAGCTCGCAAAAGCCGAGCAGGCGGGCTTGCGGCGCGGCCTGGCGCAGGTAGAGCATTTCGCCCCAGCCGGTGTGGCCAAGCACCACGTCGGGCACCCAGCCCTGCGCGTGCATCAAGCGCACCACCTCGGCCACGGCCTCGCCGCGCAGCACCGCGGTTTCGGTGTTGACCAGCCAGGGGTGGGTGTCCTTGCCATTGCCGCGCGCGGGGCGGTAGGACCAGTTGCGCACGCCGGCCAGCGTGGTCTCCTGACGCATCGAGATGGCGCGCAGCTCATGGCCCGCCGCGATCAGCGCCGGCGCCAGGCCACGAAACTGCCCCGGAAAATTCTGGTGCACCAGCAGGATCTTCATGCGCAGTTCTCCGTGGCACCATGCGCATCACCTTGCACCTGGGTCTGGACATCGGTCTGCACCAGCCCCACCTTGGCCAGCCAGGCCGTGTTGCGCAGTGCCAGCGGCAGGCTCCAGCCCCGGGTGCGGGCCCAGTCCTGCAGCGCGGGGGCGTCGGTGGCACTGTCGGGCAGCGCCAGCCAGGCCTGCCCGAGGGCGGCCGCATCCGACAGGCGGTTGCCCACAAAGCTCCACATCGACAGGCCGCGCAAGGGCGCCAGCGCATCGGCCGTCTGCCCCGGTGTGCGCCAGACGCGGTGCGTGGCCGCCAGCGTGGCGCTGGGGTAATGGTCAAACAGCTGCAGCGGGTTGATGAAGGCCGCATCGCGCTGCGGCGCCGCCTGCGCGGGGCTGGCGGTCAGCTGCGCCAGCCGTTCGGCCTGCTCGGCCCAGAGCGCCTGGTACTGGCGCATCACCACCGACCAGTCAAAGGTCTGCAGCGCCCGCTCGCGGCCGGCCGCACCCAGGCGGTGGCGCAGCGCCTCGTCCTGCACCAGCCGCGCCAGCGCCTGCGCACAGGCCTGCACGTCCACGGCGGTGACCAGGTGCGCATGCGCGATGTAGTGGTCGTAATTGAGCCGGCCGTCTTCGTAGGCCTCGCTCGCCTGCTGGGCGGCCACGGGGTCGGCCGGCTGCAGCGTGGGCACCAGCAGGCCATCCACGCCGTCGCGCACCGTTTCGCGGTAGCCGTCCCAGTCGGACGCGATCACCGGCAGGCCGGCGGCCATGGCTTCGAGTGGCGTCAGGCCAAAGGTTTCCTGGATGTTGTCGGACAGCGACATGAACACATCGGCACTGGCGTAGGCCAGCCGCGTCACGCCGGCTTCGCGCCCGTCCATGCGCGTGACCTGAACGCCCGCCAGCTGCGCCGCCTCGTCAAAGCTCTGGCGCATGCCGTCATTGGCAAACCAGCCGCATTCCAGCACGCGCAGCCGCCGCCCCGTGCGCGCCGCCGCCCGCGCCACCGCCAGGTACATCGGCAACGGGTTGGCCTTGGCGTGCAGGCTCAGGCGGCCCACAAACAGCACCGCCACCTCGTCGTCCTGCAAGCCCCAGCGCGCACGGCCCTGGGCGCGCAGCGCGGCATCGGGTGTGAAGTCCTGCGCCTGCACGCCCAGCGGAATCACCGGCGTCATCGGCAGCTGCGGCTGCACCGCCACGCCCAGGCGGCGCGAGAGCCATTCGGTCTGCGCGTCCCAGACCTGCTGCGCCGCCTTGCGGACGCTCTGCGAAGTGCAGATCAGCGCATCGGCGGGCGTGAACGGGCCCTGCACATAGTCGGCGATCTGCGCCAGCACGCCCGACGAACTGATGGTGTGCGTGACACCGCACAGCGCCAGCGTGCCCGGCCCGCGCCGGTGGCGCTGCCAGCCCATGCGCGTGTTGATCGGCGCGGGGTAATACATCACGCCCTGCGGCCAGCTGGCCGGCTCCTGCACGCGCCGGTGCTCGATGCCACGCGTCCAGCCCGTCTCGCGGGCTTCGGCTTCGAGCACCTGCTGCTGCTCGCCACCACCATGCACCAGCACCAGCGGCCGGTCATCATCGCGATAAGCCTCGGCCAGCCCCCGCATGAAACCCCGCCCGGCCGACTGCCGCCCCATGAGCTTGGCGGTACGGGTCTGCACCGCATCGGGCGACAGAAAGACAGACGGCAAGATCGGTTTCATGTTTTCTCCAGCGGGCGATTATCTGACTGGCATTGCCCAAAGCCGACCTCAAAGTTGGTCGTGAATGATTTTTAAGAAATCTTTTTAAGAGGGAATGAATTCATAAAAATTACAGATATTGATTAAATCGATTTGGACTCAGGAAACTTTGCGCTGGATACGAGCTTGTCATGGCCCTTGAAAACCCGATCGACAGCCCCACATGGCGTCAACGCTGACGCCTTGAGGTGTCAGCCGATGTATTTACCGTCTCCGATGCACAGAACATGAGCAAACAAACCCATGCCTTCCAGGCCGAAGTGGCCCAACTCCTGAACCTGGTCACCCACTCGCTGTATTCCAACAAGGAAATTTTCCTGCGCGAGCTGATCTCCAACGCCTCCGACGCCTGCGACAAGCTGCGCTTTGAGGCGCTGAACAACGCCGCCCTGTACGAGGACGC
>JACCDX010235071.1_pt1 | contig 31331 bp, 44 predicted proteins | sample 7449681 | NCBI WGS metagenome assembly JACCDX01 (sample SAMN15323450, study PRJNA562643) | freshwater metagenome | isolation source: river surface water | place: USA:Blue River Watershed | collected 2017-08-18
ATAACGTCTTACCAGCACGACTCATACCATGAATACGATTCATGTGTGTACGCTTTTCATCAGCCGACAATTCATCCTTAGGCTTATAACCAGCGAGTGGTTTACCTGAACGAATGCGATTCGTTTTTTGATCTTGAGCCTTACGTGCCTTCACATCAAGTGGATAACGAGCAGTTGCTGCTTTCTTCCAGTATGAATTCAGAGTATCTTTTGAAAGCTCGTCGAGTTCTTCAACTTCTTCTTTCTTCATATTATCTTCACGCCATTTCATATAGCGATCACCTTTTTTATGATCACCAGCTGCATATGCTGCGCCTGCTTTATTAGCGGCAACATCGCGACGGTTTTGAAGTAGTGGATATTCTTTTTGCTTTTCGCGACGAATTACACCGCTGATTTTTTCTTTAATGCCTTCGTCAAGCTCGGCTTCTTCTTTCGTCAGACGATCAGCAGCGCGCATGACGCCCTTTGCTCTGTTGATACCCTTTTTGAAAGATTTTTGATTACTGTTAGCACCATAATCAGCCATATGGGCACCAGCACTATTCAATGACGTGCCACCTGCTTTCTTAACATATGAACCGAGGGTCTTCTTTGAAAGTTCGTCGATTTGCTCGACTTCTTCTTTCAGATCACGAATATGGCGTGGATCACCAATTCCTGGATCTCTTGGATAGCCGGCTTGTCCGCTGTCATAGCTACGAGCTTGCACGATGTTACCAGTTTTAGCATTGACTGTGTGCACCGTTCCACTCTGACGACCACCTGATCTCGCAATATGATCAGCAGCATCTCTTGCTGTGGCAAATGGTTTCTTTTTGGCATGAGTAACAGTCCAATCACTATTCTTATCACCTCTGTTATGGGTCACATAGTAATGGTATGCTGCTTTCTCTGCTTCTTCAAGTCGACGTGCTTCTTCAGCTTCGAGAAGACGAACGTTTTGAACCTGACGCATATGCATCGCTTCATTAACGCCACGAGATAGGTTACGCTGACGACGATGAAAGTCGATCGCTTCTGAGAGTTCTTTGTCGGAGAGTTGTGTAAAGTCTGTCATGTTAGTGATCCTTATTCTTCGTTAAATTCATCTTCGTCGGCAAGCTCTGATTCCATATAGTCAGCAGCGCTGGTAATGTAATCGGTTGCCAAAACTAAATCTGCTACGATGTGACCTGGAAGTTCATCGTCGTCCCCTAGCATAGTATGAAGACGCTTTGCTGCAGCAATCATCATACGAAGTTGGGACTTTGCCATCCCACCTTCTTGGCCATATTCGCCTTCGTCTTTTGCTTCTGCGAGAATTTGCTTAAATGTTTTCATGATTTCCTCTCAGTACTTGACGACTGGGTTAGGGGTTGAGAAGTTTTTCTTGCGCATGATGGTCTTTGCTACGATGTCGATCTCGTCGTTCTTTTCGTCGTACTTGACTACGATCGGCATGTTAAGATCTGACTGAAGATCTTTCACGACAAGTTCTGCACCAGCTTTACCTTTCAAAGGATTACCATTCTTAGCATAGATCTTTTTGATCAAATCTGCAAGTTCTTTGAGCTTGATCTTTGGTGAGTTACGATCATCATTCATACGTTCACCAAAGTGCTTAGTAAACTCGAAGTCAATCTTGAACTTCTCGAACATGCGATCAACGAACTTCTCAAAGTCCTTCATCTTCGAAGCTGTGATTTCGACATCAGACTCTTCAGCTTCCATCATGGTTTCAAATGCTTCATTGATACCATCGGTGATCTTTGGCTTCTTAGGCGTTCCCTTTTCACCAGGAGTTGCTGCCTTATAGTTCTGCACAAGATCATCAGTGCCTTCAAATCCAGCACCATAGTTTTCATGATAAGCACGAAGCTTCTTCGTTCTGTCTGCCCGTGCGAGTGCACCTCTGAGATGCTTGTGCGCAATAGGACCAATCTTTGACTTATCAGACTCGGGATCAGTCACCAACACTGGGTTAAGGTCAGTTTGAACATGATATTGCTCGAATGCGATATGCTTCAGTGCGCTCTTCTTATCATTGGCATACTTTTTCTGATATCTTTTTGTGATATCTGGAGCAGCGTTGGTTTCATCTGGCACACTCTTCTTGAAGTCGTCTTGATCAACATCGCTGTCTAAATCAGTATCTTGATGGCGAACAGCATCTTTCGCGATGTGCTTAAATGGTACACCAATTCCAAGGTGATGTTTGAATGACATCTTGTCTTCTTTGAGATTCTTCTGAGACGCGATCCAAGCCTTTGCTTCTGGATTCGAAGGTAGAACTTTAGCCCATGAACTAATCTTGCGATACGTTCCGAGTACTGCACCTTCGAAGTTAGAAGATTCTGAGTTGTCAATGATGAACATTTTTTGGCCAAAGAAGTTCTGGAACTTACCTAGGTTCTTTTGTACACCATTCCACATCGTTTCGACTTCCGCATCTGGAAGTGAGCGTGGACGTGCACGATTACGGGCTTTAGCAGTATCAAGGTCGGTGTTGACGAAGATCATTGCAACTTCGTAACCAAGCTTCTTAAGCTTAGCTGCTTGCTTTTCGATCTTATCGTAGTCCTTGCCGGTTCCATCGATCACAAGGCCGAGGCGACCATTCAATGCAAGGTCCATCTTCTTACCAGTGAGAGCCTTTGCTTCACCACGAACTGCTTGGCCCTTCTCTGAATAGATGTCTTCTGGAGTTGCCTTAAGGCCAACCTTTGCAAGAGCGCGTTCAAAGATATCATCGGAGTTGATGACCTTGAATCCGAGTGCAGTCAATGCAGTCTTACCGACGACAAATGACTTACCCGAACCTGGACCACCTGCAAGAAACACTGCTTTAAAGATCGAAGGATCGTTGACACCTTCAGTGATGAAGTCTTCAAATGCTTCATTCATGTTCTTTGCAAGGTCAGCATCTGCAGTCGTACGAGTCTTACCGCCAGTGATGAATGAGTTCACTCGAGCGTATCCCCACTGTTGTGGAGTAGTTCCAGGACGATGACCAGTTCTCCATGCAGCAACACCACGATCGAAAACTTTCTTTAGAGTACCATATGAGATGCCAGACTTCTCAGCCTTTTTCTTGAGGCCTTCCATCGACTTTTCTTCATCGAGAAGAACCGAGGTATTGATCTGTTCTGCGAGTTCAAATGCTTCTTCAATGATGTCGAGTAGTTCCTCATCTGATTGAACTTCGACTTCTTCATTGCGAACGATATGACGGAATGCACGGAAGCGACGATCATACTTGAGTTGACCATCACCATTGTACATCATGTGATAACGGCGAGTATGTACAGAAGTCTTAGTCTTTGCAGTTGCATCACCAGGTGCTGGTTTGTATGCATCAGGATTGTTGTCGTCCATCTTACCATGCTTAGCAAAATGAGCCTTACGCTTATCAGCAGTAGATGAACTCAGACCTGCATAGTACTTATCGTTTTCAATGAGTGCTTCAAACTGCTCATTGACCACATTGTGTGAATGCAGGTTTGATACTCTTTGAAGCTCAGCCTGACGAACCTTTGGAAGAAGGCGAGCAGCGATCTTTGCAATTGCTCTTTTTCTCTTCTCTACTCTTTGGTCGATCACGATCTTTTCGCTAGGTGAAAGATCTTTGTACTCAAGACCCTTTGCTCCAGCAACCTTTGCACGGATCAGGTCAATCGCCTTTTTGCGTGATCTTGAGAGAAGCTTCTTATTGTCAGCGATGCGATTCTTAAGGCGTTCTCTTGCCATTTGCATCTTACGTTCGTATCTGCGCATGACCAATGCACGCTTTCTGCGTTGGTCAAGTGTAAGCACGAATTCTTCAAGGTCTGATTCTTCTGATAGCTTCATACCAGCACGAACCATATCATATATGTCGTCGGCATGTTGCTGAAGTCTTTTTGGTAGTCCACCTTTGAACTTGTGAGCATTGCCTTCTTTAGCAGCTTCACGCATCTTTGACGCAGACATGCCTTCGACTGAATCTGAATCAGGATCTCTCTCACCTGCAGAAACGACTTTGATGGAAGAGAAGTTAAACTCCTTTCCATTGTACTTATTCAGCAATGTTTCGAATTCTTGTACGCGATCTTGGCCTACGACGAGTGTGACGTCGTCGTAAGTGTTATCGAGGTGTTTCATAACATCAATAAGGGTCTTGCCTGCAAAGCTTTTGATTACTGTACCAAATGCTTCTTTTGCTAGCGTTACCTTATCTTCATATGATAGCGGATTCTTTTTAGCGTCTTGGCTGTGGCTAAGATATACTTCTGTTGTAGCACCAATTGATTTAGCTACGCTTTTCACTTTAGAGATAAGCTTCTCATGACCGATGGTTGGAGGATTCATTCTACCAAATGAGGTTACTACCTTTTTGGTTGTTGCTTCCTGCATAACGGGATTAATGATAATGACGTTCTTATTCTTAATCTCGTCTTTTTTAGAAGTCTTTTTTACTTCTTCAGTCATGTTATTCTCCTCTAACGCAGGTTTACCTTAGCCTAACTGCTATACTGTGGATATTTATATTATCGATGGTCTTTAACGAATACTACATCCATTTTAAGGGTAGCTCGAGCTACGTAGCCAAGTCTTTCAAGTAGATTACGACCATTGCCCCTTTCAACAATGATAACTGGCCAATACTTCGTTATCGTCTGCAGAGCACCATAGATTGCACCTTCTTCAAATCCTTCAATGTCGAGATGGATTAGATCACACGCTGAAAGGTTTAATTGATCAATCATGATCATATCAATATTGCCTGGTGCATTGTTGATCGTATGCATGCCAACGTTAATATCATCACCGCCTGGTCTAGCATAATTCATCGATACTTTAGATGGTGTAGGGCCCAATGCATACTGGCCGTGCAGAATACCTTGAATGCCATCACAGTTTTTCTTTAGGCATTCATAGTTATCTGGATTTGGTTCAAACGTATATACGTTTTTGAAGTAGTTCTTGTAGAATCGCGGATACATACCGCAACATCCGCCAGCTTGGACTACAGTGTCGAAGTTAGATACGTTAGACATGAATGAATCCTTGCATTCAATCCAGTCTGCGAGTGGGCCTGTCCACGCGCCCGTATCACCTTTAATCCAATGTAGTTCTTTAATGTTCTCAACGCCACACTGTCTTAGTTCTAGTTCCATAACAACCTCCAAAATAAAAAGGAGAGCCTAGGCTCTCCTGACTTCAATACTATTTATCGCACACGATTAGTACCAACGAACACCGCGATCATCGAGTTCTTTCATACGACGTTCGAGGTCGACATGATCATATGCTTCTGACAGATAACGAATAGCACGATCTTTCTCAGACTCATAGTTGGATTTGAAAAATTCTTTGATACGATTAAGCATTCGATGCATCCTTGTAGATGCTACGTGCAAGTGTTTCAACGTAGTCGGTTGACTCAAAGGGATACTCGGCCTTAAGTGAGTGGGCGAGTTCGCGGATCGCCTTTTCATGATGTGGGATTCTCGATGCTTCGATTATGCGAAGCGTGAACGAGATTGAATTCAGTATTCCGTTCGCGATCACCGTTGATATTGGTGATATCGCACGAGCGGTTTCGTTAATAGCGGCAAACATTTCTTTCTCCGTATACTTTCCTGTTCTATACGGATATATTTATCACAAAAAGGCGACAGAGTATATAGACATTATGTCATAGCCGCTAGTCAGCGGGTGATTTCTTCCCAGTCTAAAGACCCAAAGCACGTCTGAGTGTTGGTGTCGGCCGCAACGGCTAGAGTAAACGTACCGGGTGCTGAAGTAAAACTGTTTCTTTCGAGTTGGAATTGAAACAGTGCTTGCTTAAGGATATCGAGCGCTGGAGTAGCCTGGTTCGAAGCGTTAAGATAACCACTAGCAAGAGTTCTACCTCCGGTCATTGCAGTACCAGCGAGTGTGTACTCTACTGCTGAGTCAGCTCCTGCCGGAGTCCACGAACCGGTAGTGATATCAGCACCAGACATGATTTTCCAATTATAGTTGATACCATTACCTGTACCAAGGAATGAAGCAGCCGTCGGAATCACAATTGCATCAAGGTGTGTTGACTTTAAACGAATAGAAACAACTGGATAAAACGTACCCGCAGTAGCAAGCGCTTTTGGTGTAGTAATAAGTGTACCAACTGCACCTTGTTTACCGCGAAGTTCGTAACCACCTTCTGAGATTACGGTTGAACACACTTGCTTGAGTGTGCTATTCGCTGATGTAGCCGAGGTGTTTGTGATTTCATAACGCAACGGCAGAGATGCGGTTGTGATATAGGTCGTACCGATTCTATTTGCGTGGTGGAACGAGTGGCAATGAATGATTTGCCCATCGATGATGAAGCCCATACGCACACTTCCAAGACCAAGCCACTCAATATCCATCCACAAGATTTGTGCCTTTGTGATGTCGAGAGTCATCAGTGAAGGACCGGTTCCATCAAGCGTATCCATATTCCAGTTCGCCTGTGAGACGCGAGTCTCTTGCATCGTTCCACCAGTGTATGTACGTTCTACGAATGATAGCGTACTTCCATCTAGTTCAAGATACATACCATTCTGTGCACCGTAATAACCGACACGTTGTCTTAGTCCTGCCTTTGCTGGAGACATCGTGAATGTATTAAGATTAAGCAAAGACTTACCGGGTTGGTATGAAAACACTTTTAGAGTTTCGCGAACGACTTCTGCGCCTGAAGAAGTGTTTACACTTAGGTTAACTACACCTTCATTAGCAGAGAAAGCGTAAGTGCCTCCTGCAGTGTTTGCGGTTGCCCATAGGCCATTGTCTGCAAAACGGTGAGAAGAATCAAAGAGAGTCAATGGCATTGACACACGTGATCTTCCAAACGCGTCAATTGCGATGCCGGATGGGTTTGCCGGACCAATGTTGTTTCCGTACTGATCGGCAAGCATCACCGTTTCAAACAGAGTCTTGTTGTCTTGCGAGTACTGGTGAGTGTTCTTATTAAACTGTGCCATTAGCGTTGCCATCCTTTTAGAATTTCGGGCGAGAAGTTTGCGCGACTAAACTGAAGACGGTCGATCAGTTTGACCGCGTTCTTACCCATGTGATCAATGGCAACGAATCCTTCTTGCTCGGTCACTTTGTAACCATCAGCAGTCTTAAGGAATGTGCCAATTTGTTTTGCTTTGTCGAGCTTACGAACAACCATGTGTTTAGCATCGACGATGAGGTCGTACATATCAAAGATCTTAATGATGTCTGACTTCGGTGTGTTTGAGAAGTACTTCATGACTTCGGAGCGTTTAACTTCTACAGTGGCCTTTGCCTTCTCTGTAGCTTTCTTATCAATCTCTTTTTGATAGTAGTCGTGTACATACTTAACAAGATCGTCGACAAACTTTGTGGTATTGCCAATGCGTTCACCGGTACGAACCTTTGAGTTGATGAATGCTTTGACTCGAATCAACAGATCTTCGTTATCGGAGATTCCATCGAGTGACGAACGCTTCAGACTCGAGAAAATCTTGCCTGCCTTTGAAAGCAGTTCGGTGATCTCTTTCGTCTCAGTTGCATTGAAGTTAGCAGAGCCCGAGACGTCTTTGTACATTGCGTCTACCGACCAGACCGATTTCGTTTTCTTGAGGCGAGTTGCGATCTCCTCGCCAAAACTCGCTGACATTGATTCAAGAGAGTCTCCTCGGTATGTAGTGTGCCAGACCACACCGATTCTTGAGGCAAGGATTTCACGAGCGAGTTCGCTGTTCTTTGGTACCGCGTAAACAATCGTATTAGGATGGAAAGTAATATACGGTTCTCCATCAATATCCACTTCTCGTAGATCTTCTTTCGAATATAGGAAGTCACCTTGTACCACTCCTGTAATACCAAGCTTAGGCAACTCCGCGAGTGCGAGTTTAAGCTTAGTGTTCAAATCACCTGACGTATCGGCATCGATGTCAGCATCAGTTTTGTAGACCTTAGGATCCTTGTTAAAGATCCCTTTCTTTGCAACGAAGAACTTGCCATCACTTGGGTCAATACCCGCAAACACAGCTGGCGCGCCGTCCCATTTAATGGTAACGTTCATAGACTTTGCAGAGTTTCCAGCAAGCATATCACGAAGAGAACGAAGGTAGTTGATTGACTGTCGAGCGCCTTCAACACCTGCATTGAGTATGTTATCTTCAATGTGCTCCATGTGCACATTCTTTGCTTCTACGAGAAAAGTATTAAATTTAATCATATTTTTACCAGTGGTTTGATTGAACGGCTTGTGTATCTTTCCATTTTTATGTCACTAGCCTTAACTTGCTTTATGGCAATGATCTCACCGAAGTCAGATTGATTAGTTTCGGTTTGAATAAAAACTACTTCATGACCAGAAAAATATTCTTTAGCTAAATCTTGATATTGTTTTTCAAAATCAGCATATTCGCTTGGATGTTCTTTTTCAAAGAGTTGAAATAGTGACCCCTTAATTTCTGGTGCACCTTGAGAACTCGTATAGCCACGCTTATAAAATGCACGCTGAATTTGTGATTCCAGTTGTGCCATGCCTGCGATGTTTCCACCAAGCTTAAAGTCTGAAACATAATCTTTAGTTGCTTTACTTTTCCACTTAACTGCCTTCACTTCGTACTTTTTTGTACCATCGATGAAGTCAACGCCAGCGCTAGAGCCTCCACCAAGATAACCGTTCTTAGTAAACAAAAACAGTGCAGCTTCTCCAGGACCAATTCCCTTTAATGGAAGATTGTGAAGTTTCTCGTATTGATCCTTATCGTCACTCTTTACTAACCGAACTAGCCTGTTATATGCTGCGACATCGAGTCGATCTAGTGCTAAGTTGGGATCAAACGAACCAAACATATGTTGGTTATATAGATGCTGTATTTCTAACTTGTACCTTTTATGATTAAAATCAGCAGAAGTTAAGTTGAACGACGTCACTCTTGTAGCACGCTTTATGAAATTCACATCTAAATTAGTCAAGGCATGTTACTCCGATCTACTTTATATCTTATTTATAAGACAAAGGAGGAGCCTCAACTCCTCCTCATCTGTGCTACTTCAATAGCCTGTTCTCCACTTGTGATTGGCACAGCATTCGACTTATGCATAGTCGCAATGCCTTTCACATAATCACCAGTGTATACGTTTGCTTCTTTCTTCGATCCGTTTCCAGCGATCCCATTCGTCAGCTTAGCATTCTCAATCAGTCCAGCTCGAAGATTCGTGTGCTCAACACCTTTCAGCTTTTTGCGTTCAGTGATACCCATCGAAGCAAGCCATTGCTCATGTCTCGCTTGGGCTTCCAGTGTCTTTTTGTTCGGCTTCGTCTTCTTCGACTTCGAGTGTATAGTCATAAGCGCCAAGGGCAACTCCTTGAAAGAAAACCCGACTATCTGCTGGAATGTAGTTGATGTGCAGATAGAAGTCGATTTCCTCTTCTTCAGTCATGATCATTCCACGAGAAGGATACGGCATAAAGCCGTCCATGTCCCAGATGATCGCATCTTGCATTGTCAGTTTGTAGTCACGCATCATCTCAAGGATGCGTTTGTAGTAGATGTCAGTCGGATCACGACTTCGACTAAATGATGCCTTGCGATGAATCATGCTGCTTGTTTCTGCTCCTCATCATACACCATCTCTACAAAAGAGAACGGAGCTCCGGAAAGACGCATGGCAGTCAGGAGCATGTTGTCGACATCGAAGGTAGCTCGAGCGCACTCGAGGATACGGGCTTCGGTGATAGCTTCTTCGATCAGTTCGCGTACGGTTTGCATACTAGCTCCTTAGTATCCGGGTTTCATGACGATAACATTGTACCGATTAACTTCTACTATATTACCACCTTCCCACTGAACTGTCAACCGCATACCGTCGACCGCGACCACCTTTCCACGAGCATTTTTGTTGAGGAAGGCACGAACGTTCTGGCCGACAGTGACAGTTTGATCGATGAGCATGTTGTCTTTCCTCTTTGTTACTAGTTAGATATAATCAAAAATTTTGCAAATGTCAATAGCCCGAGCACACTTTTCGTATAAATAATAGCATGGGTGCAAAACGTAACGGAGTTCAGCATGAGCGTTCCATACACATATTTGATCGGCTGGTCAAAATTAGACCTTTGGTATTATGGTTGCCAGTACTCAAAGACTGCTAACCCGAGTAACCTATGGACTACATACTTCACTTCTTCTAGTTATGTAGCTGAAGCTAGAAAAACGTATGGCGAACCTGACGTGGTAGAAGTACGAAAAACCTTTGAGTCGCGAGATGCTGCACGTGGATGGGAACACCGTGTTCTTAAGCGAATGAAAGTTAGAAAGTCTAAGAGATGGCTAAACAAGAGCGATATCATACATCATTATACTGACACACCTAAAGTTCCATGGAATAAGGGAAAGTCTTTACCAAAAGATCATAAAGAAAAAATAAGAGATTCGTTGTCTGGTAGAACAATCCCGCATGAAGTTCGTCAAAAAATGAAAGAATCACAACGATTACGTGATCCAGCATCAAGAGAAACTCGTGAAAAATTAAGCTTAGCTCATTCCGGAAAAACTGTTTCAAATGAGACTAAAGAGAAGATGCGTTTAGCTAAACTTGGTGTTAAGAAAGAAACTGTGACGTGTCAGTACTGTAATAAAAAAATCGCACCAAACATGCATAAACGTTGGCATGGAAAAAATTGCAAAAATTTCATATAAATTAATCGGCATTATACTTTTACACGATAAATACTATTATGGGTGCGTGTAATCACGTGTAAACGTAGAGGCAAGTGTGATAGCTTATATAATCACAGATGGAAAAGTCGGGGTCGCATCAAGTATGCCAGTGGGGTTCTGCCCGACATTCACGTATCGTGCACGGTGAAAAGCCGCTCAATTAAGTTTGAGCGGCTTTTCCTTTTGCAGGGTCTTCTGGGTACTTTAAGGTGAAGAACGGTGGAGTGAATCCATCGAATCCAGCACCAAGGTTCAGCGACCGAGTCAACTTGGTCGCATCTTCTTTTCCCTTCCGCACAGCAACAACAAGTTCAGAACCCTTTTCGACGATCTCGAAGAGTCCATCTTTTTCGTTCATTTTGTAGCCCATCATTAAGCCTTTCTGTATCCAATTGTTGGGTTTATAGCTTCACGGCGCTCTGATCGAAAGTACGTTAAGTCGTATGGAACACCTTTTCGGTCGACTCCTGCAGTACGCCAAGCGAAAACTTCTCCAGCTTCATTGTGCTTAACATATCGATCGTAACCTTCAGTCGCAGCATATTTCCACCAGCCACCTCCCCAATCTGGATTGAACTTCTTACACCAGATTTCATCTGGCATATCTTCAATTGTATCTGGCATTACTGTAGTCCTCCAAAGTTCGGTTTCTTTTTCTTGAAACTGCTGAGCTTCCGTGGTTCAAAGTCTTCGTCTTGCATCATACTCGACGAATCGAAGAGTGGTCGATCTTCTTGCTCAATCTGCTTAGATCCACCAGTCAGACCTTCCTGAGCAGACTCTTCAGCATCAAACAACTTCATCTTTGAACGATCGATACCAATGATGAAACGCTTTGGTGTGTCGATACTTCCCCAACGATTCTTAAGTTGTTTGACCATGAGCTGCCCAAGCTTCTCAAGTTCTTCAGTTGAGATAAGAGCAAACATGAAGTCGGCAGTTGCCGGCAGACCAAACGATTCCGAAGTGTCGGTGATTTCAACATCAGAGTTACCATAACCAGAACGAGTGGTCTGAGTTGCTGACATGACTGGAACGTTGAACTCCATCGCGAGACCACGAAGTTCTTCTGCGATCGCCTTGATCAAGGTGTAAGAGTTGATGTTCGCGCCATGCTTCAGACGAGAACTCATGCAGATGTTAAGGTAGTCGATGAAGATGATGTCGGGAACAAACTTCTTCTTTAGCTTGAGTTCATTGAGCAAGTGTCGGAAGTGGTTTGCACCAGCAGAACCAGTCGGGTATTCTTTAACAATCAGTTTGCCCGATGTTCGTGCCTTAACTCGATCGATCTTCTTACGATAGGCATCGAGTGGCATCAGGCGAAGGTCGTCAAGTGTTACATCAAGAAGGTTAGCATCGATACGTTCTGCAATACGTTCTTCAGCCATTTCCATCGTGATGTACAGAACATTCTTTCCTGCCATCAGAGATGAAGCCGCACAGTGGGTCATAAACAAGGTCTTACCCACGCCCGTACCCGCGAGTGCGACAGACAGAGACTTCTTACTCAAGCCACCTTTTGTAATCTTGTTGAAGTACTCAAGATCAAACTCAAGCTTTTCTTCGAGACGATGATAGAACTCAAAGCGTTCATCGGAGTTCTCAAGGAAGTCGTGACCAACGTTGGTGTCAAAGCTTACACCGAGTGCATCACTCAGAAGTTGTGGAATTGCACCTTTGTCGAGTTCCTTCACCTTTCCATCTAGAACAAGGATGGACTGACGAACTGCGTTATAGATTGCTTTGTCTTGACAGAACTTCTCAGTGGTATTGACAAGCCACGTCTGATCGGTCTTCTCGTCATACGTTAAAGAGTCAATCGTATTTGTAACCTGTTTGTATCGCTCTTCATTCAGGCTATTTGATTCGTCAATCGCAATACGAAGTGCGGTTTTGGTTGGCAGACCATTGTACTGATCGATGTAGGTCTTGATCGCACCATAGAGAAACTTATCGTTCTGGTCTTCAAAGTATTCGTCCTTCAGGAAGGGAAGGACTGCCCGAACGTAGCTTTCATTATGTATCATCCCCGCTAGGATTGTCTGTTCGATCATACGTACCTCTAATGATTTTTACGATATCCTTGGAAGAGACGAGTGTGCATTTAGACGTGATTTCGTCTATTCGTTTCTTTGGAATGTCGTAGTGATTTTTGTGGAACCAATGGCGGCCAATACCAAGATCGGCCGCCATTTCGTGGAGATTTTCAGTCGAGTATGGAATACAAACTAGGTGTCGCTTTCCATCTGTGACGTACATCAATCCTCCAGTTCTACCTCGTCGTAGTCGATCTCAACCTCATCGTCACCGATAAGTTGCTTGGTCGCTACAGTGTACCGATTTCTAATATAACCGGCAAAGTCTGTTTTGTCAAACATCATTTTCCAGAAAGTACCGTTGTCGACGATTTCTTTTGCACGAAGAAGCTTGTCAGACAAGACTTCACCAGTTGCAGGATCAACCGCTTCATACCAACCGACCTTTGGCTTACGAAGGTATTTACCTTCTTCAGCGACTTCCATCAAGCCCGACCACTTAGCGATACCACCGTTGAAGGTAACCGTGATCGGAATCTTTGACTTCTCACGTACGTGACGAGATTTTTCAATGTTGATAACGAAGTGGTAGCCTTTGATCTCGGTGCCTTCTTTTTCTTGCTGGCGACCAATGATCCAGATGTTGTCGGCCGACAGATAGATACCCGTACCACCCGAGACGATAGCCTTTGGATACAGACCTTGTTCCATGTAGATGTGGTTAACCACGATCATCGGAATATCTTTCAAGTTCAGGTGCGGAGTCACGATACGGAACAGAGATTTAATCTGCTTTGCACGAGACATGTCAGCAACTGACTTACCATCAATCGCGTCATCGACTTCTTTCTTCGATGCAAGGTTACCAATCGAGTCGAGAACGATGATGACGTGATCTTTCTTCTCGATTGCTTCGAGTTGTTGAACGATGTCAAACTTCAGTTCTTCAACGTTGGTGATAGGCGTATGAACGACTCGAGCCATGTCAATGCCAAACGCTTCAAAGTATGCCTGAGGTGTACCAAATTCCGAGTCATAGAAAAGGATGACTGCGTCTTGGTACTTTTGCTGGTATGCTGCAGCCATAAGCAATGCGAATGCAGACTTAAAGTGCTTTGATGGACCTGCAAGCATGGTGAGACCCGGCAGTAGGCCACCATCGATTGAGCCAGAAAGTGCGACGTTGACCATCGGTACTTGAGTCGGAATGGCTTCTTTCTTGCCAAACACTTTGGAATCAAGTAGTGGTGCGGTAAGTTTTACGGTTGACGATTTGATCAGTTTATCTATAAGCGACATTATTCTTCTCCTGTGCGAATGCGATTGAGCTTGAGTCGAAACTCTTCAATCTTTTGAACCCTATTCGGCCATTTTATTAGCTCTTGTTGCGGATTTTTTGACAAATTTTCTAACAATTTATTGATAGCGAATTGCATCTTAGTGAGTCTGAGGTCACGTTCTTCGACCTCAGACTTAAGAAAGTCTATCTCTGGCTGATTATAACCCTGAATCTCTTCGGTGTCAACTGTTGAGAATCCAAAGTCTTCATCGAATGTGTCGTGTTTACCTTTAGCCAAAGAAGCTCTCCAATGTGTTACGATGCTCAAGTTCCCAGTTGATTGCGTCTGACACCAGCTTGAGTGGATCTTTGAAAGTCTTATCAAACTGTGTATCGTAGTCGATGTACTTATGAATGCCGAACTCTTTTGGAAGGAACTGCGGGAACGAGATGACGTTCGTTCCAAGAGTGTTTGGCATTTTGAGATAACAGAACTTCACTTTGTTTCCGTTCTTAATCTCATCATCACGAAGCTTAAGTCCACGAACATGGTGGTTATACACGATTGCACCACGTACGTGAATGGGCACACCCTTTTTGAAGAGTGTCGACTTGTCTTCCCACTTGTCAATCTCGCTGACACCACGGGGAAAACTGACTTCTTCTGGTTCGAGACCTTTGAAGACCTCGTAGAAGTCGGCCACAAACTTTTGAAGATCTTTCTCAGATCCACTCAGCATGAGTCTGTATGCTTCTTTGAACTTACCACGTACGACTGCAGGGGTAGAAGACTTGACTGCTTCAATGCCCATGATCTTGAGTTTGGGTTCAGCGTATTGAACACCTTCAGAGTTGTGAACGTTGAGGATGTAGCGTTTCTTTGCTGTCCAGATACCAGCATCTGCGATAGCTTCTCGCTTCATCGCCATCGTATTCTTGAAAGCATTCTGTTGTTCAAAGAGGATAGCATATGCGTCCTCGAGAACCTTCTCAAACTTTTGCTCACAGGCCTTGTCGAGGAAAGCGACCGGGTCTGCAGGCTTAACATGTTTCACGAGAGGTGCCATGTTGACATACAACGAGTCGGTATCCATATAGAGAACATAGTCGATTGCAGTCGTATTCATGATCTTGTTCATAGCGATGTTCACATACTTCTCAGCCCAACGAATTGAAAGCTGACCAGAAAGCGTGATGCCTTCTGCGATGCGGATGTCGAAGTATCTGAAGTATTTATTCCCGAGAGCGCCATAAAGTGAGTTCAGAAGAATTTTAATTGCTTGCTGTGTATTGTCAAGCTGGTTCATCTCACGCTTCAGATCTTCAGCATGAGTCTCTTCATACTTTTGCTTTACTCCAAGCATCTTCTTCTTGGTTGCCTTACGTTCGCCGTAGTAACCTTCAATGATTTCTGGAAGGAAACCCTGCTTGTCCTTTCGGAACATAACACCATTGGCCGCAACTGCAACGTTGAGTTTCTTGATCTCGTCAGGAAGTTGCATACCTTTGAGATAGAAGTCAACATCACATGGCATACCATACAACCCTTCGACGATAGTCTCGGGCGACATGTTGTACTGAACGATAGTCATAGGATACAGTGAGTTCAAGTCGAACGATACAACCCACTCATGTCGACCAACCTGTGGGTCCTTAACGTAACCACCCGGATACTCAGGACGATGCTTGTCAACCGCCGGAGGAATGGCGATGTTCTTTTGGCTCAGGTAACGATAGATGATCGAATCCCAGATCGCAGTCGTACCAAGAGTGTCGGGATAGTTAACACCACCCTTGTACGCAATGATCAGGGCGAGAGCAAGAAGACCGGTCTGTTGTTCAAGTTTGTCGACGAGGACAACGTCCCGAATGTTATAGTCGATGAACTTTTGGTGATCTTGATCATACAGATTATGCAGTGAACCATACTCTTCATATGAGAGCTTCCGTTCACCTAGAATAACGTGACAGATGTGATTGAGCGAATACGATTCTTGTGGACCATACACATATCCAAACTTTTGGAACAGGTCCATGTAGTCGAGTTGTTGAACGCCGTAGATTTCATACGCATCAAGGGACTTACCCTTCACGCCAATCTGACGATAGTTCACGATGTTCCAAGGCGAAAGCTTCTTTGCCCATTCGTCGCCGAGAATCTTCATGATACGATTCACGAGATACGGAATGTCGAAGAGTCGTACGTTCCAACCTGTGATAACGTCGGGATAGTGTTCTTCCCAGTACGTCAAGAACTTCATGAGCAGTTCGGCTTCATCGTTACATTTCACGTAACGAACCATGCAACCTTCTGGAACAGTCGTACACTTCGATGCGTCATAGTGCTTCAATCCCCAAACGTGGTAGATTGAGCTCTTGCTGTTCTTCATCGCGATAGAAGTGACAGGATACGCAGCATGTTCTGGGAATGGAAACCCATCATCTGACTTTACTTCGATGTCGATGTTGCCGACTGCGATGTGGCGCAGATCTGGTTTGATATCACCTGGAAAGCGTTCATTGATGAACTGTGCAACGTAGTTGTTGTTACCAAAGACCTTGAAGTTGTCGACATCTTTGTATGTCTCGAAGAACTCTTTCGCGTCATTGATCGAGTCGAACTTCATTGGTTCGACTTTCGTTCCGTCTAATGCAGTCCACTTCTCGGTCCAATGACCTTCCTTAGCCTTCACGAAAAACGTTGGTGCAAACTTGACTCTTTCGTGGATACGTGCCCCGTTGTTGGTATAGCCACGATACAAAATACTACCACCCATACGATGGACCGAAGTGTAAAAAGTCATGCAAACTCCTATGATATAACTAGTTCAAGTATACACTATCGTGCAACAGGTGTCAACTACTTAGGGGGCCGAAACCCCCTAAGCAATTCAATCTTTGATGTGGTTATTCGCTAAGGTATCCGTAAGAACCTTTGTCGCTTTCGCTTGGTTCTCGAATGTCGACCTTTCGTGCCTTCTTCTGTGGCACCATGTTGTCGAGCCAGATACGAAGCATGCCGTTCATCAGTTCGGCGTTCTTGATCTCGACTGTGTCGGCAAGAGTAAAGGTGCGAGCAAATGGGCGCTCAGCAATGCCTTTGAACAGGTAGTTCTTTTCGTCAACTTCGCTGTTGACATTACCTGCCACCTTCAAGGTGTTATCTTCGAGTGTGATTTCGATGTCTTGTTTGCCAAATCCAGCCACAGCCATCTCGATAACATAGGTGTTATCACCGGTCTTACGAATGTTGTATGGCGGATATGTGATCGCCTTTGTAGCTTGAGTCTGTAGATCTTTGAAACGATCGAAGAACTTGTCAAAGCCAATGGCGAATGGGTCGTATTGATTAGTCATATAAGCCTCCTAAAAGCAAGGGTAATTGGTGGGACCCGTTATGGCATCCCACCGTTATTTATATACCAACTTGCTGAAAATGTCAACTTATTTACGTTTGCCGATGCTGTACTTTGCGACCAACGACCATTCGTCTTTCTCCTTATGAGGAAGAACTTTGATCTGCGACAATGGTGCGACTGGGTCTTGCACTTTCTCTACATCAACAGTTTTAACGAGTCCCCACTCTTCGAGTAGGTTCACAATCGTATTACGGCGTGCTAAGTCTTCATCTGAGATTGTATTAGTCTTACCATCCAAGACAAAAAGTTCTTTGAAGTGAACGATATAGTAACGACCTTGTTTATGTAAAATGTGACAAGATTGATAGAGAATCTTATCTTTCTTTGAAGCGACACCAATACGAGTAAGAGTTTCTTTCACTTTCAGGAAAGAATCTTGAGATGGTAGTGTAACCTCTACAAGACTATCAATGATATTCATCCTTTTGTTCCACCTTTGTGTCGTTGTTGTCTCAGCGATTCCAATTGATCTTGAGTCAACAAAGATAGATACTCGCCGCCTACAGTTCTATTGCACTTATAAACTTCACATACAAGATCTAGATCTTCACTGACCGTCTGCTTAGCCCATTTGCGGAATTGTCGCTTCTTGGGTCTGACAATATTTATAAGTAGGTCGTATTGGGCACGCTTTGACAAGTGATGAAGACTATTAGCGAGATTTGCCATGAGAATCGTATCATCGTGATACGACAACGCCATGTTAGTCAGCCAAGGGTTGTATCCATCCTCAGCCAACTTATCGTTTTCGGTGCCTCGCATCATATGCTTTTTGTCGAGGAGGATGCTGTTCACGTAGTCAAATGGATTCGACATGTTCTTGATCCTCGTGCATAGCGTTATACTTGGCGTCGCATGGGTTACAGATGAACGCACTACCAATCAGTCCTTGGCCTTCGCCATAACGATACTTGATTTCGATCACGTCCTTGCGTTGGTGCTTTGAACCGCAGAACAGACACTCACACTTTTTCTTGCTTTTGAAAATATCAAGCCAACCCATATCATTTCCAATCTGAGAGTTCTGCCATCAGAGTGGCCATTGCTGCAGCGCGATTGATTTCTGGGTTTGCCACGAAAGCTTCCTTGTATTCGTACTCAGCAAGGACGATGATAGCGTTTGCGATCGAGGAAGTGCTGTTGATTTTTGTCGGAAGCATGTCATACATCGAACGATACAATGTAGCCGAATCGATGTCAGAATTCTCTGCAATCCACTTACGAACATCATTGAACCGCTTCTCTTTCATGAGAACGATCAACTGTTCAATTGACTCTGAACCTTTGTTGCGCAAGATGCCAGCATCGATCTTACCGGTCGCAGCATAACGCTGAAGCTCGTTAAGAACTCGACGCCAGTCAGGGAAGTAGGTATTGATCAGTTCGGCAACAGCTTTCTGATCATACTCGACGTTCTCAGCATCAAGAATACCAAGAGTGCGTTTGAAGAACTGGGCTGCGAGCTTTGGGCGATCTGCTGCGTTGATGTTAAAGTTGATCACCGAACAACGAGAATGAAGAGGTTCGATGATACGGTTTGCAAAGTTGCAGGTCAGAATGAACCCACAGTTCTTTGAGAACTCTTCCATAAAGTTACGAAGAGCCGGCTGAGTCGAGTTTGCGTTCAAGTAATCGGCTTCATCGAGGATCACATACTTGCGTCCACCCATGAATGACACCGTCGAAGCAAAGTTTTGGATATCGACACGAAGAGTATCGATGTTACCGTTCATCGAGCCGTTGATGACGATATAGTCTGCACCGAGTTCATCGAGCATTGCTCGAGCGATGGTGGTCTTACCTACACCTGCACGACCTGACAAGAGCAGGTTCGGCACGTTCTTGTCGTCGACAAACTTCTGAAAGGTATCCTTAAGATCTTTCGGAAGGATGGTATCGCTCACCGTACGCGGACGATATTTTTGTACCCACAAGAATTCTTCCATCTTTCACTCCTTCATAATAAATTAAAACGGGCATGGCGACATACCATGCCCGTGGTCAGTATACACTACTTATTCAGCAGTGTCAACAACAATCTCTTCGGCTGCTGCAGCCGAAGATTCACCGGCCTGTTCAGCAGCAGCTTGTTCTTGTGCAGCCCGAACAAATGCTGCAAAGCGATCGCGAAGAGCTCCAACCTGAGAGAGTTCATCTCCGCGGATAGCACCACGTGCGGTAGTCACGTCGATTACTTGAAGTGCTGCTGCGATATCATTAACAGTTAGTTCCATGTTCTTCTCCTTATTTTGCTTCGAGAGCGATGTAGTATTCAGCCTTGCTCGATTTGAAGTGAGCGAGACCTTTGGTTGAAAGAGATACCTCGTAATCATTCTGCATGAGCTTGAGGTTCTCAACTTTGATAATCATTTTGAAGGATGTGGTGTCGACACCTTCGGCTACGACGACTTCGTAAGCATCAGCGGTCGGATTCTTCGAGTCAACAGCAGAAAGAGAGATTGACGACCCATCGCTGATGAAAGCAATTTCAGACAGCTTCAAAACGCCGGCAGCTTTGATGACCGAGTCAATATCTTTCCACTTTACAGTGACAACAGCTTCGGGATCGGGGAACTTGATGTCTTTGTCAGGCGCAGAGACAACCATTGCCTCGGCTGCGTAGGTATACGACACCTTGCTTTTGCCCGAAGAGATGATGAACTTGTCAGCCGTGAACTCAACATCGGGATCATCGAAGAGAGACAGGGTTGCGAGGAAACGCGACAGATCGTAGATTCGTGCTACTTTCTCGATGTTTTCCGAAACGGTAGCAGAAGCCATAACCGTCTTTTGCGGATGCATGGTTCGGATGACAGACCCAGGCTTAAACACAAGCCCAGGATTGATGGTCGAAAAGTTTTTCAGGACGCTAATGGTTTCATTACTAAATTTCATATTCACTTGCCTTTCGTTTTCATTGCCGCTCTACGTTGTTGACGATTGAGAGGTGTAGGTGTACCACTCATCTTAACATCGTTTTGCTGTGGTGTCAAATAGTTTTTAGCGTTAGACGCTGGGCTAGCAGTAGGTGACGCAGCAATGGCTGCAATGGCCGCGAGCGAACCACCAAACACATACGAGCCGACATGCTTCAACTGCATCCACGGGCACATCCAAACGTTGATGCCAATCTTAGTCGCGTTATAGCAGAACATGTAGTCTTCAGACAAGTATCGCTTTGACTCTGGATCGATGATACAATCGAAGAAAGCGGTGATCTCACGCGAACCATCAAAGTGTTCAGTGCGCGCATGATCAGGAAGATAGCTGAGTTCTGGGTATGCGGCTGCATACTTCGTGAACACTTTGCGATCAATCATCATAAAACCAGTACCAGCTTCACGAACTCTGACTGGTTCATCAATCCGGAACTCGGTGATGTCGTCAGTTGGATTGAAGACATAGTCGCCAATAAAGTTCTCAAGCGCAAATGGACTTTGATCGGCATAGCCAAGTTCTACTGCGGCTTTAACCTTTTCCCACGAGATGGTCTTCTTTGGGTAAGGACCAGTAACAATACCGTATCCAGCATCTTCATCGGTGAGATGAAGCAAGGTCAACACGTCTTTGTGGCTAAACCCAATGTCAGAGTCTACAAAGAAGAGGTGGGTACAATCAGACCGCAAGAATTCATCGACGCAATAGTTTCTTGCACGAGTGATCAATGATTCGTTGAACAGATAATAGAATCTGAGTTCGATTCCATATCGCGCACATGCAATAGACAAGTCATTGGTTGACTTACAGAACATGCCAGCGCACTGACCGCCATACATTGGCGTAGCAACGAATAGCTTTTTCTTGCGTAAGTCTTCTGTTGTTATTTTGATTTCCATTATTTACCTTTCACGGGTCTTGCGTTTTCAAGTTGAGCTTTAATCCACTTTGCGCATTGCTTAGAGCTCATGGCATCTTCTGCAACTGCTGGAAGACGATCGTCAGTACCAATACCACGAATAACCGATGCCGAAAGCATCATTGCCGAAGCCATAATCATGCAGACTTGATGAAGGTCAGAACCGTCTTCACCATTGTCGTAATCATGGCCACGTTCGAAGTCTTCAATATGACGCTTCAGACTGTCGATCATTTGCTGCCAAGGAAGACCCTTTTCCCAGTTGCGATCGGCATACTTCTTTGCACCATATTCGAGAGACGCTGCAGCAGCTGCTACGGCTTCGAGTGGAATATGTCGTGTGTACGGAATGCCAAGTCCTTCACGGACTGCGCCAGTACCAGATGCTTTGTATTTATGCTCTGATGGAACTTCTGGATTGTTACATTCATTGTGCCAAGTAATTCTGCTCATCGTTTAGGTTGCTCCATATCGTTCTCAAGCCGAGCGATAGTCTGAAGACGAAGAATGTCTGCAGCGATATCATATCGACTATCATGTTTTACAAAGGTGTTGTTCCAATACTCTTCATCAGCAAGAGGGCAGAAACCATTCTTCTTCGGGAAGTTCAGTTTGGCATCAATCCACGTGCGGGTATCACGCACGGACCAGAACTTCAATAGTTCTTCGATCTCAGCTTGACGACCAACAACCTTGACCCAGCGTTGCAAGACGATAGGATCAAAGGTGTTTGACCGAGACCACCAGTAGTTGATCTTACCAGCAGACTTCAGATAGTCAATGAAGTTGCCAATGAATACTTCGACACGTACGTCATCCGCGCTGGGCTTCAGTACTTTCTTTGCTGCAGCATCCTGCGAAAGCCACCAGTCAAGATCACGCTGAGTGTACTTAGCACCATAATCACGCACTTGATGAGTCATCTCAAGTTTGTCTTTCTGAGCAAGACTGATGATTTCTTCAAGGGTGTATGGGTTATCGGAAGTAAACCGATCCCAATCAAACACTACATACGAGCAGTCAAGCATGGGAATTTCAAAGACGTCTTGACCGAGGGTCTCGAAGTCCATAATAAAGTGTTGGTTCAAAAGAAGTTCTCCAAAGTTTGTTCTTTCGCAGAGTAATCTGCTTTCTGAGTATGATTATACTGCAGAATGTAATCGGTGTCAACTACTTGTCGGTTGCCCTTCAAATATTCTACGACTTCAGTTGCCATGTCGGTCGCGGTTTGAACCGGAACGTTTTGGCAAATGTGGTTGGCGTTTTTGGTTCCAGCATTCACGAGTTCAAAGTCTTCAGGCAGACCCATGATCGTCATTGCTTCGCGGTAAGTGATGTAACGATCTTCATGGGGATGTGTAAGCATCGTAGGATAGTGGCCAACGAAAGCGCCAATGTAGTCCTTGGGAATGATCGTACCACGACGCATGATGTTCTCACCACGGCCAAGCTTCTCATGACGATACTTGCACTTCTCGACTTCTTTCTCATAGCCATTCTTGGCCATCCACTCGCCTACCTGCATGTAGTTGTAACCCATGCGTTCGATGTACGAGAAGACGTCACTGTTACGGACCTTCTGAGGCTCGACGATGTCAGAGAACTGACGATGAGTGATGCCACCATGAATCTCTTCGAGAATGAACTTGTAATACAGATCATCCTTCGACGGAGTCTTCTTGTTGATCGGTTCCATTTGATAGTTTGACTTGATGCCGAGCAGAACGTCTTCAATCTTCGTGTATGGACGATTGTAGTAGTGCAGAAGCGGAGTCTTATCACCTTGCCAGAAGAAGTAGAACGAACGTTCACGAATCTGAGGACCACCATGCAAAAGAGTTTTGGTACGATACACTGACATCGTGTATCCATTCTTCTTGCCAATCGCTTTCAGTTCATTCCGAACGTTTTCGCCAATCTTACCTGCGAAGCCCGGAGCATTCTCGCCCCATAGAACCTTAGGCTTCAGATCGCCGAGAACATACTCGGTGGTGATACGCATCCACTTGTTGTTTTCGTTGTGATCGCCAAAGCCATGTGACAACTGGCTCAGACCAGCACATGGGCACACAGATGAGACCACATCTACGTTCATGTGGGGTTTACCACCTTTGTCAAGAACGTAGTAAGGAACATCACCTTTGTAGTGATTTACGATGTGACTATCGTTTGCAGCAAAGGCTTCATACGACATCATATATTCTGGGCGGCGACCAAACGCTCGCTCAGATCCAATTGTTTCACCACCAATAAGCGGAACGATAGAGGCGTGCGTAAAAGTCATAAGTTATCCTTCACCTGTTTCATAAGATCTTCAAATACGTACTCAGAGTCTTGGTGCGCTTTGTAGAAAGCATATGCACCTTCGCGCCATTCATCACGGAGGACCGGATCGGCAACGAGTCTCTTGACTTTATTTATTGCATCTTCCATGTCTGACTGCTCTTTCGAGAGCCAAATTGTGAAGTTATCTTTTGACTTCGACAGAGGATCACCTGTAACTCGGTGATGGCAAACCTCGCCATACTCTTTACGAAACACTGGAACAACACCGACCGATGCTACTTCACAGTGGGTGTACTCAATCGACTTCTCGATAAACTTCGGCTTCAGGATTGAAAGCTGGTAACCAAAACCAACATCTGACATACGATCCAAAAGGTCGCCATTGATGTACGGACCATATACCGAAGCCTTATCACCATAACGACCAGCCCAACCCTTGTCCTTAGGATCGGAGTTGATCTCATTGTGAAAGTCGCTGATTTCTTTGAAAGCTAAGAATGCAGGAGACTTTTCAATGCCTTCAAACGTGGTGAGATACTGGTTCGGCATCAGATAGTTATTGTGCCATTGGAACATAAGGTCGAAGCCTTTCCAAGACGTGCAACGGCCAATCCACTTGTGATGCAATGGGTCTTGTTGATCAATGTCGTTCCAATACTTCTTACGATTAGCTTCGAAGTCTAGACCCGGTTGGAAGTTGAGAATCTTTTTCGCGGATTCTTCCTCTTCACCAAAGAACGACATGAGAGACGAACCAGCGTTGCGTTCCTTAACATAGTCTGAGAAGTCATTTGTACGAGCATGTGCAAAGATCAACGTAGCAGCATCGATTGCTTCATCGAGTGCAGCGTTACGCTTGATTGAATAGATCGTATGGTCATGCTGAATCAGGATCACTGGCTTCTTAAAGGACTTCAGTGCTTTGATCCAGTTGTCAACTGCTTCGTCACCAGAACCTTTGCCTCGGCCATTGCCGAGTGCTGGAAGTGAGTTGATGAAGATCAGATCTGAGTTGTTGCACTCTTCAATGAAACGATCAATCTGTGCCTCGTCGGCAAACTTAAACAGATCGACTTCGCCGAGGTCGTGTGCGTTCTTTCTCGAGAAGGTCTTATCTTTGGCAGCATAAACTTTGGTCTGATATCCATGAGCCTTAAGCCACTTCACCTGCTCAACAGTGTACTTTGTAACACCACAACCTTCAATACCGCGTGCCATGATGATGGCTACTTTAGTCATAAGGATTCCTCCCATAATATATGTTATGCAACTCGGTGTGCGTTATATTTATGCAAAATCGATGAAGTCAAAGTCTACACCTGCTTCATCGAAGAAATTCATACTTGTCATCCACGAGTCGAGCCACTTACCGTCCATCTTCTGATTCGGCATGACGACTCGTTTGATCCCAACTTGAATAACACCTTTGGCACATTCAGAACAGATTGGAAGACCATAGACGTAGAGTGTAGCACCATCGAGAGAAGTGCCATTGTAGGTCGCATTGTAGATCGCATTCATCTCAGCGTGGACTACGTACTTGTACTTCGTCTCACGATCATGGAGGCGGGTGAAGTCGTCTTTCAGACCACGCGGAAAACCATTGAAGCCTTGGGACAACACCTGTCCCTTAGCTCCAACAGTGACTGCACCGATCTTACTCGATGGATCTTTCGACCATTGAGCTACCTCGTACGCAAGTTTAAGGTAGCGTTGGTCCCATTTATTGCTAAACTCTGCTCCCCAGCGTTTTTCGGTCATAGTAAACCGTGCCTTTCTTCTGCCCACATCATGCATGGAACATAGTAATCGTTTCTAGATTCTTCAACAAACTTTTCTACAATTTTGATATATCTATCGCTACCAGGTTTCCAGTGCCAATTCACCCAGCCAATACCATCCCACCATATTGCCTTGTAGAAATACTTTTTATGGGTCTCGTTAAAGTAGAAAGTATAGTAATATCCCTTAGATGTTGGCGGTTGAACTTTAAAGTCAGTCCACTCCATTCATTAGCTCCTCAATGAACTTGAAGTGCCGTTCATAGACGTGAAGGTTGGTCGCAGTCCAGATGATGTCACCACGTTCAACACCAAGATCGCGAGCAAGCATGTCTTGAACGTACATTGCCCAATGAATGTCGTTATCGTAACCAAACACGGCATCATTCGAACGCATCAGGTAGTGACTGACGAGTTTTCCATTACGAATCAGAAAGGTGTTTGCGTACGTGCAGACGAAGTCTGACATCCCATCTGTTGCATAGTCACGATGCATCGATGGGCGATTATAGATCATCACTGCTCGACGGCTGTTTGGATTGTGCGACAACTCAGCGAGAACGTTCATGTATTGATTGTAGTTCTCGTCAGACCAAACAAGGTAGCCATAGTTCGAGTTGATGCGGCCGTGTCTTGAAGCAACCTGTTTCCAGATCGCGGGAGTATCACCAGGGATATCTTCAACGTACAGAGACTGGGAACGATACCACTCAAGTTCGCGTTCAATGTATTCGAGGTTAGGCGTACGAATGATCCAGTCTTCATCTGCGATAAAAGATTCACCGATGATCTCGATAGTTTTTACACCAGTCTTGTCGATGACGAAGTCTTGATCTTTGTATTTTTGAATGAGCTTTGCTCGAATGTCACTGACTGTTTGCATTACGTACTCCGTTTAGAAAGTTGGTCACTGTAGAATAGGTGTTCTTAAAGCCACCATTCTCGTGGATGTTGATATGAAGTTTGTTGGGAATGATCGAACGATTGAACGCCGCTTCGAAGGCGATGCGGGTTTCGTCGAATTCATCTGGACCATCTTCGATCGATTTGTCGTCATTACGTTCCATGATGTTATGGGTCCAGTCGGTCAGAAGAACCAGAGCGATCTCATCATGAGGATGAATGTACATCTGTTCGATCGAGTAGATGTCTTCTGGATCTGCGTTCCGATACTTCTTGCCATAGACAATCGCACCAAGATGGAAACGATCAAAGATCACATCGAAGTCATGGGTGTAGTTCAGAGCATAACTTGTGTCGAGCAGCTTGCGATAGTGAACGATTTCCCACTCATTCGGGTCAGTCACCTTCGGCGGAGACGACGAATGATGAACGAAGATGTTTGGGTTGAGAAAGTAGTTCTTGCGTAGTTGCTCGATAAGTGTTGACTTACCACAACGATCCATGCCTTCGACGATGAGAATCATGCAAACCTCTTGTGTTTTGAAAGTGCTTTTGAATGCTCAAGTAATTCTTGAACGCGGTTATCATTTATTGTACACAATGGAATGCATTCTGTCAATGGATATTTACGACAAATACGCCCATCGCTCGGATAAGCGATAGACTTCTTAGCCTTATGGTTGATGCTGAGGTACAGAACGATTCCATCGTCTTCCTTCTCTGGAACCTTGACGAAGAAGAGAAGATCGACGCCGTCACACTTTGGCCACTGTTTAGAGCCAATCCAAAACGACTGCGAAGAATGGTTCAATCGCATGGTCTTGACTTCATAGGTCATACCATGAATAGTACCATCCTTCTTAGCATCATACCAATCGTTTGCACGAACTGCGGCCCCGAAAAACTCGAGGACAACTCGTTCACCGATCTCGCCTGCTAATCGCTTTACATCGTCAGACACTTTGGCTTTCTTCCACGTTTTCCAACGGTGCGACCAATGAGTGCAATGTTATTCGCTTGATATGCTGCACGCCAGTGCACACCTGGGTTTTTCATAAGATATTTACGAAGTTCGTTATTTTGAGCTTTAACAACTTCGTGTACTCGACAACGACTGAGCAAAAAGTAATAGATCGCCTTATCGCTGCGGTTTGGATTTTTGATCAACTTGTCTAAAAGCAATTTTGCAGTTGCCATTCGGCCAAAAAAATGCTCACGAGTGCGTTTGGTAGGAGGCAACAGATTAGCCTCTGGGGAAGCTAATCCAGTAAGGATATACTTTTGTTGAAAAATGCCATCATTCACAAGTTTTGCTGCTACCTTATAGTCGACGTCACTTTGCGCGGCACGTTTTGCAAGATCGCGGCAAAATCCAACAAAGGACATTAGATAAGGATCATATTGAGTCATGATGTTCTCTTTCTGTGGTTACCAGATAGATATAAGTCAAGAAGGGAAGAATGTCAACCCTTATTTTTCATTTGATGCCGAGAGCAGCCTTTTCTTCAGGTGTCAGCTTGCTCAGACCAGAAGCTTTGAGTTCTTCCTTTCGACGAGCAGCTTCTTCGCGAGCACGGCGCTCTTCATCTTTCTTTTTATGGGCTTTCCACCAAGCTTCCAGCGTCTTACGTTTGACACCAGCTTCTTGCCAATCAACCGTGTTGAGAATGTGCGATAGAGAACCATCCTTGAATTGTTTTTCTAGAACGGTAAGGATACCACACATTGATGCTTCAAGCATTCGATGTTCGGCAACTTCATCACTACTGACTCGGACTTCGTCCGACCAACCACCATCACTGCAGGGCATGTTCTATCCTTTCTGGATTAAGCTGCGAACCGCATTTTCGCCATTTGCTCGGTGCACTTGTAACGCTTACCGTCAGCAGCGTTGATGTACACGAAGGGCATCTTGTGGGCACGAGTGTTGTAGTCGACGAGTTGGTCACCGAACCGGTTCGTCAGTTTCATACCAAGAGCAGCAACACGAGACTCAAGGATCACATTCGTGAGAGTCTTGGCACCGACAACTTTCGCTTTGACTTTGATCTCGACTTCGGCTTCACTGAACTTCATGTTACCGACTTCGATCTCAAGGTTCGAGTCAATACCGTATTTGCTCAGGATCGCTTGCATCTCAGCACGAAGGGCATTGAGGTTCTTACGGTCAAATTTCGCGAATTTCGTCATTTTTCTCTACCTTGCTTTGTTCTTCCTTACTAGTTAGATATAATCAAAGACCCAGCCAATGTCAACTGGCTGGGCACACTTTTTTCACTTTTTTGCACTTTTTTCAGAGCTTACCCATTATGGCATGGTTGCCATAATGCGAAGGCGGTTGCCAATCAGAAGGTTTGATCAAATCAGGCAACCCGAGTGGGTTGGGCCGCGAAGGTTTCACGCCTGGCTCTTTCGTCATGTTTGCGTTATGAACAGCATCCCAGGCTTTGTGGGCATCAACACCAAATGCGTCGAGTGTACCAATAGCGACAACACAAAGATCGATCAGGCCATCGATGATCTCTTCAGCGTCATTATCTGCGAATGCAATTTCAGTTTCACGAAGTTCCTCTTTCAAAAAGTCAATACGAAACTTAAGGAACGTAAGAAGAGATACGGTATCACCTTCTGCAACCTTTTTCCCTACCCACTCGTGCACACCAAATTTTGCATGCATGTCGTTAATGTCTTGAACCCAATTAGTCGACATTCTTCGATTTCTCCATTTCATAGATACGTTTGCGCAGGTCGGAACTACTGAACCGATGATCCCGCTTGTTGAAATACAAGTCGATGCCTCGCGCTTGGCAGACATCCTTACCGGTAAAGTCTTTGTCTTTGTATTCGTCACCCAGTATTCTTATAGTTATATCATACATTCCGAGAATGTCAACCAAATCGTTCTCGGTAACGTATGGCACAATCTCGTCAACGTATCGTACTGCTGAGAGTTGTACATATCGTTCAACGATGGTCTGTACTGGTTTGTTCTTGGTTGGACGATCAATGCTAGGATCTACCTGAAGCCCGCAGATCAGGTAGTCGCATTGAGTCTTAGCTTCACGAAGCATGGCGATATGTCCGGCGTGAAGAAGATCAAAGGTTGAACAGGTGAATCCAACTATCATGTGTCACAGTGATGTAGTTTTGAGATGAGGTAAGACCGCTCAGCATACAGTGGTCTGATGAATTTGTCTTGAGCTTTTTCTGCTTCAAGAACGTATATGCGTTCAGTCAGCTTCTTTAGTTCTTCCTGTATTTGATCTCTTGTCATGCTTACCTCACGCTGCGATCTGGCTAAAGTTCTTTTTCTTTTCAAATTTGATCGTGTGGTCAAACTTGTCGTGTAGTGAGTCACCTTTGTGACTGATGATGAATACGTTCGAGTCAGCAGTGATCTCATTCACGATCTTCAAGAACTCGTCAGTTCCTGCCTGGTCAAGAGAACCATCGAGAACTTCGTCCATGATCAGAAGATTAGTTGTCACTGAGTTACGAAGACGAGATACTGCACGCCATGTGAACATCAGTGCAAGGTCAATACGAAGTTTCTCGCCTTCAGAGAAGGAAGCATATGAGAACTCATCGCGGAAACGAGATAGAATCTTTTCATTGAAGTTCTCATCAAGTTGGAAGTCAACGAAGAACTCCATCGCAGCGAGATACTTGTTGATCAACTTATTCATGATAGGAACGTACTGCTTGATGATACGAGTCTTGATGCCACCATCTTTCAACATTGAACCGACTACAGCAAGAGTCTCTTTATCTTCAGACAGTGATTTTTGTTCTTCCATGTAGGACCGAAGTTCTTCTCTGAAGGTAGCGATCTTAGTGGTGTCGATTTCACCAGCATCTTTTTCTGCTTCGTCAAGTTCCTTTTTAAGTCCAACAAGCGTCGACTTTGCAATTCGTATGTTTGCGGTATGCTCAGTTCGATTGAGGTTGAGGCGATGTAGTCTTGTTTCCACTTCCGAGATTTCATCAATTCGGTTGGATACCTTATCGATCTTTCCCTCTAAGACAAGTAAGGCGTTCTCGATCTCAGAAATTTTTCCAGACTTCTCGCCAATGGTCGATACTTTAAAGTCGTGCTCAATTCCTTGCCGGCATGTGGGACAATTGTCATGCGCATGATAAAACTTCACGTCCTTGTGTAGAGTTACCATCTTAGAGTTAAGGTCTGCTTTCAGCACCTTAAACTGATCGAACTTTGACTTTACATCGGCCTTATCAGAGATAATACCAATCAGCGTAGTGATCTCTTCATCGAGTTCTTCTGAACGACTCTCTTCGCCTTCGATGAACTCGATCTGTTCCCGCATCTTTTGTTTGATACGTGATACTTCGTCTTCCTTCAAACGACGAATCGACTCGTTGTGTTCTTTTGCAGACTCAATCTTGTTCTTGACAATGTCAATCTGATACTTCACATCGACGAGACCAGCTTTGTTGAGGTTCACCTTTTCCTTGAGAAGGTTACTCATCGTACTGAAGATTTGAATGTCAAGAAGGTCTTCGATCACTTCGCGGCGATGGAAAGCCGGAAGTTGCATGAACGGAACAAATGTCGAACTTCCAAGGACTACAACCTGACCGAATGACTTGTAGTTCATCTTCAAGACGCTCTCTTCGAGATATGCTTGATAGTCACGCGCCGAAGCATCTTGGTTGAGTAACTCACCATTCTTCCAGATCTCGAAGATCGTAGGCTTCATACCACGTTTGATGATGAACTCAGTTCCATTCGAAGTAAAGTAGACCTCGACCATAAGATCGCGTTGATTGATCGAGTTCATCAACTGTGGTTTGTTGATCTTACGAAAAGCTTTGCCATAAAGAGCAAATGAGATGGCGTCAAGGATAGTTGACTTCCCTGCGCCGTTCTCACCGATAATAAGTGTACTCTTGTTACGATTCAACTCGATCGTAGTCCAAGCGTTACCAGTCGACAGAATGTTCTTGTATCTAACTTGAGTAAAGGTAATCATAGACTTACTGCCTCTTGGTACAAATCTCTAAGGAACGCATTGACGCGTTCTTTGTTTGTTTTCACGTCTAGACCTTC
>JACCDX010951732.1_pt1 | contig 31327 bp, 32 predicted proteins | sample 7449681 | NCBI WGS metagenome assembly JACCDX01 (sample SAMN15323450, study PRJNA562643) | freshwater metagenome | isolation source: river surface water | place: USA:Blue River Watershed | collected 2017-08-18
ATGCTGGGAAGCCACATCGGGCCAACCCAATCACACACCACCGGCCGTGTTCACTCTCTTTCGTTCAGAGCAATTACGGCACTCATTGGACATGCTGGGCTTGAATGGGACATAACCCAAACCACCGCCGAAGAGAAGAAGCTGCTTAGAAGCTTCAGCGATTACTACAAGGCCAATCGCGCTTTGCTTCATTCGGGTCGCTTGGTTAGAGCCGAGACAGATCAGAGCAGTTTTGTGCATGGAGTGGTTTCAAACGATAGAAAGCAAGCCATCTTCGCCTATGTAACGCTGTCTGCAACTAGCGGCTCTCGCCCTAACGCAATCTTTATTCCAGGCCTAGACCCTTCCAAGACCTACCAAGTTCGAGCAGTGTTCCCAGCAGGAGAGCCGACCTTCATCCAAAGGACCCAGGTTGCTTGGATGGATGGCGTAAAACTGACCGGTGCTGCGCTTGCGAGTGTTGGACTCAGAGCGCCAATTTTGAATCCAGAAAATGCCATGCTGATTGAAATAAAGGAGAGCTGATGCTCAATCTTGGAAAGCTCCACTTCGGTGGCGATTACAACCCAGAACAGTGGTCAAAAGATGTCTGGAAACAAGACATTGAATTGATGCAGGGGGCTGGAGTGAACCTGGTTTCACTCGGCATTTTCTCCTGGGCGAAAATCGAGCGCAAAGATGGCGAGTATCACTTTGACTGGCTGGATGAAGCGGTGCAGATGCTGCACGATGGCGGAATTTCAATTGACATGGCAACCGCAACTGCCTCACCACCGGCATGGCTAGTGAAAGCCCACCCAGATGTGCTGCCAGTCAACTTCGATGGGGTTCGACTATCACACGGTGGCAGACAGCACTATTGCGCTGTTTCAAAGGTTTATCGTGAAAAAGCATCGGCACTGGTTGATCAAATTGCAGCTCGCTATTCCAATCACCCAGCGGTTGTGATGTGGCACGTCAACAATGAGTACGGCTGTCACGCTCCTTACTGCTATTGCGAGAATTCCAGACTTGCGTTTATTCAGTGGCTACAGAATAAATATGCATCGATTGACGAGTTGAATGCGGCCTGGGGAACCGATTTCTGGTCCCAGCGATACTACAACTGGGACGAATTGGTGGTGCCAAAGCGCACTCCGGATGGAACGCATCCAAACCCAGGTCAGCAGATGGACTTTAGGCGCTTCACCAACGAAGCAACGCTCGACCTTTACAAAATGGAGCGTGACATTATTCGTCGCTACGACAAAAAGAATCCAATCACGACCAATTTCATGTCCATGAAGTTCACCCATGCCATGGACTACTTCAGGTGGGCACGTGAGGTTGATTTTGTCTCGACTGATCACTATTTGGCGCAGCACGATGTACTCAATCACATCGATCTAGCTCAGCAGGCAGATCTAACTCGCGGCTTTGCAGACGGCAGACAGTGGCTTCTGATGGAGCACAGCACATCAGCTGTCAATTGGCAGCCAAGAAACTACGCCAAGACTCCTGGTCAGGAATTTAGAAACAGCGCCAGCTTTGTCGCTCGTGGATCCCAAGGAGCGATGTATTTCCAGTGGCGCCAATCTCAAGCAGGTAGTGAGCGCTTTCACTCTGCGCTAGTTCCACACGCCGGCTATGACACCAGGGTTTATCGAGAGATCAGCGAACTTGGCAATTGGCTTAAGTTGAATCCAGAGATTGCTAACTACCCAACTGAGCAGGCAGAAGTTGCAATTGTTTATGACTACGAGCAGTTCTGGGCACTGATGCAGGCCAACTTGCCAACCCAAGACATCAGCTACCCGGAGACTGTTGCTAAGTGGTATCGGGCGATGTGGGAAAACGGCACCCGGGTTGATTTTGTTCCGGCCGATGCTTCGGTTGAAACACTGAGTAAATACGAACTGGTGCTGATGCCACTTGTTCACATGCTTAGCGAGCAGGAAGAGAAAAACTTCCACGACTACGTCGCTCAGGGAGGCAATCTTCTAATCTCCTACTTCACCAACACTGCCGATCGCACGCTTCGCGTGAAGTTAGGCGGTTATGGTGGCCGTTTGGTTCGTGACCTAGCGGGAGTTTACGTAGAAGAGTTCTATCCACTGCGCGAGGGTCAGGGTTCTCTTTCCAATGGCTACAAAATCGAACTCTGGAGCGAGCTGAGTAAGAATCTCTCTGCTGAGGTGATTGCCAAGTTTGCAGATAGCGATGTAGATGGTTCGCCAGCTCTTACGGTAAAAAGCCACGGCGGATCCAAGGTTTGGTATCAAGGCACCGAGCTCAAGCTAGGAAGCCAGCGCAAGTTCTTCAAGCAAATCACCAAGGAACTAGGCATCAAGTCCGAGGGCGGAGAAAGCACAGAAATTGTGAGAAGAGGCCCTTACCAGTTTGAGATTGACCACGAAAAAAATAAGGTGAAACTAACTAAGAAATAATTAGTTTCACCTTTTTGTGCGGGTGAAGGGACTTGAACCCCCACGCCTCGCGGCGCCAGAACCTAAATCTGGTGCGTCTGCCAATTTCGCCACACCCGCTGGGACCTAGCTAGCTTAGTGGTTTCAAGGGGCTGTGGAAAACTGCGGGCAGGAATCCGAGTGCTTTGCCACTCTTGGCCTCGTGCAAATAGCTCCACTCATCGAAAGATCTCGAGAACTCGTTAGGCAAAAGGGCCTAACAGCCAAGCAGGCTGTGAAAGTTGCAATTGATGAACTTTCGGAAACCTCCCAGCAGGCCCTTGAAGAAGTCGAGCTATCTCATCATTTGGAACTCGAGTTATTGGGCTTTGGATCTCTACAAAATTACTTAGACGATCCTGATATAGAGGAAATTTGGATTAACCAACCCAATCAAATTCTTTACTACTCCAGCTCTGGAAAACATGTCGATCAAATCAATCTTCCAGAAGAGGCGCTGCAAAACATTGTGCGCCGGCTCCTTAGGCATTCAAGGCGAAAACTTGATCGGCTGACGCCCTACGTTGATGCAGATCTACCAGATGGCTCCAGGCTCCATGTGGTCATCCCAGATATAACTAGAAGGCACTGGGCTATCAACATTCGTAAGTTCTCTCGCAATCGCCTATCTCTATCAGAGCTCGTGAGAAGGGGAACCCTGAGTACGCGGCAGTCGCAGACTCTTAGAAATGCAGTACAAGAGGGAAAAAGCATTTTAGTTAGCGGCGCAACACAGGCAGGCAAGACCACTCTTCTTACCGCGTTGCTAGGAGAGCTGGGAGAGACCGAACGAATCATCTCTTGCGAAGACACCTTTGAACTGGCGCTCGAGCATCCTGATTGGGTGGCAATGCAGACTAGGCCAGCCAGTCCAGAAGGTGATTTCGAAATTAGTCTGCGAGAGCTGGTGAGACAAGCCATGCGCATGCGCCCGTCGAGATTGGTAATTGGTGAGGTGCGAGGGGCAGAGGCACTCGACTTGTTGGTTGCCCTAAATTCCGGGATTCCGGGTCTTGGCACAATTCATGCTCGCAGCGCATTGGGCGCCATCGAAAAACTCCTAACTTTGCCGCTACTTGCAGGCGAAAACATTACCGACCGTTTTCTTCGCCTGACTATCTCATCAGCAGTCGATTTGGTCGTTCATTGTGAACGTGATCTACAAGGACACAGAAGAGTCGCTGAGATTTTGGAGATTAGTGATGAAACTCTGGCGTGACTTAGCAGCGGCGGCTGGCTTCGGCTTGGTGTCCGAATACTTGCTAATTGGGATTTTGATTCTTTGTGCTGTGTTCGGAATATTCACTTTAATGGCGACATCAATTGCAGGGCTTGCTCTCTCAATCGGACTGCTGAGTTTTGGCATTGCTTTAGAAGTGCTTCGCTCTATTGGCAATTCCCGGAAACGCACGCTCGATCAAATGTGGCCAGGTATTTTTGACCTTCTGCGGTCGGGTGCTGAAGCTGGCCTGACCACTCACGAGCAAATCGAATACTTAGCTGCCGAATCACCCGTCTCGGTTCGTCGCTACTTCAAACAACTTGCGAGCGATGTCGATCGCGGTCAAACCCTTCCCCGGGCACTGGTGAGTTTTCAAAAGTCAGTTGGTTCGAGAAGCGGCGACTTCTTGGCAATGGTCTTGCTCATTACCACGGAGCTTGGCGGCAGGGGGGAGGCAGGAATCTGGGCGAGGGCTAGCTCAGAGATTCGATCAGAGCAGCAACTCTTGTCCCAAGTCTTGGCCAAACAGGGCTGGGTATTAGGTAGTGCGAAGATGGCAGTCTTGGCTCCTTGGCTAATTGTCTTTGTTTTGCTCAGCGTTGAATCGAACCGGGCCGCATTCGCTACCCCGGGCGGAACCGCAGTTCTGTTCACAGGTTTAGCACTAAGCGTCTTTGCGTATTTCTTAACTTCGAGTCTTGGTCGATTGCCTATGCCACAGCGGGTGTTCAATGTTGGCTAATCGAATCCTAAGTTCCCATTTTCAAGCCACTAGGGCCCAAGTTAGCCTTCGTGAGAGATTGTCTACTTTCAAGTTCGGACGAAAAAAGATTAGCCAAAGCTTCGAATACCAAGCCACAGATTTCGTTAGGGCCTTCTCACTGCTAATTAGAAATGGCGTTCCTGCTGCAGTGGGCATCAGCTGGCTTTCTAACAGAATGCAACTCGAAGTTGGCAAGGTGCTAAGGGATGCAGCAAGCGACTTAGAGCTTGGGGCTGATCTGGAGGATTTGCTGAGAACCTGGCAAGACCTTGCTTCACCAATCTTTAGCGAGCTTTCACAAAAACTATTGGTTTCAGTAAAGCGAGGAACCCCGCTAGCTCAGCAATTGGATTCTCTGGTTCAAACCTCCAGTGCTATGAGTGGAAACCTATTGCTCAAGAAGGCCGGTAGCAACGAAACAAAAATGCTCATCCCGACAATCTTTCTCATTCTTCCCATCACAGTTTTGTTCACTGTTTATCCATCCCTTCTTCTGTTACAACGAGCTATATGAAAGGAGAAAAATGAAAAACACGATTTCCTCAGACAGGGGAGATGTTCCTGGTTGGGTACTCATAACGCTCATGACCGCTGGTCTAGTGGTGTTGATATGGGCTGTTGCAGGACCTGCTCTTCAGGGAGTGTTTGATGAAGCGCTTGATCGCGTCGTTTCGTTCTGATTGCAAGGGCAATTCAGTGGTTGGGGCCATTGCCAACATTGCATTTGCCACCCTGATCACTTTGAGTGTTTTGAGCTTGTCTTTGAGTGCATATAACACTTTGTTGATTCGAGATGCTGCCATCGAAGCGGCTGCAAGAGCCGCACTGCCGCAAGCGCCGTCACAGCAGCCATTTTTGCGGCGACTACTGGATGACCGTCTGCCAATGCTTGCGAGCTTTGAAATTCAGCAAATCGAGAAAGCAGAAACTATCGGGTTCCGAGTGGTGTCAAGTCAACCGGTTTTGGGTCTAATTCAGATCTTGCCTACGGTCGCGGAGGTTATGGTTGCGAAAGAGCAACTTTCTAATGGAAAGTAAGGGATCAGCTCCAATCGAACTGTCATCACTTATTGTCCTGCTACTAGTCCCGTTAGCACCGATGTTGGTGCTTTATGAGGAAATCTTTGATGCGATCGCTGCCGAATCTATTGCTCGCCACGGCATTCGACTGACGGTATTGCATGGTGAGAGTAGCGACCTCGAATTGATTGCCGCGCGCTTTGTCTCAGAGCTCTCAGAGAGTTGGGGAAAAACTGCTGAGTTTGAATTGGAATGCGGAACCTGTCAAAAGGGCTCTCTCGTGACTCTCAGTGTAAGGGTGGGAAATTCCGAAGCAATTCAAACGGCAGGGCTGGAGCCAAGGTGAACGAACGGGGAACAATTGCAATTTTGTTGTCCACTTACTTGTCAATTATTTTGCTTTCCATAGTTGGATTCTCCAGCGTTGGCATTGCAGTTTTGGCAGGCCACCGTGTTCAGGGAGTCGCGGATTTCTCCGTCATCTATGGCCATGATCGGGCCGTAAGGGCCGGTAAGCCCAATCCCAATAAGTTAGCTGCCGAGATTAAGTCTTTCCTGACGCAATCTCCATCAGCGCGAAGGCTTCAATTAGTAAGTGTGGACAGCTGGGTTACAGCCGACAACAGCAACGTCCGAATTTGTGCCCGCTATCAAGATTTATTCGGCCTCAGGATCAGCTCCATGACTATTTGCCGCCAGGCAGCGGCCAAGAGTTTTCTACTTCCTTAGCCGATCCGGCGCATAAACCGGTAAGTATTTCCAGAACAAGTAAGCCCCAACAAAATTGAGCAGTCCAGTGGCTGCAAGAGCTGTCGATAGTCCAACGATTGCTGTAAGCGAGGAAATCATTGCAGGGGCGACTGCAACTCCTCCCGAGGTGAGGATTCGAAACGCTGCTAGGAATTCACTGCGTGATCCGGCAGGAGCCATATCGGCGCCAAGAATCATGTTTATTCCCGCCGACATTGCATTGGCAAGCGCTGTCACAGCTGCCAAAATCCAGAATGCGGTTACATCAACCACCATAAAACTAAATAAATATGTGAGACCCAAAGCTAGGAGAGTTGGCACGGACGCCCAAAACTTTCCGTATTTATCCATCACGATGCCAGACAGATAGAACAGTGCGAAGTCGATGAAGCCAGTTACTCCGAAGATAAACGAGGTCTGGGCTGGGTCGATTGACAACTGAATAGCAAGTAGCGGCAAACCAACCATGCGGATGGTTCGTCCAGCATTAATAATGGAAGAAGCAACACCAAGAGTCATTAGTTCTTTTGAGTGGTTTTTAGCAACCTGCCAGACATTTCCACCAAGACCTGATGGAGGGGTGGTGAGTTTGTGAACGGGCACAGTGAAAACCGAGAGCCCTGCCAAAAGACACATCAAGGCAACAGCCAGATACCCAGACTCCACTCCGTAGAGAGATATAAAGGCAGCTCCAATTACTGGGCCAATTGCCATTCCACCGCGAAACATTCCGCCCAGCAGCGACATTGATCTAGGTCTGTGTTCAGCGGGAACAAGCTCCGCTAGGACTGAGTGGCGAGCAAGCCCAAACAAGGCATGTCCGGCTCCAAACAGCAATGCCGAAAGTAGCAAAGAAAAATACCCAAGGTGAAAAAACGCTACAACCCCCGCGATAACACCCATCGCTGCACCTAACACCATGGTGTTTCTCTCGCCGATTCGATTGGTTAGGTAAGAAGCTGGAATCTCAAAAACTAAAGTTCCAATCATCAAAACGGCTGCAACAATTCCTGCCTCTGCTAAAGAAAAACCGTAACCAACTGCCGTAACCGGCAGGATCGGAAGAAGCGCACCTTCCGCACCCGTAATCAACAGAGACGGCAGATAAATAGGTGCAGCTAGGCTCCGTTTTTTGAACTGTTCACTCATGGCTGTCTTTGTCTTCCAAGCATTGCCCCAGCAAGAATTAAAGCGGCAGAAACAGCGAGTAGTGGAGAGAGCTCAGCTCCACTCACTACCACTAGGAGGGTTGTCGAGAGCAGGGGAGTGAGAAAGGAAAGTAAACCAATTTGCTGGGGATTACCATTCTTAATTGCGTAATCCCAAAAATAAAAAGCAGCGCCCAATGGCCCTGCCGCCAAAGCTCCAATTAGCAGCCAATCCGTTGAGCTCAATGTGGTCGGAGTTTCAAACAGGAAGTGAACCATGATTGCTAACCCACCAGCCACGAAGGCAAACAGGCCAACGGCTGCCGTAGGAAAATCTCCAATTACTTTCGTTCCCAAAGAGTAAGTTGCCCAGACAACTGCAGCTATTAATGCGAACAGGTAACCAATTGCAAATCCGCCATCACTGGTTCCTCCGGAAATGACGGCAAGGGCGGCGCCTGCAAAACCAATTACTGCCGCTAATGAGATTCTTAGCGAAAGTTTTGCGGTCGGAATGAAAAAAGGAGCCAAGACAACTATCAAAAGCGGCCACAGATAATTCACCAAGTTCGCCTGCACGCTTGGAGCTGTCTGCAGTGCGATGAACAGGGCTGCGTGATAGCCAAAAAGTCCATAGACACCTAGCGCGAGCACTTTCCAATTCACTCGAAGTTGCCTTACATCAAATTTCACAAGTGGCAGGGCTATCAGGGATCCCAGCATTAGTCCAAGCCCGGTCTTGAGAAATGGGGGGACATTCGGCAGCAGGGTTGCCAAGGCGGCCAGGGATGACCATAGGACCACAGCCGCTAGGGCTGACAGTCCGCTTTTCATTCCTGCAGGATATCGGTAACCAAAGGGAAGTTTTCGGGTTTTTGTCTCAAAATGTTACGTAAATGAGACGGCTGATTAGTCGCTAGGGGTCCTAGCGGAATAGGCTTGGCGCATCAGCACTTAGCCACGAGCTAGCTGCTGGCTATATACAAGGAGAATAATGAAGAAATTCCGCTCTATCTCCCTCGTTGCGGCAACCGCCGCAGTTGCTGTCGGACTATCTGGCTGTGCATTGCCATACCAGTCCGAGATCATTGAGGGAACCTCAATCACTGTTGCCTGGAATGACATTTCCGACGAGTACAACTCGTCATCTGTTACCGGTAACAATGTTAAGAACGGTCTGACTGCTTACCTAACCGGCTCTGGTTTCAGCTACTACAACGGCGACCCAGCACTTGTTAAGAACGAGGCATTCGGTACCTACGCAAAGATCAGCGATGAGCCACTAACTGTCGAATACACCATTAATGACGGTGTTGTTTGGTCAGATGGTGTTGCAATCGACGCAGCTGACCTGCTTCTGTCATGGGTTGCTGGCTTTGGTTACTTCAAGGAAGGCGACAACTACCTCTTCCAACACGCTAACCCACGCGCTGACCTAGCAAGCAAGCTTCCAACTCTTGATGGTCGCAAGCTGACATTCGAATACGACATTCAGTATGTGGACTGGGAGCTACAGTTCGGTCTTGGTGTTTCGGCACACGGTACCGTTCAGATGGCTTACCCAGATCTATCAGCAGCTGATGCAAAGGCACAGTTCATCGAGGCCGTTACTAACGGTGACCTCGAGTGGCTAAAGCCTGTTGCTGAGAAGTGGAACACTGGTTACCAGACCACTGGTACCCCAGATGCTCTACAGTCACTTTCCTCCGGTCCATACATCGTTGAGGAAGTTGTTGCTGACCAGTACGTAACTTTCGTGTCAAACCCACTATTCGCATGGGGACCATCACCTAAGTACGAGCGCGTAACCATCCGCGAAATCGCTGACTCAACTGCTGCTGTTCAGGCTGTTGAGAACGGTGAGGTTCAGATTGCTTCCGGTCAGCCAACCGCTGACGTGCTAGCACTTGTTTCAGCTCTAACCAATGCAAACTACGCAACTGGTAACGAAGCTGCTTACGAGCACATCGACCTAACCTTCGACAACGGTGGTCCATTCGACCCTGCAACCTACGGTGGCGACGCTGAGAAGGCACGTAAGGTCCGTCAGGCATTCTTGCTTTCGATTCCTCGCGAGCAGATTCTTGAGAACCTAATCAAGCCTCTGAACCCAAATGCAGAGCTTCGTAACTCTCACCTATTGATCCCAGGCTCACCTAACTACGACCGCATGGTTGCAGAGAACGGCTCAAGCGTTTACACCTCTGGTGACGCTGCAGCCCGTATCGAGCAGGCCAAGGCGCTGCTAGCTGAGGCCGGAGTTGCAACCCCAGTTGAGGTTGGATTCTGGTACCCACTAGGAAACGTTCGTCGTGGACAGGAATATGAGCTAATTGCAGCTAACGCTGCGCTAGCTGGATTCAATGTTGTTGACGAGTCCGAGCCAGACTGGGCATTCACCGGTGCTGACATCAACCCACACGACGCAGTTATCTTCGCGTGGGCATCAACCTCACTTGCAGTTACCGGATCTGACCAGTACCTAGGTACCGGCCAGCCTTCTAACTTCTCCGGTTACTCAAACGCAAATGTTGACAAGGCTCTGTCTGACCTCAACACTGCGCTTGACCCAGAGAAGCAGTTCGAGCTTCAGCTCGCTGCTGAGAAGGAAATCTGGAACGACGCATACTCAATTACCATCTTCCAGTTCCCTGGTCTCACTTGGTGGGACAAGGGCACAGAGGGCGTAAGCATGAACCCACTGGTTCCTTACTTCTTCTGGAACTTCTGGGACTGGGCACCTGTCGCAGGATAACCTAGACAGGTAGTGCTTAGGGGGTCCCCGTCCTTGGGCGGGGACCTTCTTCACTCTTGAGAGGCAAAGATGCTTGGATTCGTAATTCGCCGATTGGCCGCGACCTTGGTAGTTCTGTTGGTCGCATCTTTCATCGTTTACGTTCTTACAGCAATGTCAGGCGATCCTCTTGCAGACCTCAGGGCTGCTGGCACCAGAGACGCACTGGTCAAACTCGCTTCTTTGGAAGAGCGACTGAATTTAGATGTTCCGCCGGCCCTTCGATACTTCCTATGGCTTGGCGGTGCTGCCGGTTGCTTGATTGGAAGATGTGACCTTGGAATTTCTATTGCCCAGGGTGAGCAACCGGTCCTCGATGCACTTTCTGCGGCTATGGGATCAACCCTGCAGCTGGTGACGCTGGCAACAATTCTTTCAATCATCGTCGGAATCACAATTGGTATGACGACGGCGCTTCGTCAGTACTCCGGCTATGACTACACCGTCACATTCTTTGCGTTTGTTTTCTACTCTCTACCAATTTTCTGGGTAGCAGTTTTGCTAAAAGAGTTTGGTGCTATCCGATTCAATCAATTCCTTGACGATCCCGTCTTATCGCCCTTGGCAACAATTCTGATTTCACTGGGGCTTGGAATAGTTATTGCCGGCATTGTCGGTGGTGGGCTCAAAACCAGAGCCCGCGTCTTTGGAATCACTCTGCTGCTATCGCTGGTAGTCCTTACACTTTCATCGCTTACACAATGGCTCAAGAGTCCTTCTCTCGGAATACTTGGGGTTGTGCTGCTAACTGCAGGTCTTGCTTTCTTGATCACAATTTTGAACCGAGGACTGGATGACAGAAAGGCGGTCTGGACTGCGGTGACAGTGGTCGGCGTAGTGGCCGCCCTTTGGTATCCAATGCAGTTCCTGTTCTTCTTCGTCAATAACCCTCTTGGCATCATTGCCGCTCTACTGATATTGGGAGGTGCTGGTTTCGTGGTGGGAATCTTCTTCGGGGGAGATGACAAGAAAGAGATTTCCCGACTTGGCGCCATCATCGGATCAGCCTCAGTTCTAGTTTTAATTCTTGATCAAATGCTGCTTCGCTTCGAGGAATACAAGGCTGCAATCAATCTAAAGGCGGGATTTATTTCGACAATTGGTGCAGTGACTCCGTCCCTTGCGAATAACGATGACATGTGGCTGAGAATGCTGGATAGCTTTGGTCACCTAATCTTGCCAACCATTGCGCTGATGATTGTTTCGGTTGCCGGTTACACCCGCTATTCGCGAGCATCGCTGTTGGAAGTTCTTAACCAGGACTACATTCGAACAGCGAGGGCCAAGGGACTGCCAGAGCGAACAGTAATCATGCGCCACGCATTCAGAAACGCAATGATTCCGATTGCAACTATCATCACTTTTGATATTGCCGGACTAATTGGTGGAGCGATTATCACCGAGCGAGTATTTGCTTGGCAGGGTATGGGAGCGCTTTTCAACAAGGGTCTACAAGCGGTAGACGTGAACCTGGTGATGGGCTTTTTCATAGTCACAGGAGCCATCGCGGTTATTTTCAACATTGTGGCTGACGTTCTTTATTCAGCTCTCGATCCAAGAATCAGGGTGAACTAATGGCTAAGAAACCTGTTAGTGACGAAACTCAGCTAAACCGCGAAATCTCGATTGAACAAAGAGAAACCGAAGGTCTGTCGCTTGGAACCATCGTTCGCAGACGCTTCTTCCGCCACAAAGCAGCCGTCGCTTCATTGATTGTTCTGTTTCTGATTGCCCTACTGGCATTTACATCAGTTGGTGTAGTTGTGGGCGGCTCCGGAAAACTGGTTGTTAACCCAGAAACTAACCGACTGATTGTTGATGGACTTCGAATTGAGGGCTGGTGGAAATACAACTGGTACGAGAATTATCCAGTTCTAAATACCGGTGGAACACCGACTCTTTCCCTTTGGCCATTCCAAATTGGTGAGCACCCATTTGGCCAGGACACTCTCGGCAAGGACATCTTTGCCAGGGTCATGCGCGGAATTCAGCAGTCGCTATTGGTTATCGTGCTGGTGGGTTCAATCGCAACCATCATCGGTGTAATTGTCGGATCGGTTTCTGGCTTCTTCCGCGGTCGCGTAGACAGCCTCCTAATGAGATTCACCGACGTAATCATCATCATCCCAACCCTGGTACTAGGCGCTGTTTTGGGAAGAACTTTCGGTGGCAATGCCGTGTCACTGGGAGTGCTACTGGGCCTCATCGCATGGACGGGCCTTGCTCGTTTGGTTCGAGCAGAATTCTTATCGCTTAGGGAGCGGGAATTTGTTGATGCCGCCAGGGTTGCCGGGGCTAGCAATTCCAGAATTATCTTCCGCCACATCCTGCCCAATGCAATTGGTGTGATTGTTGTGAACGCAACACTTTTGATGTCAGCAGCAATTTTGATTGAGACCTCACTGAGCTATCTGGGCTTCGGAATCGTTGCCCCAGACATTTCGCTAGGTCAAATCATTTCCGAATACAACGAGGCATTCAAAACCCGTCCCTGGCTGTTTTGGTATCCAGGCCTCTTCATTGTTTTGATTGCTCTTGCGATCAACTTCGTTGGAGACGGACTAAGAGATGCTTTTGATCCCCGTCAACGCCGTCTGCCAAGACAAGGTGGGGCCTGGCAGGACTTTAAGAAGCTAGTTGTTGAGCGAGGTAAAAAATGATTTTGATTCGCTCAAAAGAGCAGTATCGAAACTGCAGCTGTCAGCAAGAGCCAAAAGACATTGCTTTTAGCGTTGAAAGACTTTCTGACCTCTCCGGTAACGAAGCCACCCTGCTCGAGTCTTCGCCTGATTTCGTAGGCAACCGCTCCGGAGTCAGAGGTGACCAAATCGCCGGGACGAACGGTGCCGGCGACATAGCTGGTCTCCGGGAGGTAACTTCCGTCATCGCGCGAGGCAGTGAAAGTGGTGTGTCTGCCTGGGGCAACAGCGGAGAAAGAGACGAAGCGTCCCTCCGCGGTAGTGATCTCCAGAGCCCACTTGGTGTCGATTCTTTGAATATTTCCAAGCGGGATTTCGATTCGTCGCAGGATGTTGTTCATGACAACGCTGCTCGTGGTGATTTCAACCGATGGGCGCCACAGCAGCAAGTAGCAGGAGTAGAACAGCCAAGCCGAAACAAGGCTGCTTTCGAGCAGTCCGCTACTTCCGTACTCAATCCAGCTCATGACCAAAGCGAGAGCCAGGATGGCACCAAAGATGATGGTGAGATATTTTCCGAAGCGCGAGCGGTATTTCATACAACTATGACTCTAGGGGGCAACTAGATGAATGCTCCAATCATTGAAACCAGCAACCTAGGTGTCGAATTCTGGGTTGACGGGCAGTGGGTGATGGCCGCTACCAACATCAACTTCACGGTCTCGCCAGGTGAAGTTTTGGCGGTTGTTGGTGAGTCAGGTTCCGGTAAGAGCACCAGTGCAATGTCACTGCTGGGGCTTTTGCCAGTGAATGGAAGGGCCAGCGGATCGGTCAAGCTGGCCGGGGAAGAGCTAATTGGAGCTGAGAAGAAGCGTCTTCGTCAGATTCGTGGTGAGGAAATTGCGGTTATCTTCCAGGAGCCGATGACAGCTCTCAACCCGGTTTACACAATCGGGTTCCAAATCTCAGAGGCCCTAAAGGTTCACTATCCGAAGATGACCAAGCAGGAGGCCAAAGAGCGAGCAATCGAGCTTTTGACAATGGTCGAGCTACCAGATCCCGAAAAGGCTTTCAATTCATATCCACACCAGCTTTCAGGTGGACAGCGTCAAAGGGCAATGATTGCTCAAAGCCTTAGCTGTGATCCAAAGCTCTTAATTGCTGATGAGCCAACGACAGCGCTGGATGTCACGGTGCAGGCTGAGATTTTGGATTTGCTTAGATCGCTGAATCAAAAGCTGCAGTCCGGAGTGATCTTGATTACCCATGACATGGGTGTAGTGGCTGACCTAGCTGATCGAATCCTGGTGATGAAAGACGGACAGATGGTTGAGCAGGGAACGGCTGACCAGATATTTAACCGCCCGCAGCATCCATACACCCAGACTCTTCTTGCGTCCGTTCCAAAGCTCGGAAGAAGCGCGAGAAGATTCTTCGAAGTGCCAGCTGGTGCGAAGCCAGTTCTCGCAATGAAAGATGTCTCAATTGTTTACCCCAAGCGTGGCAAGGTTGCCGCTTTCACTGCAGCGAAAGACATCAGTTTTGAAATCTATCCAGGTGAAATTCTTGGACTGGTTGGAGAGTCTGGCTCTGGAAAGACAACAGTTGGAAGAGCTGCCATTGGACTGCTTCCAGTTTCCGAGGGAAGCATCAAGCTCATTGGCGAGGAAATTGCGGGAGCGACTCAGAAGCAACTTCGGGGACTAAGACAGCGAACTGGAGTGGTCTTCCAAGATCCAGGAAGCTCTCTTAACCCACGACTGCCAATCGGTGAAAGCATTGGAGAGCCGCTGCTTCTCGCCAAAAAAGCAGAGGGCAGTGAACTGAATCATATTGTCGAAGACCTACTGGACTCCGTTGAGCTTCCAAGAAACTATCGAAACCGCTATCCCCATGAGCTTTCTGGAGGACAGCGCCAGCGAGTCGGTATTGCCAGAGCTATTTCACTGAACCCAGATCTTCTAATCGCCGATGAGCCAACAAGTGCCTTGGACGTTTCTGTGCAGGCTCGCTTTTTAGACCTGCTGCTAGAGCTGCAAGACAAACTAAAGTTTGCATGTCTATTTATCAGCCACGACCTAGCTGTGGTCGATACCCTGGCCCACCGAATCGCTGTTATGCAGCACGGTGAGCTGGTTGAAATTGGTGACCGCGATCAGATTCTGAATAATCCTCAAAAGGACTACACCAGGAAGTTAATTTCAGCTGTTCCGGTTCCAGACCCGGCAGAGCAGCGCCAGCGCCGCGAGGCTAGGGCAAAATCCAGCTTCTAGTCCTTTAGAATTATTGAAAATGCTCTTGACGAAGGCTGGTAAGACAAAGTGACCTACATCATTGCCCTTCCCTGCGTCGATGTTAAAGACAAGGCTTGCATCGATGAGTGTCCGGTTGACTGCATTTATGAGGGCGACCGCATGCTCTATATCCACCCAGACGAGTGCGTGGATTGCGGGGCTTGCGAGCCAGTATGTCCGGTCGAGGCCATCTACTACGAGGACGATGTCCCAGAGCAGTGGAAAGAGTACTACTCGGTAAACGTTGATTTCTTCAAGGAAATTGGCTCACCAGGTGGCGCTGCCAAGGTGGGTCCCATTGCGGGCGATCATCCGCTGGTAGAGGCCCTGCCGCCGCAGGCCAGCTAGCCACTGGCGTTTTAGGGCTGATTGCTCTATTCTTGCTCTTCGGTCCAAGGCCTTCGGCCAAAACCCAACCAAAACTAAGGATTTCTGATGCCAGTACCAAAGCGACGTAAATCGCGTGCCAACATTCACGCACGCCGTTCACAGTGGAAGACAGAGCCAGTTGCCCTAGTAAAGAGTGTTGAGGGTGGCCGCACCGTTTACTCCCTTCCACACCGTGCAAAGGTTGTTACCGATTCAGTCGGCACCGAGCTTTACATGGAATACAAGGGCCGCAAGGTAGCGGACGTCTAACAAAGATGGTTTCAAACGAGCTGCTAGAGCGGCTCGGAGTTGAAATAAAGCCCGAGCTAGTTGAGCTTGCGCTTACTCATTCTTCTTACGCTTACGAAAATCAAACCCAGAGTAATGAGCGACTGGAGTTTTTGGGCGATTCAGTCCTAGGTTACGTTGTTGCCAGTCACGTATTTCAAAAACATCCAGATCTATCTGAGGGTGATCTAACGCGCCTAAAGAATTCAATTGTTTCTGCCAATGCGCTAGCTGCGGCGGCCAATCACCTAGACCTTGGAAAACATCTTTTACTTGGAAAAGGCGAGCTAGCGACCGGAGGCAGGCAGCGTCTAAATATTCTCGCTGATGCCATGGAGGCAATCATTGGTGCTGCGTATCTAACTTCGGGAATTGAAGGGGCTGCCAAACTCATCGAACACACGGTTATTCCGCTACTGGATGACCCAATTTCTCTTCGAGAGCTCGCAGATCCAAAAACTACTCTGATAGAAAAACTCAAAGAAGATAAGTCCAAGCTCGAGTACGAGATTTCTTTCGAAGGCCCTGAGCACAATCGCACCTATTTTGCTAAGTGCAAACTGGCTGGTGAGGTTATCGGCGAGGGCGAGGGTTCCACGATTCGTTCAGCCGAAACCAGTGCAGCCCTGGCTGCCCTGAGAACTATCGCAAATCGATAATGCCCGAGCTACCAGAAGTCGAGACTGTAAGAGCTGGACTGGCTAGCTCAATCCTTGGCTACTCAATTTCAAATGTTGAAGTTTTGGATTCTCGCTCACTCAAGAAAAACGCAGGCGGTCCAAAGGGTTTTGTCAAGGAAGCCACTGGGGCTAAATTGCAAGCTGTTGTTCGCAGAGGAAAGTTCTTCTGGTTCCCAATTTCCTCCGAGCGGGCACTGGTTGGTCACCTTGGTATGAGTGGTCAGATTCTGGTGAGAATGCCGGCGGAGCCGGAGGACAAGTGCACCAGAGTCGTGCTGGAGGTAAGAAAAGGCAAGAGTCACAGGGAGGTTCGGTTCATCGACCAGCGCCTCTTCGGCGGCCTTTACTTTGATGATCTTGTTCCAACAGCTGATGAAAAGCCCGCGGGCTTTTCTCCCGAGGGCGGGGCTGCTCCTCTAATACCGAGCACAGCCAGCCATATCGCTCGTGATTTACTCGACCCTTACTTTGATCCGAACCTGGTCGCTGAGAAAATCCGTCAGAGAAGAACTGGCATCAAAAATGTCTTGCTAGATCAGAACCTCCTGAGCGGAATTGGCAACATCTATGCCGACGAGACACTCTGGCTAGCCAAGCTCCACTACAACACCCCTGCCGAAAGCCTGTCGAAAAAGAAGGTGCTAGAGGTAATTGAGATTGCAACCGATGTTCTAAAGAGGGCAGTGGCGCAAGGGGGAACATCCTTTGACGAGCAATACAAGAACGTCAATGGGGAAAGCGGCTATTTCGCGGTTTCACTCAATGCCTATGGTCAAACTGATGAGCCTTGCCCGCGTTGCGGAAAGCCTATTAGAAGGGATGCCTGGGCCAATCGGGGCAGTCACTTCTGCCCCCGCTGCCAAAAACTAAAGGCTTAGCGCTTTAGTTTTGGCCACATTGTTATGAGAATTGCAAGACCCACGGAACCGTAGGACCAGATGGTTCCAATTTCATTGGCGGGAATCATTTTGTCACCGGTGAAATCCTGAGCTGCTAGAAAAACAATTACCCCGAAGCTGATTAAAAAGCCAAGACGCTTTGGCCATGTCGCTCTCGCCTCAATTGCCAGTAGCGCAACTCCAGCGAGCGAAAGAATTAAGCCAAGGGGTAGTCCAGCTAAATCGGATTGATGAAAGATTGTGCCAAACACAGCGGCCACCACCGCTAAGCCAATCCCTATAAAAAATGCCATTAAAGCTTCAATCTACACTTGAGACTGTTGTTCTTGCGAACTCAGTTTGGCAACACCGAATGGTCAATCGGTGGAGGTAGCCTTGGGTAGGCTCTGGAGTCGAGAAAGCGGGGTGAGCAGGCGTTGTACCTAAAAAGCATCACCCTTAAGGGATTTAAGTCCTTCGCTCAGCCCACCACACTGCAACTAGAACCCGGCATAACCTGCGTGGTTGGTCCGAACGGTTCCGGAAAATCAAACGTCGTCGATGGCTTGGCCTGGGTAATGGGCGAGCAGGGTCCAAAGACCTTGCGCGGCGGAAAAATGGAAGACGTCATCTTTGCCGGTAGCGCCAACAAAGCACCACTGGGCCGCGCAGAGGTAGAGCTGGTAATCGACAACACTGATGGCCACCTGCCCATTGAGTATTCAGAGGTAAAGATTTCGCGTGTTTTGTTCCGTAATGGAGCAAGTGAGTATGCGATCAATGGCGAGGTTTGCCGCCTTTTAGACATCCAGGAACTCCTCAGCGACACCGGTCTGGGTCGAGAGATGCATGTCATCGTCGGTCAAGGCCAGCTCGACACAGTCTTGCGAGCAACCCCATCCGAGCGACGCGCCTTTATCGAAGAGGCAGCTGGAATTCTTAAGTATCGAAGAAGAAAAGAGAAAACTGAACGCAAACTAGATGCGATGCAGGTCAATCTCACTCGTTTGCAGGACTTGGTATCAGAGGTGAGAAGAAATCTCAAGCCGCTGGGTCGACAGGCTGAGGTTGCCAAGCAGGCTAAGGAAATTGCAGCTAGTGCTCGAGAACTCAAAGGGAAACTTATTGCGACCCAATTACGTGCACTGCGTGCTCAACTTGATTCGGTCAGTAAGGACGAGGGCGATCGAAAGGCTCAAACTTCTTATGCTCAGCAGCAGCTTGAGAGCGCTCGAACTGGAATCCGTGAGATAGAAAACTCCTTTGATTCGGGGGAGTTGGATTCTGCTCGCAGCAACCTTTATGCCATCGAAGCCTTGGAGACAAGAATTCGAAACCTCACGAACTTGGCAAGTCAAAAGAAAACTCTTCTCGTTGGTGATGCGACGACCACCAACAAGAATGAGGTCGAAGAGCTCCGCGCTCAGCAGAACACACTCGATCAGGAAATAGTTCAAATCGACAATCAACTTCAGCAGGTCGCTGCTGAACTCTCTAAAGCCGAGCAGGAAAGAGAGCGATTCGCGCTCGAACTTGCCCGGCATGAAGCTGAGCTGGACAGAGCAAGAGAAAAAGCAGAGAACAGAAGATCAGAAAAAGGTCAACTGGCGGCTCAGATAGAGAACATCCAGGGCAGACTGCAGGAGAATTTGGCAGGCGAGAACACCCTCCGCGCCAGCATCAGCGAATCGCGACTAAAGCTTTCAAACTTGGAACAAGAGCGGCAGGTGCTCGACCCAACTGGGCAAGCAGTTTCAGACGATGCGTTGCGGAGGGCCTACGAGAATGCTCAGGCAGCTGAGCGCGAAGCCAGAAGAAAATTGGATGCCGCTCGCGAAGAGCTTCACCGCGCAGAACGTGAGAGAGATTCTCTAGCGGCTCGTCACGCAGCACTGGGACTTCTCTTGGAGCAAGAAGATGGCGCTAAAAATGTGCGCAAGGCAAATCTAAATGGCGTCGGTGAACTACTAGCTGATGCAATTTCAATCGATGCGGGCTATGAGACGGCAATCGCTGTGGCGCTTGGAACAATTGCCGACTCCGTCTTAGTCGAAAGTAAAGAACAGGCCCTGGCTGCGCTGCGCTATCTAAAGCGTGAGAATCTGGGTCGTGCTGAGTTTGTAATCTTTGACGGCGCAAAATCTAGAAGACGTGTCTCAACGGGAGAACTTCCCAGGGCTTCAGAATTGGTTGAAGCACCAGATGGTGTACTTGATATTCTGGATGGATTCTTAATTGCCGACTCTTTAGAGCAGGCCGAATCTGTTCGATCTGATCGCCCTGTCATCACAAAAGACGGTGACTACATTTCACGCTCTCTGATCAGGGGTGGCAGCAACAAGCAGCCTTCAAAGCTGGAGCTAGCCGCTGAGCGCGACCGCGCTTCTGGCGAACTCCAGGAGTTTGCAAGGGTGATCGACCAACTAAGTTCACGCCTCGAAGACGCCAAGTTGCAGCTCACTGCCGCCACCAAACACAGTGAGCAGTCGCTGGCTGATCTGCAGAAGCACGATTCTGAGCTTGCAAAGAAGGCCGAGAGCGTTGGAAGAGTAATTGCCCAACTTGACTCAACTGGGGCTGAAATTGCTCGCTTGCAGACCGAGCTGGCTGAGATCGAACAATCCAACCAAGAGCTGACTGCAAAGAAATCTAGCCTTGAAACTCAGATTGCAAACTTCACCGAAGCCAGCGAAGTAGACCTTACGGCCAGAGATGCGGCATTGGCGGCCCTGGACGGATCTCGTTCACGTGAGTTGGATGTTCGAGTTCGACTGAGTGCGCTGCAGGAAAGAAAGAGCGGTGTTGGTCGTGAGCAGGGATTAATTTCGCAGCGACTAGCGGAGGCGATTGCCGCCGATTCTGCGAGAGCAGAGCTTTTGAATCAGCGAAAGCAGGAAGTGTTAAACGCAGAGAGCATTTTGGCCCTCTCACCAAAGCTTCTGGCAAAAATCGAACAGATGATTCTTTCGGCTCGCACCAAAGTACGCGAACTGGATGCAGAGCGTGGTCAGAAGATGCAGAGATTGCAGCAGCTTCGTCAGCAGGCCCAGCAGCTAGAGAGCCAACTCAGCTCAATGACGCAAGGTGTTCAAGAAGTTGAAATGCGCGCCTATGAGCTCAGACTCCAGCTTCAAAGCCTGGGGGAGAGAAGCCAAGAGGAGCTCAGCTTTAGCCCAAGTGACCTGCTGAACGAATATCAGGAGATTCCAGAGTCGCAGTCTGAACTTGAGACAGCGCTTAAGCAAGCAGAGCGCAAACTCAATCAACTTGGAGCTTTCAACCCGCTGGCGCTCGAAGAGTTTTCAGCGCTTGAGGAGCGCCACAAATATCTGAGCGAACAGCTTGAGGATCTGACTTCTGCTCGAAGCGACTTGCGAGGAATCATCGCTGATTTAGATCAGAAGATGGAAATCACTTTTGAAGAAGCTTTTGCTGACACCAAGAAAGCATTCCAAGAGGTTTTCCCAATTCTGTTCCCTGGAGGCGCCGGATCGCTCTCGCTAATCGATGACCCATCCGGTGAGACTGGTGTGGAGGTATCGGTTAAGCCTGCTGGTAAGAAGATTGAGCGAATGTCTCTTCTTTCGGGTGGAGAAAGATCTTTGGCTGCAGTCGCACTACTCGTTGCAATCTTCAAGGCAAGACCCTCGCCCTTCTATGTGCTAGATGAGGTTGAGGCTGCTTTGGATGATGCAAACCTTGGTCGATTGCTATCTGTCATTGAAACTCTGCGCGAGTCATCTCAGCTGATCATTGTTACCCACCAAAAGCGCACCATGGAAATTGCAGACGCTCTCTACGGTGTGAGCATGCGTCAAGACGGCATTACCCAGGTGGTTGGGCAGAAGCTCGATAAGGCCAGCTAGTGTTTTCGTTTCTGCGAAGAAGCAAAGAAGGCACTAAAACTCAGCAGGCAGAACTTCCAGCTCGCTCGATTACCTCTGCGATTCGTTCATTGTTTCCTGGCGGAATCGACCTTACGGAAATCGAAGATGTCCTGATTCGAGCTGACTTTGGTGTTGAAACTTCGGAAGAAATCACAGCGGAGCTAACTAAGAAGCTCAAGGGACTTGGCAGTCCCAGTGAGGCAGAGATTCGCGTTGCCTTGAGGGATTTGCTTGAAGAGAAGCTAACTCGAACCGATTCTCAGCTAAAGCTCTCAGGCGAGAGCTTCCCATATGTTTTCTTAGTGGTCGGTGTAAACGGAGCTGGCAAAACCACCACCATCGGAAAGCTTGCCAAATGGTTCAAGGATGGTGAATGGCAGGTTGTGATTGGTGCTGCTGATACTTTTCGTGCAGCGGCCGTGGATCAACTCGCAACTTGGGCCCAAAGGGCAGGTGTTGACATAGTTCGGCCGCAGGTGCCTGGTCAGGATCCCGCGGCAGTTGCATATCAGACCGTCGAGAAGGCCATTACCAGTGAAGCTGACATCGCCATTATTGATACGGCTGGCAGACTGCAAAACAAGCAAGATTTGATGGATGAGCTGAGCAAGATTACTCGGGCGATTCAAAAACAGCGACCAGTGACCGAGGTGCTTTTGGTTTTGGATGCCACGATGGGGCAAAATGCCCTGGCTCAAGCAAAAGCCTTTGCGGAGGCTGCAGACGTCACCGGCATTGTGCTTACGAAATTGGATGGGACAGCCAAAGGCGGGATTGCCTTCGCTATTCAGCAGCAGCTTCAGATTCCGATTAAGCTCGTCGGTGTTGGTGAGGGAGCAGATGATTTTGCCTTCTTTTCACCTAGAGACTTTGCAACTGGACTTGTAGCCAACTAGGAGGGGCATGTTCGACTCCCTTTCTAATCGCCTGTCTGAGACCTTTAAGTCCTTGCGCGGAAAAGGCAGGCTGTCAGCTGCCGACATTGACGAGACTTTGCGAGATATCCGCAAGTCTCTTCTAGAGGCGGACGTTGCTCTCGATGTTGTAAAAGCCTTTATCGCAAGCATTCGAGAACGAGCGCTCGGTGATGAAGTTTCTAAGGCTTTGAATCCTGCTCAACAGGTAGTTCAAATAGTCAACTCTGAGTTGGTAAAGATTCTCGGTGGTGAGACCCGGCGCCTGCAGTTCTCTAAGACCCCTCCGACCATAATCATGCTGGCAGGATTGCAAGGTTCTGGAAAAACAACCTTTGCAGCAAAGCTCGCCAATTTACTAAAGAATGAAAGTCAGACCCCGCTGCTAGTTGCTTGCGATTTGCAACGCCCAAATGCCGTGGATCAGCTAAGGGTTCTAGGCGAAAAGATTTCCGTGCCCGTCTTTGCTCCAGAGCCTGGAAACGGTGTTGGCAACCCCGTTTCGGTAGCTAAGCAAGCGATAGATAAGGCAAAGCGTGAGCAGCACTCTGTAGTAATCATTGACACGGCTGGTCGAACTGGTATCGATCAAGAGATGATGCAGCAGGCAATCGACATAAGAAACGCAATTGAGCCTGACGAGCTCATTTTTGTCATTGACTCAATGCTCGGTCAAGACGCCGTTAGTGTTGCGAAGGCATTCCAGGATGGCGTTGGACTGAGCGCCGTTGCGCTGACCAAGTTAGACGGTGATGCGCGCGGTGGAGCAGCGCTCTCTGTTTCCACCATTACCGGCAAGCCAATTCTCTATAGCTCAACCGGTGAATCGATTGATGCTATTGAGGTATTCCACCCCGACCGTATGGCTAGTCGCATTTTGGATATGGGCGACGTACTAACTCTTATCGAGCAGGCACAAAAAACCTTTGACCAAGAAGAAAGCAAGAAGATTGCGGAGAAGATTGCCAGTGAGCAGTTCACGCTCCAAGATTTTCTTGATCAACTCCAGCAGGTAAAGAAAATGGGCAATCTCAAGGGGATTATGGGGATGTTGCCCGGAATGGGAAAGCTAAAGGCTGATCTGGATCAGTTCGACGAGAAGCAGATCGACAGAACTCAAGCAATTATTCAGTCGATGACACCCCTTGAAAGAAGCCAACCAAAAGTCTTGAACGGCTCGCGGCGAATGAGAATTGCGAAGGGCTCTGGCTCAACCGTGACAGACGTAAATCAATTGATTCAGCGGTTTGAACAGTCCGCCAAGGTCATGAAGTCCATGGCGAAGGGTGGTCCTATGCCAGGATCTCCAATCCCTATGCCAATCAAGAAAGTTGCAAAACCAGAGAAAAAGAAGGGCTCAAAGAGCGGCAATCCCGCGAAGCGAGCAGCCGAGAATCAAGGTTTGACCTACCAACCCAAGCAGTCCGGCAGCAGCTTTGGGCTCGGAAACTAGCGCCAAATCAATTTTTCTGGCAGAATTTCACGGTTGTCTCGACCCTCTATCCAGACAGCAACCAACCTGAGAAAACTGCCGAGTGTGCCCCCACGCTCACGGTGGCTCCTCGCCCCCTAACTCAAACAGGAGAAAAGTGGCTGCAAAGATCCGCCTAAAGCGCATTGGTAAATTGCGCACCCCTCACTACCGCATTGTGGTAGCCGACTCGAAAACTCACCGTGATGGACGAGTCATTGAGGAAATTGGTCGTTACGTTCCTACTACCGACCCATCAATCATCGAAGTTAACTCAGAGCGCGCTCAGTACTGGCTGTCCGTCGGTGCTCAGCCAACCGAGCCAGTAGTTGCAATTCTTCGCCTCACTGGCGACCTTGCAAACGAAAAGGGCGAGAAGAAAAACAGCGTTAAGCCTCAGGTTGCCAAGCAAGCGTTTTCTGCCGACACCGCCAAGAAGTCAGTTCTACTTCCTAAGGAAGAAAAGAAGGCTAAGCCAGCGGAGGAAGCTAAGGCTGAACCAGCTGCAGAAGCTAGTGAGCCAGTAGTGGTTGAAGAGGTTGCTGCAGAGCCAGTAGCCGAAGTGACCGAGGCCCCAGCAGAAGCTGCCGCTGAACCAGTTGCAGAAGCTGCAGCTGAGGAAGCCAGCGAAGAGCCAAAGAGCGAATAAGTAATGTTGGCAGCAACTTTGCAGCACCTGGTGCGCGCAATCGTAGATAACCCCGATGATGTTGCTGTCGAACTACGCTCGATTGGCAAAAGTGATTTGCTTGAAATTCGCGTTCACCCAGATGATCTCGGAAGAGTTATCGGTAAGGGCGGAAAAACTGCTACCGCTCTGCGCACCATCATTAATGCGCTAGCTGATGGCAAGCGCATTCGTGTAGACGTGGTGGATACCGATTACTAACACCACGTCGCTTCGGGTAGGCCGCCTGCTCAAAGCACACGGCCTAAAAGGCGCTATCAAGCTGGAGCTTTACACCGACTCACCAAACGAGCGTTTTGCCCCTGGCAGCAAACTAATGCTGCAGGTTCCAGAGGCTTCTCCTTGGCATGGAAAGAGCGTGGTAGTCAAAGAGCTGCGTTGGTATAACCACTTGCCTGTGGTTTTTCTTGAAGGCGTTGATGACCGAACAGCCGCCGAGACTCTGATAAAGGCAATCCTTCTGATTGAGCAGGAGACTGCCCAGCTGCCAGTTGAGCCCGACGCTTGGTATGACCATCAATTAGTTGGTTTGAAAGTTATCCGCGAAGGCGTCGAGATTGGACAGGTCACAAGGGTCGATCACCTGCCTGCCCAGGATCTACTAGCCATTCAGGTCGAAGACAGAGAAGTACTTCTTCCATTTGTGAAGGCTTTTGTTCCAAGTGTGGATGTTGAAAAGTCCCAAATTCTCATTACTCCGCCGGGCGGATTGTTCGAAGAAATCGCGGAGTCGCAAAATGCAAATTGATGCCATCTCGATTTTTCCTGAGTTTTTCTCAGTCTTAGACATTTCGCTGCTCGGAAAAGCCCGGGAATCGAAACTTATTGAGTTCAATGCCCACGATTTGCGCAAATACACACATGATCGCCACAAGACCGTAGATGACACCCCTTACGGTGGTGGGGCCGGCATGGTGATGAAGGCTGAGCCGTGGGGCGAGGCATTTGATGAGATTTTGGTTGGCAGCCCCGTTGTCATTTTTACTACTCCGGCTGGAAAGCAGTTCAATCAGGAAATTGCCCAGGAGCTCTCTTCAAAGCAGCACCTGATTTTTGCCTGCGGAAGGTATGAAGGCATAGATCAACGAGTAGTTGATTACGCCAAAACCAAGGCTGAAGTCTATGAACTATCTATCGGTGACTATGTTCTAAATGGCGGGGAAGTGGCAGCGGTTGCGATGATTGAAGCAATTTGCCGGTTGATTCCGGGTGTCATTGGAAACGCTGAATCGCTAGCGGATGAATCTCATTCGGATGGTCTGCTCGAATACCCCAGTTATACCAAGCCACAATCCTGGCGGGGTTTTGCGGTTCCTGAGGTTCTGCTATCTGGCCACCACGCCGAAATCGCCGCCTGGCGCAAAGACCAGTCCTTGCTCAGAACCCAGCAAAACCGCCCAGACCTGCTCTAGGTTGCTTCCAGGCCAAGGCTATGGCAGACTTTCTAGCTGTGCCCAGGGTCTCTGCCGCAGGGGAGCAAAGAGCACAGAAATCAACTAGACCGTTTAGTCCTGCGTGCTAAAGGAAAGAGCTTGCAATGCACATTCTTGATTCCCTCGATGCCAAGACCCTAAAGTCTGACGTCCCTGAGTTCCGCACCGGTGACAACGTGAAGGTTCACGTAAACATCGTTGAAGGTAACCGTAGCCGTGTTCAGGTCTTCCAGGGCATCGTCATCCGCCGATCCGGCGCAGGTGTTCGCGAGACCTTCACAGTTCGTAAAGTTTCCTTCCAGGTTGGCGTGGAGCGTACTTTCCCAATCCACAGCCCATCAATCGACAAGATTGAGGTTGTTTCAAAGGGTGACGTGAAGCGCGCAAAGCTTTACTTCCTTCGTGACCTATCTGGTAAGGCTGCAAAGATTCGCGAAAAGCGCGAGAACACTGACGCCTAATTTAGACTGACTTCATGACAGTCCCCGGGGAGCGACCCCGTAACCAGTCCCTGCTTGCATCGTTTCGACGCAGGGTAAACAAAGCAAGAAAAAACTGGTTTACGTCCTTCCTAATTGACTTTGTCGTAATTGTTGGAACTGCCCTAGTACTTTCGGTTGCCATCAAGGCTTTCTTAATCAGAAGCTTCTACATTCCATCGGGCTCCATGTTGGAAACTCTGCAGATTAATGATCGCATTATCGTCAATGTGACAGCCCCGGAAGTCACGCCAATTAGTCGTGGAGACGTTGTCGTGTTCAGAGATCCGGGTGGTTGGCTTGGCTCAGTCTCGCAAGTTGAAAAAGAGCCAATCCAAGAAATTTCTGACTTTGTTCTTGGAACCTTTGGCATTACCGCTCCTGATTCAGCCGAGCACTTAGTGAAAAGGGTTATCGGTTTGCCCGGTGACACAGTGGTCTGCTGCGATGCAGATGGAAAACTAACAATCAATGGCCAGGCAATTACTGAGCCATACATCGGCGCCAACGCACCTTCTGAAATCGAATTCACTGTGACAGTGCCTGAGGGTCACTACTGGGTCATGGGTGACAATCGCCCCAACTCCACAGACTCCCGGTATCACCAAGATCTCCCAACCGGAGGCTTTGTTCCAATTTCAGTGGTGGTAGGCAACGCATTTGTCATCAGCTGGCCATTTGACAATTGGACCTGGCTTTCAAACTACCCGGATACCTTCAGTGTCGTTCCCAACCCTTGAGTTTGAAAAAACTCTTCTTGCAAAGCACTCGGCAGTAATAGCAATCGACGAAGTGGGCCGCGGATCAATAGCAGGCCCTGTTGCAGTCGGGGCATTTGTCCTCACTAGTGCTCAACTGACTGAAATTCCAGCTGGACTGCAGGACTCCAAGTTGGTTAAGGAAGCCAAGCGTGGGGAATTGGCGGATCGCGTGAGATTGTGGGGAAAAAGCTCAGTGTCGTTTGTCAGCGCCAAAGAGATCGATGATCATGGAATCATTCGTGCTTTGCAAACAGCTGGCAATCGATGCCTTGAAGAGCTGCTAACAGAGAACGCGGTAGTTCTTCTCGATGGCAATCAGAATTGGCTGCAATTGGGCGGAGTGATTACCCGTGTTAAGGCTGATCGTGACTGCGCTTCTGTCTCAGCCGCTTCAATTATTGCCAAGGTAACTCGCGATCAGCTGATGATAGAGCTGCATGAGAAGTATCCGCAGTATGACCTGGCCTCCAATAAGGGCTATAGCTCAGCGACTCACATCAAAGCGCTCAGAGAACATGGCCCAGCTGATATTCACAGAAAAACTTGGCTCAGCAAGATTCTCAGTGATGAGCTTTTCTAGGCGCTAGCCAAAGAGCCAAGCTTCATCAGCTCAACTCCTTTGCGAAGCTGCTCTGGCAATTCAGACTCTAGAAGCCTTTTGGCAAGTTCTCTTGCAGACTCAATTAATTTTCCATCACGGGTAACTTTGAGCATTCTCAGCTGCGACTTCGTGCCAGCTTGATTCTCGCCCAACACATCACCCTCACCACGCAGCTCTAGATCAAGCTCACTTAACTTGAATCCATCCAGGGTTTCGCTCAATGCAGAGAGTCGTTGGCTGGCCAGGCTTCCTTCTTCACCACCGGAAATTAGAAGGCAGATTCCACCGTGGTTTCCTCGGCCAACTCGGCCTCTTAGCTGATGGAGCTGTGAGATGCCAAATCGATCGGCATCCAAAACCACCATGGCTGTGGCATTTGGAACGTTTACACCCACTTCAATAACGGTTGTTGCAACCAAAACCTGAATCTCGCCAGCAGCAAATGCGCTCATGACAGACTGTTTTTCTTCTGCCGACAGCTGCCCATGCATCAGTCCAATCTTCAATCCCACCAGAGCTGGATTCTTTTTGAGAGATTCAAAAACCTCCACCGCTGCAGCGGGCGGAGTTTCAGAAAGGGCAGAAGAGCCCTCTTCGTATTCTTTGCCGCTTATGCGCGGGCAAACTACAAATGCCTGCCTACCATTAGTTACTTCTTCGGCCACTCTTTGCCAGACTCTGGAAACTAGCGCTGGATTGGAGAGCGGAACCACATGCGTCTCTATGTCCTTTCGACCGGCTGGTAACTCTCGCAGAGTTGAAATCTCTAGGTCACCAAACACAGTGATAGCAACTGTTCTAGGAATCGGGGTTGCCGTCATAGTCAAAACGTGAGGGGTCTTCTTACCCTTTTGCTTGATGGCCTCTCTCTGCATGACACCAAAGCGATGTTGCTCATCGATCACAACTAGGGACAATTCGGCAAATTGGATCTTCTCGGCGAAGAGGGCATGGGTTCCCACGGCCAGCAGGCACTTACCACTGGCCAGATCAAGCAATACGCGTTTGCGCTCGGCTGCTCCCAGGCTGCCCGTTACAAGGCGCAGCCCCAGCTTGGCAGTTAGTTCCTCTCCGAGCATTGCGCGAATCGATTCAAAATGCTGCTCTGCCAACACCTCGGTTGGTGCAAGCAGGGCAGCTTGCTGACCTTTTGCGTAGGCAAACATTATTGCCCTAAGGGCGACAACGGTTTTTCCCGAACCAACTTCACCCTGCAACAGCCTGTGCATGGGCTTGCCGCTAGCCAGGTCAGCTTCAATCTCAGAGTTGGCTTGGCGCTGAGAGTCCGTAAGTGTAAAGCTCAGCATCTTGTCAAATTCCATTGCCTTGGAGTCATCATCCAAAACGGCAGCAATGTCTGAGGCATAGGAATTTCGTTTTTCGAGCAGACCAAGCTGCAAAAGCAACGCTTCATGAAACTTCAAGCTCTCACGAGCCTGCTCAAAATCTGAATCCCGAAGGGGCTGGTGAATCTTTCGAACTGCATCGGCGAGACCGATGAGGTTTTGGTCTTTGAGAATAGATGCGGGGATGACTTCTGGAATTTGGGTTTGTGCGAGGACCTGGCGGATGGCCTTTTCGATTCGCCAACTTGGCAGGGTAGAGGTGGCGGGATAGATTGGAATTGGAAGTTCCGCCCACGCTTTTGCCTCCTCGTCGGTGATTTCATCAAAGAGTTCATAGTCCGGGTGAGCGAGTTGCAGCTTTCCGGAGAAGGAGCCGACCTTGCCGCTGAAAAAGCCTCGCCTTCCTTTTAGCAGCTCATCTTTCCGCCAAGCTTGACCAAAGAAGGCCAGGCTTAGCAAAGAGGTACCGTCACTGATGGTCGCTTCTAAAATGTGACCGCCTCGACCCTTTATGTAGCGAGCAGAAACGCCAACAATCTCGCCAACCACCGTTGCTATTTCCCCAACTGGCAAATCCGCAATTTTGGTCAGCTCTCCACGTTTTAGGTATCTGCGGGGGTAGTGCTCTAAGAGTTCTCCGACATAGTTGATGCCAAGTTGACGAGATAACGCCTTGGCAGTCTTTTCGCCAAGTGAAGTTAGCTTCTCGCCTTTTTCCAGCACCTAACAATCTTGGAGGCAACCTCCGACTGTATTGGCTAGGCTCACCTTGTGAGCAGGATAATTGCGGGAACGGTGGGCTCATTGCGCCTCTCAGCACCTGCCAAAACCACTAGGCCAACCGCAGATCGCGTGAAAGAAAGTCTGTTTTCTGCTCTCGAGTCTGCGGGTGTGATTGAAGGTAGCAAGGTCTTAGACCTTTTCGCCGGTACTGCCGCCCTGGGCTTAGAAGCTATTTCTCGTGGAGCAAACTCACTAACAGCCGTTGAAAAAGCTCGAGCAGCAGCTGCAGTTTGCAAGAAAAACATTGAAGTCGTTTCAGCTGCGCTTGAGAAGCAGCATCTTTCAGCGCGGATACAGCTGGTCGAACAGGACTGCGAGAGTTTTCTAAAGAAAAATCAAGAAAAGTTTGACCTTGTATTAATTGATCCGCCCTACGACTTTGAGCATATGAAGTTAGCGGCCATCTTTTCTGAGTTAACAAAATCGCTCTCGTCAGATGCGCTGGTGGTCTTAGAGAAAAGCAGTCGGGCAAGTGACCCTAAGTTACTAGGATTTGGAATTCAAAACCGCAAAACCTATGGCGACACTGAGGTTTTGTTTATTAGAGCGAGCGCTCAGTAGCTCCGGTGTAGACCTGCTGCGGACGGCCAATACGCGCGGTTGGATCTTCCATCATCTCGCGCCAGTGGGCAATCCAGCCCGGCAATCTTCCGATAGCAAACAGTGGCGTGAACATCTTGGCTGGGAAGCCCATGGCTTTGTAGATCACACCGGTATAGAAATCAACGTTTGGATATAGCTTGCGCTCTACGAAGTAATCATCTGCCAGTGCTGCAGCCTCAAGCTCCTTAGCGATATCGAGCAGTGGGTCTTTTACTCCAAGCTCCGCCAAAACCTTGTCCGCAGTTGCCTTGACAATCTTTGCGCGTGGATCAAATGACTTGTATACGCGGTGGCCAAAGCCCATCAGGCGAATGCCATCCTCTTTGTTCTTTACTCGCTCAACGTATTTAGTCACTCCCTCACCTGAGTCCTTAATGAACTTGAGCATTTCGAGAACAGCCTCATTTGCTCCGCCGTGCAGCGGACCAAATAGAGCATTCACACCAGCTGAAACTGATGCAAATAGGTTTGCCTGCGATGAACCCACCAGTCTTACAGTCGAGGTTGAGCAGTTTTGTTCGTGATCGGCGTGCAATAGAAGAAGTGTGTCTAGAGCTTTGGTAACCACTGGGTTTTGGGTGTAAGCCTCGGCGTAAGTACCAAAAGTCATGCGCAGGAAGTTTTCGACCATACCCAAAGAGTTATCTGGATACATCAGGGCTTGGCCGAGCGAAGTTTTGTGCGCATAGGCTGCCACCACTGGCATCTTTGCTAGCAGTCGAATGGTTGAAAGTTCGACCTGCTCAGGATCTTTGGGGTCAAGCGAGTCTGGATAAAAAGTTGAAAGCGCAGAAATTGAAGCTGAAATGATTGCCATTGGGTGGGCGGAGGTGGGGAAGGCCCGGAAGAAGTCCTTCAGGTCTTCGTGCAAAAGGGTGTGCCTGCGCATCTTCCCATCAAATTCAGCCAACTCAGACTCTGTTGGAAGCTCACCATAAACAAGAAGGTATGCAACGTCCAAGAAAGACTTCTTCTCAGCCAGTTGTTCGATTGGGTAGCCGCGGTATCGAAGGATTCCCCTCTCACCATCTATATAGGTAATCGCACTCTTAGTGGAGGCGGTATTTACAAA
>JACCDX010293911.1_pt1 | contig 31286 bp, 28 predicted proteins | sample 7449681 | NCBI WGS metagenome assembly JACCDX01 (sample SAMN15323450, study PRJNA562643) | freshwater metagenome | isolation source: river surface water | place: USA:Blue River Watershed | collected 2017-08-18
CGCAGCCGGTCACTTCGGCGTGGCGCCCGGCACCAACACGCTGTCCAACCCCAACGGCATGGCCAGCCTGGACAAGGACGTGATCTTCACCAACGTCGCGCTGACCGACGATGGCGATGTCTGGTGGGAAGGCCTGGGTGACGCCCCAGCACACGCCATCGACTGGCAAGGCAAGGACTGGACCCCGGCACTGGCCAAGGAAACTGGCGCCAAGGCCGCACACCCCAACGCCCGCTTCACGGTGGCCGCCACCAACAACCCGGCGATCGACCCCTCGTGGGACGACCCCAAGGGCGTGGCGATCGACGCCTTCATCTTTGGCGGCCGCCGCTCCAACACGGTGCCCTTGGTGACCGAGGCCCGCAATTGGACCGAAGGGGTTTACATGGCCGCCACCATGGCGTCCGAGACCACCGCCGCCATCATTGGCGCACAAGGTGTGGTGCGCCGCGACCCCTTCGCCATGTTGCCCTTCACCGGCTACAACATGAGCGACTATTTCCAACACTGGCTCAACATCGGCGCCAAGATCGCACAGACCGGGGCCAAGCACCCGCGCATCTACACCACGAACTGGTTCCGCAAGGGCGAAGACGGCAAGTTCATCTGGCCGGGCTATGGCGAAAACATGCGCGTGCTCAAGTGGATCATCGACCGGATCGAAGGCACCGCGAAGGGCGTCGAGCACATGGTTGGCATCAGCCCCGCCTATGAGGAAATGAACTGGAACGGCCTGAACTTTGGCGCCGACCAGTTCAAGTCCGTGACCTCGATCAGCAAGACCGAGTGGCAAGCCGAGCTGAACATGCACGGTGAGCTCTTCACCCAGCTGGCCCACCACCTGCCCAAAGAGTTGGTGCAGACCAAGCAACAGATCGAACAGAAACTGGCCGCCATGGCCTGATCGCGGTTTCGCGCCCCCATGAACAACGCCCTGGCATGCCAGGGCGTTTTCTTTGGGTCGCTCGCAGGGGACCCGCAGGCCCCCGCGTCGATGCGCTGCTTTAGCCTTGGGCGCGGCGGATCTCGGCCATCACGCGCGGGTCGTGCTGGGCCAACTCCCACATCAGGGCGTCTTGGCGCGCCAGGCGCCAGGCCTGCAAGTGGCGACGGGTCTGATCGCGCAGGGCGCGGGCGATCAGAATCAAGGGCTGCACCAAGGCGGCAAGGATGCCTTTGGGGCTTCGCAGGTCGTCAGCCACTTGGCGCAAGGTTTCAACCGCTTGTTGGGCGCGGATCACGCCGGGGTGCTGGGTCGGGTAGTCAGCGCGGGCAAATGAGGTCATGGTGGACTCCTAAAAAGTCGGTTGGGGTACAACCATGGCTGAATTCTAAGGGAAAACCCTAAATCGGGTGAAAAATATAAGTGATAACCCTAATCTGTGTGGTTTTTTTAGGCCCCCCGCTTCAGGCGGACTGCGGTCCCACGCGTCCGGTTTCCACCACAAAGCGAGCCTGCACTTTCAAATGATCGCTGCTGCCTGCTGGGGCTGTGGTGGTCCTGAACTCGGTCAAGCATTGCTTGGGCATGACGTCGATCAGGGTATAGCCCCGCTCGTCAGAGCGGGCGTACAAGAGGTCCGGATTGCTGCCCTTGATCGCCGTCAACAGGGTGTCGGACATGCCGCGTGAGCTGATCGAAGTGGTCACAAACTCGCTGGCGACCGCCGCGCTGGCGGGGTCATTGGGTTCCTGACGCAAGACAGAGGCGACGTTCATGTGGACATCGCCACCCAGGGTGACCACGTCATTGAGTTTGGCATCGGCGATGGCGGCGAGCAGACGGCGACGCGCAAACGGGTAGCCGTCCCAACCATCGGTGTAGGTGGTCTTGCCCACAGGGGAATCGACCCGGGTCGATGCGATGACCGAATTCTGGGCCAAGATTTTCCACTGGCGTTGCGACCTGCCCAAGCCCTGGTAGAGCCACTCTTCCTGGGCCGCGCCGAGCATGCTGCGCCGGGGCTGGGACAGTTCGGCGCACTGCAAGACCACGCGCCCGCCCCCCCGCACCGGGTCGGGGCAAGCCTGGGGGTCGCGGTATTGGCGGCAATCCAGGGTCCACAGGTCAGCCAGTCGACCCCAATGCATGCGGGTGTGCAAGCGCATGGAGGCCGCATAAGGGCTGGCGGGATCGGGTCCGATCCGCAAAGGCTGGTGCTCGAAGTAAGCGCGATACGCCGCCGCACGGCGGGCCAGGAACACCGCCGGGTCGGTGTGCGCCGGATCGGTCTGGTTGGCATAGTCGTTGACGACCTCATGATCGTCCCACATCAGCACCCAAGGGTGGGCCGCATGACAGGCTTGCAGGTCAGGGTCAGACTTGTATTGGGCGTAGTGGTCGCGGTACTCGGCCAAGGTTTTGGGTTCGGGGCCCCGGTGGGCGCGGACCCGGTTGCGCGGGTTGCTGTTTTCATAGATGTAGTCGCCGACAAACAGCACCAGATCAATGTCCTGACGGGCCAAGTCGCGGTGCGCGACATAGGTGCCGTGCTCGTAGTTCTGACACGAGGCCAGGGCCAGACGCAAGCGGGCGACATCGGCGTCGTGCGCCGGCGCGGTCTGGGTGCGGCCGAGCGGACTGACGGCATCGCCACAGATGAAGCGGTACCAATACGAGCGCTGCGGGGCCAAGCCGGCAAGGGTGATGTGCACGCTGTGGCCGCGCGTGGCATCGGTGCGCCACTCGCCGCGTTGAACCAAGCGGCGCATGCCCTCGTCGGCGTAGACCTCGTAGCGGCCCACCACGGGGTCACCGTCGGCCCCACCCAGGCGGTCCTCGTCAGCGACGATCAGCCGCGTCCAAATGACGACCGAGTCGTGACGGGGCGATCCACTGGCCACGCCCAACTGAAATGGAAAGGTGCGCCAGTTGCGCTCGCCCGCCAAAGGTTGGGCCCGCGCCGGCAGCCACCAAGGGGCCAAGGCCGTGGCCCACACGCCCGCCTGCGCCCAACGGTGAAACTGCCGACGGTCCATGTCCTTCACCCCCGTCAGGCCGCTTCGGCCACCTGGTCCAGGGCCTGGGCGATCACCCCGCCCCCCAGACAGACGTCGCCATCGTAGAGCACCGCCGATTGGCCGGGCGTGACGGCCCACTGCGCGTGCTCGAATTGCAGCCGCATGCCGGTGGCGTCTGCACCCATCAATTGACACGCGGCGTCGGCCTGCCGGTATCGGGTCTTGGCGGCCAGGGGCCGCGGGTAAGGTCCGCTGGGGGCATGACCCGCCACCCAACTCAGGTCCTGGGCGCGCAGGGCGGGTGACAACAACCACGGGTGGTCATGGCCTTGCACGGCGATCAAGGTGTTGCGCTCGATGTCTTTGCGCGCCACAAACCAAGGCGCATGCTCGCCCGCCCCGCGTGCGACGCCTTTGGCTTTGACGCCACCAATGCCCAAGCCCTGGCGCTGACCCAGGGTGTAAAAGCTCAAACCGACGTGGCGCCCAACCGTGCGACCTCGATCGTCCTGGATCGGGCCCGGCTCGTGCGAGATGTAGCGGCTGAGGAAATCGCGAAACGGCCGTTCACCAATGAAGCAAATTCCGGTCGAGTCTTTTTTGCGCGCATTGGGCAAGCCGATCTCGGCGGCGATCTGGCGCACCTGGGTTTTGCGCAACTCACCCACGGGAAACCACGTGCGCGAGAGTTGTGACTGGTTCAGGCGGTGCAAAAAATAACTTTGGTCCTTGCTGGGATCCAAGCCCTTGAGCAGCTCAAACTGGCCATCGCGTTCGCGCACCCGCGCGTAATGTCCTGTGGCGATGCGCTCGGCGCCCAGGCGCATGGCGTGATCCAAAAAGGCCCTGAATTTGATTTCGGCGTTGCACAGCACATCGGGGTTGGGCGTGCGACCGGCTTGGTACTCGCGCAAAAATTCGGCAAACACGCGGTCTTTGTATTCGGCGGCAAAGTTGACGTGCTCGATCTCGATGCCAATCACGTCGGCAACGGACGCGGCGTCCACAAAGTCGACGTTGGACGAACAAAACGCACTGTCGTCGTCATCTTCCCAGTTTTTCATGAAGATGCCGACGACTTCGTGCCCCTGGCGCTTGAGCAGCCAGGCCGTGACGGCCGAGTCGACCCCGCCGCTCAAGCCCACGACCACGCGTTGGGGCTTGACGGCCAGGCTCAATTGGCGAACGCGGCGATGCCGGTCTGAGCGCGCCCCAAAATGAGGGCGTGGATGTCGTGGGTGCCCTCGTAGGTGTTGACCACCTCCAAGTTGACCAGGTGGCGCGCCACGCCAAACTCGTCGCTGATGCCGTTGCCGCCCATCATGTCGCGCGCCAGACGAGCGATGTCCAGCGCCTTGCCGCACGAGTTGCGCTTGATGATCGAGGTGGCCTCGACGGCGGCGGTGCCCTCGTCTTTCATGCGGCCCAAGCGCAAGCAGCCTTGCAGACCCAGCGCGATTTCGGTTTGCATGTCGGCGAGTTTTTTCTGAATCAGTTGGTTGGCCGCCAAGGGGCGACCAAACTGTTTGCGATCGAGCACGTATTGGCGCGCGGTGTGCCAACAGAATTCGGCTGCACCCAATGCGCCCCAGGCGATGCCGTAGCGCGCGCTGTTCAGGCAGGTGAAGGGGCCCTTGAGCCCTTGCACCTCGGGGAATGCGTTTTCTTCCGGCACGAACACGCCGTCCATCACGATCTCGCCTGTGATCGAGGCACGCAGGCCCACCTTGCCGTGGACGGCCGGCGCGCTCAGGCCCTTCATGCCTTTTTCCAAAATGAAGCCACGGATCGGTCCCACTTGACCGCCTTCGCTGACTTCTTTGGCCCAGACCACGAACACGTCGGCGATCGGGCTGTTCGAGATCCACATCTTGTTGCCCTTGAGCTGGTAACCGCCGGGCACCTTTTGAGCGCGGGTCGCCATGCTCGCGGGGTCAGAACCGTGGTCAGGCTCGGTCAGGCCAAAGCAGCCGATCCACTCGCCGGTGGCCAGCTTGGGCAAAAATTTCTGCTTCTGCGCTTCGGTCCCGAATTCGTTGATCGGCACCATGACCAGCGACGATTGCACGCTCATCATCGAGCGGTAACCTGAATCGACGCGCTCCACTTCGCGGGCGATCAAGCCATAGGCGACATAGTTCAGACCAGGGCCACCGTATTCGGGTGCGATGGTGGGGCCCAGCAGGCCCAACTCGCCCATTTCGCGAAAGATCCCCGCGTCGGTGGTTTCGTGGCGAAACGCGTCGCGCACACGCGGCATGAGACTGTCGTTGCAATAGGCCGCCGCCGCGTCACGGATCATGCGCTCTTCTTCGGTCAGTTGCTGGTCCAGCAGAAACGGGTCTTCCCAAACGAATGCGGCTTTGGCCATGTGATTTCCTATAAAAACAACGCTCAAACCCCGATCTTAACGCCGCCCCTCGCCGTGCTGGGTCGTCTGATGTGCGTTGCCGCCCGGGTCCGAGGGCTTTATATGACTTAAATTCATTAACAATCAAAAATATATTCCTTTTGTTTTTTAAGGGTCGCTTTCAGAATCGAGACCTCGCTTCAGAAAGGACCCCCCATGCCCCTCTTTTCAACCCCTTTGCGCGACACGTTGCTGGGCTTGGCGCTGGCCGCTCAAGGCTTGGCCGCCCTGGCACAACCGACCCTGCTCAACGTCTCTTACGACCCCACCCGAGAGTTGTACGCCGAGTACAACCAGGCCTTTGCCCGCCACTGGAAGGCCCAAACCGGCCAGGAGGTCAACATCAAGCAGTCGCATGGCGGTTCGGGGAAACAAGCCCGCGCCATCATCGACGGCCTGGAGGCCGATGTTGCCACCTTGGCGCTGGCGGGTGACACCGACGCCCTGCACACCCATGGCCCATTGATTCCCAAAGATTGGCAAAAGCGTCTGCCCCACAACAGCACGCCCTACACCTCGACCATCGTGCTGGTGGTTCGCCAGGGCAACCCCAAAAACATCAAGGACTGGGATGACCTGGTGCGACCCGACGTGAAAGTCATCACGCCCAACCCCAAGACCTCGGGGGGTGCACGCTGGAATTACCTGGCCGCTTGGGAATACGCCAAGCGCAAATATGGCGGCGACGACAAGGCCCAGGCGTTCGTGAAAAAGCTCTATCAAAATGTCCCCGTTTTGGACACGGGTGCGCGGGGTTCATCCGTGACGTTTGCCCAGCGCAACCAGGGGGATGTCTTTCTGAGTTGGGAAAACGAGGCTTACTTGCTGGAAAAGGAGTTCGGTCACAAGGTGGATTTCGTCTACCCCTCGATCTCCATCTTGGCCGAGCCTGCCGTGGTGCTGATCGACAAAAACGTGGATAAAAAAGGGACCCGTGCTGTCGCACAGGCTTACCTGGAGTTCTTGTACACCGAAGAAGCACAGGACCTGATCGGCAAGCATTTCTATCGACCCCGCTCGGCCAAGGCCCAATTGAAGTACGCCAAACAACTGCCCAAGCTCAACCTGTTCACGATTGAAGAGGCGTTCGGTGGCTGGGAAAAGGCGACCCAGATTCACTTTGCGGATGGCGGCAAATTCGACCAGATTTACACCAAAAAGTGACGCCCACCGCCCAGCGACCGCCCAAGCCATCGGGATCGCTGGGCCTCTTTATTCAATTTTGTTATTTAAAAACAAAAACAAAGTCGTTTGAGTTTTGAGGCTGGACTTACACAATCGCGCTTTCGGCGCTGCGGCGCACCCCGCGGTTGGACCTGGCGGTGCGCACGGGGCCTGTGAAGCCTGACACCCAAGCCCATTGGAATTTGCATGAACACCTTGACTCACTTCACCCTGCTCGCCACTTTGTTTCTGTGGGGCATGACCGCACAGGCGCAAACGCTGCTCAATGCCTCGTATGACGTGGCGCGCGAGTTCTACAAAGAGTACAACGCTTCATTTGTCGCGCACTACAAAAAGACGACCGGCAAAGACGTGCGGATCGATCAAGCCCACGGGGGTTCGAGCGCGCAAGCGCGAGCGGTCAACGACGGCCTGGACGCCGACGTGGTGACCATGAACACCACCACCGACGTGGACTTTTTGGCGAGCACCGGCGTGGTGGCCAAAGACTGGCCCAAGCGCTTCCCGCACAACGCCTCCCCGACCACATCGACCATGCTGTTCCTGACCCGAAACGGCAACCCCAAAAACATCAAGGACTGGGACGATCTGATCAAGCCAGGCATTCAGGTCATCGTGGTCAACCCCAAAACGGGCGGTAACGGCCGCATGGCTTACTTGGCCGCCTGGGGCTACGCCAAGAAAAAAGGCGCCAGCGATGCGCAAGCCGCCGAGTTCGTTGGCAAGCTCTACAAGAATGTCCCGGTGCTGGCCAAAGGCGGGCGCGATGCGACCACCATCTTCTTGCAACGCAACATTGGCGATGTGTTGGTGACCTTTGAATCGGAGGTCGTTTCGGTCGATCGTGAATTTGGCACCGGCAAAGTCGATGCGGTGCACCCCTCCATCAGCATCGTGGCCGAGAACCCCGTGGCCGTGGTGGAGCGGACCGTGACCAAGAAAGGCACGGCCGAGGTGGCCAAGGCCTATCTGGACCACCTGTACTCGGAGGAAGCGCAAGAGATCGCCGCCAAACACGCCCTGCGGCCGCGAAACGCCAACATCTTGAAGAAATACAGCGGCACTTTCAAGCCGATTCAGCTGTTCACCGTGCAGGAGGTCTTCGGTTCGCTGGAACAGGCCCAGAAAGTTCATTTCAATGACGGCGGTTTGTTCGACAAGATCTACACCCTCAAATGAGGACGGGCGACCAGACCCGCACGCCGACCGCCCCCCTTTATGACTGCTGCATCCACTTCACACCGCCGACCCGTTCGGGTCTTGCCGGGGTTCAACCTGACGCTGGGTTACACCCTTTTGTACCTGAGTTTGATCGTGCTGATCCCGCTCTCTGCCTTGGTGTTCAAGACCTTCACCCTGAGTGCCGAGCAGTTTTGGGCGGCCGTCACCGGGGAGCGGGTGATGGCGTCGTATCGACTGACCTTTGGCGCCTCGTTCCTCGCGGCACTGGTGAACGCCTTTTTTGGCCTGCTGGTCGCCTGGGTCTTGGTGCGCTATGACTTCTTCGGCAAGAAAGTGGTGGACGCGTTGGTCGACCTTCCCTTCGCGTTGCCGACCGCCGTGGCGGGCATTTCATTGACCGCCTTGCTGGCGGGCAATGGCTGGATCGGCCAGCTTTTGGAGCCGCACGGCATTGTGCTCGCTTTCAACCCCAACGGCGTGGTCATCACGCTCATTTTCATCGGCTTGCCCTTCGTCGTGCGAACGGTGCAGCCGGTGTTGGAAGACGCCGAAAAAGAACTGGAAGAAGCCGCCGCCTGCCTGGGTGCCACCCGATGGCAAACCTTCACCCGGGTGATTCTGCCGTCGATCATCCCGGCGCTTCTGACGGGCTTTGCCATGGCCTTTGCCCGCGCGGTGGGCGAGTATGGCTCGGTCATTTTCATCGCGGGCAACATGCCCATGGTGTCCGAAATCACGCCGCTCATCATCATCGGCAAACTGGAACAATACGACTACGCGGGCGCCACCGCCGTGGCGCTGGTCATGCTGGTCGTTTCCTTCATCCTGCTGCTCATCATCAACGCCTTGCAGGCTTGGCAGCGCCAACGCTCTGGAGCGCCCACATGAGCGGCGCCGTCTCTGCCCTGGGTCAACCGACTCGCCGCGCCCCGTCGAGCACCTCCGAACCCGCCTGGGTGCGTTGGGCCTTGCTGGGCCTGTCGCTGGGTTTCATGTTTTTGTTTTTGGTGCTTCCATTGGCGGCCGTCTTTACCGAAGCGCTGCGCAAGGGCTTGGACACTTATCTCGAAGCCTTCCAGGAACCCGACGCTTGGTCTGCCATCCGCCTGACCCTCATCACGGCCGCGATCGCCCTGCCCCTGAACCTGGTGTTTGGCATCGCCGCGGCCTGGTCCATCGCCAAGTACGACTTCCGAGGCAAAGCCTTTCTGACCACCCTGGTGGATCTGCCTTTTTCCGTCTCGCCCGTGGTGGCGGGTTTGATCTACGTGTTGGTGTTCGGGGCGCACGGCTGGTTTGGCCCTTGGCTGGCGGCACACGATGTGAAGGTGATTTTTGCTGTGCCGGGCATCGTGTTGGCCACCGTGTTCGTGACCTTTCCCTTCATCGCCCGAGAGCTGATCCCGCTGATGCAGGCGCAGGGCACAGAAGAAGAACAGGCGGCGATCGTTTTGGGGGCCACGGGTTGGCAGACCTTTTGGCGGGTGACGCTGCCCAACATCAAATGGGGATTGATCTACGGCGTCATCCTCTGCAATGCCCGGGCCATGGGTGAGTTTGGGGCGGTCTCGGTGGTGTCGGGTCACATCCGCGGACAAACCAACACGATGCCGCTGCATGTCGAGATTTTGTACAACGAATACCAGTCGGTGGCCGCCTTCGCCGTGGCGTCGCTGCTGGCCCTGCTGGCGCTGGTCACGCTGGCCATCAAGTCGGTGGTGGAGTGGCTGCACGAGCGCGACCTGCGCGCGGCCACCGACGCACCCCCGGAGAACCCCAAGCCCTGATGAATTTTCCCGCTCGGACCGAGCGGGTCGGAACCCCACCATGAGCATCGAAATTCGGCACATCCACAAACAGTTCGGTGCGTTCACCGCGCTCAACAACGTCAGCCTGGACATCGGCTCGGGCGAGCTGGTTGCCCTCTTGGGTCCGTCGGGCTGCGGCAAGACCACGCTGCTGCGCATCATTGCTGGGCTCGAAACCGCCGACGCGGGCCGCATCGCTTTCAGCGGGGAAGACACGACCCACGTGCATGTGCGCGAGCGCCAAGTTGGCTTTGTGTTCCAACACTACGCGCTGTTTCGCCACATGACGGTGTTTGAGAACGTCGCTTTTGGCCTGCGCGTGCGCCCGCGGGCGACACGCCCCCCCGAAGCGGAGATTCGGCGTCGGGTGCATGACCTGTTGGGCCTGGTGCAGCTGGACTGGCTGGCCGATCGCTACCCGTCGCAGCTGTCGGGCGGTCAACGGCAACGCATCGCCCTGGCGCGGGCCTTGGCGGTCGAACCCAAGGTGCTGCTGCTGGATGAGCCCTTTGGCGCGTTGGACGCCAAGGTGCGCAAAGAGCTGCGCCGCTGGCTGCGCCGACTGCACGACGAACTGAACGTGACCAGCATCTTTGTCACCCATGATCAAGAAGAGGCCCTGGAGGTCGCGGATCGGGTGGTGTTGATGAACAAGGGTCAGGTCGAGCAAATCGGCTCTCCTCAGGAGGTCTGGGACCATCCGGCCAGCCCCTTCGTCTATGGCTTTCTGGGTGACGTGAACCTTTTTCACGGACGGGCCCACGAAGGCGAGATGCTGATCGGCACCGACCACCATGCCGTGCGTTTGGCCACGCCGGAACACGTCCACGCCCAAGACGCCAAGGCTTGGGCCTACGTGCGGCCACACGACCTGCAGGTGGAGCGTCATGCCCCAGGACGCAAAGGCGGCATCGTGGCCCGCCTGACCCGCGCCATCGTGGTCGGTCCTGTGGCGCGGCTCGAACTGGAAGCCCATGAAGACCAAGGTTTGGGCAAAGAGGCGGTGATCGAGGCCCAACTGTCGGCCGCCCAGTACCGAGAAGAAGGCTATGCCGAAGGCGACGTGCTGGTGCTCACGCCTCGCAAGGCCAGGGTGTTTGTCGACGGCTGATCGGGGCCGGGCCCATTGCCATTCCCCAGATGGTGGGGGCTGCGTTCAGGCGGGCTGACGCGCCAAGTGGCGCTGCGCCATCTCGATGTACCAAGTCAGGCACTGGGGGTTGGCCATGGCGTCGCGGTTGAGCACCTTGTCCACGGGCTGTCCCAGCATCAGTTTCTTGATCGGCAACTCCTGCTTTTTGCCCGACAGGGTGCGTGGTATCTCGGCCACCTGAAACACCTCGTCGGGGACAAAGCGTGGACTGAGTGCATCGCGGATGGCAGCGTTCAAGCGGCTGCGCAATCCGTCGTCCAGGGTCACGCCCTCGCGCAACACCACGAACAGCGGCATGTAGCTGTCACGCCCCAGGTACTCGAGGTCGACCACCATCGAGTCGAGCACCTCGGGCAAGGCCTCGACCGCGCGGTACAGCTCGCTGGTGCCCATGCGCAAGCCGTGTCGGTTGATCGTGGCGTCGCTGCGGCCATAAATGACGCAACGGCCCTCAGGGGTGATCTTGAGCCAGTCGCCATGTCGCCAAACCGCCCCAGCGGATGGGTCGGCGTCGCCGCCACCTGGGCGTCGACCGTGCCCCGGCGCGTACATGTCAAAGTAACTGCCCAGGTAGCGCTGGTGCTGGTTGTCGCCCCAGAAGAAGGGCGGCATGCTGGGCAGGGGCTGGGTGACGACCAACTCGCCCACCTCGTCCACGACCGGCTGGCCCTGTTCGTTCCAAGATTCAACCGCCACGCCCAAAAATCGGCACTGCATCTCGCCCGGCACCATGGGCAACTCGCGGTGCCCACCCATGTAGGCGCCGGCGTCGGTGCCGCCCGAGATGTTGCACCACCAGATGTCGGGGCGCTGGCGCTGCCCGGACTGGTCATAAATGCGGCGGAACTGGCGCGTGCCCCACTCTTGCACCTCGGGGCTGAGCGGCGAGCCGGTGGTGCCCAGCGCGCGCACCTGACCCAGGCCCTGGATGGTCGAGAGGTCGATGCCCGACTTCATGCAGTGGGTGAAATAGGCCGCGCCCGCGCCAAAAAAAGTGACCTGTTCACGCGCCGCGTAGCGCCACAGCACCCCCCAATCCGGGCGCTCTTTGGTGCCCCCAGGGTTGCCGTCGTAAATCACGCAGGTGGTGCCACTGAGCAGGCCGCTGAGTTGGGCGTTCCACATCACCCAGCCGGTCGAGCTGTACCAAAGAAAGCGCTCGCCCCAGGAGTTGGGCTCGTAACTGCAACCGACGTCGTAATGCACATTTTTGTGCGCCATGCCGTTGAGCAAGGTGCCGCCATGCGTGTGCACGATGGGTTTGGGCATACCCGTGGTGCCACTGCTGTAGACGATCCACAGGGGATGGTCAAAGGGCAACCACAGCGGGGCAAAACCAGGGTCATCACCGCCGGCGGCGACCACCTTGGCGAAGTCGGCGGTGTCGGCCATGGGCGCTTGGCCCCCCAGGTTCTGCAACACCAGCACGTGCTGCACGCTGGGCAAGGCCGCACGCAACTCGGCCACGACCGACGTGCGGTCATGGTCCTTGCCGCCATAGGTCACGCCGTCGACGGCGATCAGTGCCTTGGGGGTGATCTGCCGAAAGCGGTCGAGCACAGCGTTGGTGCCCATGTCGGGCGCGCACACGCTCCAGATGCCACCGACACTGACCACCGCCAGAAAAGCGACCATGGTCTGCGGGATGTTGGGCATGTAGGCCGCCACCCGGTCGCCCGGTCGCACCCCTTGGGCCTGCAGGTGCCGCGCCAGCGCCGCCACTTGGCGCCTGAGTTCGGGCCACGAGAGCTCTTGACGCTGGCCGCGCTCGTTGTCACCAATGATGGCCGGACACCCGGCCTGGTGGGCCGCCGCGACGTGGCGCAACACCTGCTGCGCGTAGTTGACCTGCGCCCCGGGAAACCACTCGGCGCCGGGCATGGTGTTTTTGGCCAGCACCGCCGTGTAGGGGGTGGGCGACTGCAAGTCGAGGTAGTCCCACATCGACGCCCAAAAGGCATCGAGCTCGGTCACCGACCACTGCCACATGGCCTGGTAGTCGGCAAACTTCAAGCCGCGCTTTTTCTCCAGCCATTGGGCGTAGAGCCGAATCTGCGGCACAAAGGGGGCAACGATGGCGTCGGGGGCGTTCATGGCTTTGCTTGAGTGATCAGCTTATCAACGATTGTGGCCCGAAAGCAAGGTCAGGTGACTCAGGGAAATCACGCTTGTCCCAGTATGCCGCCAAGCGGTTCAATCTGAACCTGATGAAAGCCCTAAACCCCTTGCGTGATTTCCGTCTGACGGTCGACGACCTGTCGTTTGTGGGTCACGACCTGCAGCGGCCCGAGTGCATCCTGGCCGAGCCCAACGGCGACCTCTGGATCGCCGACGCGCGCGGGGGCGTCACGCACTGGCGCCCTGACGGGCAACAGCGCTTCATCGGGCAAACCCGGGACGCCCGCTTCGAACAGGCGGCCACCCAGACCACCGATGACGCGGAAGCCAAGTTCACCACCGGCACGCTGCCCAATGGATTGGCCTTTGCCGCCAACGGTGACCTTTTGATTTCCAACTTCGGCACCGACTTGCTCGAGGTGATGACCCGCGACGGTCACACCCGCACCCTGTACGACCGCATCGATGGGCAGCCCATCGGCAAGGTCAACTTTGTTTTGCGCGACCGCCGCGACCGCATCTGGTTGACCATCTCGACCCGCGTCAACCCCTGGACCCAAGCCGCCACCAGGCGGGTGCGTGACGGCTACATCGCGGTGGTCGACAGCCACGGCCTGCGGGTGGTCGCCGAGGGTTTCCACTTTACCAACGAGGTGCGACTGGACGCGCGTGAAGAGTGGCTCTACATCGTCGAGACCACCGGCCCGCACATCAGCCGCATGCGCCTGCGCGAAACGCCTCAGGGCGTCGAGTTGACCGACCGCGAGGTCTTTGGGCCCAGCCACCTGGGTGGCTTTCCCGATGGGATCGCCTTTGACGCCTTTGGCAACCTGTGGTGCACCCTGATCATGGTCGACCAGCTCATCGCCCTGACACCCGAGGGCGAGAAGCTCACCTTGCTCGATGCGGGCAATGCCCAAGCCAGCCAACGCTTTCTGGCCGAAGCGGCTGCCGGCACCCTGAGCACCGAAACCATGCTGGCCACGCATGGCACACTGGCCCCCTGGATGGCCAGCGTCACCTTTGGTGGCCCCGATTTGCGCACGGTCTATCTGGGCAGCCTGATGGGACATCGGTTGCCCTGTTTTCGTTCACCCGTGGCCGGGCTGCCGATGGTGCATTGGCCGCAGACCCCTTGAGTTTTTTAAAGCAGGTATCCCCATGCCCCGCCAGTTTGTTGACCTCTCGATCCGACTCGAAAACGATGTGCTCAGCGACCCCCCCGCCTTTGCGCCACGGATCGAGTATTTCACGCACGAAAACACCTACGAACAGATTGCCCCCTTCTTTCCAGGGCTGAAAAAAGAGGACCTGCCCGACGGCGAGGGCTGGGCCGTCGAGTTCGTCCACTTGTGCACCCACAACGGCACCCACCTCGATGCGCCCTACCACTTTCACTCGACCATGGACCGGGCACTGGGCGAGAAAAAGCCGGCCATCGCGATCGATGAGGTGCCCCTGGAGTGGTGCTTTCAGCCCGGGGTCAAGCTGGACTTTCGTCACCTGCCCGACGGCCACGTCGTCACGGCCGCCGAGGTCGAGGCCGAACTCCAACGCATCGGCCACACGTTGTCGCCACTGGAGATCGTGGTGGTCAACACCCGCGCTGGTTCACGTTACGGTCAGGCCGACTATGTGTCGAGCGGATGTGGCATGGGCTACGAGGCCACCATGTACCTGCTCGAACGCGGCGTGCGCCTGACCGGCACCGACGCCTGGAGCTGGGACGCGCCGTTCGTCTACACGGCGGAAAAATACAAGGACAGCGGCAACGCGGGCCTGATCTGGGAAGGGCACAAGGCCGGGCGCGACATCGGTTATTGCCACCTGGAAAAACTGCACAACCTCGAGGTGCTGCCGCCTTCGGGCTTTTACATCAGCTGCTTTCCACACAAGATCCGCGGGGCGTCTGCGGGCTGGACGCGCGCCGTCGCCATTTTTGACGACAAACTGTTTGCTTGAGCGGCCAGGGGCCGCGCCGGGCCCAGGGCTCAGTCGCCGCCAGGGGCGCCCGATTTCAAACGCTCGCTTTTCCAGTACACATCGTCACCGCCGTCTTGGCGGTTGAGCACGCGTGCAAGCACGAACATCAGGTCCGACAAGCGGTTCAGGTACTGGCGCGGCGCCTCGTTGATCGCCTCTTCGAAGCCCAAGGCAACCACGGCCCGCTCGGCTCGGCGTGCGACCGTGCGGCACACATGGGCCAACGATGCGGCCCGGTTGCCCGCCGGCAAAATGAACTCTTGCAATTTGGGCAATTGGGCGTTGTGATGCGCCAAGGCCTCATCGAGTGCCGCCACCGCTTCGAGCTTGAGCAGCTCAAAGCCTGGAATCGACAGCTCGCCCCCCAGGTTGAACAACTGGTGCTGAATCTCGACCAGCAATTCACGCACGTCCTCGGGCATGGCCTCGCACAGCAACACCCCGATGTGCGAGTTGAGTTCGTCGACATCGCCCATGGCGTGCACACGCAGGCTGTTTTTGGATACGCGCTGGTTGTTGCCCAGCCCCGTGGTGCCGCCGTCACCGGTGCGGGTGGCGATTTGGGTGAGTCGATTGCCCATTTGAATGTCTCGCTGTGGATGGCTGCCGCCATTTTCGCCGACTTGGGCGCTTATCATCGGCGCGGAAGGGTTTTTCATGTTGGAACACGTTTATCCCTTGCTGGTGGTCGCCATCGGCTTTGGGGTGCTGGGCATCACCGGCTTTGGCTCGGCACTGATCTCGGTCCCCTTGCTGACCTGGGTCTGGCCCTTGCAACAGGTGGTGCCTTTGGTGCTGTTGATCGATTTTGTGGCCTGCCTGCTGTTGGGTGGGCTGCAGTGGCGCCATCTCCACATGGCGGCGCTGATGCGGTTTTTCGTCTGGATTTTGCTTGGCGTGGCCGCGGGCACGGCCTTGTCTCAGGTGCCTGGGGTGCTGCACAGCGGGGGGTTGCTGATCGCGCTCGGGGCCTATGTGACCTGGGTCGGTTGGCGGGGCTTGCGTGGGCAATCCATCGGCAGCGGTTCGGTGCTGCGGCCGGCCGGGGTCAGTGGGCTGTTGGCCGGGGTGATCGAAGTCCTGTGGGGCACCTCGGGCCCGATCATCGTGGGGCACCTGGTTTCGCGCTTTGACGATCCACGGGTGTTGCGGGCGCACATCAGCCTGTGCCTGATGGGGGTCAGTGGTCTGGCCTGCCTGACCATGTGGGCCACCGGGCGCATGAGCGACCCCGAGGTCTGGCGCTGGTTGCCACTGCTGATGGGCGTGGCGCTGATCTCGATGCTGGTGTGCCACCGCTGGTCGCGCAACGCCCCGGTGGCGCTGCTGCGACGGGCCACCCTGGCGCTGTTGTTGCTCAGCGGCCTGGCCCTGTCCCTGCAAGGCGCTCGGGTGCTGTTGGGCTGAGCGGCCTCAGGCCCCCCGTCGCAAGCGCGCCAACAACTGGGCATGCAACTCGAGCGCCTTGGGGTGGTCGGGCGCGAGGGCCAGGGCCGCTTCCAGGCTGACCCGCGCGTCGGGCCAGCGCTGCATCTGGATTTGGGCCTGGGCCCGATTCAAAAAGGTGTCCAACTGCTGCGCCGACGCCCCTTGTAGGCGCACCGGCCAGCGGACGCCCTCGGCCGCGTTGGGTGCCGATGGGGGTGACTCTTCTGGAGCGGGGGTATGGGGCGGATCGGCAGATGGCATGCAATGCGACGGTGTGCGGCGACCGTCACATTTTAATGAATAACCATTCTTTTTTTAATCTTTTTTATTTAAAAGTATGGTTTTGTTGTTTTGCCCCACTTTTGGATCATCTGGCCGCGTTCCAGGTCATGATCTTGCCGGGGTTCATCAGGTTGTGCGGGTCCAGGGCGTGCTTGATGGTGCGCATCATTTCGACGGCACCGGACCCGGCTTCGGTGATCAAAAAGTCCATCTTGTGCAGGCCAATGCCATGCTCGCCGGTGCAGGTGCCCTCCAGCTGGATGGCGCGCTGCACCAAGGCGTGGTTGAGCGCTTCGGCGCGCGCGCGCTCGTCGGCATTGTCGGGATCGATGGCATAACCAAAATGAAAGTTGCCGTCGCCCACGTGGCCCACCAGAAAATAGGGGATGCCACTGGCATCGGCCTCGGCCATGGACTCGAGCAGGCAATCGGCCAATCGGCTGATGGGCACGCAGGTGTCGGTGCTGATGATGCGGCAACCCGGCTTGTGGGCCAGGGCGGCAAAGTACGCGTGGTGGCGCGCGGTCCACAAACGGGTGCGCTCTTCGGGCGTGGTCACCCATTCAAAGGCCTGTCCGTGGTGTTCGGTGGCGATCTCCTGCACCGTCTCGGCCTGCTCTTTGACGCCCACCGGCGAGCCGTGAAACTCCATCAACAGCATGGGCGCTTCGCGCAACGACAGCTTGGCGTAGGCATTGACCATGCGCACCGTGTTGGCGTCGATCAATTCGACCCGGGCGATGGGCACCCCCATCTGGATGATGGCGATGGTGGTGTTGACGGCGTCGGCCACGCTGGGGAAAGAGCAAATCGCCGCCGAGACCGCCTCGGGCAAGGGGTACAACCGCAAGGTGATTTCGGTCATCACGCCCAGCGTGCCTTCGCTGCCCACAAACAGGCGGGTCAGGTCGTAGCCCGCGCTCGACTTCTTGGCGCGTGTGCCCGTGCGGATGACCTCTGCGGCGGCGGTGACCACCTCCAGTCCGAGCACGTTCTCGCGCATGGTGCCGTAGCGCACGGCGTTGGTGCCGCTGGCCCGGGTGGCGCTCATGCCCCCGATCGAGGCGTCGGCGCCAGGATCGATCGGAAAGAACAATCCGGTGCTTTTGATTTCTTCGTTGAGCTGCTTGCGCGTCACACCGGCTTGCACCGTCACGGTCAGGTCTTCGGCGTTGATCGAGAGCACGCGGTTCATGCGACTGAGGTCGATGCTGATGCCGCCTTCGATCGCCAGCAAATGGCCCTCGAGCGAAGAGCCCACACCAAACGGGATGACCGGCACCCGATGCCGGGCACAAATGCCCACCGCATCGGCGACGTCGCGCGTGCTCTCGGCAAACACCACCGCATCGGGTGGGGGCACCGCGGTAAAGGCCGACTCGTCACGCCCGTGTTGCTCGCGCACCACCTGCGCCAGTGAGCATTGGGTGCCAAAGCGCGCCTGCAGTTCGGCCAGCGCCTGGGCCGACACGGGCCGACGGGCCACACGCGGGATGAGGTGTTGCGGTTCAGCGGGTGCGTTCATCTGAGGTCTCTCCTGTGTCGTCCATGTGCGGCGGGGCGGGGCAGGGCGGTTCAAGCGCCCCGCAAGCGTTCGATCAATCCGTTGAGCGCTTCGAGCGAGCCAAACTGAATCGCGAGTTCGCCCATTTCCTCGACCTTGCCCCCGCGCTTGACGCGTTTTTTGACGCGCACGTCGACCTGAGCCGTCAGCAAATCGGACAGCTCTTCCTCGACCCGGCGCAGGTCGCGTGATTTTTCTTTTTTCGGCTTGGGCGACACCAGCTGAAACTCGGCCCCCAGCTTTTTGACCAGGCTTTCGGTCTCGCGCACCGACATCTGACGCGCCACCACCTGGTTGCCGGCGGTGATCTGGGCCGTACGGTCGAGCGTGAGCAAGGCGCGCGCATGGCCCATGTCGATGTCACCCGCCATCAGCATCTGCTGCACCGGTTCGGCCAGGTTGAGCAGACGCAACAGGTTGCTGGCGGCGCTGCGCGAACGCCCGACGGCCTGGGCGGCTTGCTCGTGTGTGAGTCCAAACTCTTTGATCAGGCGTTGCAGCCCCTGGGCCTCTTCCAATGGGTTCAGGTCTTCGCGCTGAATGTTCTCGATCAGCGCCATGGCCGCGGCGGCCTCGTTGGGCACCTCGCGCACCAACACCGGAACCTCTTGCAAACCCGCCAGGCGACTGGCCCGAAAGCGGCGCTCGCCGGCGATGATTTCGTACTTGCCGGCATGATCGCCCTGCGTCAGGCGGCGAACCAAAATCGGTTGCATGATGCCTTGGGCCTTGATGCTCTCGGCCAATTCGTAGAGCGCGCCTTCGTCCATGCGGGTGCGCGGCTGATAGACCCCGGGGACCAGCTGGTCGAGCGCGAGGGTGGATGGGGCACCCGCGAGGGATGCCGCCCCCTCGGCGGCGGGGGCGGTCGGGCCCAACAGGGCTTCGAGCCCGCGTCCCAATCCTTTGGGTTTTTTCGTCACCATGCGTGTCCCACCTCTGCGGCCTGCGCCGCGCTTTCGTGTTCGACCCAATACGGGGGCAGGTGGGCCCAGCCACCGACCGCGCCACCTCCAGTGGGGTCACCGTTCCCCAACGGCGTCGCACCCCAGGCGCTCAGGCACTCATTCAGGGCAGGGGTGGGCCCGCGCTCTTTCCACAACACCGCCGTCGGCACGCCCCAGGCCTGATGCGCAAGCGGCTTCCAGGTGAAAAGCACCTCGCGCAGTTCGGCATCGTTCAAATCGATCGGGTCCACCAACACCACCGACAGCACCCGACGGGCTTGCTGGGTGTGGCGCAACCAGGCGTCGACCAGGTGCGCGGCCAAGCCATGCGCCAGCAGGTGGCAACGGCCTTGGGTCAACACGGCTTCTTGCAGCTGCATCATCCAGTCGCCCCGCAAGGGTCGCTGCCAGTCGTGCTGGTTGACGCGGCGCAGCCCGTGCTGCTGTTCCCAGTGCGTCAGCCAGTGTGCGGCAGGGGCGCCCCTCCAATCGGGCAGGGTCAGCACGGCCGGGTCGCGCAGGGCGCGGGGCGCAGGGGAGGGTGCGGTGGAACCGGTCTCAGACGCTGAGGGCGTCGGGTTGGGCAAGGCCGATGGGTCGGCGGGGTTCAAAGGGTTCATCTTCACATGGTTGGGGCCCGCTCGACGAGCTCCTTGGCAAAACTCACGAAAGCCTGGCTGCCCTTGGCCGAAGGGTCAAAGACCACCCCCGGCAAACCGTAGCTGGGGGCTTCGGCCAGGCGCACGTTGCGCGGGATGATGGTGTTGAACACCTTGTCCCCGAAGTGCGCTTTGAGCTGGTCGCTGACCTGTTGTTGCAAGGTGATGCGGGGGTCGAACATGACGCGCAACAGGCCAATGATCTTGAGGTCGCGATTCAGGTTGGCGTGGACCTGCTTGATGCTGTTGACCAGATCCGACAGGCCCTCCAGGGCAAAATATTCACACTGCATCGGCACCAGCACGCCATGGGCGGCACACAGGCCGTTGAGGGTGAGCAGGGACAGGCTGGGCGGGCAGTCGATAAGAACAAAGTCGTACTCGGTCTGAACCGCCTGCAAGGCGTGGCGCAAGCGCAGCTCGCGCTGATCCAGGTTGACCAGCTCGATCTCGGCGCCGGCCAATTCGCGGTTGGCGCCGAGCACATCGTAGGTGGGGGCTTTGGCCCCCTCACCCCAGCGAGCGGGCTGTCGGCACTCGGCGACAGTGGCCGAGGCCAGCAAGACGTCGTAGACGCTCAACTCAAGGGCACGCTTGTCCACGCCCGAGCCCATGGTGGCATTGCCTTGTGGGTCCAGGTCCACCATGAGCACGCGTTGGCCCACGCCCGCCAGTCCGGCGGCCAGATTGACCGTGGTGGTCGTTTTGCCCACGCCGCCCTTTTGGTTGGCGACACAAAAAATTTTCACCGCATGCCCTTTGATCAGTGCCGACACCCTCGGCGTCCACACCCGAAGTATGCCCTAAGCCAGCGCGCCTGATGCACCCCACCACATCCGCACGCCAAAACCCATCAGACACGCACCCGCCAGGCGCTCGAGCCAGCGCACCACCCGGGGGTTGGCACGCAAGCGCTCGGCCATGGTGTGGGTCAGGACCACCACGCCGGCGCAGTACACGAAGCCCAACAGCGCCACCGTGACCGCCATGAAAGCAAACGTCACCAGCCCCTGGTGACGCTGGGGGTCGATGAATTGCGGAAAGAACGCGACATAAAACATGATCGCCTTCGGGTTGAGCAAGGTGATCATCAGGGTGTCCAGAAAATAGCGACCGGGTCGGACCCGCACCGCCAACGCCCCATGGGCCCGTGGCCAGACCATGCGCCAGCCCATCCAGGCCAGGTAGGCGGCGCCCAGCCACTGCAAACCCGTGAACAGGGTCGGGTGCGATTGGAGCAGCGCGGCCACACCGGCGACGGCCAACCACATCAAGACTTGGTCACCCAGCAACAAGCCGCCGACCGAGGCCATGCCCCCGCGCCAACCCCCTTGACCGGTCGAGGTGACCAACGCCAGATTGCCCGGCCCTGGCAACAGGAGCAGCAGGACAAACGCCAGCACAAAAGCCCCGTAATCCGACACGCCAAGCATGCTTATGTTCTCCTGGGCCTGCGCCCCTGGGTGTTATGGGGCCTGATCCGAACAACCCATCCAGACCAGGCAGCGCTGGGCGTCCAAGCCGGGCACCGACAAAGGTTCCACGTGAAACACTCGGACCCCAGGGGGGAGTTCGGCCAGTTCCTGCGTCGGGTGTTTGCCCTTCATGGCCAACCACCGGCCCCCGGGGGCCAACGCCGGCTTCGACCAAGCGGTGAAATCGGCCAAGGAGGCAAAGGCCCGGCTGGTGATCACGGGCCAGGTGGCCGCCAGGGTCTCCACCCGGGCGTGCAGCCCGTGCAACTTGGGCAGGGCCAAAGTGCCCGCCACCTGCTGGATGAACGCCGCTTTTTTGGCCACCGCATCGACGCAGGTCACGTCGAGTTCGGGGCGGCAAATGGCCAACACCACCCCCGGCAAGCCGCCGCCCGAACCGACATCGAGCACACGGGTGGCCAGCCCCCGGGTGTGGCGCATGAGGGGGGGAAGCAGGCTCAAACTGTCCAAGATGTGGTGCGTGATCACCTCTTTGGGGTCGCGCACCGCGGTCAGGTTGTAAACCCGGTTCCACTTCAGCAACAAGGCGGCAAAGTCCAGCAACTGGGCCTGGGTGCTGTCGCTCAAGCCCAGCCCCATCAGCCGAACCCCATCGGCCAAGGTCGCGGCCAGATCGCCCGAACCGGTCCCGCTCATGCGGGTTGGCTCTCGGGCTTGACCCCCTTCAACCCCCCTTTTTTCAGGTGGATGAGCAACAGGGAAATGGTCGCCGGCGTGATGCCCGAAATGCGCGAGTCCTGGCCCAGGGTCTCAGGCCGGTGCTTGGCCAGCTTTTGTCGGGCCTCGATGGACAAGGCAGAGACCTGCATGTAGTCCAGGTCGGCGGGCAGACGCATTTGCTCGTGGTGGGCCGCGCGCTGCACCTCCTCATTTTGACGGTCGATGTAGCCGGCGTACTTGGCGGCGATCTCGACTTGCTCGATCACGGGCCCGACGAGCTCGCCCAGTGTTTCACGTGAAACCTCGGGGGCAGACCACCGCCCACCTTCCATCGCGGTCAGCTCGGCATGCCCAACACCCGGACGCCGCAACAGGTCGAACAGGGTGTATTCGTGCTCGATCGCCTTGCCCAGCACCCGCTCGGCCTCGGCGGCGGACAAGACCTTGGGGTTGACCCAAGTGGCTTTCAAACGCTGTGTTTCACGTGAAACCGCGTCGCGTTTGCGGCAAAAGGCGGCCCAGCGGTTGTCGTCTATCAGACCCATTTGACGTCCAGCCTCGGTCAACCGCATGTCGGCATTGTCTTCGCGCAGCTGCAAGCGGAACTCGGCGCGACTCGTGAACATGCGATAGGGCTCGGTCACGCCCTTGGTGATCAGGTCGTCGACCAACACACCCAGATAGGCCTGGTCGCGACTGGGCACCCAAGGGGCTTGCTCGCGACACTGCAAAGCGGCGTTGATGCCCGCGAACAGCCCCTGGGCCGCAGCCTCTTCGTAGCCGGTGGTGCCGTTGATTTGGCCGGCGAAAAACAAACCCTTGATCTGGCGCGTTTCGAAATGCGAGGTCAGCCCACGCGGGTCAAAGTAGTCGTACTCGATGGCGTAACCCGGGCGCAGGATGTGGGCGTTTTCCAGGCCACGCATCGACCGCACCAGCTCGTACTGGATGTCAAAAGGCAGGCTGGTCGAAATGCCGTTGGGGTAGACCTCGTGGGTGGTCAGCCCTTCGGGTTCCAGAAAAATCTGGTGGCTGTCCTTGTCGGCAAAGCGATTGATCTTGTCCTCGACGCTGGGGCAATAGCGCGGACCCACCCCCTCGATCTTGCCGGTGAACATGGGGCTGCGGTCAAAACCGCTGCGGATGATTTCGTGCGTGCGCGCATTGGTGTGGGTGATCCAGCACGGCACTTGGCGGGGGTGCATGTCGGCACGCCCCATGAAACTGAAGACCGGCACGGGGTCGTGTTCGTTCATGCCCCCCGGCACGCCGTCGCCTGGCTGCTCGATGCATTTGGAAAAGTCGATCGTGCGCCCATCGAGGCGCGGCGGGGTGCCGGTCTTCAGGCGCCCTTGCGGCAACTTCAACTCTTTCAAGCGTGCCGACAGGGTTTGGGCCGGGGGGTCACCGGCCCGTCCGCCCGCGTGGTTGTTCAGCCCCACATGGATCTTGCCGTCCAGGAAGGTGCCGGCGGTCAACACCACCGCCCGCGCCCGAAAGCGAATGCCCACTTGCGTGATCACGCCCGTCACGCGGTCGCCATCCACCATCAGGTCATCGACCGCTTGCTGAAACAGGCTGAGGTTGGCTTGGTTTTCCAGCAGGCGTCGAATCGCGGCCTTGTAAAGGATGCGGTCGGCCTGCGCACGGGTCGCCCGCACCGCCGGGCCCTTGGAGCTGTTGAGGATACGGAACTGAATGCCCGCCTCATCGGTGGCCAGCGCCATGGCGCCGCCCAAGGCGTCGACCTCTTTGACCAGGTGCCCTTTGCCGATGCCCCCGATGCTGGGGTTGCAACTCATCTGCCCCAGGGTTTCGATGTTGTGGGTCAGCAACAGGGTTTGACAGCCCATGCGTGCCGCCGCCAAAGCGGCCTCGGTGCCGGCATGGCCGCCACCGACGACGATGACATCAAATGAGACGGGATAGAGCATGGCAACAGGACCGCCAGGGGCGGCGCAGGGGGCAAAGGGGAGAAGCGCCTATTTTAGTGGCGGCAGCGTTTTTTGGCGCCAAGCCAAAACGGCACCCGCCCACAAGCAGGCGGCCGAGGCGAGCAGGCCGGCCTGCAAGCCGCCCGGTCCGTCGGCGATCCAGCCCACCATGGTGGGACCAAGGACCTGACCCCAGGCGAACACCACCGTGAACAGGCCGATGCCACGCACCCACAAGGCGGGCGGCAGGTTGTGCCGAACGAAGGCGGTGGTCGAAGCCACCACCGACAAAAACACGCCACCAAAGAGGGCCCCCGACAGCATGAGCAAAGGCACCGCTTGGGCCCAAGCGGCCAACAGGGTCGCCAGGCCCAAAAGCGCGTTGAGCAAGGCCAACGCGCGGCCATCGCGATAGCGGTCCAACAAGCGGGCCCACAAACGCGCCGAAGCCACCACGCTCAGGCCGAGCACGACATAAAACCAGGTGCGCTCGTCCTGGGCCACGCCTTGCTGGCGCAAGAGCGCGATGACAAAGGTCATGTAGCCGATGTAGCCCATGCCAAAGCACCCATAGCCCAACAGGACCCAGGTCATCGCGGCGCGCGCGCGCGACCAAGGCAACGGTTCCGTCACAGGGGTGGGGGCGGTCGAGGGGAGGGCCCCTTTGGGCGACACGTCGCGCACCGCCAGCGCCATCGGAACCAGCGCCATGCCACACACCACCGCCAGTGCCCACCAGGCGCGGGGCCAGTCGGCGGGCTCAGGCATGGCCCAGGGCACGATCAGCGCCGCGGCCACGATGCCCCAACCCGTGCCCCCGTAGTAAAGCCCCAGCAGCCAGCCGCTCTGGTGCGGGTGATCCTGCGCCAGACGCGCCGCCAGCAGGCCGCCGGCGACAAACACCCAGGCGCTGGCGAAACCGGCCAGAAAGCGTTGCGCGAGCAGGCCATTGGGGTCGCGAAAAAAACCGCTGGCGGCCATGAACAGACTGGCCAGCACGCCGCCCCAGACAAAGGCCCAAGCGGCACTGCGGTGGCGCATGAGCCACGCCATCAGGGTCGCGCCGACCATGTAGCCGGCGGCGTTGGCGGTGTTCATGGTGCCCGAGAGCGCGTACGACCAGCCCAGGTCATCGCGCATGGCCGGCAACAGCAAGGCATAGGAAAACCGCGTCACCCCCAGCGAAAGCGCGGCCCCCATCGAGAAGGCCAAGGCGGTGCGCCAGGGCGAGGGGCTCACGCCGGCCTCGCGGCTTGAACAGGGGGTGGACAAGCCCGCAACTCGACCGAGACCGACAGGCCCCCACCTTCGGCGTCGCCCAGTGCGAGCGGGGCGCCCAGGTGGCGCGCATAGGCCGACACGATCGACAACCCCAGGCCGTGGCCATCGGCGATCGGGGCCTCGCTGCCGCGCTTCCATCGGCTCTGGATCTGCTCACGCCGGGCCAGCGGCACGCCCGGGCCATTGTCTTGCACGCTCAGACGAACCGTGCCGGTGTCCGCCGCATCGGCCGAGGCCGACACAGTCACGGTGACCTGCGCCCCACGCCCCGCATCGGGCCGCCCGTGGCGCAAGGCGTTGTCGATCAGGTTGTCGAGCAAGCCCTCCAGCAAGGCCCGTTGCCCCATCACCCAATGGGGGGTGTCCAACCCTTGGCCACCCAAGTCCACGCCCCGCTGGTCGGCCTGGGGCATCCAGCGCAACAAGGCTTGGGTGACCAGTTCGCTCGCGCACACCGGCTCCAGGGTCAGCAACTGCTTGGCTTCCGACGCCAAGGCCAAGGCCAACAATTGATCGACCAAGTGACTGGCCCGGGATTGGCTGGCCAACACCCCTTGCAATTGCTCGCGCCAGACCTCGGGTTGGGGGCTCGAGAGCGCGTACTCGGCCTGTGCGCGGATGCCCGCCAGGGGCGTGCGCAACTCATGGGCCACGTTGCCAGAAAACTCGCGCTGGGCCTGCAAGCCCTGGGCGATGCGCCCGAACAGTCGGTTGACCACGTCGCCCAGGCGCTGCATGTCGCTGCTGGCCTGGTGCACCCGCACCGGCGACAGATCCCCGGCGTCGCGTTGCGAGAGGTCTTGTTCCAGGTCCGACAGGGGTTGCAGTTCGGACTCGATGTTGCGCCGCAGCCAAAGGGCCAAGATGAGCAACAAGACCAACTGCGGCACGAGCGAGAACACCAAGACCTGCTGCAAGATGCGCTCACGGCTGTGGGTGGTCTGCCCCATCACCACGGTGTAAGGGCGGGGGCGCTCCCGACGCAGGGTCAGGGTGCGCAGGCGTTGCCCCTGGTGGCTGAGCTCACCGAAGGCGTGCCCGCCGCCGCTGGGCAAGGCCACGCCCAACAAGCCCGGGTGGCCTGCCAGGAACTGGCCCTTGCCATCGTAAATGGCAAAAAACAAGGCCTCGCTCTGGTCGAACAAGACGGCCTTCATCTCGGTCGGCGACAAGCGAAAGTCCAGCTCGCCGTCGCGCTCGCCCACATGGCTGGCGACCATGAGGGCGTCGTCCAACAGGGAGCGGTCATAGGCCTCGCTGGTGAAGTGTCGCGCCACCAAGGCAACGACCACCGCGCCAATCACGCCCGACCACATCAGGGGCATGAGCACATGGCGCAACAGGCGGCTGAGCAGGGTGGGCAAGCGGCGGGTGGGGGTCATGCCGTTGACTCTTCCAGCACGTAACCGATGCCACGCAAGGTGCGGATGCCCGCACCCGATCCTTGGAGCTTCTTGCGCAAACGCGACACAAAGGCTTCGAGGGCGTTGTCGCCCAACAAGTCGTCAAAGCCCGACAATTTCTCGGCCAATTCCTTTTTGCTGATCACGCGACCGGGTGGACTGAGCAACTCGCACAGAACCTCGTACTCCCGCGCCGGCAAGACCAACTCGTCGGCCCCCAGTTGCAAACGGCGCATGGAGCGCAAAAGCGTGAGCGTGCCCACCTGCACCTGGTCGTCGGCCCCCTGGGTGCGCCGCACCAGGGCACGCAAGCGGGCCTCCACCTCGGCCAGGTCAAAGGGCTTGCCCAGGTAGTCGTCGGCCCCGGCATTGAGCCCAGCGATGCGCTCTTCGGTTCGATTGCGGGCCGTGAGCACCAGCACGGGGGTTCGATCGCCCTTGCGCCGCCGCTCGCGCAACAGATCGAGCCCGCTGCCCTGTTCGGTCGGTGCGAGGCTTTGCAAGGGCAGGTTCAAGTCCAACAAGACCGCGTCATAGGGTTGCAGGGACCAAAAATGTCGACCGTCTGCCAAGTCGCTGGCCGCGTCGACCCGATGCCCGATGTCCGTCAGGCTGCGCTGCACCACGTCGCGCAACACCGGGTCGTCTTCGATCAACAAAATGCGCATGCGCTGGGGTCCTGGTCAGGTGTCGGTCAGGCTCGGCCTGCGATAAACCGGTCATGAGCATACGACAAATGCGGGCTTGGGGTCGCGTCTGCATCCGCTGGGCCCTGTGCGGCTTGCCGCTGGGCGCGTTCGGACAGACGCCCCTGGGGCTGGCGCAGGTGTTGGGCCTGGCCGGCGCCAACCTGGAGGTCCACATCAGCCAAGGCCAATTGGACGCGGCGCGGGCCGACATCGTCAGCGCCGACCGGGCCCCCTTGCCGGTGTTGTCGGCTCGCACCTCGTCGATCGACCTGCAAAACGGCATCGGCGCTGGCAACGCCTGGCGCGACAAGCGCATCGACAAAGGCGTGGGGCTGGACTTGACCTACGAGCGCGGCAACAAGCGCGAGTTGCGCACGCAGGCGGCACAGAGCCAGGCACTGGCCGCCGAACAAGACCTGGCCCAGACCCGACGCCAGCAACTGGTGCTGGCCAGCGCCACCTACTTTGACTGGCTGGCGCAGGTGGAGCGCTTGCGGCATGTCCAAGCCGTGGCCGTGGCCAGCCGTCAGCAGGCGCGTGCCGCCGAAAAGCGCGAGCAAGCGGGGGATCTGTCCCGACAGGACCTGCTGCGATGGCAAATCGAGGCCCAACGGGCCGAGGCCGACATCCCCGCCGCCCAGGCCGGCGTGCAACGCGCCGCCCTGGCGTTGGGGCAAATCACCCGATTGTCCCCGCCTGCCGGGGGCTGGGTTCCCGCGCAGGGCTGGCCCGAGGCCACGGGAGAATGGCTCGCTGCCGCCCCAGGGGCGTCGCGCCTGGCCGATGCGGTGGCACAACGCCCGGCGGTGAGGGCCGCGCAACAACGGGCACAAGCCGCACGCCATGCACTGGCGCTGGCGCTGGCGCAAAAGAAGTCCGACATCACCTGGGGCAGCAGCGTCGACCACTACCCCGGCACCTCCACCCGCTTGCTCGAGTTTCGGGTGCAAATGCCCTTGCAGTGGAACTACCGTTTCGAGGGTGAAATCGCCCGCGCTCAGGCCCAGGCCACGCAAAGTGAAGCGGTGCTGGAACAAATCCGCGCCCAGGCCGACACCGAATGGCAAACGATCCACCAAGAGTTCCTGGCCGCGCACGCGCGCTGGCAGGCGCACCGCGACGAGATCCTTCCCAAAGCGCGCCAGGTCCTTGAGCAAGCCGAACTGGCTTATCAAAAGGGCGGCCTGTCTTTGACCGACCTGCTTGACGCCCGACGCACCCATCACCACACCTGGCTCGACGGCCTGGCCGCTCGGCTGGATCACGCGGTGGCCTATGCCCACCTGGTGCTCTGGTCGGACGACGAACCCCAGGCCCGTCTGCGTCTGTTGGCCTCGACCCCAACGGCGACCGAGCACCGCTGAAAGCCCGCCATGAACCCACGCGCCCCTCATTTGCTCGCCCTGTCCTTGGCCCTGGCCCTGCTGGTGGCCTGCCAGGAAGCACCGGCCCCGGTGGCGGCCCCGAGCCAACCCATCATTCAGAACAACCAAATCCGCTACCCGGCCGATCACCCCCAGCTGGCCTTGCTGGCGAGCGAGGCGGTTGCGCCTGCAACCCTTCTTCGCGTCGAGCTTCCGGCCAAATTGGTCTGGAACGAAGAGCGCACCCAACGCATTTATCCGGCGTTCTCAGGGCGTGTGGTCGGCATCCACGTCGATCTGGGCCAGTCGGTACAGGTGGGCTCCAGGCTGGCCCAGCTGGCTTCGCCCGAGTTTGGCATGGCCCAGGCCGACGCGGCGCGGGCGCAGGCCGATCTGAACTTGGTGCAAAAACAGCTGCGGCGCCAACAAGAGCTGTTTGACGCAGGCGTCGTCGCCCGCAAGGACCTGGAGGTGTCGCAAGCCGACGAAGCGCGGGCCCAGGCCGAGTGGGCGCGGGCCAGCAACCGGGTGCGTCTGTACAGCGCGAGCGGGGGCGTCGACCAACACCTGGCGCTGACCAGTGGCATCCAAGGGGTGGTGGTCGAACGCAACATCAACCCAGGTCAGGAGTTGCGCGCCGATCAGGGTGGTCCTGGCAGCGCGCCCTTGTTCGTCATCACCGACCCGCAACAGCTGTGGGTGCAAATCGACGCGCGCGAGATCGACCTGACCAGCCTGAAGCCTGGGCGCGACATCACCCTCAAGGTGCCCTCGCTGCCCGACACGGTTTTTACGGCGCAGATCAGCGCCGTGGCCGACTACATCGACCCCAGCACCCGCACGATCAAGGTGCGCGCCGTGGTCCCGAACCCACAGCGCCTGCTCAAAGGTGAAATGCTGGCCACCGCCCACTTTGAGCGCACCTTCACCGACACCCTGCGGGTACCGGCCAGCGCGGTGTTTTTGCGTGGGACCCAACACATGGTGTTCGTGCAAAGCGCGCCCGGCGTGTTCGAGCCGCGCAGCATCGTGGTGTTGCACGAAGGGCCACACGAGGTCTTGATCAGCGAAGGCTTGCAAGCCGGTGAGCGGGTGGTGGTGCAAAACGGTCTGTTGCTGGCGCGTGAGTTGCGCAACGCCCAGGACGAGGCCCAGCAAAGGCCCATGGCGACGAGCAAACCATGAAGCGCATCATCCAGTTCGCCATCCACCAGCCCTTGTTCATCCTGCTGGGGGGGGTGCTGTTCGTCATGGCCGGCGTGTTCTCGTTCAACACCCTGTCGGTCGAGGCCTTTCCCGACGTGACCGACACCCAGGTCACCGTGATCGCGCTCTACCCAGGGCGTGCCGCCGAAGAGGTCGAAAAGCAAGTCACCCTGCCGATCGAAACCGCGCTGGCGGGCTTGCCCAATTCGATCCGATTGTTTTCGCACACCCAGTTTGGCCTGTCTTACACCGTCATCACATACAACGACAACGCCGACGTGAACCTGGCCCGGCAACAGGTCAATGAGCGGCTGCTTGGCGTCGACCTGCCCCCCGGCGCACAGGCCAACATCGCGCCGAATGCGACCCCGGTGGGCGAGATCATGCGCTACCGCGTGCGCGGCGATGGCCAAAACACGACCGATTTGCGCACCCTGGAAGACTGGGTGATTGAGCGCGCCTTGCGCCAGGTGCCGGGTGTGGCCGATGTGGTCGCCATGGGCGGCTTCATCAAACAGTACGAGGTGCAACCCGACATCGACCGCCTGCGCGCGCACAAGTTGACCTTTCAAAACCTGCTCGATGCCCTCGGTCGCGGCAACTCGAACGCTGGCGGCAGTTATGTCGCGCAAGGGGCGCAACAGTTTGCGATTCGGGGGATCGGTCTGCTGCGCTCGGCCGACGACATTGGCGAGATCGTGCTGGCCTCGCGCAACGGCACCCCGATCCTGATTCGCGACGTGGCCCAGGTCAAGGTGGGGGCGGTGCCGCGGCTGGGCATCGTGGGCCAAGACAGCGACGACGATGCCGTGATCGGGATCGTCATCATGCGCAAAGGCGAGAACCCGAGCGTGGTGCTCAAGGCGGTCAAAGACCGCATCGAACAACTCAACCAGCGGGGCCTGCCAGCGGGCGTGCAGATCGTGCCCTTTTACGACCGCACCTGGCTGATGAACAAGACCTTGACCACGGTGTTTCGCAACCTGGTCGAGGGGGCTTTGCTGGTGTCGCTGGTCTTGTACCTGTTTTTGTCCAACCTGCGGGCCAGCCTGGCGGTGGTGGTGGTCATCCCCCTGTCGTTGTTGGCGACCTTCATGGGCCTGAAGATCATGGGGGTGCCAGCCAACCTGCTCAGCCTGGGCGCGATGGACTTTGGCATCATCGTCGACGGCGCCGTGATCGTGATCGAGAACATCATGCACCGCTTGGCCCAGCGGGGTGAGGGCATGAACGAGAAAGAACGCAAGACGCTCATCATCCAAGCCGCCAACGAGGTGGGGTGACCCACGCTGTTCTCGATGCTGATCATCATTGCGGCGCACATCCCGATTTTTGCGCTGCAGCGCCACGAGGGGCGCATCTTCCAACCCATGGCGCTGTCGGTGACCACTGCCTTGTTGGGCTCGCTGATTTTTTCATTGACGCTGGTGCCGCTGCTGGCGTACTGGATGCTGCGGCGCAAACTGCCGCACGACGACAACCGCTTGGTGGCGTCGGCCAAGCGCTTGTACGCGCCGGTGTTGGACTGGGCGCTGCTCAACACCCGCAAAGTCGTGATCGTGGCCTTGGCGAG
>JACCDX011475750.1_pt1 | contig 31281 bp, 64 predicted proteins | sample 7449681 | NCBI WGS metagenome assembly JACCDX01 (sample SAMN15323450, study PRJNA562643) | freshwater metagenome | isolation source: river surface water | place: USA:Blue River Watershed | collected 2017-08-18
AGGGGATGCTTACAAAATGCTGGTCGCTTTGACAACACCTAATAACCCAATTTTCCGACTTATTAATAAATTAGATATGCCTTTCTTAGATGAAAGAGAATCGGAAGATGAGACTAGAGGTGCAGTTCGTTATGACATTGGTAGAGCTATGAGTGACAATGAGAATATTACTAACGTCAGAGACGTAAATGCTTTACCTTTTTCTACAATTGTGGTATATTTAAAAAATGTTGCCATTGCAACAATGCCTATTAAGAATGATCCTTTTAATAACGAATCTTTTAGAAAAGCCTATCGTCGTTTCTCTGGAATTTGCTTAAATGATGATAATGGCGAAGAAGAATGGAACAATGTTTTAATTAAAGAGCGTTTGAAAAAATTGTTAGGTATTGAGTTACCTCCAAGTTTCCAAACAACGATTGATGTTGATATGGGTGACGTAATACCAGATGCCAGAAAATTTGAATACGAAAAAATAATCAACGATCAATATAATAATAAAGGCGTTGGATCTTTTAAAAAATTGTTATCCATGGTAGATGGAGATTTGAGAGGTGCATATCCCAGAAGATTTGAAAGTATTAAAAATAAATTGAGAAAAGGTGAATCAATCAATGAATCGTTTGATGAATTGGCAGCAAAATACGCATCTTCTTTCAATTTGGATATTAATGACTTCATGATCGATCTTCAAGAAGTTCATTCGTTGCTTGAAAGTAAATGCACTGGTCCGACAAAAAAAGCATCTAGTGATAGAAAAGGTAAAAAATGGACTAAATGCGCTAGACAACCAGATGGTTCTTATAAAAGAATCCATTGGGGTCAAGCTGGTGTAAGAGTTGGTAAAGACAACCCAAAACGCAGGAAGTCTTTCCGTGCGAGACATAAATGTTCTTCTGCTAAACCAGGTTCCCCCAAAGCAGCGGCTTGCGGCGATTGGTAATCATATAGTTAAATAATTAGGTGAGTGTTAATATCGTTCCCTTATTAGAAGAAGTACTTGGTCTGTTACAAACGATCAATGAGACAAGGGGTGTACCTGAAGGGGAGAATATATCTGACAAGAATGTTCTCCAAACAGGAAATTCCAATCCAAATAAAAAAGTCAAAAGCTCTCTTTCTAATGAAGAACAGAAGAAGACTAAAGAGGTCGCATCTATTTTCGCAAAGACATTTTTTGAAATGCAGCGAAAATTTCAGGGCGATAAAGCACTTAAAACATCTGTTCAAAAAATCATACCAAATGCTAAGAAATTAGAAACTGGTGGTCGTAAAAGCGATTTGGAAATGCCCAAGAAAGGGTCAATGCTTGGTGGTATTTTGATGCTATTAGGTGGTGCGGGTGCTTTGATAATGGGTCTTTTAACTGACGGTCCGTTTAAAGGTGCTTTGAAAATACTATCTAAAATTGGTATATCAGGTGGTATCAAGATGCTCATGACAGCAGCTAAAGGAATGTTAGGAACATTCTCTAAATTTGTTACAGCACCTTTCAAATTCGCTGGTAAATTGATGGGTAAAGGATTCATGGGTAGAATCGTTGGTGCTTTGAAACCATTAGCTAAAATACTTAAAAAAATTCCCTTGATTGGCACTATCATATCCATAGGTTTTGCTATTTCTCGCTTCATGGATGGCGATACAGTGGGGGGTGTTATCGACGTTCTCAGTGCTTTGGCTGGATTATTAAATTTAATTCCAGGTGGCTCGATTATTGCTATACCTCTTACCATAGGTTTGGATATTTTGAATGCTTGGTTGGATGCCAAGACAGCAGGAGCAAAGGATAAAAATTCTGCTAAATTGGACATTTTAGGAGACATGGCAAAAAGTATTGGCAACTGGATTTGGGACAATGCTTTGTGGTTGCCAGTGATTGGTGGCTTCAAGCGTTGGGGCATGGCTTACGATGCTTTCAAAGGTGGTAATATCGTGGAAGGTCTGAAACAATTTGGACTTGGTATACTATCATTTGCAGGTATGGGACCGATCATTATGGGTATTGAAACTCTGATGGGCTTCTTCGGTGATAAAGAAGAGAAAAAAGATTTAAAACCAAACACTTCTTGGTTTGGTAGAATTAAAGAATGGGTTAAGAATAAATTGAAAAAATTACCTTCTTTCTTGAAAAAACCTCTACAATGGTTTGGAATCATAGATGACTCATCGGAATCAGAACCAAACATGGAATCATCGAAAAAAATCGATTATGAGAAAAAAATAGTTGAATGGTTATCTGGTCTTTGGGGAAAAATAACACCTATGTTAGAAAACATTGGTAAATGGTTCTCTGGATTATGGGAAAAAATATCTACTTGGGCATCTGGATTGTGGGAAAAAATGACACCATTTTTTGAAGTTATTGCTAAATGGTTCTCTGATATTTGGGGAAAGGTAAAAGAATTTTTAGGCAGTGATTTCATGAATGGTATTATTGATAGTGTTAAAAATATTGCAAGTTCAGTTATGAGTATTGTTGATACCATATTCCGCACAATAAAATCTATCGTAGAAGCTGCTAAAGCTACGATTGGTCGTTTCGGCAAGATGTTTGGAGCTGGTGATAACAAAGAAGTAGAAGAAAATGCCAAAAAAATGGGATGGAATTCTGTCGAAGAGTATGAAAAATCTGGTTGGAAAGAAAACCCTGATAAAAAGAAAGTGGGAGTTATTGATGAGAAACGTAAAAAACACGTAGACGATTTAGTATTGATTGGTAGAGAGCAAATAGCAATTCTTTCTGATATCAGAAATATTGGTATGCAAACATATAAAGTTCTTGCTGGTAGTAGTGGTGGAGGCTCTGCGAGTCCAATAATTATTCCCAATTCTGGTGGTGGTTCTACAAGTAAACCATCCTCCCAAGTATCTTTGAATACAAGTAGAGGTGATTATGGTAGTTCTCCATATGCATTCGCGTAATTAAATAATATCAATGGCTACGATCAATGTACATAAAGAATACGACTGGACTTCTGTTCCCAGAAATAGTCCATATCGAAATGTTGCGCCTTATGTAAAATTGTCATCCTATAAAATAAAATCGAGTGCCGCTTTGAATAGGTTACAGAGTTATATAAATTTGGCTACAGCTAAAAGTGCTGATGAATTTTATGAAGGATTGTATCAAAACGTTGAAAAGGCTGATGATTTTTTTATACCATACTTTGGTGATAGTGTTAGATCGTTCTCAAATGAATTTGGTGATGCTTTTCAAAACGGAGCCTTAGCGCAAGTTGACAGCTTACTACAAACTGGTTCTAATGAGATATTAGCACCTTTGGGAGAATTTAAAGGTAAAGAAAATATTTCTAAATTGGTAAAACAAGGAGGGGAAATGGTTTCTAGTATAGGTAATATGGAAGAATTTAAAAAAGCTGCTGGTGGATTTGGTAAAGGAATGTCTACCGCACCTGGCTCTTACATTGAAACACCTAAATTATATCAATATGCACAGAACGATGGTGCATTGGAAATAACATTCCCATTATTCAACACGATAAATGGAGATGCTGTTCAGAAAAATTATGATTTGATTGATAAATTAACAAGAATTAATAGACCAAAAAGGCTAACATCCATTACTATGGAACCTCCTCATATTTACCAAGTAAAATTAAAGGGTTTGAGATACATGAGATGGGCTTATTGTAGCAATTTTTCTGTTAGTATGATCGGTGCGAGAAGACTCGTAAATGGTGCTATCACACCTGATGGCTATCAAATTACAATGTCACTCACTTCATTGACAACCGAAGTTAGCAACTTCATGGACAAAGTTAAATGATATGGAAGAAAAACGAGGAGATTACCAAAATAACATAGAGTCCCTTTCCACGCTGAATATTGGGGATTATGAGCGTATTTTTAGAGTATATACAGAAAAGGTCGATGATAAAGATTTCTATTTCTATAATATTTTAAATAAAATTGATTTAGTAGATTTAGATCCAGAATTCGTGGAATTTTATGATGTGACAACCAGAATGCCCATGACGACTTTATCTTATAAAATTTACGGTGATATTAAATCATGGTGGATTTTGTATCTAATGAATAAAGACCAAATCCAAAACCCTCCATTTTGGGTTGATGGTGGTATAAGATTGAAATATATCAAATTGGAATACAGAGTATTGCTTTATAACGATATTACAAAAAATACTATATTCAATGGGAGGCATTTCTAATGGCTGAAGTATGTAAGATAAATGATGTAGAATTTGAATACGAATACACGTTTAAAAATTCTGACGGAGATGAAAATAAATATGCTAGTTCTGCTGTCAAAGGTTTAACTTTGGTAGATAGTATTTTCAATCCTTTTTTAAGGGGAACGATTGCTGTCGCAAACCCTTATGATTTATTCGAAGAGAAATATCTTTTAAGAGGTGATGGAAGAGATGAAGTTAAAATTTTCTTAAAACCCAAAGATGAGGAAGAAAAAATAGAAGAAGAATTTATCTTATTACAAGAAGATAACAGTGGAGATGTTGAAGTTCGTTCGGAAAATATTAAAAAATTTAAGATAATCCATAAAGATATGTTACCGTTTATGGACACCATTCCATACAACAAATCGTTCAGTGGTAAAATAGGTGATATCTTGAAAGACATTTTTATTGAATTATTGGGAGAAGATAAAATCGATAAAGAAAATTGGGAAAGCGGAGATTTTGATTTTTCTTACATACCACCCATGTCTTTCAGATACATTGATTTGGTCTATCATCTACTAAAATATTTTTATGGTAAAGATGGAGAACTTTATACCAAAGCACTCATAATGAAAAATAAAAAAATTGGGAAATATCAAATGATGTATCTCACCAAGATTTTTTCAGAAAATAAAAAAAATACGACAGATGCTTTTACTACTGCTGATTTGTCAGATAAAAGCGTTGCTGAAAATGAAAACAACCCACCACCTGATGCAAAAGTTAGTAAATTTTCCAGTGGTTTGAAAAATTTCGCATACAATACACCTCTGTATGAATGGAATAATGATTTCTTTATCAATTCAGTTGTTCATGGGTATGACAAATTTTTAGGTGTCCAAAAAATGAAAATTTTAAAATTGGAAGATATTGAGAAAAAATGGAAGACCAAATTTGTTGATGTTTTCAAAGCAATTGGTGGTAGTCCCAAACCATTTGTCGTGAGAAATAAAACCACGAAACAAAAATTTAGACATTATAGAACGCCATATGAAGTTGAAGATACTGTGAAAATGGTGGAAGCTGAAATGTGTAATTTATTAACATTTTATAATTTGAATTGTATTTTCAGTAACGTAGGATTCACTGGAAGAGAAGCAGGTAAATTTTTGGATATTGTTAAAATTGGAGAAGTGAAACAAAAAGGTGATACGAAAATGTATGGTAGGTGGTTTGTAACAGAAGTGCGCCATATTTTTTCGAGTGATACCTATACTAATGAATTCAAATGCTGTAAGACCTACGTTGGTAGTAGTAGCAAAATAAAAAATGACGTTGAATGAGAAATAAAATTGAAATACTCCGTAGCATTCTATTCACTAAAGAAGATTTGGTGAATTATAAAAATATTGATGACCAATTTTCCAAAGTGGAAATTGAGTTCATGATAGAATTTAAAAAGATTTACGAATTGGGACTCAACCAATTGGAAAAATTTATTAATAAATTGGATGAAGAAGGAAAAGATTTGGAACCATGGGACATTGCCTATTACGTCAAGCAATTATCGAATGGTCCGTTATCATCTTATGCTAAAGAATTGGCAAAGGATAAAAAATATTTTACCGCAATTCCTGATATACTTGGAAATGTTGGCAATAAAGAAATAACTAGACATAACACCACCTTGTTCGAAGATGGTGATTACCCATTGGAAATACCAGTGGACATTTACAATAAGTCTCCAAAATTCATACAGAACATGATAGTATCTGCTAATAAAGAAGTAGAGAAAATGTTTCGTTCTTCTTTGAACGCTAGTGTGGTGAATGACAACACCTTACCAATTGTTGATAAAGCACCGCAGCAAAGATATTCACTGGAGAAAACAGGAGAATGGCAACAAAAATCTCATGGCACAATCAATGTCAAGGACTCTTACTATCGTGTGAAGATGTCAGACATCAGAAGTCAAATTTTCGATAAGGTTAAAGAAGTTATTGGAGAAGAGCATTTCCGAATCTTTAGAGATAAAAAAGATTACTCTCCATTCGATTCAGAAAAGAATAATTCAACATCTTCAAATTATGTATTTGAGAAAGAATTGAAAGAAGGAGACAAGGATGAAATCTTTGAAGAAGATATCTTCGGTGATGTTTTTGATAAGAGAGACACTGTTCTCAAAATACAGAAACCAGACAAGAACGAAGAATACAAACTCAATACTGTCGATGGACAGTTGGGCAATTAAACATCCACTACTGGTGATTCTTCTTTTTGATTCAACAATTTGATGATATCGTTTCTAGTGAAAGTTAATTTTGGAGTATTACTCTCCTCTTCATCTCGAATGATTTTTGCTTGAATATTCATTTGAGTGATTTCTTTCTGTGCTTTGATTTTGTCCTCCGATATTTTTAATTTGGAAAGAGCATCAATCGCAGATGTGGTAGCTTTCACCAATTCTGATACAGACTCAATCAACTTGGAATCTGCACCAGCAAGAACTTCCAATTTAAGATTCTCAACCATTTCCAAAGAATGATTCACGACTTTACCAGCATTGGTAATAACAAATTCTTCCAAATCTTCTTTCTTGAGATCTGGTTTATTTTTTGGTAATTGATTAACAATTTTTGATTGATTTTTGATTTGTGAAATAATATCATCCACTTCTGCATTCAAAAAATCATCATCTTCATCGTGATCCATATTGATATTTACTCTTGACATTGGTTAATTCAACGCTAAAGTAAGGGAAATATGATTGATTTAACAAATTGTAAAGTGTTGGTTACTGGTGGGTGTGGATTCATTGGGAGTAATTTCGTCGAAATGGTTTTGAAAAAATATGAAAATGTCACGATAATTAATATGGATAAAATGGGTATCGGGAGCAGAACGCTTTTAGAAATCCCAAACAATGATAAAAATAAATACACCCATGTAAAATATGGTATTCAATACATGAATTATTTGGAAGCAAGTCATGGACATTTGAAATTCGATTACATTTTCCATTTTGCTGCTGAATCCCATGTTGATCGTAGTATCAATTCCCCCTCACCATTTATTGAAAATAATGTGATGGGCATGGTGTCTCTATTGGAATGGGTGCGAAATCATCAACCTCAAGCAAAAGTTATTAATATCTCTACGGACGAAGTATTCGGACACTTGAACGTGAATGACCCCGCATTCACAGAAGAATCACCATTCAATCCAAGAAGTCCTTATGCTGCATCCAAAGCATCTGCTGATCTGATTGCTAACTCTTACGTGACTACCTATGGTCTTGATATCACCACGACACACTGCTGTAACAATTTCGGTAAGCACCAAGCAGATGAGAAATTTCTCCCCACTGTAATTCGCTCTATCGTAAGAGGTGAACCAATTCCTGTCTATGGAACAGGAGAGAACATCCGTGAGTGGATTCATGTTGAAGATCACAACAAATGGTTGTTGGAAATCGCTAGTAATCCATACTGTTCTACCAACATTGGTTCGGGAATTGAAAAAACAAACCTTGACATGATCAAAGATATTGGTAGTGTATTGGGAGTGACACCTAATATCAAATTTGTCGAAGATAGAAAGGGGCATGACTTCCGTTATGCCATCGAATCTCATATTCCTTTTGAATTACGGAATCATGACGAAGCTCTCAAAGAGACTGTGGAATTTTATAAAAATAAATATGAAAACGAAAGAACTCATTGAAGAGCTAAACAAGCTTGATCCTGAAGGAAATTGTGAAATCAATTTCGGAGGAGCTATCACCTATCTTATAAGACTCCCATGGTATTATGATGGGAAATGCTCTATTCTCATCAAAGACGATGAGGGAAAAATTATTGGAATACGACAAGCAACCGCAGAGGATGGTGACAAGATCAATGTTCATACCACGACAGTGGATGACATGGGTTATGATGATGGGTGGGATGATACAGAACATACAGTTCAAGGGGATGAGCGTTTTATACAAAAATATCAACATAATAAAGAATTGGCTAAAAAACATAAAGACGAAATTAAGTATTAAAAACAATAAAAACAATATGGATGTAAAACAAGAAGTAATCGACGCACGTATCAACAAGGGATGGACATTCTCTGCAATTTACGATACGTATGGAGTCCCGAAAAGCACTGCTCAAGGATGGTTGAAAAAACATTTTGACGAAAGCGTCGAAGAAGACATTGTGAAAGAACCGACACCATACCAAGAATACAAACAGGGTTACGTAGTGGAAACTATGCAACGTGACAAACCTCAGAAATTCAAAAAGACAGAGGATGAAGTCTTTGCATTTCTCGAACAACTTGCTCCAATTAAAGTCAATAGTCTGAATAATAATTCAGTGTCTTACGGATTGAATGAGTATGCTGTCGTTGGTTCTGATTTCCATTTTGGTTGCCATGACGAATCGGCTATCAATATCTTTCTTGAAACAATTGCTGAATTGCAACCAAGAACGATTGTATTAAATGGTGATACTATGGATATGCTTGCCATTTCCAAATATCCAAAAGATATTAAAAAGCATTGGAGTCTCTTGGATGAGCGTAAGGCATATCATCAATTTTTGGATGATTTGATTTCTATCTCCAATGGTGCTAAAATCTATGAAACCGTTTCCAATCACAGTGGTCAATCGATTGATGGTAGATGGAGACGTTATCTATCGGATCGTTTGGGAGAACTTGGTTGCCTTCCAGAAATCACTGAAAGGCTGAGTTATCAGAATGTGTTCATGGGTGATTATCAAAATCAAGTTGAGCATGTTGATTACGTGGATTTGAATGGTTTGATTGTTACACACGGAACGACTGTGCGCGGTGCTGGTGGTGCTTCAGCTAAAGGGGAGATCGAGAAGTGGCATACAAGTATCCTACATGGACACACCCATCGTGTAGGTTCAACAGCGAAGCGTATTCCCTCCGTTGGTAATCGTCCTGAGAAACAAATTTTAGGTATTGAAGGAGGTTGTATGTGTTCACTTAATGCTGCATATGGTTCACACCTAAATTGGCAACAAGGTTTTAATATCGTAGCTCTTGGTCAAGAGACATTTGGTGTGGAGCAAGTCATGCCCAACAGTGGATTAGCCCACATCGCGACATTGGGTAAAACCATTTGTGGTTAAATAATCACATGGAATCTTTTGGATTGTTCTTTGAAAGACGCGAGAGGAATCGACTTCGTAAACAGGAGTTGAAAGATGAAGGTGTGCCTAATTATAAAGATTGGGTGGATCAAGAGAAGGAAAACCTACCTCCCGAAGAAGCCGATAAAATCAATAAAATGGAGGAACTGAAAGTTCCTTCTGAATTGATTGATAAATTTCGTAATGCTAAAAAAGCAGCATACGAAAAGCGTCTTAAAAATGATTACTTGAGAACCAAAGTGGAGGGTGAATTACTTTTCACTGACTATGGTATCAAGGTGTTCAAAGATAAGTATGTTGATCAGGACTTCGAGAAAGGTTCTCTCAACATGAGGACAATGAAAAGATTGATTCAGATGTTGTTTCGAGATTACCGCGATCTACTACCAAATAGAAAACCAAAGATTGTTATTACGAATACAAAAACAAATCCAAAATTTAAAAATTTAAATATTATTGGTAGTAAAACATCACCTTCTGGTGTTTACCATGATAGGATCATTTATTTAGATCAATTTTATGTTGATGATATAGATGTTCTGATACATGAATATGCTCACTTTCTGTCCGATAGAATGTCGAAGCAAGTCGAACCATTTTTGAGAAACGAATACAAAAAAATGTTGGATGATTTTTTCGAGAGAAAAACAAGAAGAAAAAATTTGGAAGGTAGACGGAATGAGAAATTAAGAAAGCAAGTAGCACAGAAAATGGGATTACCATCTGATTATGCTGCCACGAACTTCGACGAGTGGTTCGCTGAGTTGATTTCCAATTGGAAAAACCTCCCGAACAACACAATATCATATAAATTCAAACAAATATTAAAAAAAGTTATTACGAGATTATGAAAGAGAAATTTAATTACGGAAATTATATTATTTCTTATAGAAAAGAAAAAGATGGACTACTCCATTTTTTGACAAAAAGAATCGATACATTAGAAGATGCCCTAAAGGAGCATCATAAATTACAAGATTTAGGTTATCATGATGTTTTGATTAAAAAATTTAAACAATGAAATATACAGGTAATATTAATAGCTACACCTTCATTATGAAGGAAGAAGGTGATGATGTAATTGAAGTGTGGTCAGATATGGATGCGGAATTTCCAGAGTCCTACATCTACCTCAAAGAAGGGGAAATCAAAAACGAGAGACAATTTCATCTGGAAATTTCTGATTGGTGGATGAGGATTAAAAACTAGCCTACAATTGGGCTATGCGTAAATTAATACTAATTAGAGCAGTCAGTGGGGCTGGTAAATCGACTTTTGCCGAAACCTTTGCACCTGATTCTTGTATCTGCTGTGCCGATGATTTCTTCACAGATGAAGAAGGTAATTATAATTTCGATGCTTCCAAGCTTGGACAGGCTCATAAAGCTTGCCAAGAGAAGTATTTGGAATTACTCGATTCACCGTTTGTAGATACCATCGTCGTGTCAAATACGAACACGAAAGAAAGCGACTACAAATTTTATCTTGACGAAGCAGAAAAACGTGGTATTATGGTTTTCTCGTTGGTGCTTGAGAATCGTCATGGTAATAAAAACGTTCATAACGTGCCTGATCATGTTCTTGAGCGTCAAGAGCAAAATATTAAAAATAGCTTAAAATTACGATAAACAAATAAAATTAAAAATAAACACTATGAACTTATTAATTGACGATGTAGTAGAATGGTTTCACGCAAAAGGAATCATTCAAAATAGTAATCCTCTCAAGCAATTGGAGAAAACACAAGAAGAACTAACAGAGACGCGAGATGCTGCTGTGAGACTTGACTGTATAATTGGTGCTTGTGTTTCTGATCGTCTTAATCTTTATGAGGAAATCAAAGATGGCATTGGAGACACCGTAGTAACCTTGATTGGTGTATGTGAGATGTATGGCTTCACTCTTGAAGATTGTTTACGACAAGCTTATGAAGTAATCTCAAAACGCTCTGGGAAAATGGTCGATGGAAAATTCGTCAAAGACACGGAAGCATAAATGACTCGCAACGAACAAATTATTCTTACGTGCTTAGAGATTAACCTATCACAAGCCAAAACACTCGCCATGCGTAGACATGTGCAGGAGCAGATAGCATCATTCAAATTGCATTGTAAACCAAAACCAAAACCTCAACGTCCAGCATGGGTGGACAAATTCTAATTTAATAAAAAATAACATATGAGCGAAACAATTCCGCAGATGCCATGGCTGTCTGATAAGCATGTCGAAGATATTTTAAAACATATACATGGTAATGAAATAGCATTTGAATATGGTTGTGGAGGGTCTACGATGTTTTTTAGCAAGTTTTTTAAAAAATATGTTTCTGTAGAGCATCATAAACCGTGGTATGATAAGATGAAACCTCACGTTCCAGAAAATGTGGTGTTGAACCTACGTGAAGCAGTTGGAGTAGTAATTCCACCATTCGGTCCTGGGATACCAGAAGCACAACAAGATTACATCAATGCAATCAATGAAACTCCTGACATATATAGCTTCATATTCATAGATGGCAGATGCCGAGTAGAATGCGCCAAAGCTGCTATGAAAAATATGAACGATTATACAATGTTGTTTATTCATGATTACGAAAGACCAAAATATCATTCCATAGAGAAACATTTAAAGTTGCATAAAATAACTAATTATGATGGAGATCACAGATCTCTTGCCCGTTTTTCATTAAAATAATTTTAATTATGAGAGTATTAACAATATGTCCAACGTATGGGCGACCACAGTTTCTTGGCAGAGTAGTCGCATCATTTTTAATGCAAACACATACTGATAGTGATTTAGTCATCATAAATGACGATCCACATGTGAATATTATTTTCAAACATGACCGTGTGACTGTGTTAAACATTAACAAAAAACACCTCCTAGATGTTAAACGAAATATAGGAGCAGTTATGGGTCTAAATTACGACTTGATAATGCCATTAGATGATGATGATATTTTTTTACCACAGCAAATTGAATATCATGTCAAAAAATTTCAAGAAAATCCAAGTATTGATTTTTTTAGAAATTCTGAATGCTTTGTAACATTAGGTGGCTGTTTCAAAAGAGGTAGTAATAGTCCTAACAGTAACGCTTATCGACCATCGGCATTTTTAGCTAATGGAGGTTATAGCTTTTTTGAGAAGAATTCTAGCGGAGATCAAAAATTTTCAAGTAAGTTTAAAAACAAATTGGAAGTCAAAGAACCAGAGAATGCACACTTTGTTTATTTTTGGTTCGGCGGTAATTATCACTTATCCGCTATCAATGAAAAAGACTTGGAAAGTGTCGCAGCAAATCAAAGAAAAAAATTTAATATATCTGGTGATTTTCTTATCGAACCCGATTTTGAAGAAGTCCAAACATATATAGACCTATCAAAAAAAATCATCAGTGGCGAGCAGCCTATTGAAATAACCTGTTCGGATGAATCGGGTAAAATTAAGACAATTTATATCACTTGACAAATAAACGAAAAAATATATACTAATCACACACATCAAACAATAATAACAATATGAACTCAGAACTATTAACCACAGAAGGCGTAACATTATTCATCGCAACTCCATTGGTCTTACTAGCAATAGGATTATGGTATATGTATAAGCATAGCATTTCTGCTCACATTACATGTTTTATCGCTGCGGGAATGCTGTTCCTGATTGGATTTACAACTGGAGGTGAAAACACCGCTTATCGTTATCCTGCTCAAAAAATTAGCGATCAGAACTTCTCACTATTCTATAGCGATGACTTGAACTATAAGGTTATCTCAGACAACATGCGATGGGATAATATGGCAGGAGATATTCTCGTCACCAAAAGCCGAAACGCATGGGGAGCAGAGATTAGAGAAACTGCAACTATTGTACCAACTATCAAATAATATTATGAATGCTAAAAAAGAATTATTGAATCACATTGCAGACCGCCAAGTAAAGTATGTTCAAATCAACCACGAACTCGACTGGGGAGGCACTAACATAAAGATCGAAGGAACTCTTGAAGAGGTATTGCCTCGTCTCGACTTTGACTATAATAGCGGCTATGGATGTCAAGAACTCTTCGGCACAATTTGGTATAACGATGGCTCATGGAGTGATCGCGGTGAATACGATGGCAGTGAATGGTGGCAGTATCAAAAATGTCCACCATTGCCAGAAGGAGCATCTCAATAATTAAAATATGAGCGGAGACGAACTTATAACAATTACAATTGAAGATCCTCATAGCGACAAAAGAATGTCAACTCGCTATAGCATACTACAAGCTGACGCTTGGGAACTTGCAAAAGGCGAGTATCATACTATAATGCTTGACGCTTTAATTGAACGATTTAACTCTGAAAAAGAAAATGAAATACAGAATAAAAGAAACGATTGATAATAACAGTATCAGTACAGAAGATTATACAATCATCGAAGGACGTGATCAATACGGAAAACTGCACGATCTTTGGTTTGACGAAACTGATTTTTATATTGAAAGAGCAGTTAAAGGGTATTTAGCAGAAGGTTGGTCTGAGTTTTCTGTTGTGCAAAACCCAAGAAAATATAAACTGACTATTGAACAATAAAAATTATGAGAGAACTAAAATTTAGAGTGTGGAATCATACAGAAGGTCACTGGAACGGTATGAGGTGTAAGGATTTTCAATCATGCGGTGATTTAATTTGTTTAAATGGAATTTATCTTATTCCTGAAAGTGTATCTCGAAATCATACCGTTCAACAATATACTGGTCTTAAAGACCGTCATGAAAAAGAGATCTACGAAGGCGATATTATCCACTATAAATTTAATGGTGATTCATATCCCAAAGAAGCAGTTGATCGTATTTTAACATGCTCTTATGATGAAGACGAGGGTATGTATAGTTTTGATGACTCAGATCATTCTTACTATTGGGCAGAAATTAAGAGACACTGTAATATCATCGGAAACATTTACGAAAACCCTGAACTATTAAAGCAATGAGAGAACTTAAATTTAGAGTATGGAACAAAGCAACCAAAAGCTGGTTGAACGATGATGCAGGAACACACTGTTGGAGCGAATATTGTCTTAACATCTTCACTGGAGAGGTTGTGGAAATTGTTACAAGTGACAACAAATTTTTTAGTAGAGCCAATGAGCCAAACTTTTATTTTGATAAAAATACACATGTAAAAGAATCTCCTTATGTTGTTCAACAATACACTGGTCTTAAAGACCGTCATGAAAAAGAGATCTACGAAGGCGACATTGTAAAAATAATATATGATGAAGCAGTAGCAGAGGTTTATTTTGATTTTAATTTGGGAGCCTTTAGATTAAAAGACAATAGTGGTAAATCCTACCCGATTACTACATATAGATTTGACGAATCAAATAAACCTATCGGATTGATTAGTGTTGTAGATGAAGTCATTGGAAACATTATGGAAAACCCTGAACTACTAAAAGCATGAACAGAGAAATGAAATTCCGAGTATGGGACAAAGAAGATAAGAAATATGTTTCACCTTCTCACATAGCAATAAACGGTAATGGTATATTATTGATTACCAATTCTGGAATGTATTTAGATTTTAAAAATGAACATTACGCTCACTTAAGTCAAAAATACATCGTTCAACAATGGACTGGTTGCTATGATAAGAATCGTACACCGATTTATGAGGGTGATATTCTCACCAATGATCTTATACTACCACACGACAATGATAACATCGGTGTTGTCTATTTCGCAGCAGGTACATTTATGATTGATGGTGATGGTCCTTTTTTTGATCATGTCTATGGTCATTCACCTGATATTTTAGACAATCATACAGTAATTGGAAATAAGTTTGAAAATCCCGAACTATTAAAGCAATGAGCAAAAAATACGGACGACTTAATAGAAACACCGCCTACTACTTAAAAGGCACTGAATTTGAAATCACAAACGAAGACGATGGTATGTATTCACTCAATCCCTTTTATGCAGGAAAGATTGATGGAAGACACATATCATTCGATCAAAATGCGGTTGACGTTATCTATAACCACAAAGAATATACTGGTAAAGTTATTCCCGCTGAATGTAGAAAAGAAGAAGAAGAGCCTTGGTGGGCTTATACGAATTATCCATAATGAACAAATACACATACAGCATCCGCTCCTACTATCCAGAATATAAACAGCCATGGATGGCATTTAAAAAGAATTTAAATAGACAATACGCTCTAGGTTACTTTGATGCTCTTCGTGAACAACCATCTCCACGACCTCACACACAACTCGTTCGTAGTGATGGCGTGGTAGTAGAAGAATTTGAAGCTCACGAAGAAGTGCATATTGGTATGGTTGCTGGGTTTGCTACAGCAGAGCAATTGAGACGAGCTGCACAAAAAGCTTTAGAACGAGCAGATCGTATTGACAAATTAAAAACTAATGTATAATTAAATTATGAGCGAAACATTTAAAAACGTAGGAGAGATGTTGGATTATTTTACAAAAGAAGAAATGATTCAAGAAAGGTTTTCAGAACGTCTGATGTCAGCATATCCACAACTCTTTCCAAAGGATGACGATGGCAAACCCAAGCAACCTGATTGTGGAGCATGGTGTCCAGTTGGATGGCAACCTATGGTGGAAGAGCTATGCTCTAAGCTCGCTAAGATTGTTGATGAAAATAATCTAACTTTCGAGATTGGTCAAATCAAAGAAAAATTCGGAGGATTGCGATTCTACTATTCATATAAAGGTGATCGCGTTGAAGAAATTAAAAGTCTGATTAGTGATGCTGAAGATCGTAGCTTTAAGATTTGTGAAGTCACGGGTGAATCAGGAGAACTTTGCACTAAGGGCAAAGGTTACGGTTGGTTGAAAACACTATCGGATGGTGAAGCGGGGCGACAAGGCTACAAAATACTAAAGGAAGAAGAATGATTATGAATAAAGCGAAACTATTAGGATGCATTCTCGTATCATTGCCATTTACCATCCCCCTCTGTCTTATGGCAAAGGCATATGGTTTAAAAGATGTGCTTATTGCTGTTGGTTATGTATTAGGATTTCTGTTAATGTGGTTTTCACTTATGTTAGGAATAGTATTATTAATTGATGGACAAGATTGATTTATATAACTACAATCAACTAATTAATTAAAAAAAATATGAGTGGAGGACATTTTGATTACCAACAGTATCGCATTGAAGACATTGCGCGAAGTATTGAAGAGCTTATTGAAAGGAATGAAGATGAGTCATTAGATGAATGGGGCTGTCGTCTTGGTCATGGCTGTAGAGCAGAAACTATTGAAAAGTTCAAGTTAGCTGTTCACACTTTGAGAAAAGCTGCTATAATGGCTCAACGAGTCGATTGGCTCGTCTCTGGTGATGATGGTGAAGAAAGCTTTCATCGTCGTTGGGATGAAGAATTAAATGTAATTGAAAAATAAAACAGATTCCGATATATTGGTCTTAAAAACTAGAATACAATTAACAAGACAAGCAATTACATTACGCTTTGAGAGAAGCGGGAATTAAATTTTAAATATTATGTCCTTCGAACAAGACAAAACACTTTACACAGCAAGACACACTCGTCTTATTGAAGCTCTGCACAATTTGTCACACTGGTGTGCCAAGAGAGCAGAAGGAGAGTATGATGACTATACGACAATGACAATGCTTTTGAAAAAGGTAAATGAATTACCACATCAAATAAACAAAGCAGGATGGATGGCATTAGACGAATTTAACAAACAAAATAATGAAACTCATTAAAGCAGGAAACAAACACACGGGAATCTGGCGTGGAACATGCCGAAATTGCGACTCAGAGTTTGAAGATACAGATGAAAATGTGAGACTTGGAAAAGTTGAAAGCTGTATTCGTGAACGCGATGAATTTGCGCATCGAGATTGCTCAGTATGTGGACGTAAAGCAGGATGGGCAGTGATTCTTTATCCAATCGAATTTTAATAAAATAAGTGTGTGGTGTAGTGGTAGCACAACCCAAGCAAAGGGCTTCTTGTCCGATAGGATAGGTGGTATTTCATCGAGGCGCAGGTTCGATTCCTGACACACTTACATTTTTTTTCTTGACAAAAACCAATAACGTGGTTTAATGATCCCGCACAACAATTAAAAATACAAAACAAATGAAGCAGCGGCGTGGAATTTCTTAGACACGCAGTTCATACGCTTTTCAGAGAATTGAATCAGTTTACTGAGCTACAGGGGAGGTTTGCAACTCACCGCTCAGTGCATCTAGTAGGAGGCACTCCCGAATGTCAATTAAAGAAAAGTAGCAATGAGCTTGATCAGCTTAGAGTGGAGTAAGACCCACCTGCTTCGCCCAATTTTAAATAATAAAAATAACAACATGGAAGTAAAACTCGACAAACTGATTGACGACCTGACTGAAAAGTTCTGGAACAACAATACCTTTGGAAAGCATCCAAAGGATGCAAGGGAAAGTGTTCTCCAAACAATCAAAGCATATTTCCTTAAGAAGGATCTTGTGATCGTTTCACGTGTTGAATATGAACAGCTCTTGAAAGATGCTCAGAACGTGAAAGAGTCAGAATATGGCACTCCTCACTAAACGAACCTCAATACAATAACAATATGGAAGCAACAGAAATAACAGTAAAAGCAATGGAATGGCTCACTAATGCCGCAAATCAAATCGGAGACTTCGCAAAAGAAGAAATTCCTCCTTTCATTAACGAATTCTTGACATGGCGATTCATAGATATGGCAATCGACGCTGCATGGAGTATGGTTTATATCGTACCAGCATTGATCTTTTTCATCTTCTATTGGAAAAAAACATGGGTATGGGCTAAAGAGCATATGGAGGAGACTGACGGAGCTTCAACTTTCATGGCAATTATCCCCACAGTTGCAGCATTCATAACTATAATCGTCGCATTTCCTCTTGACGAAATCAAAAATATGGTTAAGATTAAAGCCGCTCCTAAAGTCTATCTGATTGAAGAAGCAGCAAACATCATTCAAACAATCCGTAAAGAAAGTAAGTAATTATGAACTGGAAACAATACAAAAGAAAAGGACTATCTGAAATGCGCCCTTATGTAGAGGGAGAAGAACTATCTCGCGTTTCAATCTCAGCAGCAGATCGTGACAATGGATCACCAAAGATCGGTGATATGATTGCTCGTAATCCAATCAATCATGACGACCAATGGTTAGTCGCGAAAAAGTATTTCGAGGATAATCTTGAACTAGCATAACGAACTCTGATATGATTTAATTATGAAATGGCAAGACTACAAAGAACATCTGCGAGAAGAGTGGGAATTCCACAAACGTAATCCTGAACTGTTTTTTGTTTGGGCTGCATACGCAACAGCGATAATCATCGCTCTCTTCTCCGACAATTAATCAACAAAATGAAACATAAATTTTATTATTACGAATACTCTGATGATGGAGGCGTAACGTGGACAATAGGTGACTATCGCCGCTATCTTATGCCGATTATAGAATTGGCAAGTAAACAGCCCTATCGTTTTAGAATTTATAATCAAGATGACCTAGAGATAGATCCTCAAGAAATCCAAGAAGCATTAGAGCAAATTAAATTAATGGATTCAATTTTTGAAAAAGAATATCAACTATGAAACTTTTAGGAAAAACAAATGGTGAGAAATTCATCGCATCGCTTCATCATTATCATTATGTGACTCATGGTGACATGATGGTTGATGGCGGTCAACCCTCCACTAATTTTTATGGTGGCTACAATCGCTTTTCTTTGGATGGTGAGACAGTTTGGTTCGAATTTAATGCTGATTTCGCAGAAATTTATAACAAATATAATAAAAAGGAAATCAATGGTATTTGGGATGTGAAACAAGGTAGAATCCTACCACCTGAAGAATATCCAAATTGTGATAGTATCGAAGAAAAAGTGAATAATTTTATTTGGGGAACTTATGGTAAAGATGGTAAATCGTCTCTGAAATACGTTCTCCTAAAAAATTGTGAAACAGATCACCTACAGAATATTTTGGCAAATGTTAAACACATTCAATCGGATACTAAAAAAGTAATTGAATTTATTTTAAAAAGTCGTGAAGTATGAGTAAAGAACTTGGTAAAGAAATATGGAGAAAACACCACGCATTATTGAACAGACATTGCGAAGAACGTTCTTTATTATTAGCAGAAGCTTTAAAAAAATGGTTGAAAGAAGAGGCTGAATTATATCAAGAATGCTTTGAAAAGACAGGTCACAAATTCGCTGTTACACCACAAAGAAGCCGAAAATTAGATGGGAGTTTGGCAGAGCGTTGTCAATACTGTGGAAAAAGTAATAAAAACTAGATTACAATAGTAGCATGAAAAAATTAACAAAAATAGACATAAATCCCGACAGTCTTGTGTTTCAAGCGCAAACAATCGAAGAATATCGTAAAGATCAGGAAAACGGTTGGTTCTCTATTTACGAGGGAAAATCACCACCAATTTCTTATGAAATGGTCGGTGAATTAATCGGTGAAATTAAATGTGATTCTCCGATTCTCATGGATCGATTTTTCCGATCTGACGTTACAGGAGAATTGATCGAAAGTCGTGGCGTTTTCCATAGCTCGATTGTTCGGAATGTGGAAGAGCGGAATGGCGTGACTTACGTTACAACTGATAATAGCTTATACAAAGTAGAAGACTATGTTTAAATTATGAAAAAAAATCAATTAATCGAACAGCTTCAAAAAATCAAAGGCAACCCCGAAATCAAAATGTGGAATGGGTATGTTGAGGATTGGATGAATATTCAACTTTGCGAACAAGAGTTTGTCAAAGAATCAGAGGACTTTATTCGTTGGAGTATCGAGATGGATTGGAAGGAGCGTAACCAAAAATGGGAAATCCCTGAAGAGGCGCAGATTCGAATCGAAGAGGTTATAAAAGAAAGATTAAAAGATAGACAGTGGGAATTGCCGAATCAATATTTGCAAACAAAAGAAGATGCGGAGCTTTGGTATGGTAAAAATAAAAAGAAGTTCGTTTTAATCAACGGAAAAACTCGCGGCAAATCAATTGAAGATCGACTTGGAAAAGTCAGCTATTAATATGAAACTACCAAACAAAGAAGAATTTAATTACAAAGATTGCGTCATCGCTGGTGACGAATGTTGGCTCATTACGCCGAAAGAAATCGGAGTGAAGTGGACGGAAGATACAATGAAATTTCGTTCGATGATCGTTCGCGTCTCTGATAATTTTATCGTATCGCGTTCGTTCTCAAAGTTTTTCAATTATACGGAGCAGCCAGATTTGGATAAATTTCCTCTGGATGAACCTTTTGTCGCTTACGAGAAATTAGATGGTAGCTTGCTTATTTGTGATCAATACAAGGGCAATCTATTGCACAGAACTAGAGGCACAGCAGATGCGAGACAAATGCCTAATGGTCATGAGATTGATTTTTTAATCAAAAAATATAAAAAGTTTTTTGAATTTATCAAAGACGTTGAGAGTAATTCTGAATTTACATTTTTATGTGAGTGGCAAACTAATAGCAATGTGATTGTTATTGGTGGTTTTCCCGAACCGAAATTGTCTCTGATTGGAATAATTAAAAAAGATTCTGGATGGATGGCGACACAAGAATATTTAGATCAGTTGGCTATCACTCTTGAAATCGACAGACCTGCGAAATATTCCTACGACTCTATTCAAGAATGTCTTGAAGATGTTGAAATGTGGGTGGGCAAAGAGGGTGTTGTTTTATACTCTGAATCTGGAAAAATGCGCAAGGCAAAGGGCAGTTGGTATTGTTCTGTTCACCGATTGGCAACTGGATTGCGTAGCACTTCTCATGTTTTAGAATTCTTTTTAGAATCTCCAAGATTCATTGATTATCAAGATTTTTATAACTATACTGTCAATCACATCGACTTCGAAGTAGCAGAGAAAATCAAAGACGAGGCTAAATTGATTACCGATGCCTATACTAAATTCGTAAAGTGTGTAGATAATATGAATGAGCGAATTCCTTTTATTCGGAATTATGAAACTCGCAAAGAACAAGCAATGGCAATTCAAGAAGAGTTCCGCGATTGGAAGACTGCGATTGCATTTATTTTGCTTGACAAGCGTGAGATTGATGATAAAATCGTGCGCAAAGCAATGGAGAAGATTTTAGAATTATGAAAAAAGATCCTGATATTCTTGATATTTTACGTCATTACAACAAATTGTCGCAATCAATTCGAATCATTGAAAATGAGTTAGAAACAATTCGTCAAAATATTCCCCGCGCAGCGGATGAAATTGTAAAGTTGAGAAAAGAAAACAAAGAACTTAAAAAACAATTATCGTATACGAATAACGTGCCTAAATGTTTATACTGTCAAAAGGTAGAAGCTACATGGGTTTATATGCCTAATGGTGAATACGCCTGTGATGAATGTGTGCCACGAAAGTGTTCCTGCAACATGAAGCCAAAAGATGGCGATTGGGAAAGCACAGATGATAACAATTGGGAGTATGCAATGGATGAAAATGGAAGACATTTACCTTGCTGTGAATGGGAACGGATAACAATAAAATAAATAAAAAATGAAAAAAACACTAGCAACGAGCGCAACTTGCGGTCCATGTCACTTGCTTAAAGCAAGACTGGAGAAATTGGAATTAACTGTGGAAATTAAAAATTACAATGATCCACAAAACATTGAATGGTTCAAAAAACATGGTATTCGTAATGTTCCATGTTTGGTAGTGGAAGATGGTGATACCTTTGAAATCATTCAAGGTATTGATGATATTATTGAAAAAATTAAACAAAGTGAATAAAAATATCAAACACAAATGGGAAGATAGAAACAAAATCTTTTTTTCAAGCGATTGGCATAATTACCACGATCCGAAATGGGACATTCCCATTTGGAAAATGAGAGGTTATAATTCCCCTCAAGAATCTGTGGATGACGTGGTGAGCAAAATCAATGCGAAAGTTAAAGAAGATGATTTTTTATATTTTCTTGGAGATGGATTTTTGAATGCTACAGATGAGCAGGTCTTGGAATGGTTCTCACGAATCAATTGCAAGAATATTAATTATATCTATGGGAATCATGAATCAAATATTTTCCGCATCTACCGACAAGCGGTATTGGAAAAGTATGGTGATTCCGAAATTGAAGTATATCCCATGCGATTTAACAATGTGGTGTTTTTGGGTAATTACCAAGAAATTTATATTGGAAAGAAATTAATTGTTCTACAACATTTCCCTATCAAGACTTGGAATAATAATTCACGTAATTCATTTCACCTTCATGGTCATAGTCATAATACGGATAAGTCAAGAAATCCAGAACATCCTATGGGTAAGTGTCTGGACTGCTCTTGGGATTGGAAAAAGGATATCTGGTCATTTGAAGAAATTGAAGATGTGATGTCCACAAAAGAAATGCAAATATTTGATCATCATTGATGATTGACAAAACAAAAAACAATAGTAATATAAAAAAGTTATGGAAAACAATAAAACAACAACAAAAACAACAACAGTTAGAAACCAACGTAAAAACAAACAGTGGCTTCGTAGCCGAGATCAACGCAAACATCCCAAAATTTTCTCAGTTCAGATGGTGCAGTTGAAAGACGGCTCGTTTCATATTCTAGGAGGAGGAGCTAATGTTGCCATTTCTAAAAATCAACACTCCACACAATGGGCAAGTGTTGATGTCCGAGACTTGGCAACCGAGATTAGGATGAACGGTATTCGCTCGTTCTAATCCACTCTTAAAAATGCCCCTGAAATATGGGGCATTTTTTATTTACTATGGGAAGGGATAATGTATGGTATATACAGCATTAACTCGATTTATGACTGATGTATCATCCATTAAAAACTAGAATACAATTTACCCATGAATATTTTCAGCACGTCATTAGACCCTGATCAATCTGCAAGATGGTTAGTGAATCGTCATTGTTCCAAAATGGGCTACATTTTAGATTTCATCCAAAATAATACTTTTTCTAATTCTTCTATATTAGCATCACACTTTATTCTATTGGCTCTTTTAGATATAACATATATATTATCTTTCACATATCCTAATTTTGGATTAAATTTATCAACCGATGGTGAATTATCAGAATTACTGAAAGTTATTATCGGGATTCCCAATACAGGACAGAATTCGGGTATCACGATATCTTCCATGTCTAAATTGAATAATATGTTTTCTCTTTTAGCTCTACCTTTTAAATTTTGAAAAAACTTTTTGACTGGATTTTTTTTATAATTTTCCACGTTGGAACTTTTATGTGTTCTATAATTTCTTTTTGCTTTTTCCATTGAACAAGACCTACAAATTCTATATGTTTTTTCTTCATCGTATTCATTCTTACTGTTTTTCCTATAGAAGAACCCCAATGGTAATATTTGAGAACATGACGGACAATGTTTGTAACCATCAGGGGTAATAGTTTGATTATAGCGACTAACAACATCTCTATCTATGTTCAATCTATTAGCCTTTATTCTTACAGATTCAACGGTTCGATCACTCAATTTTTCCGCGCAATAAACAGCACCTTTAATAGCGTAAAATTCTTTTAAAAAATTAACTTCGTCTTTTGTCCATATTTTCGATCTTTTTGTCATACACTTATTTAGTATTTTGAATGTATTTTTAATCATTTTTATATCATGAATATCTTCAGCACTTCAAACGATCCTGATCAATCTGCAAGATGGTTAGTAGACAAACATTGTGTTAAACAAGGCTTAGAATCGGTACAGCTTCTATGCACAGCTTATCATGAACAAGGTATCGAAGCTCCCTATAAACCATCGCATCGCTTGCATCCATCATCTATTTGGACGAGAGCAAGTTGGGATAACTTCCAATGGTTGATTGCCCATGCTCATGCCATCTTCGATGAATACACAGCACGTTACGGTAAGATACACAAGTCTCAAGCAGTATTGGAATGGTGTGAAGACCATGCTCATCTATTGGGGTTTGACTCTTGGGATTTGACACCATTCGCTATCGCTATTGCAGATGACTGTGAATGTCGAAAGCTATCAAATTTTGAATCTTTGTCAGCAATTGACAAATACCGACAATATATTATCTTGGATAAGAAACATATCCATGCTTGGAAAAGAAACAAACCCGATTGGATTTAATAATTATGAAAAAAAATAAAACACATAGAGAAGACGAAGAAGATATTAGTGAGGAAATCGTGTTTAAAACATATCATGATAACAACCTCATTCATTTTGAGGTGACACTTGCTAAAGATGATGAATTTTTTGAAAATAAATATTTTGCTCTCGTCTCTGGATTACCAGAATTGGGTGAAATTAAGGACATCAATACATTGAAGAGAATTATTAAGTGTTTGAAAGCTGCGGAAAAACGTTGGGAAGAATTAATTTAAAAAACTAGATTACAATCGGTGCATGATCAATGCCAGTGGGGTAATTAAAGTAGAAAGAGATAAACAACGTATCGTCGTTGAGACTTCTCCTGATATTATTGATTATTATCATTGGTTTATTGAGCGTCATTTTTGGATTCGCCTACAACGTCCTTTACATAATGCTCACATCACTATTACAAACCCTAAATTTCACAAAGATGTCAATTGGCAACGTGCTGTTTATTATGATGGAGAACGTGTGAATTTTCAGTATGATCCATGTGTAATACAAGGTGGTCAGACCAAAGGATTCATTATGTTTTATCTGAAAGTTTATTCGGAAGTGCTTGACAATATGAAAAAAGACCTTAATATCGTGGAGAACAATGGCTACCGTGGACTTCATATTACCCTTGCGAACGGAAAACACGGTAATGTTCATCCGTGGTTGCCTAAAATGATTACAATTAAATAATATGAAACAAGACGAAGAAATCAAACCCGAAAGAAGACAAAGACTGCGTGGTAAAAATCGTCGTCCAAAGAATGGTGACTTCTCTGATTATGAAGTGCAGTGTATGGTGGCAAACTATTGCCGCGACATTACAGTTGGGGTGGCAGGTTGGGGTGTTCCCTTCACTGTGTGGGTAGAACTGAAAGGTCTTGCGAAATTCGAGAACGGTTCTCTCTACAAATTAGAGAAACCTACTTGTGAATGTGAGATGTGCGATGGACGCAGAGCAGCACACGAAGAACTTGAGGAATGTCTTGACGATCTGGAAGTAGATGATAGAGTGAAAGTAATCAATCCTGATTATACATTATCTTTTGGTGAAGAGGGGTTTATTAGTGAGATCGTTGAGGATGAAATTATGGTTAATTTCACTGGTGGATGGAGAGGTTGGTTTAATAAAGAAGATGTGGAAAAAATAAAATAATGATAACAGAAGAGCAACAAAAACAAATTGAATCCATCGTCAAAAACCTGATTCCTTGTCGTGCGCAAGCATATATGTTTGGATCAGCACATAAGATTGTTCACACTAATAACCGCTATTGGGATTTGATGAGCTTTTATCAAGGACAATGGCACTATATCGCAACATTAAAATAATAAAAAAATGGAAGAAAAACCACTAACAAAAAAACAATTAGAACAGCTAGGTTTTACTGTAACAGAGAAACAGTTTAAAACAAAAACAAAAGTAGAAATCGCCTTCGAACCATGGGGGAATAATCACATTGATACGTTTTATCATTACCCTTCTTTTGGAGAAATTATTGATCGCATCGTCTCAAATGTGAGACAAGATGAACGTGACAGAATAAAAGCAAAAATAACAAACAATCTATTCCAATAATAAAATATGTCAAAAAATATATTAATCTACTTATTCGGAGCTTGGACTGCAAGCTCAATCTGGATGGCTATAACAGGTATTGGCTATAACTCAAATCAAGCACAGGCGATTCCATTTGCAATTTTCAGCTTAGTTGCTTGGGTTGGCACAATTATTGGTTTAATTTTGGAGACAAAGAAAACTCTTGATAAAGAAGACAAATGAAAAATATGAAAAGAACAAAACAATTTGAATTAAACAACAGCAGCATTGCTTATGGCGAGTCAATTGAATCGCTGATTAAAACTCTTGAGAGCCTTAACGAACGAGCAAAGGAGCAAGGAGCAATTAGCACATCTGTCTATTTTTATCATGGAAGCGATGGGTATATTGATATTACCGCAACTCGATATATGACACCTGAAGAGGCTGCAAAAGCTGAAGCCGACGAAGCAGTCAAAAACCAAAAACAACTTGATTGGGAGCGCAGACAATACGAAGCTCTTAGAGCAAAATTTGAACCATAATAATATGAATTATAATCACGAAACACACGACGAACGTAATCTCTGTGAATACTATCCAGAGGAGTTCGACTGGGAAGACGAAATGACACTTGAATACTTAATCGACGCACTTCAGCAAACGCTAAAGAATGCCTATGCTGATGGAATGGCGGTAGAGGATACTAGTTTCAAATGGTTTAGACATGAGGGCTATATGGACATTGATGGTATCTTCCCATATACCGAAGAGCAAATTGAGGAAAATAGAATCCGAGAAGAGCAGCGTCAGAAATGGAGAAAAGAACATCTTAAACAAGAATTGGAGAAATTAGAAAAAGGAGAATAATATGTGGTGCTTTATATCGTTAATCTTTTACTGTCTTTTTTTGCTTGCGGTGATTGCTATATGCAAAGCTGCGAGTGACGAACATAAACCCAAAAAATAATAAAATATGGAAGAAGAACATGATTACTATATTGTGGAGGTGGTTAAAAAATCTTACTCCGAGGTCTATATCAAAGTCCCAAAAGGCGAAGAGATTACATGGAGAGATAAGAAATTGATTTCCGAAGCAACAGTGGAAACGCTTGACGAAGGTGATTGGGACGACTATGGGTGGGCTGATGATTTGGAAACCAATTCTATTCGGAAAACAACGCGAGAAACAGCTAAGTTCTACGAGGTTTATGATGCGACAGAATACTTTCCAGTAAGACCAAAACCTGAAGACCCCAATCAAATGAAACTTGACTTTTAAAAACTAGAATATACTATGAACACGATGTTAATCAATTATATTAGAAACGCAGATCGGAAACCACACGGAGTAGTTGTGGCATTTAAACAAGACGGGAAAATTCATTATGGATACTCTCTCCACAATCCTATTGACAAATGGGATCGTGAGCTTGGTATCAAAATTGCAGTGGCGCGAGCAAATGCAAATGAATTTCAATTGCCTAAAGTGGATGATCGCCATAAATCGGTGAGTGAAGCAATTGAACATATGAAAACCCGCGCTAACAAATACTTCAAACAATAATATGGGAACAAGAAATTTAACATGTGTGGCTATTGATAATAGCTACAAAGTATCTCAATATGGACAATGGGATGGTTATCCCTCTGGTCAGGGTGTTACGATTCTTAATTTCTTGCGAAATAAGCTGAATCGTCCTCTGATGGAGAAACGACTTCGAGAAGTTCAATTCCTGAATGATGAAGAAATTGAATTGATCAACAAATCCAACGAAGAATTGCCACGGCAATTCAGTCGGGATTGCGGTGGTCGCATTTTAGAATTTCTTCAAAATGGGGAATATATTAAAAGTGAATTGGTTGGATGGGATGGTGATCGTGAATCAGTGACATATACATGGAAAATGGATAAGTTACATAATCGATTGGATTTTGCTGGTGATTCTTTATTCTGTGAATGGGCTTATGTCGTGGACTTTGATGAAAATACTTTTGAAGTCTATGAGGGATTTGTCAAAGAACCTCATGAGGGTGAAAGGTTTTCTAATATGGAATATGAGAAGTCTCATCGAGAACCACAATATTATCCAATCAAATTAAAGAAAAAATATGATTTAAATAATCTTCCAACGGAAGAAGAATTTTTAAAAGAATTAGAAGAACAAGAAGAACAAGACGATGCGTACTAATAATAATAGTAATAATAATAGTAGTAGTGGTGGAATTGGATTTACTGGTCTTTTGACCGTGGCATTTGTAGTTCTGAAATTGTGTGGAGTAATTGCGTGGTCATGGTGGTGGGTTCTTTCCCCTATCTGGATTACCATTTTGTTAATAATCGCTATTGTGGTATTGGCAGTCATCGTAAAATTATTTTGTGAATGATGATTTCTGAAAAAACATTACCTATTCATGAACTCAAGTATTATCACAATGATAATCTTGGGTTTGTGTTCATCGGTGCTTCAAAATCCTCTGATGATGCCATTCAAAGATTAGCACAATTTTTGGTGGATGTTGGAGTATCGAAAGAATTACCAGAATTTTATCAACGTGTTAAATCAAATGCAGTGGCATTTGTATATGGAGGTAATTCTGGATTTCAAAGCGGTGAGTTCTATCGCTCTGCCAATCGAATTAATCTGATGGGTATGTTTAAAATTGAAACATTGGGAGTATACTTAGATGGACTACAAGCTTAATATGTTACCAATGGAATTAGGAGGGACTGCTATTCTTGATTACGATCCTGAATATCATCATCTCATGGAAGAAACCTTAGTGCTTTGTGGTCGAGAGGATATTATTTTATGCTCTCGATCATACACAAATCAAAAAAAATGTTCCATGCACCTAATTAGTGAAAATTATGACTTGACAGATTGGTGGGATGCCACTAAGATAATCAGCGAAAAGTATGCAAACAAATGAAATTACAATACCTCTGGAACTTTTTGATGGTAGATTCTCTCTTGAAGAAATCGCCACAATAAGTATGATCTTTGCCTCTCCAAATCTCTCTTTAAAAACTAGAGAACAATGGGGTGGTAATCCGAAGTGCGGTGAAATCACTGATAAATTAGTGCAAGAAGGTATCATCAAATTTCATGATGATAAAATTGAAATCGACATAACAGAAAAACAAGAACCTATGAACATCCATAAACAAATTGAAAATATTCTTGGTAAATATCAAATCGACCAAGAAGACCAAGAAGACCTCAATGATTTGCTGGAAACCATTGGACACGAATCCTTTGATTCTGGTTACGAGAAAGGCTATGATGATGGTAGAATCGACTTCAATGAGCCATCATTCACATCTTACGGTAATAAGGAAGACTACGTTTAAAAAACTAGAGTATACTCATGTCATGAAAAACAAAATCGTTAAATTTTGGGATGACTTCATTTATGGTCAAGCATACCATACCATCAAACGCATGGCCGCTAGAAATAATGGAATCCCTTATTTATTGGAATTACATATCCGTAAATGGAATGAATTGAATCCGATTCCTGAAAGTCTAAAAAAAGCAACTGAAGATTTTTTCAATGCTATGGAAGAACACTCTGATAAAAAATAATATTATGAAAGCAAGCTATCGAAAAATTAAAAACGGATTCTACCCTGTTATTATTTTTAATGACAAGTCAAGAATGACACACAAAGTATTGTGCTGCAATAAAGAATTGGCTACCAATTTGGCACAGAACGTTATTATAGGAATTGAAAAATATCAAAAAAATGAAGTCAGAGAAGAAGGAAAAGAAAAAAAAGAATACGTTTAAGATGTGGCTTGACGGTCCCGATATTATCTTACCTGATGGTTATCATTGGAATATGGAGTCGGGTGAAGTGATTGCCAACGATGGATCATGGCGTGGTGGTCTAGTCGATTTTTATAATAAACAAAAAGATGAATTAAATGAACAACAAGGAGCAAATTAATCAGTTAATTAATGGCGTTGCTTTGTTTGATAAGCAAGTTATCAAAAAGAAATGTCTCAAAGTAAAAGCTGTTCTCAAAAAAGTGAGAGAAAAAAAGCTTAAAGAAGCTAAAGAAAATCAAAAATCTCATGCTGATCTTTTTCGTAAAGATTATTACCTAAAATCCTTTTGGTATCGTTTGAGATTGAAATGGGGTAGAATTGAAGATGTGAATCAAATGTCTGATAAAGATGTTTTGAAACAATATAAAAATGATATTCGTTCTATATCCACATATAAAGAAGTTGGTAGGTTAATCGATTTATGGTACGAAGATAAAGAAGCTATTTCCTACAAGAGAGACACAGAAAAATTATGCGATGAGCTAGTATCAGTCTGTGACGCATTGAAAGGCGATGAAATTTGGATTTCGTCTCAAGCGTGGAGCAAACTTAACGAAAAAATTTAAATAAAAATCTATGCAATTAAAATTTAGAGTATGGAACGGTAAAAAATATCTACCACAAGATTCATTCTGTTTATTCCCGACCGATGACGGTGATTTTGAAGCGAGGTCTTTGGAGTCTTATGGAGTGTTAGGAGATATTCCAAATCAAAAAATCGAACAATGGACTGGTACGAAAGACAAAAATAATGAAGAAATTTATTGTGGAGATATTGTAAAAGCTACATCTGATGAATATTCGAATGAAAATTTCATAGCGCATGTGATTTTCGATGATGGTAATTATCTAACTTATATCAATTCTTGCGACATCAGAGGGTTGTGGAGCGGCGAAAACATTGAAATTATTGGCAATATTAACGAAAACTCCGAACTTATTAAAAACTAGAATACACTCACGACATGCAACTTAACACTTTAGAAACAAAATTCGCCAAATGCTCATCCATTGAAATTCCCGATGCGTTCTACAATCGCATGTCAACTGGTAACGATGAGATTGACACTATGTTTGGCACTGAACAATTCAAAGGATTCATGGCAGGTAGTGCCATCACCATCACTGGCACTCCAGGTGCTGGTAAGTCCACTCTTCTCTGTCAGGTGTCACAGATGCTCACCACACAAGGTAAACGTGCTGCAATCGCTTCTGGTGAAGAATCTCATATTCAAATCGCCTATGCTTGCAAGCGTCTCGGAGTGACTGATGTGGATGTGGCTCACATCAAGGATGTGGAAGAAATCGCTGCTGCCATGCACTCATATGATTTCATGGTCGTGGATAGCTTTCAAGCTCTTCGTTCTAACAAGAATATGAAGA
>JACCDX010858001.1_pt1 | contig 31273 bp, 28 predicted proteins | sample 7449681 | NCBI WGS metagenome assembly JACCDX01 (sample SAMN15323450, study PRJNA562643) | freshwater metagenome | isolation source: river surface water | place: USA:Blue River Watershed | collected 2017-08-18
GCTCTCGCTCGAAAAAGCGATGGAGTCGGGCGAACTGGTGACCGGTACCGTCAGCGGCAAAGTCAAAGGCGGCCTGACCGTTCTGACCAACGGTATCCGCGCCTTCCTGCCGGGTTCGCTGGTCGATACTCGCCCCGTCAAAGACACCACGCCGTACGAAGGCAAGACCCTGGAATTCAAGGTCATCAAGCTGGACCGCAAGCGCAACAACGTGGTGCTGTCGCGCCGCGCTGTCGTCGAAGCATCGATGGGCGAAGAGCGTGCGAAGCTGATGGAAACTCTGAAAGAGGGCACCATCGTTACCGGTATCGTCAAGAACATCACCGACTACGGCGCATTCGTCGACCTCGGTGGCATCGATGGTCTGCTGCACATCACCGACCTGGCATGGCGTCGTGTGCGTCATCCGTCCGAAGTGCTGCAAGTGGGTCAGGAAATCACGGCCAAGGTCCTCAAGTACGATCAGGAAAAAAACCGTGTCTCGCTGGGCGTCAAGCAGCTGGGCGACGATCCTTGGACTGGCCTGTCACGTCGCTACCCGCAGGGCACCCGTCTGTTCGGCAAGGTGACCAATCTGACCGATTACGGCGCATTCGTTGAAGTCGAGCAGGGCATCGAAGGTCTGGTGCACGTCTCCGAAATGGACTGGACCAACAAGAACGTCGCTCCGTCCAAGGTTGTGCAGCTGGGCGATGAAGTCGAAGTCATGGTTCTGGAAATCGACGAAGAGCGTCGCCGTATCAGCCTGGGCATGAAACAGTGCAAGGCTAACCCATGGGATGACTTCGCGATTACCCACAAGAAGGGTGACAAAGTCTCCGGCGCGATCAAATCGATTACCGACTTTGGTGTCTTTATCGGCCTGGCAGGCAACATCGACGGTCTGGTGCATCTGTCCGATCTGTCGTGGACTGAAACAGGTGAAGAAGCGGTTCGCAGGTTCAAGAAGGGCGATGAGCTCGAAGCCATCGTTCTGGCCATTGATGTCGAGCGTGAGCGCGTGTCTTTGGGCGTCAAGCAGCTCGAAGGCGATCCGTTCAACAACTATTGCGCAATGAATGACAAAGGCGCACTGGTGCACGGTACCGTGAAATCGGTTGAAGCCAAAGGCGCCGTGATTCAGTTGTCGGAAGAAGTTGAAGGCTATCTGCGTGCCTCCGAAATCTCGCGTGATCGCGTTGAAGATGCAACGACCCAGCTGAAAGAAGGCGACAAGGTTGAAGCGATGATCATCAATCTCGATCGCAAGGCGCGCAGCATTCAGCTCTCGATCAAGGCCAAAGACAATGCCGATACACAGGACGCCATGCAAAAAATGTCCAATGATTCGGCAGCGGCTTCGGGTACCACCAGCCTGGGCGCACTGCTCAAGGCCAAGCTTGATAACAAGAGCTGATCCGAAAGTCTTTGATGACCAAATCGGAGCTGATTGCCCGTCTGGCTGAGCGATATCCGCAACTGGTAGCAAAAGATGCGGATTTCGCGGTCAAGACTCTGCTGGACGCGATGAGCGATGCGCTGACCGCTGGTCAGCGTATCGAGATTCGTGGCTTTGGCAGCTTTTCGCTCAACAGCAGGCCGCCCCGGATCGGACGCAATCCCAAGTCAGGTGACACAGTGATGGTGCCCGAGAAGCGGGTGCCTCACTTCAAGCCGGGCAAGGAATTGCGGGAACGGGTGGATGCGATGGTGGGGCAACCCATCATTGACAATTAAAGACGGTCCTGACAGACGCGCTGCTTCTGTTATTTATTCGAATGGCATCCTGCGGGATGCCATTTTTTTTGGCGTAAAATGCCCCCACGTATTTCTCTGCTGATCCGCCTGCTCTCATGAAGATAATTTTCAGGCTGTTTGCCCTAGGCTTATTCCTGGTGTTCTTTGGCTTCGCGCTGAAAAATACCGACGAAGTGGTTCTGCACCTTTTCGGGAATGCGACGGCGCAAGCGCCGCTCATTCTGCTGCTGCTGGCGTTTTTTATTGCCGGCGCCGTGCTGGGCGTGCTGGCCATGACGACCACGGTACTTCATTATCGCCAGGCGCTGACGCGGCAGAAAAAAGAGGCCGAACAACAGCAGCAGGCAGCCAGCAAGCTCGCTCGGGTCCGTGCGCAGCCTCCATTGCCGGATGCCGTCATGGAGCAGGTCGGTCTGTGATGCCCTCATTTTTTTCTTTCGGATACCGCCATGGAATTTGAAGCCTGGTGGCTTTTGGTCATTCCTTTCTGCTTCGGGCTGGGCTGGATCGCTGCCCGCGTTGACATTCGTCATGTCATTGCAGAATCACGCAGTTTGCCGCGCAGCTATTACAAGGCACTGAATGCCTTGCTCGACGAGCAACCGGACAAGGCCATCGATATTTTTGTCGAGATCGCACGACTGGATCCGGAAACGGCCGAGCTGCATTTTGCGATGGGTAATCTGTTTCGCCGGCGCGGCGATATCGAGCGGGCAGTGCGGGTTCACCAGAACCTGCTGGCGCGAGCCGACTTGTCCCCCGAGCTGGCCAGTCAGGCTCGATATGAACTGGGTCAGGATTATCTGAAGGCGGGTCTGCTGGACAGGGCAGAAGAAACCTTCGATCAACTCGCTCAATCGCAATATGGCACACAGGCGCGCCGGGCCCTGCTGGAGATCTATCAGCGCGAAAAAGAATGGAAGCGCGCAATGCAGGCGGCGCTGGCTTTGCAGGAGTCAGGTGCCGGCGCCTATCAGAAGGAAATCGCCCAGTTTCATTGCGAGCTGGCGCAGGATGAGCTAGTGCATGCCAACCCGGATATTGCACTGGCGACGCTGGACAAAGCCTTGTCATACGACCGCAACAACGTTCGGGCAATGATTCTGATCGGCGATTGTCTGCTCGCCAAAAAGGATATCGAAGGTGCGCTGCTCGCATGGCGTCGGGTCGAGCAGCAAAGTGTGCCGCATGTCGCACTGGTCGCGCAGCGGCTGATGGATGGTTACCGCGCGGTCCATCGTGCGCGTGAAGGGGTGAATCTGCTCAAGGGTTATCTGGCTGAAATCCCATCGATTGACTTACTCGAAGTGACCTTCAAGGCGGTGCTTGAACTTGACGGCCCCGATAATGCGAATCAGCTGGTGGGTGATGAGCTGCGCCGGACCCCTACACTTCTGGGGCTGGATAAACTCATCGAAGCACGCCTGATGTATGCGCCACCCGAGGGGCGTGCAGAACTTTCCCTGATCAAGAGTCTGGTCGGCGGATATGCGCAGAAACTCGCACGTTACCAATGCAGTCATTGCGGCTTCAAGGCCAAGCAGTTTTACTGGCAGTGCCCCGGCTGCAGCCACTGGGAAAGCTACGCGCCGCGCCGTACTGAAGAGCTGTCGGTGATGAATCAGGGCTAGATTTTGCAACCCTGAATTAAGGGTTGTGATGAGCATCAACGACGACTCCCCCTCAGGCCGACCGCTTGTCTGCCCATCCATCGCCAGCGCCTGGAAAATGGAGACGCAGCGCACTGCCCGAAATTCCCTTACCCACTGGCCAGCGACCGCGCCGCTGCGCGCCCTTCCTTTCGTTCGAAACTCTACATTCTTTCACAGGCTGCCAAACGAACACATGGCCGCAGTGCGAGGGCGATGACCGGCGTGCTGCGCGAAATCTTGGGTATGCATATTAATCATGATTTTTTGAATCAAATTGCAGCTTATTTTCGCGTTTAATGTGCGTGCGGCAGATGCAGAGCAATCGTCGCAATTATCCAATCCACTGAAACGGAGAAAATGAATGTTCAATAAATTTTTGTCGATGATCGCGGCGCTTTTTTTTGTGGCGACATCGGCCTGGGCTGCCGTTGAAATCAACACCGCTGATCAGGCAGCTCTGGACGGTATTGCAGGCATTGGCCCGGCCACTTCAAAAGCCATACTGGAAGAGCGCAAAAAGAATGGCAACTTTCGGGACTGGGCGGATCTCGAGCAGCGGGTTCGCGGGATCGGCGAGAAAAATTCAGTCAAATTATCGGCTGCCGGTCTGATCGTTAACGGCCAGCCGCGGAACCCGGGGCCGGTGTCTGCCAAGCCGGCAAGCGCCGTCAAACCTCAGGCGGAGCCGGTCAAGACGACTGGCGTCAAAAACTGAGCGAAGTCGAGCTTCAGCCATCCTGGGGAGGTGGCATGAGACCCGCCACCTCCCCGGCAACGCGGCTCGGGTTCAGCGATTAAAATGGCGGTTTGTTTACCTTCAGAAGAGCTGACTCCGCTATGCGTTACCTGGCAATCGAAGACCTGATCGGCAATACGCCGCTGGTGCAACTCCAGCGTATCCCGGGTGAGGATGCGCGGCAACGCAATAACATCATCCTTGGAAAGATGGAGGGCAATAACCCGGCAGGTTCCGTGAAGGACCGACCGGCCATGTCCATGATCCGGCACGCGGAAGAGCGTGGCGATATCAAACCGGGCGATACGCTGATCGAGGCGACCAGCGGCAATACCGGTATTGCACTGGCCATGGCGGCCGCGATGCGCGGCTTCAAGATGATCTTGCTGATGCCGGAAAATCTCAGTCTCGAGCGTCGGCAGAGCATGGCAGCTTATGGTGCCGAAATTATTCTCACGCCGAAAACCGGCGGCATGGAATATGCGCGCGATCTCGCGGAGCAGATGCAAAAAGAGGGTAAGGGCATCATCCTTGATCAGTTTGCTAATCCCGACAATCCGCGGGCGCACTATGAAGGCACCGGACCTGAAGTCTGGCGCGACACGGAAGGTCGGGTCACCCACTTTGTCAGTGCGATGGGTACCACCGGCACCATCATGGGTGTTTCAAAGTTTTTGAAAGAGAAAAATCCGGATATCCGCATCATAGGTGCTCAACCCGAAGAGGGTTCGCAGATACCGGGTATCCGCAAATGGCCGGAAGCTTATCTGCCGAAAATCTTTGATCGCAGCCGGGTCGATCAGGTTGAAAACGTCAGCCAGGCTGCTGCGGAGCAAATGGCTAGGCGCATGGCGGTGGAAGAGGGAATTTTTGCCGGGATTTCAGCCGCGGGTGCGTGTGAAGTCGCTTTACGTATTTCTCAGACAACTGAAAATGCAGTGATCGTTTTTATTGTCTGCGATCGGGGTGATCGTTATCTCTCGACGGGTGTGTTTCCCGCTTAGGATTCACTCCATAAAGTTGCTGGTGGCTTTACAGTCCTTGCCAAGCCAATCCGCGGGTACCTGCCTTGAGCCCCTTGCAGAGCGCGCTGCAAGGGTATCCGACTACGCGTTATGTTTCGGTTTGAACTGTTTGTCGCTGATACGGAATTTTTCTCTGCGATCACCCATCAGAACACGCAGTTCACGAATACTCAGATTGCTGACTTCATGCATACGAATCAGCAATGATGCACCTACCGGCAGGCGGCGATGCCGGATTTTGCTGATCACCGGTGGTGCAACCTCCAGTGCCCGCGACAATGCCGCATCATTCTTCAGATGCAACTTCTCAATGAGCGAATCGAGCAGATTGTTGGGGTCGTACGCTACCTGATCGGCGAGTCGATTGCTGTCTTGATTATCAAACTGTGTCGTCATTTGAGTGTGCATTCCCTAAAACTGGTGGTGAATGAAACGCGCCGGTTGGTTGCATCAAGACAATTTGCTGTCCCCCAATGTACCCGTCCAACCATTGCAGCCAAGGTTTATGATTAATTTTTTCTAATAACTTAACGGCATTCAATGAAAACGACCAATGACTCATCCTCTGGCTTCGTTGCTGAGGGTGAATTTATGGCTACCGGTAAATTTCTAAATTACAAGTTTATTGTAGTTAATACAAAAATCCCCGGCTTTGAGAATCCGCAAGACAAGAAAGCAATTGAATTGCCCATTCGGAAAACGCATTTCTTTATCCGATGGTCTTTGCGTGAGAAAGTTTCCGGGTGTCGGCGAGCTGGTGATCGCTCACAAATACCCTAAACAGCGTTGAACAGCGGGCTGGCGAGATTGCAGTAAGCGCTGATCGATGAGAACTTACAGGTCTGACTTCGCAGCAAGATGAACGCGACGGATCAGTGCATCCCAACCATCCTTACCCAGATCACGCAGCGTATCCAGATTTTTTTCAACCAGCTGTGCGGCGTGCGGTAGCGCGGTCAGTGCGGCATCGACGCTCGCCTCCCGCAACAGGTGTAGCATGGGAAAAGGAGACCGATTCGTGTTGTGGGTAATATCATTCGCATCTGTTCCGGCGAAACGATAATCGGGATGAAAGCTCGCAATCTGCACCACTGCCTCCAGCCCGCTTTCTGCAAGAAATTCTTCGGTCCATCCGATGAATTGGTTGTAGTCCTCGAAATTCAGCAAGGCCTGCGGATGTACCAGAAGCATTGTATCTATTGTTTTCGGATCGGCATTCACTAGCCCGTCAATCGCTGCGATCAGGTCATTCATCAGTCCAGTTTCGTCCGTTGCTTGGCTGACCTGATAGGCAACCTGCTGCTGACGGTACACTGATTCGGCAAACGGGCACAGGTTCAGCCCGATGACCACGTGTTCCAGCCAGGCACGCGTTAGTGCAATAACCTCATCGTCAGGCGGTACTTGCTGCGGGAGAGGCGTGTTCACAGGTGCAGGCGTTGTTGTCGGACTGCTTTGCCCAGTTCGATCACGGTCATGGCATAGAAAAAGCTACGGTTGTATTGGGCAATTGCAAAGAAATTGGCGGTACCCAGCCAGTACAGGGTTGGCCGTTCACCGTCCTGCAAATCGACCAGGCCGTAATTGATCGCAGTAGGCAGGCTGTCATTAACCGAGGCAATCGACACGCCGGCACGCGAAAATTCATCAAGCGTGAATTTGGCTTCAAGACTCTTGCCGAGCATGTCTGGCCAGCCTGCATCGGGTTGTCCGGATACCGTCGCAGGGAATACCAGGGGTTGATCGGGCCGCCAGCCGTGCTGTGCAAGAAAGCTGGCAATGCTGCCAATAGCATCCGAGGGTGAATTACGCAGATCAATCTTGCCATCACCATCAAAATCCACTGCGAATCGACGTATGCTGCCCGGCATGAATTGCGGCAAGCCGATCGCACCTGCAAAAGATCCATAAAAGCTCAGCGGATCCATATCGTTATCCCGGGCCAGCAGGAACAGGTGTTTTAGCTCCTCGCGGAAATATTTCATTCGCGCGTCACGATTGGCGGTGGGCGGATAGGCAAAAGCCAGTGTGGCCAGCGCATCGGCTACTCGAACATTACCGGTCATTTTGCCATACATGGTCTCAACGCCCAGAATGCCGACAATGATTTCAGCCGGTACACCAAACTCCAGCTGCGCGCGGCTGAGTGCAGCTTCATGCTTTTTCCAGAAGGCGGCGCCGGCACGCAAGCGGGTGGGTTCAACGAAACGCTCGCGATACACAGTCCAGTTTTTGACCTTGCTTGGTGGCGGCGGATTGATCAGTCTGACCACACTTTCCAGATAGTGGACTTTGGCAAACTGGGCTTTGAGCGTCTCCCGCTGCAATCCATGCTGATCGCTGAGCTCATCAATGACCTCTGCGACGCCACGCCATTGTGCAAAATTGGTGAACTCGGGTTCTTCAGCCGGTTTTGATGCATGGGTACGACTCTTGTGTGTCTTGCCAGAGGTCGCCGCCTGCGCCTGAACAGGCAGACTCAGGACGAGCACAGCGCAAACCGACAGGAGGCAAATAAAATGGAAGTTTTTCATCGACAGACAGGCGCTAAAGATCCAGCCCAAAATAGGCGGCCCCAAGTATAGTCGATCAAGTCCCCGAAAACGGCGCTGCTACAGCCGTCGTGCATAATCCGGTGCTAACCGGTCATGAAACGCCAGCTTTTTTCAGCCTTTATGTCTACCGTCTATTTTTCTCATCCGGATTGCCTGCTGCACGAAATGGGCAGCTGGCATCCTGAGTCCCCGGCGCGGCTGCAGGCGATTGAGGATCAGCTGATTGCCAGCGGCCTGTCGGGCCTGATCGCCCGGCGTGATGCGCCGCTGGCGAAAGTCGCCGATCTGTGCCGGGTTCATTCGGAGGCAGTGATCCGTCGCATCCAGACCCATCTGCCGACCGCGGATCAGGGTGGCTACTATGCCCTCGATGCCGACACCCTGATCAACGCACACAGCTGGCAGGCTGCACTGCGCGCTGCCGGTGCCGCAGTCGCCGCAACCGATGCGGTACTTACTGGTGAATTCAGTACGGCATTTTGCGCGGTCCGCCCGCCGGGTCATCATGCGACACCCGATGCGTCGATGGGTTTTTGCCTGTTCAATAATGTGGCCATTGCGATTCGCCACGCCATCGATGCCTACGGCCTCTCGCGTATCGCAGTCGTCGATTTCGATGTCCATCACGGCAATGGAACCGAGGCGGCATTCATCGATGATCCGCGCGTGCTGATGGTGAGTTTTTTTCAGTCGCCTTTATTTCCGTACAGCGGCGAATATCCGGAGGGGCTGCGTCCGTCTCATCTGATCAATGTACCGGTGCCGGCCTATACCCGAGGCGATCGGATACGTGAACTCGTTACGCGGGATTGGCTGCCCGCATTGCATGCACACCGGCCGGAGATCATTTTCATCTCCGCCGGTTTCGATGCGCATCGCGAAGACGAACTGGCATCCATGGGGCTGATCGAAGCCGACTACGCGTGGATTACCGGCCAGCTGTCAGCAGTTGCAGCACAGTACGCAGAGGGACGCATCGTTAGTTGCCTGGAAGGTGGCTATCATTTATCGGCACTGGGCCGCAGCGTTGTCTCGCACCTGAAAGTGCTTGCTGGTTTGGCATAAATAAATAATGCCCTTGATAGCCAGCCTGTCCTCTGAATTCCTGCCCCGTAACATGGCAGATCAAAGAGCAGAATCTTCAGCGTCGAAAGTTGCTCCATTCTCAATAAGGAAACTCTCCAAGTTTGTGTCTTCATTTTGTAATGCATAGCGCAAGAGGGTATAGCCGTCTTTATTTTTCGCATTGATATTCGCGCCCTCGGAAAGAAGAAGTTTGACCAATGGAATATTTTTCTCCCGGGCTGCAATCAGTACCGGTGTATTCCCAGCGCTATCCACATCGTTCACAGATGCTCCGCGAACGATGAATTTTTTCACCAGATCCTCTATTTGTGAAAAATTAATTTTCTGATGAAGAAAATTTTCTGATTCTGTATTGAAGAAATTTTTATGTGGCGAGGTTGATATTTGTTTATTGATGCGAATCTCTTTCGAGATTTTGTGTAAGACATTCCGACCTGAATTGCTGCGAGCGGCAGGATCCGCTCCAGCGTCCAGAAGGGCTGTGATCAGTCTGACGTCTTTATTTTTCGCTGCAAGCATGAGTGGCGTTATCCCGTTAGTATCCGGAGTATTAATTTCGTGGATTTTTCCTGCCGTAGCACAATATTTGATCAACATCATCGCAATTTCTTTCTCTGATCGGAGGATAGCCTTCCGTATGAGCACGGATAAATCAATGTTTTGGTCAGATGTCTCAGAGAATTTCGCAAGGAGTAACTTTACGATAGCGGGACTGCCGCGAAAGACCGCCTGGTGTAGAAAGGTTTTTCCTTTTGAATTCAGATGATAAGGGTCGGCACCGGCATCCAGTAAATTCCTGACTATGTCTGAACAGTTTGCTTTGATGGCTAACTCTAATGGCCGCAGGCCATCGTTATTTTTGTAATTTAGCAGTTTTCCTCTCGCATTTTCCCGCTCAGTTATAGAACTTCCCGGAAATTTGACAAGTGCTTCTGGCTTGAGGAGCAGTTCTGACATCGCAGCATCTGGCTGATAGCTCGCGAAATGAAATATGGTATTTGACTGTTGATCCTGGAGGTAAAAGTCTGGTGCATGCTTAATTAATAATTGTGCAAGCTCAACGTTTTTCGACTTAACCGCTTCCAGTAGCGCAGTTTTTTTCCCTGAGTCTGAAACAGGAAACTCAGGCATTTCCAAAATATGCCAGGCTAATTTTACGTTACCCTCTGCGCAGACGGCAGCAAGAAAGCGATCTGCCCTTTCCTGACCGATTGGTTTCGGAAAAAGGTCATGCTCTTTGAAAAATAAAAATTTTTGTAACGAATCGTTATGTTCGAGCCATTTTTCTAAAAAAGGTACATTGACTGCATGCTGATTAAAGCTCGCCCACGTCACCCGATTCGGAGTAATGTGAAACAGTAGTCTTATTTTTTCACTTTCTCCCATATTTTTGAGTTGCCGATATTTCGGATCATGAGTTTCGATAAGTTTTTGAACTTGTTCCATGGGACGGTGGCGGAATGCATATTCAATCAGTAGCTTTGGATTTTTATGGCCTTTCAGTGGATTGAAATATCCATTGATCGTCGACGCTGGTAATTCCATGGGTTGGTGAGACATCAAGCTGCCTTTGCCCGCAATTGACATCTCTTGTGTTGCATAACTTTCCATGTGTTGCCAGATTTTTTCGGCGTTTGGCATGCCGCCGTCAAATTTTGTGCTCAGCGATATGAATCTCAATACTTCTTTTGCCTGGTTAATACCTTCTTTCTGGCCGATGGTGCTTTCTCCGGCATAGTTAATTACATGACTATCTAAGTATTGCAGGTCTTTCAAAAAGAAACCAGTATTGCAGCCAAGATTATGAAAGCTTGGTTTTTTATCTCCGGGGAAATGATGCCAGACGAACTGATAAATTTCCTCAACCGGGATATGAATATTTTTATCAATACCTTTAATAGAAAAAGACAAAATATTATCGTTGATATGAGTATGAAAATTCATAAAAATAATGGTTTCGCTTCCAATCTCTCCGGACTTTATTTTGTTTCTTAGTGCTTCAAAAATCATTTCTTTTTTTTCACTTTTAGAGAAATTTCCATAGGCTGAGCATCCCATCTTACTTATTTTTATTTCATCTTCAGAAAAATAATTTATTAATTCTTCAATTCTTTTTTTTCTTTTTTTATCAAGTCCGTCAAATAAAAATATCGCATGAGAGGATTTTTGCTCAGATGTATTTTTCTCGCTTTTTTTCCTACCGCTAATTTTTTCAATATCGATACGATTCACCATCACGGTGTCTTTGGACATAGGTCTCATTTTTTCCTCTTTGACTGAAATTTTTAAGGAAGCACTGGATAAATAAAACCTCACACTTTTGTGGCGAAAGAAATCACGCTAAGCCCTTGATTTTCCAGTGCCCCGCGTCGCACAGCTGCGCTGGCTCGCCACAAAATGTGGATTTATTCAGCGTTTCCTTAAGTTGATTGTTCGATCATCGAATATTTCTTTTATGAATTTCAGTGTCCAAATGGTGCGTAAAGTTTCTTTCAATACAAAATTAATATTTTTTAATTTTCCTATGGGGAAATTTTTGGCGTGCGATGGTTGTATTTGAAGTGCTTGCCGACAGGGAGTGCCGCAAGTCGGGCGCGTCGGGTTCTGTCGGATCTGCCGAGTAACATCTTGTCGTGCTGTCGGCGCCGTGCCGGGATGGTGTGGCTGCGCTTATTCGCTGCCGATGCGGGTAGATGATTTGCCTGCTGATCCTGCCGGTAATATGTCTGCGTCCGGCATGCTGCAACTTCGCTGCCGGTGCACCGGGTCCGTCGGCCCCCGGATCGGCCCGGTTAGAATACGGGTTCTGATATGTATTAACAGCCCTCCCATGTCCATCCAGTGGTTCCCCGGTCACATGAACGCTGCGCGCAAAAAGGCCGCGGAGTCCATGGAAAAAGTCGACCTCGTGATTGAGGTACTGGATGCGCGTGTGCCCCAGGCCAGCAGCAATCCCATGATTGAGTCGCTGCGGCTGGCCCGCCAACGTCCCTGCCTGAAACTGCTCAACAAGAGCGATCTGGCGGATCCGGAAGCGACCCGTGCCTGGATTGCACATTATGCGAAGCAGCCGCAAGTACATGCAGTGGCGATCTCATGTCGCAAGCCTGCTGATGTCGCCAAAATCCCTGCACTGGCCCTGAAGCTGGCGCCTCACCGCGGAACCAATCTGAAGCCATTGCGCGTGATGATCATGGGTATACCCAACGTCGGCAAATCAACGCTCATGAATGCGCTACTGAAGAAACGCGTTGCCAAGGTGGGTGATGAGCCGGCGGTGACCAAATCTCAGCAGCGTCTTTATCTGGGCAATAACATCGTGCTGATTGATACACCAGGATTGATGTGGCCAAAAATTGAATATCCGACAGATGGCCTGATGCTCGCAGCCAGTCATGCGATTGGCGTTAACGCGATCATCGAGGAAGAAATCGCAACCTTCCTTGCGGGCCTATTGCTTGAGCGTTATCCGACATTGCTTGCAGCTCGTTATGGGATGACGCTGGAAAACAAGGACGCGGTAGGCATCATCGAAGGTATTGCAATGCGACGTGCCTATCGGCTCAAAGGTGGTGATCCGGATTTTGAAAAAGCAGCACACACGCTGCTGCAGGATTATCGCAGCGGTGCGCTCGGCCGCATCAGCCTGGAGACACCGGCCAACCGGATCGCATTACTTGCAAGTTATCAGCCACCGCCTTCGTTGGCCGAGCCGCAGGCGATGCATGCGGATGAAGAATCCGACTAATAACTAAAGATGACAACAACGAATGAGGGGGAATCATGACGCAGAATACAAATACCTCTGAAGCACCTTACGTACTGTACGAGCGCGACGCAGGTGTTGTCAGACTAACGCTCAATCGAGGTGAGAAATTCAACCCCTTGTCGGAACAGATGCTGACTGCCTTGCAGGCCGAACTCGATCAAATCGTCCGCGATACCAGCGTCCGGGTGGTCATTCTGGCAGCCAGCGGTAAGGCATTTTGCGCCGGTCACGATCTTAAGCAGATGCGCGCCTCACCGTCGGCGGCGTATTACAAAAAGCTGTTTGATCAGTGCAGCAAAATGATGCTGACTATTCAGCAGATGCCGCAGCCTGTTATTGCGCGTGTGCAGGGTATTGCCGCAGCGGCGGGTTGCCAGCTGGTTGCGATGTGTGATTTGGCGGTAGCTTCGGTTGAGGCGACTTTTGCCGTTTCCGGAATCAACTACGGTTTATTTTGTTCGACACCGTCAGTGGGTTTGTCACGCAATCTCGGCCGCAAGCAGGCGATGGAAATGCTGCTGACCGGTGAATTCATTGATGCAGAAACAGCGCTTGAGCGAGGATTGATCAATCGCGTCGTGCCTCTCAAAGATTTGGACGAAACCATCACCGCTTTCGCCGAGAGTATTCTGGCCAAGCCCGCCGTATCGATTGCGATGGGTAAACAGCTGTTCTATCGACAGCTTGAGATGGGTATTTCTGCCGCCTACCAGCTCGCCGGCGAAACCATGGCTTGCAACATGATGGACGAGGCGGCGCTCGAGGGCGTGCAGGCGTTTATTGATAAGCGAAAGCCATCCTGGCCTTCCTGATAGCGGTTACCCGGATCAGCTGCGTCATAAGGGATTTTTCTTTGTCGGTACGAGCACGAAACGTTCGATTTCGCTTGAGCTTGTATCTGGGCTGGGAATACCGACAGACTGTACGTCAGTCACGATAAATTTTTGTCTGGGTTGGCAGAGGATCTCATGCTGGCCCATCGACGCGGTGTCATGAAAAAGATCAACATAGCAGGCCTTCTCCACGGTCATATGGCACTCGACCGTATAACCCAAACCGTGTTTAGTGACGGCGTAGCTTTGTTGCGGGTCGATAGTTGCCGACAGAACCTGCGGAAAAGGAATGATTTTTTCAGTGCCTACTGCAGCTCGCAGCCATGCGTGTCTGAGGGGACCAGAGGGATCCTTTGAAAAATGAACACCCTTGAAAGCCTCGATGTCTGTTTTTCCGAAATAGGGGTGCTCGGTGAGCTTACTGATCGACCCGATGAGGGCTCTTGATACGACTTGCGTCATGTTTTTCATCAGTTTTTGGCCATGGTAAGCATTTGCTAATTCTGCGCCATTAAGAGCATTAAATGTGCCGGTATCTGAATTGACATGATCAATCAGTGCAAGCAATTCGGATTTCAGTAGTTGCTTTTCGGGCGAAATCGAACCCCACTGACGCGAAATTTCTGCCAGTGTTTTATTGGGTGTTAATCCAATTTCTGCAGCCACCGAAGGATGAATAACTGAAAAAATAGCAGCCTGTCGCAGGTCGTCATTTTTTTTCCACGTTGTTCTAAATATCAACAAGAGACGAGCCTCGTGCTCAGGTTTGATTTGTGTTCGGAAAGCCACATCATTCATCTCCGCATTTATCGTGTCATCGCTCTTGCCGGCAGAGGGTTGCATCACCAGTTCTAGCTTATAGTTTTGTGAAAGATCAAGAACAGCGTCAAGCGCGTGGCAAATCGTAGAAGTGGCAGCAGCTGCGCGTGCTATCGGATCATTGAGGGTCTGATGATTAACTTTTATATGACCCTGCGCCTCTTTAGCCATCGCCAACACCTCTCTATAGATTTCCGACCCGCGGACTTCACGGAGTTTGGGCAGGGGATTTTTTTCTTTGGAGATACTCCTCAGGGTTTGTTCCAATGGTTCAAGTTTGTGCGTCAGGGTGCTTACTGACCGCTTTGATACTGCTCTAGAGGCATGTTGTTGAGCAGATTTGGAAATTTTACTAAGCATGATGTCATCCTCCAGTTCAGTCAGATTTTCTTGTCCTATCGCCACCATGGCAGATAGTTATTTCTTGATATCTGAGTACCGGATAACAGCCGATAGTCGTTACAAATGTGCGACAAAAACATGATCTCTCTCAGTAATCGGTCGGAACTTACAATACTCGGCAGCTAAGAGTTTTTTGAAGGTAATAAAAAACCCCAGCTTCCGAAGAAGCCGGGGTTTTTGTTGACGCTGAAACTGAATTGCTTCAGGTTCAGTTCGGGGCAAGCCTGGGCAATTACATCATGCCATCCATGCCGCCCATGCCGCCCATACCACCCATGCCGCCCATACCACCAGCCGCTGGTTTGTCTTCAGGCAATTCCGACACCATTGCATCGGTGGTCAGCATCAGTGATGCGATCGATGCCGCGTTCTGCAGTGCCGAACGTGTGACTTTGGCCGGATCCAGAACGCCCATTTCGACCATGTCGCCGTAGGTGCCGTTGGCAGCGTTGTAACCGAAGTTACCTTTGCCTTCGAGCACTTTGTTAACAACAACCGATGCTTCCTCGCCTGCGTTGCTGACGATCATGCGCAGTGGCTCTTCCATTGCACGCAGAACGATCTTGACACCTGCTTCCTGATCCGGGTTGTCACCCTTGACCTTGATGTTGGCACGTGCGCGCAGCAGTGCAACACCACCGCCAGGAACGATGCCTTCTTCAACGGCTGCGCGGGTCGCGTGCAGCGCGTCTTCAACGCGTGCTTTTTTCTCTTTCATTTCGACTTCAGTTGCTGCACCGACCTTGATCACGGCAACACCGCCGGAGAGTTTCGCAACACGCTCCTGCAGTTTTTCGCGGTCGTAGTCCGATGTGGCTTCTTCGATCTGAACGCGGATCTGCTTGCAACGCGCCTGAATCGCGTCAGCCTTGCCTGCGCCGTCGATCACGGTGGTGTTTTCTTTACCGATTTCGATACGCTTGGCTGAGCCGAGGTCGTTCAGCGTTGCTTTTTCCAGTGTCAGGCCGACTTCTTCAGCGATGACCTGACCGCCGGTCAGGATCGCGATGTCTTCCAGCATCGCTTTACGACGGTCGCCAAAGCCCGGTGCTTTCACAGCGCAAGTCTTCAGGATGCCGCGGATATTGTTGACGACCAGCGTTGCCAGTGCTTCGCCTTCAATATCTTCAGCGATGATCAGCAGCGGGCGGCCAGCTTTTGCAACCTGTTCCAGTACGGGCAGCAGATCACGGATGTTCGAGATCTTCTTGTCGCACAGCAGGATAAAAGGATTGTCCAGCAGAGCAACCTGCTTATCCGGATTGTTGATGAAGTAAGGCGACAGATAGCCACGGTCAAACTGCATACCTTCAACGATATCGAGCTCGTCGTTCAGCGACTTGCCGTCTTCCACGGTAATCACGCCTTCTTTGCCAACTTTTTCCATCGCTTCAGCGATACGGTCGCCGATCGACTGGTCCGAGTTCGCAGAAATCGCGCCAACCTGAGCGATCTCTTTGGTGCCATTGCAAGGCTTGGCGATTTTCTGAAGTTCTTCAACGGTGGCGGCAACCGCTTTGTCGATACCGCGCTTGAGGTCCATCGGGTTCATGCCAGCGGCGACATACTTCATGCCTTCGCGAACAATGGCCTGGGCCAGAACCGTCGCCGTGGTCGTGCCGTCACCGGCATTGTCGGAAGTGCGCGAAGCAACTTCCTTGACCATCTGCGCACCCATGTTCATGAGCTTGTCTTTGAGCTCGATCTCTTTTGCAACCGATACACCGTCCTTGGTCACGGTTGGCGAGCCGAATGAGCGCTCGAGCACCACGTTACGGCCTTTCGGGCCCAGGGTGACTTTCACTGCATTGGCCAGGATGTTGACACCCTCGACCATCTTTGATCGGGCAAGGTCGCCGAAAACTACGTCTTTAGCTGCCATGTTGTTACTCCTTCAGATATTTCAGATTCAAACCCGGCCTGAGCCGGCTCTATAAAGAGGGGTGTGGCCCGATGTATTTACTGCACGATGGCCATGATGTCGTCCTCGCGCATCACGAGAACTTCCTTGCCGTCGACTTTCACGGCCTGGCCGGAATATTTGCCGAAAAGCACTTTGTCGCCGACTTTCACGTCCAGCGGGCGGACTTTTCCGTCTTCCAGAATCTTGCCGTTGCCGACTGCGACAACTTTGCCCTGATCTGGCTTCTCGGCAGCCGCATCCGGCAGAACGATGCCCGAGGCAGTTTTGGTTTCCTGTTCGAGACGCTCGACGATGACGCGGTCGTGCAAAGGACGAAGGCTCATAAATACTCCTTAAAAACAATGGGTTGTGTTTATTAATGAACCGGCGCCGCCGCTTGGGGTGGCCCGCCGGGACCTGCTTGGGGAAACTCTTGATGGCAGCATTGTTAGCACTCTCCATCAACGAGTGCCAAGTATAGGGACGGGTTGGGGCTTTTTCAAGAATCATTCGCGAAAACTTGCTGGATACGGGGAACAAATCCCGGTTTGGGCACCAGCGCGTCCTTTTTCCGGTGCGGATTCAGCGAACAGGTTAATTGATTGATAATTTTCGCTCGCGGGGCGGTCGAAGGCTGGAAGGCTGGGCGTCTACAATTCACCCTAATTACCAGGAACCTGACCATGAGCGCTATTGACACCCTGATCATTCCCCGCACCCGCGACCTGGGCGATGGCTTTGAAGTCCGGCGCGCCTTGCCTGCGGCGGGCCGGCGCATGGTGGGACCTTTTGTCTTTCTGGATCAGATGGGCCCCACGGTCTTAAAGCCTGGCATCGGCCTGGATGTGCGGCCGCATCCGCACATCGGTCTGGCCACCGTGACCTGGCTGCTGGAGGGGGAAATTCTGCATCGTGACAGCCTCGGTACAGTGCAGCCGATCCGGGCCGGGGAAGTCAACTGGATGACCGCCGGACGCGGCATCGTGCATTCCGAACGCAGTGATGCGACTCAACGCGGCTCACTGTCATCACTCTACGGTCTGCAGTGCTGGGTGGCGCTGCCCCGTGCTGATGAAGAATGCGAGCCCGATTTCACTCACCTGAAAGCAGAGGCCTTGCCGGTGGCGGAAGGCGAGGGCGCGCAACTGGTGATGGTCGCTGGCAGTTTCATGGGTCTGCATTCGCCGCTACCGACACGCTCGCCACTCTTTTATGCGCAGCTGAGTCTCGCAGCGGGCGCGCGTCAGCTGATTCCTGCCGAATATGACGAACGGGCGCTGTATATCGTCAGCGGCGAACTTGACCTCGCTGATGACGGTGTCTTTGGCGCCGGCCAGCTACTGGTACTCAAACCCCATCAGCCCCTGACGCTGAAGGCTGGCGCTGCGGGTGCCATCGTCATGCTGCTCGGTGGCGAACCCCTGGACGGGCCACGCCATCTGGTCTGGAATTTCGTGTCCAGCCGTGAAGAACGCATCGAGCAAGCCAAGCGGGACTGGATCGCCCACCGCTTTGATCCCGTGCCGGAAGAAACCGAGTGGATACCTTTACCCGACAACTTGAAGCCGGTTGATTATCCGTGAACCTGATTGTTTATTTCTAACCGGGCCGCTTCAGCCAGGTTCATGCCTGCTGCGTATTGAAATGCCGCCAGACCACGTCAGCTGCGCATAAATCTTCCAGCGCTGTGCCGACCGATTTGAACAGCGTAATTTGTCGTGCATCGCTGCGCCCCGGATGACGGTAGTTGGCAAGATCAGCCAGCTCTGCAAGTACTGACGAACGGGTGATCAGCCCGGCTTGCAGCGGCTGCACCAGATCACCGGCTTCGGCCAGCGCACCGTCGAAGGTATCGACAAACAGTGCCGCAGTGGCCATCAGCGCATCGTCTGCTTCGCGCATGTCCGGTTTGAAACCGCCCACCAGATCGATATGGGTACCCGGGCGCACCGACGTCAATCGCAACAAGGCCTCCCGACTGGTGGTCGCACAGCTGATGATGTCTGCGCGCTGGCTTGCATGATCAAGATCCGTTGCAACATCCATCTCAATGGATTTCGGTAATCCAAGCGACTGAATTTTTTCCAGCGTCTGTTCTGCGCGCTGCGGATCGCGTCCCCAGACCGTCAGGCGGCGAATATCCCGCACCGCACAGTGGGCCATCGCCATCGAGGGCGCCAGTTGGCCGGTGCCGACGATAAGCAAGTGTTCACTGTCCGTGCGCGATAAATAATCCGAAGCCAGTGCGGATGCAGCAGCCGTTCGTCTGAGCGTCAGTTCTTCACCATCCATCAGCGCCAACGGTGTGCCGGTGGCCGTGTCGAACAAAATGAAAAGCGCCTGCACGGTGGGCAGCTGGCGCTCCCGGTTCTCAGGGACCACGGTCACCAGTTTGATACCCAGATGTGCGTCGCTCTGCCACACTGGCATCAGCAGCAGCGTCGATGCGCCGGACGATGACAGCGGATGCACATGCCGGCGCGGTGTCTGGGCCGAGCTGCGAAACGCCTCGCGTAATGACGTGATCAGTGTGGTGCAGGGTAGTGCCTGTTGAATTTGCTCGCGAGTGAAAAAAGGAATCATGGGTAGCGCCGTTCGTGAGTCGATGCGCGAGACTACGCAATCAGCGCCGCTGCGTCAAACACAGCGGGACCGCAGCGGCTATAGCCGCAGAGAACCACGGTCATCGTGGGATAATCGAGATCCTTGCTGGTGCCGGCGTTTTGCTCTGCGCTGCCCGGGAGACCTTACGAAGAAGACCTTACCAGGCCCTATGTTTAAACTTCCGAGATGTTTTTTTCCGGTGCTTCCGCTGATCTCAGCGCTCATGATCACCGTCTGTATCCCGGCACGTGCTGCCAGTGAAGCAAAGGTAGCGAACAGCCTGCCGCCCGTTTTCGTTCAGGCGCTCAAAAAAGCGGGTATTCCTGAGAGTGCAGTCGCCGTCGATGTGCGGCGCGCGATCAGCGGCGACACCGTCGTCGCACACAATAACCAGGCGATCTTCCGCCCCGCATCGATCATGAAGCTGGTGACTACGCAGGCGGCACTGGAATTTCTGGGGCCGAATCATCGCTGGATCACGCGCTTGCATATCGACGGGGTTCAACGTGGTGATGTGCTGCAGGGTGATTTGATCATCGAAGGCAGTGGTGATCCGCGTTTTGCGTATGAAGATTTGTGGCGGCTCCTGCGTCAGTTGCGCGCGATCGGCATACGCGAGATTCGCGGCGGGATCGTGATGGATCGAAGTCTGTTTCAGCGCTTGCCTGACGACACACCGCCCTTCGACGGGCAGGCTAATCGCGCTTATAACGCCTTGCCGGATGCTTTGCTGCTCGATGCCAAAGCATTGCAGGTCAAGCTCATGCCCGAGTCCGGCAATCCGCGCGTGTTGTTTGCAATCGAACCACCGATGGCGGATTTTGTGGTCGAGCCACCCGCACTCGGTCAGGGTGAATGCGGCGATCTGCGCACAATGCTTAAGCCCGAACTGACCGGAAAAACGCTGCGCTTTGGCGGCAGCTATCCGATTTCCTGCGGGCAGAAAGTCTTGTCACTGCATCTTCACACACTCAATCATGCGCAGTATTTTGATGCAGTGTTCAGACAGCTCTGGAGCGAGATCGGCGGCACGATCACCGGACCCACACGCGAAGGCCGTGTGCCTGCGACCGCCAAAGAAATTTTGCAGTGGCAATCGGTCACGCTGGGTCAGTCGATTCGCGACATCAACAAGTACAGTAATAACGTCATGGCGCGCAATTTATTGCTGTCCGTGGTCGCCGAACGCGGCGGAACACCGGCCACCGCCACTGCAGCCAGTGCCAAAGTGCTGTCATGGATGTCTGCCAGCGGTATCGACACCACGGGCATGGTGCTCGAAAACGGCTCCGGGCTATCGCGCGAGGAACGCATTTCAGCGCAAACGCTCGCGCGTTTGCTGCAGCGCGCATGGCAGTCATCCACCATGCCCGAGTTCATGGCCTCGCTGCCGCTGGCTGGCGTCGATGGCACGATGAGCCGACGGCTGTCCGATCGCGCGGTGAAAGCGAATGCGCATATCAAGACGGGCAGTCTTGGTGATGTGATGAGCATTGCCGGTTATGTGACGGCGAAATCAGGCAAGCGCGTCATCATAGTCTGCATGGTCAACCATCCGAATGCCGGCGCTATGCGGCAGGGCTTTGATCAGTTACTGCAGTGGGTTTATGACAATGCAGACTGAAATCTGATCCAGAGATACGAGGGCTGCTGACAACGATGGCGGTGGTTTTGTAATCCCTCAGCAGCTATTGAAGCCAACCCGTCTCAAGACTGCTCTGTGGGACGTGGTTTGAACAGCACTGTCGACATCGCTCCCAGAATCAGCAGCATCGCCACATAGTCCTGCCAGTGAGGTACTTCATCGAGCAGCCAGGCACCTGAAAAAGTACCCAGCACCGGAATGAACATCACCGACAGACTGGAGGCGACCGGTGGCAGGATGCGTGCTAGCCTGAACCACACCACATGCGCGAATCCGAAAATGATCGCCGAGTTATAAATAATCGCACCCCATTCGATCAGATTCGGCATGCGTATGTTCGGGTACTCAAAGATCAGTGCCAGTATCGCCATGATTGCCGTCGTGAGCGACAGCATCCAGAAGGTCAGCGAGATCGTGGGCATGTCGAGTTGGGTGCGTTTCATCAGCACCGTGCCAAAGCCCCAGCCCGCGGCGGCAATCAGTGCCAGCACCGTACCCAGTGGCTGGCCGGACAAGCGTGAAAATTCGCTCGAGAGCAGCAGCAGTGCGCCACTCATCGCCAGTGCGATGCCCAACAGCGCAGACCGGCTGATGCGATCTCCGAAAAAAATCAGGCCCGAGAGTACCGCCCAGGCTGGCATGGTGTAGCCGAGAATTGCTGCACGACCCGACGACAATAATTTGACACCAATGATGATCATCGAATGCCAGATCAGCATGTTGGGTATCGCCAGACGAATCACCGTCATCGCGCGTCCTGCCGGTATCGCCAGCGATGCGCCTTGCATCCGCGCCGCAATCCAGATCACGACCAGGCCGCCCAGCATGCTGATGGTGCGAAACGTCAGGGGCGGCAGTTCACGCACGCCGATTTTCATGATCGGCCAGTTCAGGCCCCAGAACAGCGTCAGCAGGGCCAGCAGTACCAGATCTTTGCGGGAGAGTTGCGTCATGGGGCGAGACAATAGCATGACAGGCTACAATCTCAGCTTCGTGTAACCAAACTTCCACACCGCGTGAAATTCACTGACAAACTGGCCGCTGCTACCCGCGCCCATGATTCCCTGTTGTGCGTCGGCCTGGATCCCGATATAAAGCGGTTTCCGGATATCTTGCAGGGAAAGAGCGACGCCATCTTTACGTTTTGCAAGGCGATCATTGATGCCACCGCAATGACCGCCTGCGCGTTCAAGCCGCAGATAGCGTACTTCGCTGCACTGGCGGCAGAAGATCAGCTGCAGGCGATTTGCGATTATCTGAAAGCAAAGTATCCGCAGATTCCAATTGTGCTCGACGCCAAACGCGGGGATATCGGTGCGACTGCCGAGCAATATGCGCGTGAGGCTTTCGAGCGTTACCGCGCTGACGCGGTGACCGTCAATCCTTACATGGGTTTTGATTCAGTTGAGCCGTATCTCGAATGGCAGGATCGCGGTGTGATCGTTTTGTGCCGCACCTCGAATCCGGGCGGCTCCGATTTGCAATTTCTGAATGTTGAAGGCCAGCCGCTGTATCAGCATGTGGCACGTCAGGTGGCCACTAAGTGGAATCGCCACGGTCAATGTGGTCTGGTGGTGGGGGCGACTTTTCCGCAGGAACTCGCGCAGGTGCGCGCCATCGTCGGCGAGATGCCCCTTTTGGTGCCGGGCATCGGTGCGCAGGGTGGCGACATCAAGGCCACGGTCGAGGCTGGTCAGACGGCTGACGGCGGCGGGATGATGATCAATTCTTCGCGCGCGATTTTGTATGCAAGGCCTGAGGCCGGTGAAGACTTTGCGATGGCTGCAGCCCGTGTTGCGCGCGAGACGCGGGATGCAGTGAATCAGTACCGTCGCGCCTGCTGATGTTTTCTCTGAAGTCCTGAGGCCGCTAGCGTTCAAAAAACGCCAGCATCTCCTCCAGCAAAACCTCCGGTACCTGATCCGGAATGAAGTGCCCGCCCTGTAACGCCCGACCGGTCACTTTGCCCGCTGCTTTCGCCTGCCAGTCTTCGATGGGCGAGAACAATCGGCCGACAACCCCATTCGCACCCCACAGCACATGAACCGGGCAGCCGATCTTGTTTTGCTCATGATCCTGATCATGAACAAGATCGATGGTTGAGGCTGCGCGATAGTCTTCGCAGCCCGCGTGAATCATGTCTGGGTCACAGAAGCAGCGACGGTATTCTTCCAACGCGGCGGGATCGAAGAAATCCGTGCCGCCCGAACCCCAGCCGCCCAGCGAATAGTCGACATAAAAACGCGCATTGCTACCGATGAGCGTTTCCGGCAGCGGGAAGGGTTGAGCAAGAAAGAACCAGTGGTAGTAGGCATCCGCGAAAGGCTTGTCGGTTTTCTCAAACATGGTGCGTGTCGGTGAAATATCGATCAGCATCAGCTGACTGACCTGCTCCGCATGATCCAGCACCAGCCGGTGTGCGACCCGACCACCACGATCATGGCCGCAGACCGCATAGCGCTGATGTCCCAGGCTCTGCATCAGCTCAGCCATGTCTTGTGCCATCGCGCGCTTGGAATAATTCCCATGATCGGCATCACCTTTCGGTTTGGATGAGTCGCCATAGCCACGCAGATCGGGCATCACCAGCGTGAATCGTTCCGCCAGTGCATCAGCGACCTTATGCCAGATGACATGTGTTTGCGGGTAACCGTGCAGCAGCAGTAAAGGCGGCCCCTTGCCGCCATGGCGAAAATTGATACGCACCCCATTGACATCGCGCTGCTCGCGCTTGAAGTTATTCAGCATTTATAAACGCTCCATAAAATTCAATAATCCCTGTAATGCATGTTCGGCCGTCTGCGCGCGTACGGCTGCACGATCGCCCGCAAATACGAGTCGCTCAGTATGCACGATCGCGCCATGCGCCCAGCCAAAGCACACTGTACCGACCGGCTTGCCGGGTACCGCGCCACCTGGCCCGGCAATGCCTGTGGTCGAGAGGCTGATCTGTGCATCGGAATGTGCCAGTGCGCCCCGTACCATCGCGGCGGCCACAGCTTCGCTCACTGCGCCGTGTTGTGCAAGCAGGGTCTCGGGTACATCGAGAAACCGGGTTTTTGACGCATTCGAATAGGTGACAAAGCCGCAGTCAAACCACTCGGATGAACCGGCGATATCGGTCATCGCCTCGGAAATTCCGCCGCCGGTGATGGATTCGCAAGTCGCCAGCCGCCAGCCTCTTTGCTGCAATGCGCGACCGACTTGTGCGGCCAGATCAGTCAGGTGAGGCATTCAGGTCTCCTGCGGCTCAGGTTCGAAATCAAAATTGCTTGCATGTTCAACTACACCATCTGCCACAACGCCAGCACCAGCAGCGTAAAAAATGCAGCAATCAGATCGTCACCCATCACCCCAAACCCGTTCTTGAAACGTCGTTCAAACTGCCGTATCGGCGGCGGCTTGATCATGTCAAAGGCGCGGAAGATCAGAAAGGCGACCAGCTGCGTTTTGAAGCTTGCGGGCATCACGAGCAGCATCACCAGCCAGATGGAAATGATTTCATCCCAGACGATGGCGCCGTGGTCTGGCACGCCCAGTGCCTGTCCGGTTTTATCGCAGAACCAGATGCCTGCGACAAAGCCAGCCACGATGATCGCGCCCCAAACCAACGGCGTAAAAATCTCCGGCCAGCGCATCGACAGCACGTAAAAACTCAGCCAGCCAAACAAAGTGCCCATCGTGCCCGGCATGATCCGCGACAGGCCGCTGCCAAAACCCAGCGAAATCCAGTGCACCGGATGGGACAGCATGAAGGCGACACTCGGACGCTTCACCGGCACGCGATAGCCCTCAGCCACTGATGCAGACGCTGCGCTCTGTTGCGAGGCAGAGGAGGCGTCGGATGACTGTGAAGAGCCAGATGAGCCAGAAGAGTTAAATGAGTCAGAGGAGTCGGGTGAATTGGGCAGCATCAGATGCCTTCGCTGAAATGATCGAAAGAGCGTGAAGTCAATGACATGTGTTTACCCGCAGCATCCAGCACTTGTATGCCAGAGCCAGGTATCAAGGTGCCGATGCGTGTAACGGTTGTGCTGGTTGATGCTGCAGCAGACAATACCGCGTCGCGATTCGCCGGCGGCGCAGTAAAGCACAATTCATAATCATCACCGCCATTGAGCGCATAGTCGGCCTGCGTCTGCGGAGCTTGCTGTGCCAACACCGGCCCGGTCGGTAGTGATGCTGCATCAATCACGGCACCCAGCTGCGACCGAAAGAGTATGTGACCGAGGTCACCCAGCAAGCCATCGGACACATCGATTGCCGCATTGGCGATACCACGCAAAGCCAGACCCAGCCCGCAGCGCGGCGTCGGCCGGTGCAGTCGCTCTTCTGCCAGCGCCAGCAATGCAGAGGGCAGCGCGATTTTTCCCTGGAGTGCCTCCAGCGCCAGACGTGCATCGCCCAGCGTGCCGGACACCCAGAGATCGTCACCGGCCCTGGCTGCGTCGCGTTGCAAGGCCTGAGCTTCAGGCACGCTTCCCATGACTGTGATGCAGACATTGAGTGGGCCGCGCGTTGTGTCGCCGCCAATTAGCCTGATACCCTCGGCATCAGCCAGCGCAAACATACCCCGCGCAAAACCGGCGAGCCAGTCTTCATCGGCAGAGGGCAGCGCCAGCGCCAGCGTGAAAGCCATTGGTCGGGCGCCCATCGCAGCAAGATCGGACAAGTTCACCGCGAGTGCTTTGTGCCCCAGTTTTTCCGGATCTGCACCTGCAAAAAAATGCCGACCCTCGACCAGCATGTCGGTTGACACCGCCAGCGTCTGCCCGACCGGCGGCGAGAGCAAGGCGCAATCGTCACCCACGCCCAGCCTTAGCACGCCATCACAGGCTTGCGGACGGTCGAAATAGCGGGCGATGAGTTCGAATTCAGACAACATGCGGGGGATTGTACCCAAGTGGGTCCTCGATCAAGCCGCCGGTTCGGCAAGATCATATTTCGAGGCTCTAACAAAAAGCCGCTAGCGTTGTTGCAACGCTTGCAGCGCGCGTCCTGGCTTGCAAGCCAGAACCGTTCCACGGGCATGCGGTATACCGGATGAAATCCCCGTTGCACCCTTGCCGTACAAGTGTACTGTCTGCGGCGATGCGCCTGGCCAGCAGCTTTTTGTTAGAGCCTCTTCGTATATCGGCCAATTAATCCGAAAACCCTCGGTCTGATAAAATCATGACCCCGTTTCACCTTGCAAAGTACTCACGAAAGCCGCATCGAATGGATTCAGATAAAACCCAAAAAGAGATCCGCCAGCAATTCCGTCAGGCTGCGCTCGAGTACCACGAATTTCCCACCCCGGGAAAGATCAGTGTCACACCGACCAAGCAACTGACCAACCAGCGCGATCTGGCACTGGCTTACTCGCCGGGTGTGGCGGCTGCCTGCGAGGAAATCGCCGCCGAGCCATCAAATGCGTTCCGTTACACCGCGCGCGGCAACCTGGTTGCGGTGATTACGAATGGCACGGCCGTGCTGGGTCTGGGCAACATCGGCCCGCTGGCCGCCAAGCCGGTGATGGAAGGCAAGGGTGTGTTGTTCAAGAAATTTGCTGGCATTGATGTCTTTGATATCGAAATCAACGAGACCGATCCCGACAAGCTGTGCGACATCATCGCCGCGCTGGAGCCGACCTTTGGTGGCGTGAATCTGGAAGACATCAAGGCGCCCGAGTGTTTTTATATCGAGCGCAAGCTGCGCGACCGGATGAAGATCCCGGTCTTTCATGATGACCAGCATGGCACCGCCATCATCGTCGGCGCAGCGATACTCAATGGCCTCAAGGTAGTCGGCAAGGACCTGAAAAAATGCAAACTCGTGGTCTCGGGTGCCGGCGCTGCCGCATTGGCCTGTCTGGATCTGATTGTCGATCTCGGCTTCCCGATTGAAAATATTTTTGTCACGGATCTCGCCGGCGTGGTCTACAAAGGCCGCAAGGAACTGATGGACCCGGACAAAGAGCGCTTTGCGCAGGAAACCAGCGCGCGCACCCTGGCCGAAGTCATTCCCGGCGCCGATATTTTTCTTGGCCTGTCGGCCGGTGGCGTGCTCAAGCAAGACATGGTGCGCGCTATGGGGCCACGTCCGCTGGTGTTGGCACTGGCCAACCCCACGCCGGAAATCCTGCCCGAAGAGGTGCGTGAAGTGCGTGACGATGCGGTCGTTGCGACCGGCCGTTCGGACTATCCGAATCAGGTCAACAATGTGCTCTGCTTCCCGTATATCTTCCGTGGCGCGCTCGATTGCGGTGCCACCACCATCACGCGTGAGATGGAAATCGCAGCTGTACATGCAATTGCCGAGCTCGCACAGGCTGAGCAGTCCGATGTGGTCGCCACCACGTACGGCATCACCAATCTTGCCTTCGGTCCGGACTACCTGATACCCAAGCCTTTCGATCCGCGTCTGATGCTCAAAATCGCACCGGCGGTGGCGCGTGCTGCCGAGCAGTCGGGTGTCGCGCTGCGACCCATCAAAGACATGGCCGCGTATGCGGACCGTTTGCAGCAGTTTGTCTATCACAGTGGCAGCTTCATGAAGCCGGTGTTCGCCATGGCAAAGAAAGCACCGGCGTCAAAGAAACGCATCGTCTTTGCCGAAGGTGAAGAAGAGCGCGTGCTGCGTGCGGTGCAGGTGGTGCTGGACGAAGGTCTGGCCAAGCCTACGCTGATCGGTCGTCCGGCCGTGCTGGCTCAGCGTATCGAGCGCTATGGTCTGCGGCTGCGTCCTGACATCGATTTCGACATCATCAATCCTGAAAAAGACGAACGCTATCGCTCCTACTGGGAGACGTATCTGTCGATGACCAACCGCAAGGGCGTCAACGAGCAATGGGCCCGGCTGGAGATGCGCCGTCGTCACACGCTCATTGGCGCGATGGCGATTCACAAAGGCGATGCCGATGGCATGATCTGCGGCACCTTTGGCAGCACGGATCTGCACTTGCACTATATCGATCAGGTGCTGGGCAAGCGTGCCGGTGCCAACACTTATGCAGCGATGAATGCGCTGATTTTGCCGGACCGTCAGCTGGTGCTGGTCGACACGCACGTCAATGAAAACCCCACTGCCGAGCAGCTTGCCGAGATCACCATCATGGCGGCTGAGGAAATGCGGCGCTTTGGTTTGCATCCGCGCGCTGCACTGCTCTCGCATTCCAATTTCGGCAGCAGCGACAGCGAGTCCGCAAAAAAAATGCGTGCAGCGCTCGCCTTGCTCAGAGAGCGTGCGCCGGACCTCGAAGTCGATGGCGAAATGCACGGCGACACCGCACTTGATGCCCATACCCTGCGCGAGATGATGCCCGACTCGCCACTCAAGGGCGATGCCAACCTGCTGGTGATGCCCAACATCGATTCGGCCAATATCGCTTACAACCTGCTCAAAGTTGCAGCAGGCAATGGCGTCGCAATCGGTCCCGTCCTGCTCGGCTGCGCGCGGCCGGTGCATGTGCTCACGCCTTCGGCCACGGTGCGACGCATCGTCAACATGACCGCGCTGGTGGTCGTGGATGCCGTGTCCCAGCGGTAGGCTTAGCGATAGGCTCTGCGCAGGCGGCCTCTCCGGGACCTTCTTATCCGGACAGGCAGCTGAATTACAATACGCATCGGCGACGGACCCGACTCGTCTGACGGGTTCGTCCTCTGCGCCGCGTGCGTTGCAGCCCCGACAAGGACCGCCCATTGACTCAAACACCGCTCGCAGTCGATCTCGACGGTACGCTCATCCTCACCGATACCCTGCATGAATCAGCATTGCGGGCTTTGCGTGCGCGTCCGCTGTCGGTACTCGGTATCCCTTTCTGGCTTGCCCGGGGCAAGGCCGCGCTGAAGCAGCGACTGGCCGCGCTCAGCGAATTCGATGCTGCTGCGCTGCCGTATAACGCCCCCTTGCTTGAGTGGCTGCGGAGCCAGCATGCGCAAGGTCGCAAACTCATTCTCTGTACCGCTGCCGACGCGTCAATCGCCCATGCGGTCGCCGGACATCTGGGTATTTTCGAGGAGGTAATGGCCAGCGACGGCCATCACAATCTGAGCCGCGACAACAAAGCCAGCGCACTCGAAGCACGTTTTGGTCGTGGTGGTTTTGATTACGCAGGTAATTCCAGCGCCGATGTGCCCGTCTGGCAGTGCGCGCGCCGTGCCATCGTCGTAAATGCGTCTGACTCTGTGCAGCAGAAGGCGCGCGACGTAGCCGAAGTCGAACAAGTGTTTGCCGCCGAACCCGCAGGTCTTTCTCAATTCAGCCGGGTCTTCCGGCTGCATCAGTGGATGAAGAACCTGCTGCTGTTCATCACCCCGATGGCCGCACACATCATCCCCGATGGCGAGATGGCCATGACGCTGCTGCTGGCGTTTCTGGCCTTTTGCTTTTGCGCGTCTGCCGTTTATATCGCCAATGATCTGTTTGATCTCGACAGCGACCGCCATCATCCCAGAAAAAGATTCCGTCCTTTTGCCTCCGGACGCGTGAGCGTGCATCTGGGCGTGTTGCTCATTCCGGTGCTGGTTTTGCTGGCGGTGGCACTGGCACTGCAGGCGGGCGCCCATTTTGCGGCCTGGCTGGCGTTTTATTTCGTGCTGACCTGCGCTTATTCGTGGGGGCTTAAGCGCCTGATCATTGCCGACTGCCTGGTGCTGGCGATGCTGTACTCGGTTCGCATCATCGCCGGCGCGGCAGCAGCAGACATTCCGATGTCGTTCTGGCTGCTGGCGTTTTCGGTATTCCTTTTCCTGTCACTCGCTTTTGTAAAACGCTATGCCGAGCTGATAGTGCAGGCGCAAATGGGGCGTGAGAAAGCCCACGGACGCGGCTATCTGACAACGGATGCGCCACTGGTACAAAGCCTCGGCTTGTCGGCAGGTTATGCGGCCGTGCTGGTGCTGGCTTTTTATCTGAACAGTGATGCGGTAGTGAAGCTGTATCGCTCGCCGGAATTCATGTGGGCTTCGGTGCCGGTGATGCTGTTCTGGATCAGCTGGGTGTGGATGAAAGCGCACCGCGGACAAATGCATGACGATCCGCTGATTTTCGCGCTCAGGGACAAGGCCAGCCTGATCGCCGGTGTCGCTTTCGCTGCGGTGCTAGGGATCGGCTCGAGAGGCTGGCAGTGGTAAAGGTGCATTCCTGGGGGCGGCTGGGAAATTTCGATCATCAGCTGCACTCGCTCTCGGATCGCAGCAGTGTGCCTTATCAGTTGCAGCAAGAGCCGTCAGGCCTTGCCTTCGGCATGGGCCGCAGTTATGGCGATGTGTGTCTCAACCCCGGCGGCCTGCTGTGGAACACTACGGCGCTGGATCGTTTCATCCATTTCGACGAGTCCACTGGTCGCCTGCGCTGCGAGGCCGGCATCCTGCTGCGCGACGTGCAGCGCGTGGTGGTGCCGCGCGGCTGGATGCTGCCCGTCGTGCCGGGTACGCAACTGGCGACCATCGGCGGCGCGGTCGCCAATGATGTGCATGGCAAGAACCATCATGTCGCCGGTAGTTTTGGCGATCATGTATTGGAAATCGTACTTGTACGGACCGACGGCAGCACCAGCGTTTTGCATCCGGGCGATGCGCGCTTTGCTGCCACGGTGGGTGGACTGGGTCTGACGGGTGTGATGACGGAAGTCACGCTGCAGCTCAAGCGTATTCACGGTCCCTGGCTGAGCGTCGATACCCAGCCCTATCAGAACCTGAGTACATTTTTTGATCTGGCTGACGGGTCCGAAGCAGACTGGGAACACACCGTGTCATGGATTGATTGCGTGACCGGACAGGGTCGTGGCATCTTCATGCGGGCTAATCATTCGCAAGCACAGCGTGAATTACCGAAGCGAGCTCGTCACTTGCGCATGCCTGTTGTGCCACCAGTCTCTCTGGTGAACAAGCTGACGCTAAAGCCGTTTAACCAGCTGTACTATCAGCTGAAAAAAAAACGCACGACCACGTTGCAGCATTACGAAAGTTTTTTTCATCCTCTCGACAATCTCCTCGATTGGAACCGCATGTATGGCCCGCGCGGATTTTTCCAGTACCAGTCCGTACTGCCGCGTGAGCATGGGCGAGAGGGCGTGCAGGCGATGCTGGCGCAGATCGCGCGCTCCGGTCAGGGGTCCTTTTTGGCGGTGCTGAAAACTTTTGGCGAGCGACCTTCGGTCGGCATGCTCAGTTTTGCACGGCCTGGCGTCACACTGGCGCTGGATTTCACGAATCAGGGTGAGAAGACGCTGGCCTTGTTTGCCTCGCTCGACGATATCGTTCGCGACGCAGGTGGACGACTTTATCCTGCCAAGGATGCGCGCATGCCGCGTGACTTGTTTGAAGCCGGTTATCCCCGGTTGCAGGAATTTTTATCGCATCGCGATCCGGGCATCAGCTCGGCAATGTCGCGTCGATTAATGGGAAGCTGACATGGCAAGACAAAGAATCATCATCATCGGCGCAAGCTCGGCCATTGCAGAGCATTGCGCGCGCTTGTGGGCACAGCAGCCAGCCGACTTTGTGCTGGTCGGTCGTGATCATCA
>JACCDX010636415.1_pt1 | contig 31269 bp, 7 predicted proteins | sample 7449681 | NCBI WGS metagenome assembly JACCDX01 (sample SAMN15323450, study PRJNA562643) | freshwater metagenome | isolation source: river surface water | place: USA:Blue River Watershed | collected 2017-08-18
CCATTCTAAATTTAAAGTTATTAGCTTCATCTAAGAATACCTTTTGACGCAACCTTCTAGATTGAAAGTAAATTGGATCATCAAAATGGATCAAGGTCAATGTTTGATCATCAGGACAGCTTGGATTGGGGTTCGAGTAAAGACTTGTTATATTGGCAGTACCAATGGTATTTTTTTCAAAAGATTTGGTATCTGATGACATCTCACTTGTAATTCTAAACTCATCTATAATTCCACCAAATTGGTGTTCCTTATTTATGTCGCATCCAATATACATGTCTTTACCAACTGTTGGCATTTTAAGTCTAAGTCTAGTTGGATATTCAATGGTGTAAAAACCAGGATGTAATTCAAATGGATAGAATCCGTTAGAACCTGCTGTTGTCAATACAAATGAGCCATTGATCCATCTAAAGACTTCTGCATATTCACCATTATTATTTGAAACAGTTATTAAGTCTTTTTCCATAACTTCAATAACACATGGCTCATAATCTGGATCTGCCACAAGAAGCGTTCCTGTAATTTGTGTGATATTTTCAAATAAAACTTGTCCATCAATTATTCCATTCTTTGTAATTTCAAAAGTTTCCTGATTAGGAACCAATGTAAATTGTTTGGAATTTGATAAAGCTGGAGTTTTTGTAGTTCCATGAACAATAATTTTGTTAACATTTTCAGGCAAGTATCCATCATACCCATCAACTTGAAGAGCACCAAACCCACTCAATACTTGGTAAGAATCACAAAATACTGCATTATCTGAATCAAAATTAATTCTTAAATATCTACCAGAATTTACCTTATAGACCTGACCAGAATCTGAAGTTAGTTTGTATCTGCCATCACTATTATCCAAATCAATTGTGAATGAAATTAGATAATAGCCAAAAGCATCAACAATACTGGAAGGATCTGGAATGGTTCTTGGAACAAGAATTTTTCTAATTTGAACATCTTTTAGAGAAACTGGTTCAGCAGCTTTGGACAAGATAATACTCTTACCACTATATGGATCATTTTTAACATTATCCAATAGGTGGTAAGAGGAACTTGATAGTCTTATTGTATCCTTACAGTTCTCAAATCTAAGTCCAAAAGTTTCTAGATGTATATCTAGATCAGAATAATTTACGCTTGAAACATAATTGCAATTAGAATCTTGACCTATAAATTCTATAATTCTAGAATCAATATTTACTCTAAATTGTGGATTAATAATATTATCATTATTTACTAAAATTATAGTTCCAGATTCTACATAATACTGTATTCCACCTAGTTGAGATATTGTTTCATTGCAATCTTTTTTAGAGACAATAAAACGATCATTTCTCAAGTCTGTGACTATAGTTCTTTCCAAGCCGGCAGTTGGCGGGAAGGTAAATTCAATATTATTTATTGAAGAAGTAAATGTAACAAGATTCAATCCTGCGCCAGTGACAAAAGTAACGTCATTTCCGCTAACAGAATTTATTATAAATTGCTTGCCAATTAGGGCGTCGGCAAATTGAGGTCCGGTCACGATTACAGATCTACCAACCATATCGCTTGTAAATCCTGCTTGTGAGGATGTAAACGTGGAATCGCCAGCAAGAATGGTTCCATCGTTATAAGTTGGATAATAAGTAATTCCATTAATTAAATAATCTTGCAAAACCTCTTTGTTAATATCTGAGAATTTATCATTTATTTTAGTTTTTACTAAACCACCAAATTTAAATATATTTGGAATTTCCTGCCCATCTATAAATAGATGCATCTCATCTCTTTCAGAGATAGAGTTTGCCCTCCAGCTGGCAGCGATATGGTGAAGTTCTCCTGGTTTGAAGTTTTTGATATTGGCTGCAATATTGTAAATATTGGTATCTCTATTATCTCTATCAAATACTCTAAAGTTTAAGAATCCTTTTCCATCCTTAAATATTGATATCCTGTTTCTAGAATCCATCTCTCCAGAATCAAACAAGAATCTTAAACGATCAGATGTAAAGTAAATTTCATCTACATCAAATTTTTCACCAGGAATATAACCATAACCATCATAACCGTCATAGCCATCCGGTTGGTATGCCGGAGTTGTGAAGTTAAATTCTATTTTAGAATCTGTTGATACAAAAATATCATCATCCTCAAGGGTATTTACTCCAACTTCATATCTACCGGAAAATTCAATTAAATCAATATCCAATATATTTCCAGCAAATTGCGCATGATATAGTGATGAGCTGATTAGTGAGCCATCAAAAATATATGTTGCTAATGTAGGAGAGCTGAATAATGCACAGGTCACAAAGCCTGTTCCACTTATTTGATCAAGAGGAATCTTAGTTAAAATAACATTATTACTTGATATTTCTAAAATATTTTTTGTAACATCTTTTTTCGCAGTCAAGGATGTGAAATAATTACTTGACCAAGAAAGGAATGATATATCTAGAATTTCTTCAGTTTCTCCATTGATAACAACAACAAGTGGAGTTCCTGTGGTCGATATCGCCAAGGCTAATTTTATATTGATTTGCGAATCCAGTATGTGGATCGGAACTATCCCAATAATGTTACCAGATATTTGACCACTAAAATATCCAAAATTGGTCGTTGTAATTTGTTGATTCCAGTAGCTTGGTCTAAATGAAACAGTAACCTCATAATTTCCATTATAGCAAGGTATTTCTGTATAAACAAAGTTACCATCACTAGGATTGTGTTCTGCCCTAAAATTGGATATAGAAGATGGACCTTGACGATAGATTCCCAAATCTGTTTGTGTGGCGTATCCACCATATTTCATCCAAGAAGATCTTTCTGCAGAATATCCTCCAAGGATTGTATTTACTAGTGTCGAATCAGATTGATGAAGCCTTGTCCAACCAACCTGCTCAAGTAAGCCTTCTCCACAAAATCTAAAGTCAGCTTGGCATACCAAAGAATCTGGACATCCAGTTCCAGATTCTTCTCTTCTTGCTCTTACTACTGAAGAGAATTCTCCTTCTGTTTTTATTTCGCCAGAAAATTTATGCTCTAGATTTATAGAATCTATTATATTCTCATAAGCCCCAACACCAGAGACGGATACATCAACTGGGACATCGTAAGTTCTGTTGGCCCTTGTTCTAAACACCCACTGGCCAGAATTATCGGATAGAGGAGATGTGCAAAGTTCGTCAAATCCAATAAATATGCCCTCATCTTGATCGGCATTTATTGGCAAACCAATTGTTGAATTTGGCATATTATATTTGTTAATATAAAATGGATTTTCTTTTGGATTAAAAGCTAAGGAGCCAATATACACATCTGAAAGACTAAACCTATTAGAGATAGAGTATTTTAAATCAAATATAGAAAATAAATTTTTAGAAGAAGAATCAAGAGTTCCTAAAAATAGTGAACCCTTAAGTTGTGCAAGGTAATCTTCAGATAGAATAGAAAGTTTTGTTTTAATATAACTAATATTATCTGAAGCCAAAAGATCTGTATAAAATAAATCAAATTCTTTAGCAAAAGAATTATTAGATATTTTAATTTTAACCAAGTTATTTAAAATATTTCTAGAAACTGCCAAGGAAGATTTGTTGTAAAAATTTAAATTTATTTCATATTTTAAGTTATTAAATGCAAGCTTAGAATTATCTTGATTTTCAAATATAATTTCTGCTTTTTGAACCAAAAGAGTTAGGTTTCCAACTGGCAATAGGTTGTATGAATCAGTTCCTTTTGCAGTTCTTTCTGTTTTGTTTTCTGGAATTCTAGCGATTAAAATTCCAGATATATTTTCGGGTATTGAATCAGTAAAAAGAACATCAGAATCATCATACAAGCCAATTACCTCATAAACAGAATTTTCATCATCAATTAATTTGAATATAGATGGATGATTTTCAAAGTAAATAAGCTCACTTGTAATCTGTTCGGAAGCCGCGAGAGATACTTTGATAGCAAATGCCTCCTTGTTTCTGAAGGAAGAAAGTTCACCAACAGTATCTACAACAACACAATTGCAGCTTCTAACGGAGTGAAGTCTATCATATTTTGGAATATCTTTGTAATCCAAATTACCTTCCAACACTGGGAAGGATATTATAGATTGCGTAGAATCAATTACGGGATAAATTCCAAAGTTAATTAAAATTTTCTTATTATTATCATCAAAAGAAAATTGAAATGGAGAACAAATTGCTGTATTTACCACCGGATTTATTGGAGCCAAGGTTGGCTCAAAGCTAGTAAATTTAAATGAAAGCTCACTAGTAGAGGAGTTAATCCTGCTAGTAGAAGAGTCTTTCTTTAATAATCCGTAAACACCAACTTGTGTTTCTTCTGTGTTATTATTTTTAATAACATCAAAGTTGTGAAAATCAACTGTTGGAGCTGACCAATCAAGCCCTCCTATAACCGACTCTGATTGTAAAAGGGAGAAGTCATTATTTTTATCGAATGGATTTTTTCCAGGCTTATAATTGAACTTCTTTTCGCCCAGATTTTCAATATAAACTTGTAATGTTGCATCATTATCTATTCCGGCCCAATCAGGCTGGATCCAAGATGAAATTGTTCCTTCTGCTAGATTTATATTTGAAACAGAAGGAAGAGATACAACTGTATTCTCATTGATATAAATTCCTTCAGAAAACTTAGCTGGCTTAAATTGAAGGTCTCCGTCAACCCTGACCTGATCCGGATTTGAAAAGTCTCTGCCCAGAATCCAGTTTCCAAATACAGATTCGGTTATTTCAGGTTGAATGTCAGTAAAGGAAGATACAAGCTCTTTGAATGCTGGTACAGTTGGACCTTTTGTAAATGATTGAAGTGTTCCTTTGAGCGCATTCCTATATAACTCTCTATCTGTATCAATTGAGAATCTAGTAAAGAAAGGAACTTTAGTTAATAATCCAAAATTTGTTCTTAAAGCTTCACGTAAAGCGCCATACTTATAAGTAACAAAGTAATTTTGGCCCTTAGATAAGGTATTTGATATAGACCAATCAATTTGGTTATCTCCATATTCATAATAAACATAAACATCATCATAAGAATATGTATAACTTACATAAACTTTTCCAAAATTTGCACTAATAGCAATTTCTGTACCGATTGAAGGCGTTATATTTAGTAAGTAAATAACTTTTATTGGATCTTTATCATTTACAAAACAATCAGTTGGAAATGATATCTTTAGCAAATTATTTGTATAAGTTACAGTTGCCTTTACAACAACAGAGCCAACACCTAGTGATGGGATTGCTGCCGTTACATTATTAACCGCTGGAGTCTCTAGAGTCAATCTGGACAGAACTTGATCGACACCAACTATCTTGAATCTTCTCCCTTGCGAATCAAGAAGAAAATCCCCATTGGTATCAATAGATGATAATATTGTGCCGCTTCTAATTTCTGCGATGGCATTTGGTCCAAAAATAAATGAGTTAACAACATCAACAGATTGAAGTTTATTTACATTTAAATCATCGTCAAATACATTTTGCCCAGTTGGCTCATGAATTACTTGAAATAGAGATGAATAAGATGCATCTTGAATTTCAATAGTATAGTTATTATTTTTTATAAAAACTCTTTTTGTAATTGATTTTTTAAGATCAATAACTTTTCCATCAAAAGTTCCAATTCCATTGGAAATTATATTGTATCCACCGTCCTCATATGGAAGGTTTATATTTAAAGAGTTTGCTTCTTCTTTTCTGGATGTTTGTATTTTTGAGTTTAAATTACTACCAGAAAGTGATTTTTTATCATATATTCCATAAAGATTAATTATATCATATGGAGCAACTACCGTATAGTTATCAAGGACTATGCCAGGTATTACTAAATTATTATTACCATCATTTATAGTTTCTGTTGTATCTGGAAGCAAGATAGAATTATCCAGATCAAGAATGGATATAGAATTTTCGGAGAAGGAAAGATTATCATATGTAATATTGGCATCAATAACGGTATTTGAAGATTTTGTCTTTCTTGTTGCTTCGGTAACTGCAATAATATTTACTTGCTCTGTTGCAATTTTTCCGCAGACATAATTTATTGTGCCAAAAACATAATCTTGATCTGCAGATATAGATAGATATACAACTCCATTGTTGTAATCTACTGCATAATCGCCAACCTTTCTTAATCTTGTGAAATTTTGATAAAAAATATCATCTTTAGTTCCAACAATATCAGAAGATATATTGTTGACGCCGGTATTTGTAAAACCTAAATTTTTTGAATTTTGGAACCATTTTTCTTTAACAAACAAGTCAGAGCTTATAAACTCAATAGATGAATTTATGAAAGAACCTATTGCATTTTTATTTTTATCTAAAATCTGATTATTTTCAAGATTAAATGCTACACCCTGAGTTCCGATGGTAACTTTTTCACCAATACTTGGAATAGATGCAGTTGGAGATATGGCGCATGAATTTATTAAATTATTTGAATCAGGAGTTCCAAAGAATATTATTTTAAGATCTTCTATGGGGTCTTGACCCGATACGCCTTTGCTTCTAATGAAATAGTTTTGAGAGTTAAAGTCTATTAGCTCAGCAGGAATAGCTGGATTAAAAAATATGGCATTTGTTGATGCATTAGAAATAATGCTTGCTGTAAATGCAGGAATTACGAAGGATGCAAATGGCTCAAGTTTTTCGAGCTCGATTACTGTAAAGTTTGCTATTTCATTTTCTTTATTTTTAAACTCTGGAGAGCGATTTCCAGAGAAAAATATCTCATTATCAGTAAAGTAAAGCGGATTATATACTTCGCCTGTAGTCTGATTAAAAATTCTAAAGACATCAGTTACAGGAGTGTTTTTTGGAATAATAGAAAATGATGAGCCAAATCTGTTTTCTACTTGTTCATTTTTTACTTCAATATGCATTGGAGCAAGATAATCTTCTCCTTCTACATAAATTTTTTCATAGTTAAAATCTATATTTACAGATTGTCCAACAATATTTCTATTGTCAGATGGTACCAAATCACCATTTAGGTAATAAAAGTCTAGATTCTTAATAAAGGAGTTTCGGTACTGGTAGGATGCTATAAATGAATTATTTCCAGTTCCAGAACCTGGCTGATTCCATCCAACAACAATCACTTCACCTGTCTGGTAATTTATAGAATATTCTCCAGGGTTAATAGGAAGGTTGGATGTGTTAAATGGTATCTCCTTCCTAAACTCAGGAGGTATAGTGAAAAGATTTTCGCCAGAACGAAATGCAACACCGCCCAAACTATAAACCTGGTTTGAATTGTCTACAATTGGAGCATTCTCAAGGAAAAATGTTGTCGAATTTGAAGGTATTGATTCTGTGGTAATCTGCTTTAGGTTGTAAACTTCTATTGAACTTTCGTTTACAATGACACCATGATCCTTGTAAAGATAGCTTACATAAATTACATCTCCAATTTTTGGTTCAGAAATATTTCCAAATTCAGAAATCAAAATTTGATTGGAGCCAAGAGATGGAAGTTTTAATCCAAATGATGGATCATATGAATTGTCTTTTATAGAATATTTATAATTTTCAATTAAATATTTTGTTCCAATTTCTCCGTTGCAATTTACAATATCTTCAGATTTAATGATTTCTAAAGAAAGTAATTTTATAATATTTTTATTTTTTAAATTTAATAAAAATCCTTGAAACGAATTACCTTGACTTGTTATTGATATTTCTTCATTATATATAGCAATCTCTTGTAACGAAATCTTATGCTTTGGAATGGAATTATGTCTATCATCTAAAAATTGATCATTATAGTTTATGCTAGAAAAAATTAAACTTTCTCCAGTTAAACTTGGAGAAACCTTAACTAGCTCATAGGCATTTTCAAAAGCCAACCTATCAGTTGCTCCATCTGATCTTGTTCTTATTTCATCAATAACATTCTCAGAGATGTAATTATTTGAAAGAACTTTTCCTATATCTTTTTGGGCTTTGAATATCTCTTCTGCAGTAGAATCAATTAAATTTTTAACATTAGAATTTTCTAAATTATATATCTTTGGAACATTAGAAACCATCTGTTCGCGAATAGGGTTTCTGTTAAATAGTCCTGTAAAATATAAATCTCTAGAAACATCGTCATTTACTAATGGAGAGCCATTTACCGATGTAAAGTTTGCATCAGCAGAATCGATTAATTTTAGAACATAAAAGTTTCCAGAAACTTGTGGGGATGTAAATACATCAACTCTATTTCCTCTTATTTCTACCGAAATAATTCTTAAATCATCAACATTTCCGGATATAGATTTTACAACAAAGTTAGATTTAGATATAGTATTACTAACATCTTCATTAAATAAAACTATAAGTTGAGTTGTGCTTGGTATCGAAAAAGAAACTGGTCTAAGCATTAATGATCCTAATTAATTCTAAATTTCTTTCTTGGAACTGCTTCAAATATTATACTTCCTGGAGAAATTGTTTGATTGTCTAAAGCTTTAATAAAAGCTCTTCTTCCGGTTTTACCAGATTCATTAAATAAGGATATATTAACTGAATCTACACCATTTTGACCTGCAGCTATAGCAATTATATCTGAATAATCTATAGTTGGAGCTAAAGTAGAGGTGTTTATTAAGTTTGTAACTGCATTAATGACATTTTCAACAACCTTAGATTGTTCAAGGGTTGCATTATCACTTATCAATATTGTTCCTCTAACGTCTACCAAGATTTCTCCAGCTTCTTTTACTAGAACGTCTGCAGTTATAGGTCTAACAGATTCTATAGCTCTAGATGTATCAAGGATCAGCCTATTTATATTGTAAGAAACAGAAAGTCTTTCTCCCTCTTTTGGGGCTAAAAATTGATAATCAGAATAATAAGTTTGGTTGACCAAAGGCTGATTTGAATTTAGTACAGCAATTGTTCCAGAAAGATTTCCTGAAGTATTTCTAAATCCAGAAGAAACAGATATGCTTCTAATTCTTCCGTATCTATTTTTGGATATTCTAATGCCAGATGTTCCAAAGAACAATTCTTCAGTTTCATTTTCATTGTACATTAAAAATGAAATTTTAATTGTGTCACCAGAATTTATTGAAACTGAATTGTTAATAGGTGTTTGGGGAATAACAAATCTAAAATTAGATAATGTTGAATCAATCTGAGATGAACCTATATCATATTTATTTTGCGCTATTGTTGTCCCAAGCAAATCAAACTCTACGTTTATAGTTCCATCGGTATTTAGCTTTGAGAATGAATCAATTCTTGCAATACCAATTGTTGATGGAAGAACATCGAGACCTAATTTTGATTTCATCTCAGCTTCTATATCATAAATAAAAGCATCCTTTTTTATATTTCCAGCTAATACTGTTATCTCATATCTATTGAGTGAGGTTCCGGAGATTTTAATCTTTCCTGGCTTTGGAATTCCAGACACTTCACATCTAACATGAGTTGCTCCAAACCTAGCTATAGAATTGGCAGTCCCATTTAAATAGTTCCAGAAAATTGGTTGATTAGATAATGATGACTGTGTGCCAGTTCCACCAAACAATCTATTGCTTGTTTCTGTTCCGGTTATAGGTAGATTTGCCAAATTTGAGCTGCTAAAAATTGAATTCAAATTTGCAACATATTTTACATAGACGCTATCACTTCCAAGATAAGCTGCCTCAACTTCATCAAATATATTGTATGCTTCAAGAACTGAGTCCGAAGGAAGGACTACAACATTATTGTAAGATGAGCCATCGGAAGTTTCTATGTTATAGAATTCTGTTTTATTATATTCAACAACAACAGAGTCTCCAACGGAAATAACAGAATCTGAAGGTAAATATATTGTTCTTGATGCAAATTTTCCATCATTTTGTTTTGTATTATAAATTTCAAGATTATTTAATGAGTTTTTAATTGAAATAATATTTGAAATAACTGGTTCATCATTAGGGATTATAATTCCGGGAATTTGTGTATTTTCAACAGTTTGAACTATAGTAACGGTGCTAGTAACACTATTTTTTGTATAAACTGAAAGAACTTTATTTATATCATATAGAAGTGGAACTTCAAATTGAAGATTATCACCACTTTTTTGTATTAGAGATGTTTCTTCAAATATTCCGCCAGTAGATGTCCAATCAATAGCATCATTTGCGCTAGGATCTTTGAACTGAGAAATGTTACCAGAACCATAATCAATATACGGATCATATATTTGCAACCATGTGTAATTTACACTTAATACGTCCGCAATTGTTGGTAAAGAATTTCCAGATATTTCAATAAGTCCAGATTCATTTAATCCTTCATTATTTAAATTTTGAGATACTACGCTATAAACTTCGCCAGTTGTTTTATTTTCAACCTTAGAGACCCTGGTTACTGGAGTATGTAATAACTGAATAAATTTACTTCCAGCAGTTGATATAGATGAATTTTCTCCAATCTCATTAACTTCAGTATATATTCTAGAAATATCTGTTATATCTGTAAATGGAAATGCATCTATACTATAATTTGTTTTCTTAACTATAGTCTCTTTTTGTACTTCTTTTATATTTGATATAAAATGTATTTTATCAAATCCAAATGGAGATCCACCAGAATCTGGATTTGTATCTTTTATTATTTCGTAATTTCCACGAATTTTTCCATTTCCATCGACGTACTTTTCTGTAAGTATTCCAGACGCACTTCCTGCAAGTGTATTTATTGAATCAACTGGCTGTGCTGGCAAATTACCAGTATCAAAAGCAATAACCCTTCTTTCCTCGATTGTTCTTGTTGGGTCTTGATTTGCTTGGCCCAATATTAAATCATTTCTTTCATCTACAATATTTCCAACTCCAGAGAGATCGGAAAATATAAAAGATTCATTTATCTCCTCAACTTGCCTACCCAAAACGTATATATCAACTTTTCCGCCAGTTCCTGAGTTGAGAATTCTAAAACTTCCATCATCTAATTGAATAGTTTCTGTTCCATCTCTCAGCATTAATGAGTTTCCTGGTTGCACAACTATTGCATCAGAAACCCCAGAGACGCCCAATACGGTATTTCTATATCCAGATGAGGTTCCAATATTTGCACCGCTAAATACAGAAAGTATTCTAGATCTAAATGCATCATCAGTTTCTCTATTTGCACCACCAGATGTGGCAGTAATGTTTGTAACAATCAATGATGGTAAAATATCTGATTCAATAAGCTGAAATGATCCCAAGTTTGCAGAAGTTCCGGTTCTAACCGCCTGAACTGGAACTTCAATTGCATAATTTGCTGATATACCAGCTAAGTTTAATGATTTTCTAATCCTATTTGCGTTTGCAGCCAATCTATTTCTATCGGCATTTGATAGCAAAAAATTTCCAACAGTTCTAAACTGTGTGCCACTTCTTGATACAACTCCAGTTCCGGATGGGATTGCAATATCTGCAACCAATGAATTTACGCAAAATACCGCCACTCCAGATGCATAAGACCCAGTATTTCTAGCTAATCCAAAGTTTGCAGCAAGACGATCCAAATCTGTTCCAATAGCTGATGCTAGTGATTGCTTTTCAGATATAGTAGCAAGAGCTTCATAAAGTTTTGATAATTGATCTGCTGGTATATCAATAAACAAATCTCTTGCAACCGAGCCAGGCTTTGTATCCAGGTTTGGTTGAGTGAGGCTTAATCTTTGAATTATCGTAGAGACAATTTCGCTAAATGATCTAAAATTTGACATTTTTCCTCTATGAGATTCTTACTGTTATATTACTAGATATTTCAGTTAAACTTTGAGTTAATACTGAAACATAAATATTATATAATCTTGGATCTACCTCATCTCTTGCAACAGAAACGTCTAAGATATCAATAATCATTTCACCAGGAGTCATACCCTGCCTTCTGGATTGAGCTCTTTGCAAAGACATCAGATTTTTTACTGCATTTCTTGCTGAAGACTCAATATCTAGTGATACTAGCCTTTCATCTGCAACTTGCCCAATTTGCAAAGAACCAACATAACTTCCATATGCTGGATGAAACTTGTTATCACCAATCTCAGTTAAAAGTATTTTTAAAATATCTTGACGTAACTTAGCATTTCCATTGACGATCTCTATAGACCCATCTTTGGATAATCTTATATCGCCTTTTTCTAGCTTTAAATCAAAAGACATTGTTTTTCCTAAGTTCTATTTTTGTTACAAAAATAATAGAAAAACAATTAAGCTATAGTAGTTTCAGTATCTACAGGATCTTCTATCTTTGCATCTAATGGTGTATTTTCTTCGAGTCCAAATTTTATTGGCAGCGGTTGCTCTAATAGAAATCTAAAAAAATTGTAAGCATCTATTGCTAATAAAGAAACTTCTTCTACTGCTTTTGCTTTAGTTTTTCTAACTATTTCTTTTCCATCTATATCTATAAAATAATTTCTTGGAAATTGTTTTTTAAGATTATTAAATTCTTCTTCATTTAAGAGTGATAATAGAGTTAATTCGCTAGAAGAAAATAAAGCTATCAAAAACACAAGTACATCTAAAGACCCAACACCCTTAGATATACCAAGCTTGTTGGCAACCTGACCGGTGCTATAGGCAGTTGACCCTCTTCCTCTAGAGCTATTATCACTATTAGTTTTTCCTATTTTTTTATTTGCCCATTCTAATGGAATTGAAACTAAATCAATAACCGTACTCATTAAGTAAGAATCTTTGATATTAGATGTTCTAAGCAATCCAGCCCCTTCTTGGAATGATATTGCATCTGGGACACTATTCTGTCCTAAAAGTAAAAGTATTGCTTCCTCAAAACTTGCTTGCTGTTTTAGTTTTTTTAATTCAGGCGGATCTTCTGGGACCGGCTTAGTTGGATCTGATGGAGCATTAGTATCTGCCTGTGAATTGTCCGTCTTTGGAGATTCTCCGGTTAACTTAATGTTTGTTTGTGACTGTTCTATTTTTATATTTTCAATATTTTGTAATATATTAATTGCCATACCCTGTAGGGCTGCAAATAGTCTGCTGATAAAAATAGCTTCCAGCAAACCGTATACATCTTGTATGTCTCTATATTTTAAGTTCTTGTCGTCCCCAATGTTTGCTAAAGAAAACTGCTCTGCTCCTGGAGCGCCCCTGTTTGTTCCTGCACTTATATCTAGCCTTATTCTTATTATTGCTTCCAATAAAGATGGTTTCATATTATTTTTGTTAACTACCCTTTGGGTTTCGGGCAAAAACAGAGGAGCAACCAATCTTGCCGGATCATTCAAACACTTGCTGATTCTTCCATCTTGGATTGGTGGAAATAAAAGATAAGAAAATCTCCAAAAGTTATTAGGATCAGCCAAGTTATCAATACTTTGATTTGATACCTTTAGAACTAGCTCATTGAACAATCCGTCAAAAATAAATGATATATCTTTTCCTTCTGTCATTATACTTAAGCTGGAACTAAAAATATTCAAGACAATAGTTTGAGCTAAATCCGTATTTGTCTCTGATTGCTGACCCTCTACGGAAGCATCTAAAAGTTGATTAAAACAATCTGTAATAATTTGTTTGTGCTCTTCCGTTATACTTTCGCCATCATCATATTTTTGAATTGCATATTCATCTAATATTGCAGAAATTTGATCATGATATTCTTGTATTTTAGCATTATCTTTAATGGTAGTGTTAAAAATTTTATTTAAAATATCACTTATCTCCAAAAGATCATCTTGAATTCCTTTGGAATCAAAAATTTGTGCAAAAGATTCAAAATAAGTTTGATTACCAAATACAAAGATATCAAAACTAGGATATCTTGCTCTATTTGCTATCGTTATTTGTCTATCATTTAATCTTCTTTCTATATCAACCTTTGATAGAGTTACAACCTCTCCTTGAATAGATATTGATTTAATTAATTCATCTTCTAGCTCATCTGACTTTGGCATACCTATAAGTCTAAAAAACACATTTTCAAAAGATTCTTTATCTGCATCAGTTTCTAAAATTTGCGATAAAGATATATTACTTCCATCTGGCCTTGTGATTTCGTTGACCAATTCAACCGGCAAGAATGATGATCGCATCCTTGTTAGGGTGGAAAATAAACTTATAAAATCTGGATTTAGATCCATTAACATTTGAGAATAAGATGAGCCCTGAAGCTCGGGGGTTATTGTCTCTCCGGATACATTATAAAGTTTTTCTAAATCTGATTTTATTTTAGTTATTGTATCTCTTAATTGTGGTCTGATTGGATTCGTAGAGCTAGCAGTTTTTTCTACCGCTAGCTCTAGATTTGAAATTAAAGATTCTAAACTTGGAACTTCTGCCATTTTTATTCCTAATTACTTAATTTTGTACCGAAAGTTTGTGGATTTGTTTTTGCTGACCTTGCACTTTGCTGCCTATCATCATCTCCATATTTAGAGTCGTTTACTTTTCTTGCAACAAAAAGAATTGTAAGATTCCTGTCTATCTTGGTTAGAGCTCCTGGAGCAAATGTTTCGTCTACCAATGTACCATCGGCATTAACATCTGGAATACAATCTATCTTGTTTGGATCATTTGTTTGTTGTACTATGCCCCTATCAGTTACAGCTTGTACTATAACTTTACACACATTTGCTCTGATAACAACTTTTCCAGGATTGTTTGCAGATATCGCAAATGTATAAGAACCGCCGCTCTTCACGACAAGGCTGTCAGAACCTTCCTCTACAGGAACTAAACTTGCGCTATTAGTTTCGTCAATTACAAAATTAATATCAATTTTTTGTGACAAATCATAAGAATCTTGAATAACTTTGTCGTATGAATCTCTTGGTATAATTTGAATAAATGCCTTATCTCCTATTGGGATAATTGCCAGATCTCCAACTCCAGATGCATACTCCATTGCTCCAGTTATTGTTGGAAATCCAGCCAAAGCAGCGTCCACCTCTGTTTGTGTTAGAAGTCCAGAATTAATTAATTGAGTTAAATCTTGAGATTCAGGATTCACAACATCAGTTCTTGCGGTTTCATCTGTATCATTTAATATTTTAAATGATGTATTTAGTGGATTTATAACAAAATTACAAGCATTATCAGCTAGGTCCTCTAAACATCCCTGGAGTTCTTCGTGGGTTTGGATTACAGAATCAACGGATATTGGACTTGGAACTAAACCAACATCTAAGCTGTATCTGATCCTCTCAACCACCGATGATGGAACTCCATTTGCATCAACCTGATCTCCTACAAAGAAGTCTCTATAGGCAGTTAAACATTCATCTAATTTTTCCACAACAGGTGTAAAATCATCAAATTGATCCAGCAAAAGCTGATTGGGACCAGATGCCGAACAAGCTGCAGAGATCTCATCTGCCAATTGCCTCATATCAACAATATATAATTTTGGAAAATCAAATATATCCTGTATTCTAACGGCATTTGTTAGAGCATTAATTTGATTGGGTTTGCCTCTAGAGTGGTCTACAGCAGAATAGTCTGGATAAGGATAGCTGGTTAATGAACCGGCTGGAATTGTCATTGTTACAGATGTTCCATCCAAGTCAGTAAATACAACATCCAAAGAAGTCGTTGATATAGGCAAAATATCTATACTATAATCTAGATTTATTCCGTCTCCATCTTGAGGATTATAAATAGAGCCAGGGGGATCAAATATTAGTCCGGAAACACTTGTTACATAGTCGGCATTAGCTTGTTGCTTGATGATAATCGAACCATCAGCCTCATCGGCGCTTCCTTCATCTAAAAAGCCATCAATATTATAACTTGATAAATCTTTCTCAAAAACACTCTTATCTTCAATTGAATAAGCTTTTTTGCCTGCAGAAGTTTGATTAATAATTTTTGCAGTAATTTTTTTAATCTTCCAAACTCCATCTTCCTTTTCTGCATGAATTCCATCATCTTGAATAAAATAAGTGTTAAACTCATCATCCATTAGAGCAATCATTGGAATGTTTCCAAAGGTTCTTGTTACAGTTTGAGGAATAAATTCAGCAAGAGCCGTTGCTGGATTTACTGTTGGCTGTTGCAATTCAAAAGTTATGGTCAAAGGTTTTGGCGTAAAGGTAGCTGTATTTCCTGTGATATTTGCAGTTAGGAATGTATTTTCCCCAATACCATCTATAGGAGATACCATATCTGGAACATTTGTATCTGGGGATATCTTCATTGAGCCATTATCATTAAACAAGAAAGATGGAGGTTGGTCAAGGGTTGCGTTTATATCAATTGCTTTTTTGCGAAAAAGGAATCCCAAGAAAGTAAAGGCAAGAGGATTTGTTAATCCTGCAGAATTAAACTCAAAGTTGATAACCCTTGGATCCTGACCAACTAATAGGTTGAATGGCTTTGTAGTCTTTGTGTAAGATAATGAGAATGTAGCTTGGAAACTATTAACTGTATCAATAGGTTGTTCTGCTCCATTTATTATCTTAGTTTTACCCAATAGATTTGGCCCATTAAATCTTAGGGATGAATAATCAATATTTGATATTTTTCCATCTACTGCATCGGCAAAGAAAGAACCTGCCGAAGTTGTTTTATTCTCACCCGTATTAAAATCAAGTGTTCCAGGCAGCTCTGTTCCACCAGATGTTGGTACAGATATTACAGAAGTTATCATTTCTTTTGGCTCAATTAAAACGCCATTTGAGCCAAATGTAGTTCCATAATATGGCTTCGTATCTCCTACGTCCACACTGATTGGGTCATTAACTTCCTGAGGAGTATTGCCTCTGCTGCCTAAATCATCTAGAGTTATTGTAGTATAAGTTTGAGCCAAAGGTAGTAAATTATCTGGTTCAATTCTTCCAGATGGAGCGACCCTACTGAGAACCAAGCTAGAAAGCTGAGATGGGTCTATACAACTTGGCTCATCATCGAGTGGAGATATCCTACAAGGAAATGCAAAAGTTAATTGCAAAAGCTCTAGAAATATCCCGATAATTGAGAAAATTGGATCTAAAATAGACAGCTCTGCTTCTACTGACAAAAGATGCTCATTAAGAACTTCTTCTAGTGCAACTATTGAAGCGTAATTTTGTTGCTCTATCGCATTTTGAATTGCTGTAATAATCTCATTTATAGCTGTAACAATTCCTAACACAGTAATGATAATGCAATAAATTACTTCCAGAATATGCAGAATAAGAGATAGAGCCATAGCTGGGACAGATATTTGTGGCAATAAAAGAATTAAATCATAAAGACAAAGAAACAATCTTATGATTGCAAAAACTAATGCAAAAGGATTCAGGAGAGCACAAATAACATCAATGATACAAAAGATAACTTTTACTGGAACTAATATTACCTGGAATGTTCTAAGATTAGCTTGAAGTTCAGCATTCATATGGAATGAAAAATCACAGAAGCTTCTAATAGCATCTTTTGGAACAGCAGCCGAATCAATAAGAACGTTTGCAAATCTTAATGGATTGGAAGCAGCCTGACCCTTAAGGGCCTTATTGGAGCCCTGCTTTCTTCTGCCTCCGCCTTTTAGGTTTTGATTATATTTATCATCAAGTTGCAGTCCAATATCATTACCTAGTTGTCCAATTGCTTTAATTCTCTTTTTATTAGAATTAGTTAGAGAAATTTTAATGCAATTATCAGGACCATAAGTAGGCAATTTGCTTATATCAGGAACAACAATTTTAAACTCTTTGTAGATGCCCTGATAAGATACGATTGTAGCTTTTACTCTAACTCCAGAAATTTCAAATTTCGTATCTTTATCGGCACCAACCGTAAGAACATAAATGCTCTTATAATTTTTTAATTCTTTATCTCTTAATTGTTTTAAATTACTAACTGATTCTTGTTCATCTCCAAATCTAATAGAAATTATCTTTGGTTGATTAAATTGAATTGCAGCTGCTTTATTATATTTTGTAGTCAAGAAAAGTTTATATTCATTTTCTCCGTTGTATATAAAAGATCTTGATGTAAATTGCGCATTATTTGAAACAAATATGTTAGAAAAATTAGTTTTTATAATATTTGGTACACTAGAACCACTTGCCGATGAGCTTAGATCTTCCAAAAGCTTATTTGCCAAATTTGATGCACTAGAAAGCTTGTCGGTAACTGACGTAAGTTCTGCCAGCAAATCTTTAACTATAGCAGTTGCCTGACCAGCACCTTGTGCAAGATCTGTTAGCTGATTATTTGAGTCTTGATCTGATGTGGTATTAACAGGAAGTGCAGCACTAACGTCCGCAGCTGTCTGGCTAGCCTGCTCTTTTGTGTCATTATATTTTTGAGTTTTATCATTAATTTCTGCAACTTGATCTTTACAATCTTGGGAGTCAGGACCCAGCTCTTGACACAGCTTGTCTTTTGCTGTTTCCAGCTGTTTTAATAATTCTTCACCTTTTTTAATTCCGTTATTGATTGAATCAACAAATGCCGTTGGATTAAGAGATGATGAAGTACCATCGGGAGATATTGTTATTATTCTCTCCTCTTGTGTTTCATCTCCATCTAAAACTACACCATATTTTGTTCCATTAGAAAACTCTTGTCCAATAACAATTTCAAAACTTGGCTCTAAGCTAATTGGATTGGAGAAGTTTAAATAAGCTTTGGCAAAATCTGTAGAAAGATATTTATTATCATTTAAACTTAAGATATTGCCAAGGTTGTCCGGAACAATAGGAAGAGAGGATAGATTATTAAAATTACTACCAGAAAATACATCAGGAAAAATAAGAGCAGATTTTATAACTGTTGATGGCTCAAGATTTACTAAATGAGTATATATATTAAAATTACTTTCTGGATCTAATTTAAATATACCATTACCAGAAACTCCCTGTTCTTTTATTGGAGCTTTATCGCCATCTTTCTTTAATAATATGGTAGATATATTATGTAATTTTGAAGTATATGAAGTTTTAAATCTTTTATCATTTTTTGTAATTAAAACTTCAGTCCAGCCGACATCTTCGACTCTTCTGATATTTTTTAAGTTTGCAACTAGTTTGCCATTTGAAAATCTAATTGGCGTAAAAATATTTGTTTTATTTAATTGTTTTGTTCCAATTTTAAAACTATAAAGACTTCTTTTATTAGGCTCTTCTGCGCCATAGAAAACTATAGATAATTTATCAAGTTCGTCAGAAGTGATAATTTGATAATTATCACTATTATTTAAACTATCAATGTTTATTGCTATACTATCTTTAGTACCTTCATCAAAATCTTTAACCCTTCTATTTGAAACAATTGCTGCACCACTCTTTCCTGGTAAATCTGCAACCATTCCAACGATATATGGAGGTCTTACGAATGCTGGCTTTTCTATATCGCCAGGCTTTCCAACTGGCAGCAATCCATAGTTATAGAAACCCTCATCATCCTTCTCAAAAGCTCCTGAGCTTGATTCAGTTATCTCTTGCGATGTGATAAGATAATAAATAGTATTTTGAGTTCCCTGTAGATTTTGCTCTAACTCATAAAATCTAGATATATTGATTTCTCTGTCATAACTTCCTGGAAAATTAATGTCCAATTGCTTGGTATTAACAATCTTTAAATTTGCATCACCGGCTTTATTCTTTATTGAAAATAAAGCATAATATTTCTGATCTTTACTACCATCCGTTAGCTCTGGTAACGTTATTTCTTTGAAGTCTTTATTTAAAAAACCAAAATCTTGAGAAAGAATAGTTTCGGTAATAGTATTTTGTTTTATCAGTAAATATGAATAAATTGGAATATTTGGATTAGAAAACACACCTCTACTAGCCTTAATGGAGATGGTAGCTTGACTTCCGTCCAATAGAAGTGGAATAGAATGTACTAAGCCACCTGGAAATCTCAACCCATTAAGTTTTAGTTTATCGAATCCAAGCTGGTTTTCTTCCTTTGGCTTATCTTTTAAATCTCCAAAGAAGATATCAAATTTTGCTGATTTTTTTCCATTTTTTCTCAAAATTATAGCAGGTAGTTTTGTTACCTGGCCAAACTTATTAACTAGATCATCAATATTTTCAACAACTATCCTTTCATTATCTAAATCAAATTTTATTCCATTTTTAGTTTCATTTGGTTTTAAAATAATAAAATTAATTAAGGTTCCAATTTTTATATTAGAAATATCTTCTTTTTTTACATTTTTGCCTTTATTCTTTATCTGAATAGAGATATTTATCTTATCGCCATCTCTGACCGGATCTCCAGCTACAGCCTCGATGGCTGGAGCCTCAACTACAATATTATTTCCAGGCATTCTAACGATCTGCTTGGAATTTTTATCATGAATATAAAGAGCAAATTCTATTTTTCCATCTACTGTATAAAATTTTACATCTTTATTTTTAGGATCATCAGATATTAAATTAGAAGGTATTTTTAATATTATTTTATCATCTTCTAATGATTTATCTAGTTTTATCCAAAAATCTTCTGATATTTCGGAAGCATCAATTATATTTGGACGAACAGATGCCATAATAGGCTTTGTAGATGGAGTCTTTGGATCAAAGAACCTGTTAGATTCCGGACTTCCATTTTTTGCCTCTGCCTTATCCCCGCGACTACCAATCAAAACTTCTGGTTTGTTCATTTCGCCAAGAAGATATTGGGCAGAGCTAATTCCAATAAAAGATAGAGATACGCCTAATGGCAATCCTGTTTTTTGTAATAAATTTTTTAATGCATTTGTTACGTCAACTCTAGTTTGAACTTGAGATTGCACACTGCTAGAAATGCTTTGTGTATTAACCCCTAATATCTTGTCTAAGTTTAAATAAGCTGATTTTTTTAAAGTAGTAAAAATAGAATAAATTTGCTCATTAGTTAAATTATCAATTGTATAATTTATTGCTGGAAAAGATGATAATTCTAATCCATTAGGTTCTCTAACAAATCCTTCTACTTTTGTTGATGCATCTATATTTATAATAGGTGAAAGGTAAAACTCAAGACCATCAACTTTTCCTAGACCATCTTTTGATATTTCTATATCTAAAGTTTCAATATCTGTAAGCCCGTCCTCAACTAGCGAAGGACTTGGCGATGATGCCGCCTCCAGAACTAGCGGAATATAAGTAGTTATATCAGATGTAACTTCTTGGTAAAGTTCTAAAAATACAAAAGTATTTTCGGTTTCTTCGTTATCATAATCAAAAGGATCTTCAGAATCTCCGTCAAGATTTCTGCCAGACATGTCGGGCATCTTGACATACAGGAAGCCATTATGAGCAGTATAGTAACCGGAGATCTCGTTACCTAATGGATTAGAAATATCTTTGATTCTAAAAATAGTAAATAACTCAAGAATTACATTTGTTATTAAATCGTCATTTAAATTAGAATAAACTCCATCTTTAAGTTCTCCAAATTTAGATAATTCCTCAAATGTCTTTCCTGTAAAACCCTTAAATTTTGCCATTTTTGGCAAAATACAATCATCAAAAATTTTCTTTATTACATTAATTGGAATAAACTTAAAACCACCTATAGTTCTTAGGTTGTTATTTCTCTTTGGAACACTATCTTGATTGTCTTCATCTATTTTCTTTTGCAAATCTGTTGCATTTGTAAATTGAGAATTACTAACAATCAATGATGCTAATTGCATTACAGGTATGCTAGAAACTTTCCAATTTTCAGAAAGACCAGGCATATCCTCAAGTGCACGGTTGATTAGATTTCTTGCCTCAACTAATTCATCAATATCAAATGCTCCAGCATCACTTGCTTCAGTAATATTTGAATTTATTGAATTTTTTAATCTATCAATTTGTTGATTATATCTTGATAAAAGATTTTGAATAATTTCTTTAATATCATTTGCATCTTTTAATGATTCTGCTTCATTATCTGTAATATATTTTGCATTTTCTCCAATATTTACCTTTAATACGGTACCGCCAATAACTGGAACAAGATCTTTGCCCCCACTATTGTTTGGGATTATTGGATATAGAACCTCATACCCTATTGCTGTACCTGGTCCGTTAGGATTAGGTTGGTTAGGGTTTTTCTTACAGTTTACAAACGCATTGGTAAAAACTTCATCAGTTTTTATTGGCCCAACAGCAGTTGGTAATAAGTTTTTATTTGAGGCCATAAAATCTCCAAATATATTTATTATACGTTAATAAATATAAATATTAGCTGCATTTGATTAATAAGCATTATTTCTTAGAAACTGCCTCTGCTATATTGGCAATCTTACTTGGACCATTAATCTTATCTGCACCGGGTGTATCATTACCAGTGGGAGTTGTGTGGGTAAAGCTCTCTGGCATGCTTCTATCCCTAATAACAACGCTATTTCCAGATAGAATTAGTTTTGCAGAACTTTCAAGACATAAGTTTCCATCATTTCTAATTATCATAGGTGCACCTGGATTCATTCCAGCTATTACTAATCCATTTTCACTAATTGATATAATGTAATCGGAAGCGTGACCAGATTCAGTTCCTTGATCTCCAGTTTCACCTAAAAATCCCTTATCTGTTACGTTTACTCTCAAATCAAATCTGCCAGTATTGAAAGAGTTTCCACTGTAACCACCGACGTTCAAAAGAACTTCTCCATCAGTTTGAACTACCAAGCTTCTGCCATTTCTATCTTTTCCAAGCCATGATATAATAGAACCAGCAGTATCTAGAACTATCGACTTTTGATCATAATTATCTTTTCCTACAGATATTTCAGCTGACCCTTCTAGGTTTATTGAAGCGCTCTTACCTCCTGGGTCAAGTCTTTTTTCTCCATTTTTATTAAAATTTCCTGTCGTTAAGTCAGAACCAGAACCAGAAACTTTGAAATCATTTGAAAATGGAACAGAAGTTGGCCTACCAAGAGAGTCAGTATTTTGAATGGATGATGTTCCTGCAACAACAGTTTTTCCTCCAGTTTCTATAGCTGGCAATCCAGGAGATACGGATACTGTTGACATATATTTTATATCATTAGGGTCTTCTCCGGAAGGCTTTAGTGTTTTGCTAATTAACTCAAAAGCTTTTCCTGTTATATTTCCAGATGAAATAAATTCTGTTGGAGCATTTGTAAATGGTACATTTATCTTTTCTATACGATTTGCAATAATGGCTTCTGCTGCAGCATACATATTGTGATGTTTTGTAAATTGAACTCTTAATGTATTTCCATCAACCTGATTTGTCCCTAGGTTTGCAAAATAAGATGAATCGTCGGAAAATCTAATTCCAACTGGCCTTGTTAGAGCTTCTTCTGCTTGCTCTCTATTTGAACCGCTAAATACCCTATTTATTAAAAGATTTGGGTTGGGAAGAATTACATTTCCATCACTATCCTTCAATAATACAGGCACCTTTTCAGAACCGTTCTTTATGTTCTCAGGTATATCAGTACCATAGCTAATCGGTCTTGAAATTACTCCGCCAGAATCGGTATACAAGACTGCAGAAGTTGGATAAGGAACGTTTCCTGTATTAGAAGATTTTGGAACATTAACCTTTAAAACACCTTCTTTATCTAATGAAAAAATAAAATTTTTATCCGTAGTTGGTATAGTATTGGATTTGGAATTTGTTGATAATTGAAAATGATATCCAAGACCTCTTCTTGAGATCAGCCTATCTTCTTCATAATCTATTTCTGGAACTTTTTTCTTATGTTTTCCTGTGGAATCTCCGGGTTTTACTATACTATAATTAATATCGAGAACGCTTCCTCTACTTGTTACTATATTTCCTGCAAGTACCTCTATGAGTTGAAACGGTCCTAAATAAAGCGAATTTCTAGGATTAACAGATCTTAATTCTCTAGTGGTTTTTAACTCAACTGTACCAGTAGAGTCTGTTAAATCATATTCTTTATCAAATCCTTTCCAGTTATATATTTCTGAAAATTCATTTATTACTGTTCTAGTATGTGAAAGCTCTGGATTTCTTAATATTCCATTATTTTTAAATGGAGATGGATCTGCCCCAGTATAAAAGGCAAGTTTTTTTCCATCTGAATTTTTATCATAAGCTACTATTTCATTATTTATTACGCTTTTTGCACTAAGCTGATCTGTCCCAGGCTCTGTCCTGACTACAGTTCCTGAAAATGTTTTAGATGCAGATGATAGTACCTGAATATATCTAGATAAAATTGTTGACGTTGTATCTGCAGACGTTTTATTTACATGAATACCATGTTTGGCAGAGTTTCCTAGAAATATATCAGATGAATTTGCAGTTCCAGTTAAATATAAATCGGCTCCAGATCTAGAGGTTAGGGCTACATCTCCAGATTTTAGGTTGGAAATAGGATAGTTTCTGTATCCAGGAGGAATATCTCCTGAGTTAACTAAAGAAGAAGATGATTTATATTTATTTTTAATTGAAAGCAATCTAATGGGAAGAGTCATACTGTCTCTTCCGTTCTTAACTCTAACACACAGGAGTCTATCACCTGCTGATGGCTTCATAAACAAGCCGGAGCCATCAGAGCCACCATAGAGTGGTGGAAGTGTTGTTCTGAGTTTATCTTCCAAAGAAAAGTTGTCAGCAACTATAATTTCTCCGGTAACGTCATCTACCTCTAAAACTTCAACCTCATATGGCCAGAATGTAGAAAACTGTTCTCTCATTGCTTTGTTCCTTTAACAAATCTAGGAATATCTATTATACCTACTTCTATAGCATTAAGAGAACCAGAAAAATTAAAACTAAAAACTGAACCACGAACATCTAGCCATGTACCCTGTCTGGGACCTCCCTTTGGAAATATTCCAACAACATCCTCTTCATCAATATTCATGTCAGAATTGATGGCAGAAATTAATCTTCTATCGAGACATCTAATTTGGCCAGTTGGATATTCTTTTTTCTTGCCTGATTCTTTTTCAGATTTTTCCTTATTTAGAAATGAAACTTGTTCAATAATTTTATCTCCAGGTACTGGATAAACTGGGATACTATTTGGTAGTCTGAGCTGTTGTAAGCCACGAGTTGTTGCTGCCGCTGGACCACCAAAAACAGAACTTGTTCTGTTTATACCCTGAAATATACCTTCGACTAAATCATCACCAACAGAGTATGGATTATTTTGAGTGATTTGTACTGGATTTGTAAATAGCTGTTTAACTATAGCTATCTTCTCATTAACGTCATCAATAGCTTGCTGATCTGATGAATCTTTTACGAAACCTCTTATTAAGAGGTATCTATCTCCAGCTACAGTTCCATTTACATCTATCATCATGTTTGTAAATCTAATCTGGTTATCCCTATATGATAATAGTTCAGTAACTGATGCACCGCCAGTTGGGAAAATAAGACATGAATCTGGTCTCAAAACTCGATATCTATCATCTGATTCATTTGTCCTATATGTTATAGGTGGATCTTGTGTTAAATTTGAAACCAGTTCTTGCCCAATAATATCCAATGGAGATGGAAGATACTCTCCTGGTGGATGACCTAATGAAAGATCTAGACTTGTTGTAAATGATTTTGATGAATAACTAAAACTGTGAGATACTGTTCTTACATAATACAACAGACCCTTGCTTGGAATATAAACCGTATCTCCTGGCTGGTAAAACTCATTTCCAGCTACAGTTATATCGCCCCTATTTATTCCGGCTTTTTGTAAAATCATCTCTAAATACGCATAAGGTCTAGACTGGCCTTCCGCATCAGAGAAGAATGGTATTTCGAGAGTTTTGGATATATACCCATATTGTCTCCAGAGATCAAAATCAACTGCTCCAGCCCAATAATATCTTGACTCTGTAGCTCTGTCCAAATTATCTCCAACAAATGCGGAGGTTCCTTTGACGTTTACTCTAGTGTATTCTGGAGGCGTTTCGGTATAAGTTGCACTAATAATATCTACATCTCTAATTATAAATCTTCTTCCAGAGCCAAATCCTAAAATATTTCTTGTATCATCCTCTATTAGATGATCAAATATTGTGCCATTATTGATTTTTCCAGTAAGAAGATCTATAGAGCTTTTTGTAGATGTAGCAAGTTTGCTCAAAAACTCTTGAGCTTCAGTTAAATAAGGAACATTTCCAATATTTTCATCCTGATCTCCTGCGAGTATTTGTTCGATTTCTTTAAGTTCTTTTTGTTTTTCTAAGTTTGCATTAAGTATTGAAACAAACCTATCCCTTTGAGATATCGCCCTGGCTAGGTCTGCTATTCTGCCAGACTCTCCAAGTAGTGCTTGATCTATATTTTCTTCGGTAATAAAATCTTTATCAGTAATTTCTGCACCAAGCTTCAGTCCAGCTCCAGGATCAATTCCAAATCTTTTCTTAAATGAATTTCTAATCTTATTCAAAGTGGCAGCATTTGCATATGTATCAATCTTGGATAATGGCTGAGAATCTCTTCTTACCGAAATAGTTGTTAAAACATTTGATATAATATCATTTCTCTCTTGTACTGCGGGATCAAATAATCCTATCAAGTCTGTCGTATTTCCAGAAAGAACATCGCCTTTAACTCCAGTTGTGACACCAAGCGATATACCTGTTCCAAAAACTTCGCTATTTCTTCTTGTGGTCGAACCAGTTAGGGTGTTCCACTCTGCTCCCGCCAATCTTGCATTTGCAGCATCTGGATTCTTACCTCCTGATGGCGTATTTATTTTGAGTCCAAAAAATCCAAGCGAAGTTGGACCAACTAGATTAATATTAGGGATAAGGTATTTATCTGGAAAAGTTCTTAGCAGAAGAGCGATTATTGCAATTTTAATATTTAAAGCATGAACTTGCAGGTACAAACTCTCTATTCTGGTAGAAAATAGGTTTGTAATAAATGATGGAATAATATTTTTATTACTATCCTTCTGTAATGCAATAAAATCTTTAAGAACTGTTAACGGAATTCTGTTCCACTGTGGTGGTCTAAACTCTAAATGTCCTTGAGTATTACAGAAGAATTCCATACGCAAATACTGAGATGCGGCTATACACTGCTGCTTGGAGGTAGTATATGTTGTATCAAACAGTTTTATACCTGTATTATTAATTGCCAAAATATATGGACGAATATCTGCAGTATCATATTGATCTGATATAATGAGATAGTTTTTATCTCTATTTAATCTAACATCCTCTATTCTTCTTTGTGCACCAACTGACATTATGGCTCTTGTTAGCTCATTGTTTTCCTCTTCGGTAGAACCGAGGGGAAGATTTGCGGTACTTGTAGTTCCTATTCTCAGCTTAACGTCTCTGGAGGAGAGCAAGTTATTGCTTTCATCAATTATATCTAACTGAGAAGAAATACCATTATCAATATATTGCAACTCTCTCTGAAGAGTTCCTATGATAGCGTCTATTGGAGTAGTGGCTCCAGATTTTTTGGACTCTTCTAGATCTGTAATTCTTCTCTTTATTTCCAGCTTTCTTTTTTGTAACTTTTTAATAACCTCATTAGCGTCCCTTCTTTCTCCGGCCATTCTTACCATTCTGTTGTGAGATTCTGAATCAACAGTTAGTGTTCTATAGGCATGAAAATTTCCATAGTATTCATTTTGCTTTCTAACGGAGCTAATGAGGCCCGTAAGAGGATCCTCTTGGGTTAGATTGGTTGTCTTATCGCGTTTGTTGTGAGCCTCGTAAGACTGCTCTATGAAGCTTTCTACATCATATGGTTGCCCTATGATTAATATGCTTAAAATATTTGGAATATCTAAGTTCGTTAAGGCATCATTAACTACGGGAATTCCATATTGCTGAGAAAATAATGTATTTGCTCTACTATCTTCACCTGTTGGATCTACAATTTGAAATCCAGCCGTAGCTGTAAATATTCCCTGCTTCCATCTATAAACCATCCCTTCGGGATGTTGAACTATCTTTTTATCACTAAGAGATCCGAAACCATTGAATTGGCTCTGTATTATATTACCTTCGTTAGCATTCTGACCAGCCAGCAAACCTGAATCGTAGCTTAATAATCCTGATTGTAATAATCTTTTATTTTCATACAGAAAATCCCTTTGAGCATAAATAGCCTGACCTGTGGAATCTTTCTTTATTTCAAATGGAGTTAATGGATCTTGTAAAATATTTTGTGGATCAGCCAATGATGGCCTAAGAACATATGATGTCCAATCTAACCATTTCATGTTATCTGCACATGAAACTTTTAGACTATAAAAACCTCCGCTATAGCTTTCGCTGGTATTTGTTACAAATCCGCCAAAGACATGGATCATTCTAAATGAATTCTCTTGCCTTTTCCTTAGATTTTTATAATCATCAAAAGATATATTTTTGCTAGAATATAACTGATATTCTGCCCTAAGAACTGTATTATCAATCTCGTAATAATCCATCTGAAAAGGATCTATTGATGGACTTGTAGTATTGCCAATGCCCAAATTAGAATAATCAGTAAGAGATTTATTACTAGCCATATATACATGCACTGGATCTGGAGGGTTAATAAATGGCTTTCCTAAGTAAAAGGTTCTTAACCTATCTCTTACATAATCTACATCTATTGCAGGATCTAATTTTCCAGCACCGCCCAATTCAAGTGCAGCTCCAATTATGGCAGTACCATCAACAACCGGCATTCTTTCATTCATACCCTCTGAGTGCAAACCACCGTGAATTAATTCGCTGAGTAATCCAATGGTTCCATTTAGAGCTTCTTCTATTGCTACTTCTATGTCATCCTCAAGAACAGTCCCCAATCTGTATGGATAAGATATGTCAAAATTAGCCGTAGCCTCATTGGTCAGGTTATTACATGATGTATTTATTCCTGTAAATATAGCTAATTCTATTACTCCAGTTCCTGGACCTAAGATATAATTTTCCTGAGAGTTAGGATCGACAATCCATGTGGTTAATTGATTATCTTTAGAAAAGGCATCTCTTCTTAAAATTTCTAAAATATCTTTGTTAATATTATTATATCTTTCTTGCCTATCACTTAAGTTTAAAAATTTATCAAAATCAATCCTGGTAGAGCCAGAATTCATAAAAGATATATCAGAATTATCTTTGTAATATTCTTTTCTAAACTTATCCTCTGTCTCTCTAACAGCCCTTCTGCTATCTGATGCGGGCAAATTTTTTAGATATTTTAAATTTGTAAGTTGCGGATCAGATTCAGAAGGTTCTTGCAACCATTGTTCCAGTCTTTTTTGAACATAATCTTCTTCGGAATAAAGGAAATTTTTAATTCCTAATGATGAAGCTTCTTTTGAGAAAGATGCCAATAAATTCAAAGAATAAGCTTGATTGCTAGACAAAAAGTTTTCAAACTTAGTCAAACTTTCATAAGCTCTAATTTGCTGAACCTTATAGGCAAAAAGAGCTTTTGTTGCTCTCAGTAGGAGCTTTTCGGTTTCATCCATAAAAGCTAAATTATTTTGACTTCCAAGTGAAGAGAATACTTTCTTTTTTATTAAAATTGTTGCTTCAGGAGATATTGATATGATATTTCTTGTATCAGGAGTTACTGATAAGTCAGAATTTTGATTTATATAAACAGATGCTCCAGTACCCACAAGAGATTGTGGCGGATTATCAATCCCACCATAAGCTATATATGCAGAGCGTTGCCCATTTACAATTTCATTGTAAGCTTTATTTAAAGTTTGCGAAATTCTTTTCTTTAGAAGCTTAACACCTGAGGCTTCAATCGACATAAATTCTCCTATGAGTTTCCACCATTAATGAAACCTCGTCTATTAATTGGTACCAAATTTTCTAAAGAATCTTGGATATCATTATCTCTAAATCTAGAGCTATCAATACCAGGTACTCCTCTGTCGTTAAAGAGGTCATTTACAACTCTTTCTCCAGTAAAATTTGAATTGGAATCCCTTAAAGGAAATGATAAATTATAAGCACCATCAGTTCCCTTGGATACCGTATTTCTTTGACTCATTTCAGTTTCACCATCTTCACTCAATGGATTTCTGTGCCAGGGCATGAAGTTAAGTCTTTTTCCGGTAATTTTCGTAATTTTAAAATCAAAACTATAATCAAATAAGCCTAGCTTTCCAGTACTTTCTGTTACGCTAAAATTTGTAAAAAATCCTTTATAGAATTGACCTTGAAAATAAATATCTATGTTAGTAGCCAAAGCACCAAGTGTTGGAGCTGCCTTGAATGAAGATTTTTCTAAATCTGGCCTATCCTGGAATGGCTCTGTTATTATTTCGATAGCTGATTTTATTCCAGCATAAGTTTCAGAATAAGCTCCTCCAGTAACCAGGTCAGCTATATTTGACCATACTCCATCTGCCGAATCTCTTTTTTGATTAAGAAATAACTCAGCTTCTTCTGCTGTTTTCAGGGCAGCTTCTGCAAGACCTCTCTGTCTCTCTGCTAACAAAATTCTATACTGAATTTGCTCATGTCTATAAATATCTCTTAAAATATTTATTCCCTCAATACCAGACGAACCAGTTGTTCCATTAGCAGTAAAAGATGGAAGCTGCTCTCCAAAGTATTGAACTACATAACCACCCTTAGTTAGAGTATCTTGAATAAGCTTAGTTTCTCTAAACTGAATATTATCTGGGTTAATATACATTTGCTTTCTGGCATAAAAATTTTCGCCATTTTTAGTAGAAGAATATGGATTCTTACCGCCAACCAGAGCTTCCATATTTAATGGAAGAAAAAATATTATTGTTTGTCTGTTAAATATTGATCTACTCATAGGGGGCCAGTTCCTCTTTGTGCATCTCCGGCTGCTCTATCCATCATTTTTGTTACCTGGATAAACTTAGAAGCCTCTGGAGATAAATCAATTTTTATAGTAATATTTCCCATAGGTATCTCTCCTGGTCTTGCAGTGCCCATTGTAGTTCCGGCAGCTTCTGTATTAGCCTCTCGGTTGGTCCTCATATTTCTGCCAGCTTCCGCAAGAACAGCCTCCTCCTCAGCAGAGATTGAGAATATACCTTTATATTTTTTATCTAAATCTAACCGATACATATCAGCCCTCTGATCTGGAGAACCTCCAATTACTTCTTCTGCTTTTTCAATACCACTATTTGTAAGCTTTCTAATTATCTCGTGTCCTTGTAATAACTGCTCCCTATATCCAGCTCTAGTTACAGCTATATGTGCATCTATTCTTCTTGCCACAACTTCTGATGCATCCATAGTAGCGTCCCTGCTCTTTGTTTCTTCCTCTATTTGTTTCTGAAGAGCTTCAACTGAATCAGCATCTCCAGCTTCTGTTGCCTCACCCAATCTGGAAAGCAAATCTAAAATTCTGTTGGCAGAAGCTTCATCCGAAACTCCAAATTGATTTTTTAGCATTTGCTGTTGTATATAAAACTGTGTTTGTAATCCTGGGGATTCTGC
>JACCDX010537178.1_pt1 | contig 31240 bp, 30 predicted proteins | sample 7449681 | NCBI WGS metagenome assembly JACCDX01 (sample SAMN15323450, study PRJNA562643) | freshwater metagenome | isolation source: river surface water | place: USA:Blue River Watershed | collected 2017-08-18
ACTCCACGTGCCCTTTCCATTCCCGGTGTAGGACCACATGTGATGCCCTACAACACATCCTTTAGTGACGTTGCCGCGCTCAAACCAGATGGCGTTTTTCTCTCCAATGGTCCAGGGGATCCAGCAACGATGACCGCAACGCTCGACTTAGTACGTGAAGTTTTGTTGGCGGAGATTCCAGTATTCGTTATTTGTTTCGGACATCAAATTTTGGGTCGTGCTTTAGGCTTTGAAACTTATAAGTTGCAATTTGGGCATCGCGGTATTAATCAACCAGTAATCGATAAGAACACCAATAAGGTTGAAATAACTGCTCACAATCATGGTTTCGCTTTAAAGGCTCCAACGGATGGAGTTTTTTCAACAGTTTTTGGAACTGGTGAAGTAACACACGTATCTCTGAACGACGGTGTGGTGGAAGGTTTGCAACTGTTGGAAAGGGGAGCTTTTAGCGTGCAGTATCACCCTGAAGCTGCCGCAGGTCCACATGATGCTGATTATTTGTTTGATCGTTTCATCGAGTTAATGTTGAAGTATCCAGTTACTCAGAGGGTCAATCAATGACACTCGATACATCAATTAAGAGCGTTCTGGTGATCGGTAGTGGACCTATCGTTATTGGTCAGGCCTGCGAGTTTGATTATTCCGGTACACAAGCTTGTCGAGTATTAAGGGCCGAAGGAATTCGCGTAATTCTCGTTAACTCCAATCCTGCAACAATCATGACGGATCCAGAGTTTGCCGATGCAACTTATATTGAGCCAATTACCCCTGAATTTATTGAGCGCATCATTATCAAGGAAAAACCAGATGCGGTCTTGGCTACTCTTGGTGGACAGACAGCGCTCAATGCTGCAATTGGTTTGTATGAATTAGGAACTTTAGCCAAGTATGGAGTGAAGTTAATTGGCGCAGACGTTGATGCCATAAAACGTGGTGAGAATCGCGAATTATTCCGAGCAATTGTTGAAAAAGTTGGTGGTGAGAGTGCAAAATCAATAATTTGCCACACCATGGACCAAGCGCTCGAGGCTGCAAAAACACTGAACTATCCAGTTGTAGTAAGGCCTTCCTTCACTATGGGGGGATTGGGTTCGGGGATCGCATTCACAGAAGATGAACTAAAGCAGATCGCTGGAGCAGGCCTTCGCCATAGCCCAACATCTGAAGTGTTGCTTGAAGAATCAATTATCGGTTGGAAAGAATACGAACTTGAAGTTATGCGCGACAAAACGGATAACGTAGTAATCGTTTGCAGTATTGAAAACTTGGATCCGATGGGTGTGCATACGGGTGATTCAATAACTGTGGCACCTTCAATGACACTTACTGATGTTGAATATCAAAAGCTCCGCGACCTCTCCATTTCAATCATCCGAGAAGTTGGCGTTGATACTGGTGGATGCAACATTCAGTTTGCTGTGAATCCAGAGAGTGGTCGCATCATCGTAATTGAAATGAATCCACGTGTGTCACGCTCAAGTGCCTTGGCATCAAAAGCAACTGGATTTCCGATCGCAAAAATTGCTACAAAATTGGCAATCGGATACACCCTTGATGAAATTAGAAATGATATTACCAAGGTTACGCCGGCCTCTTTTGAGCCAACATTAGATTATGTGGTTGTTAAAGTTCCTCGCTTTGCGTTTGAAAAATTTGCGGATGCAGATCCACGGCTAACTACAACCATGAAAAGTGTCGGTGAAGCGATGGCTATCGGCCGAAGTTTTCCAGAGGCTTTGATGAAGGCTCTTCGATCTCTGGAGAGAAAAGAAGCAATTTTTACATTCCCTGCGGATGAGAAAGCGATTGCCGTAGATCAACTGCTTCAAAAAATGCGCACACCAACTGAATACCGCTTACAACAAGTTCAATTAGCTATGTGGTGTGGAGCAAGCATTAAATCCGTACATGAAGCAACGAGGATTGACCCTTGGTATCTCGAACAAATTTCGATAATTAATGATCGTGCACAACTAATTGCTCAGCCAGGTGAACTAAATGCCGAGGTCATTCGAAGTGCCAAAAGTTTAGGCTTTTCTGACATTCAAATAGCTCAGTTAAGATCAATTACAGAAGAAGATGTTCGCCGAACTAGAAATCATCTTGGGATTCATCCTGTATACAAAACTGTGGACACATGCGCCGCCGAATTCGAAGCTTTCACTCCGTACCACTATTCAAGTTATGAAGAAGAGACCGAAGTGAAGCCGCGCACAAAGCCAGCAGTGATCATTCTTGGAAGTGGACCTAACCGTATTGGTCAGGGTATTGAATTTGATTATTCCTGCGTACATGCAAGTTTTGCACTTCAAGATAGTGATTTTGAAACCATCATGCTCAATTGCAATCCAGAGACAGTTTCAACGGATTATGACACTAGCGATCGGTTGTACTTTGAACCTTTAACTCTCGAAGATGTTCTTGAAGTAATTCATGCTGAAACTCAGGCAGGACCTGTTCTGGGAGTTATTACACAACTCGGTGGTCAAACTCCACTGGGTTTAGCTGCTGGATTAAAAGAAGCCGGTGTAACAATTCTAGGAACAAGTCCAGAAGCAATTAATCTAGCTGAAGAACGCGGTGCCTTCGGTGACATACTTAAACAAGAAGGTTTATTGGCTCCCGAGTACGGTATGGCTTCCTCAGAGCAGGAGGCCATTAACATCGCCCAACGCATTGGTTATCCAGTTTTGGTAAGACCATCTTTCGTTCTTGGTGGACGCGGAATGGAAATTGTCTACGATGACGAATCGCTGGCAGGATTTATTTCTCGAGCAACTGATATCACGCCTGATCGCCCCGTTCTAGTTGATAAGTTTCTAGATAGCGCCATTGAAATAGATGTCGACGCACTTTTTGATGGTCAAGAGCTATTCCTTGGCGGAGTTATGGAGCACATCGAAGAAGCAGGTATTCATTCAGGAGATAGCGCATGTGTTCTGCCTTCTATGTCTCTCAGTCGTGAGCAAATTGCAACAATTAAAGAAGCCACAACAAAAATTGCCCGAGCGGTAGGTGTAGTAGGGCTTATTAATATTCAATTTGCAATGAGTGAATCTCAATTATTTGTGTTGGAAGCCAATCCGCGCGCGTCAAGAACAGTTCCTTTTGTTAGCAAGGCAACTGGCGTAGCTCTGGCTAAAGCAGCGGCTCGATTGGCAGTTGGCGCATCAATCGCACAACTACGTCAAGAGGGACTCTTACCTAGTGCTGGTGACGGAGTTGCAAAAGGTATTTCAGTTAAAGAAGCAGTTCTTCCCTGGAATAGATTCCGCAGAACAGATGGCCGCGGAGTGGACGCAGTTCTTGGACCTGAAATGCGATCAACAGGTGAAGTGATGGGTATTTCAAATTCTTTTGGACAGAGTTATGCAAAATCGCAAATCAGTGCATTTGGCGCACTCCCAAAACAGGGAACGGTTTTTGTTAGTTTGGCCGATAAAGATAAAGTTCATGGAATACAAGCTGCGCATGATCTTTCGCGAGTTGGATTTCGAATCCTCGCAACAGGTGGGACAGCTGACGCACTGGCTTCCAGACAAATTCCGTGTACTCGTGTTCGTAAACACTCCGAAGGCACAGGTCCAATGGGGGAAAAGACGATTGTTGAGTTGATTAATTCTGGGGAAATAGATCTCATAATAAATACACCAGTCGGGCGCGGTACTCGCCAAGATGGTTGGCTCATTCGCACTGCTGCTGTACAACGATCAGTTCCGTGCATTACAACAACGGCAGGTTTTAAAGCTGCCGTTGAAGGAATTAAATCTTTGCAACGTGAAGAGTTATCGATTCGCTCGATTCAGAGCTGGTTGGCTTAAGCATGTCTCCAATCAATAAGTCTTCTGGTCGAATAATTGCAACAGTTGTCTCTAATAAGCGAGTGGGGCAGTACCATCAAATTTTGCTCAATGTGGGGGAGATGGTAAGCAGTTGTAAGCCTGGAAACTTCATTGCGGTAAAAGTAGGTGGAGATAACTCCAAGATGATTCTTCGTAGGGCTTTTGCGATCTCAAGAGTTTCATTAAGTGGGCCTTATGGTGGTTCGATGGAGTTAATCGTTGCTCCCTTTGGTCAAGGTAGTAAATGGTTATGTTCCCAAGTTGAAGGTGCTCAAATAGATTTGATTGCGCCCCTTGGCACGGCCTTTGGAATACCAACAGAGCCAGTACGGGCTCTTTTGGTTGGTGGTGGATATGGTTCGGCTCCGCTATTCGGTTTGGCTGAAGTTTTAAAGAGTCGTGGTTGCCGAGTTGATATGTTTTTGGGGGCAAGCACAGGCGCAAAAATATATGCACCTATGGAAGGAAAACGTTCCGTTAACGTTCTTCGGATTTATACCGAAGATGGTTCTATGGGTGAACGCGGTCGAGTAACCGAACCCATTCCCGCTTTGATAGCTGATGGTTTAGTCGATGTTATTTATTCCTGCGGTCCGATGCCCATGTTACGTGCTATTTCTGAAATAGTTGCTGGAAGTGATGTGGTTCATCAATGTGCAGTTGAAGAATCAATGGCTTGTGGAGTTGGTATTTGCATGACGTGTGTTCTTCCGGTCTCTGATTCAGAAGGCGATATCTCAATGAAGCGTTCATGTATTGATGGACCTGTGATGGATGGTTCTAAGGTCCTTTGGGATCTAGTGGGCAAAGTTCCCGAGGTTCATTCATGATTGATTTATCAACAACGCTCGGTAATGCGTGGTTTCCTTCGCCATTGTTTACAGCATGTGGTTGTGCGAGCTCTGGGAAAGAGCTGGCACAATTTATCGATTTACGGGAAATTGGCGCAGTAGTCACTAAATCCGTAATGAGTAAACCTCGCCATGGTCGCGCAACACCGCGTATGGCTGAAACTCCTAGTGGCATGATTAATTCAATTGGTTTACAAGGCCCCGGAATTGATGAGTTTTTGGCTCACGATTTACCATGGTTAGTAAGTCAAAAAGCACGTGTGATTGTTTCAATTGCAGGTGAAACAGTTGAAGAATATGCAACGTTGGCACGAAAAGTAAGATCAGCACCGGGAATTAGTGCTTTGGAAGTAAACATCTCTTGCCCTAATGTTGAAAATCGAGGATTGGTTTTTGCGTGCGATCCCGATGCATCACGGCGCGTTATCGATGGAGTACGTAAAACTCTTGGTGGAGAGTTGCCTATCATCGCTAAGTTGTCTCCAGATGTTACTGATCTAGTTTCTATTGCAAGGGGCGTTGTTGATGCGGGTGCGGATGGATTGGCATTAATCAATACTGTTTTGTCTATGGTTATAAACTTAGACACCATGCGCCCGCATTTAGCAGGCAAAACCGGCGGACTATCCGGACCTGCCATTAAACCGATCGCTGTGCGTGCAATTTATCAAGTGCACGCAGCAATGCCAACAATTCCAATTCTCGGAATGGGAGGCGTTTCAACAGGCCGAGATGCTCTTGAATTAATTCTGGCTGGTGCGAAAGGTGTTTCCGTAGGAACCGCTTCTTTTGGCGATCCTGCAGCCATCATCACAATTCAGAATGAATTAAAAGAACTTCTCAAAGCGCGGGGTTTTTCCGCAGTTGGGCAAGCTGTTGGTTATGCCCATCGACCAGAAGCAGAAAACGCAGATTAGTTATGAGCATTAAAGCGCCGATAATCCTCGCAGTAGACACATCAGATTTAGATTTAGCCAAGTCTTGGATAGCTCATACATCTGAACACGTCAGTGTTTTTAAACTTGGCTTAGAGTTTTTTCTTAACTTTGGTCAAGATGGAATTCGGGCTGTAACCGAGAATTCAGATGCCAGAATATTCTTGGATCTTAAGCTCCACGATATTCCAAACACCGTCGCACACGCAGCAGAAAGCGTTGCCTCCCTGAATCCTTTGTTCTTAACAGTTCATGCCAGTGGTGGCAGTCAGATGATCACTGCCGCCGTGCAGGCAGCACCACGAACTCACATCACAGCCGTAACGGTTTTAACCTCTATGTCAGAATCAGACGTAAAATCCGTAGGATTTAAAGATGATGCTTTGGCAACTGCTACACAAATGGCGCAACTCGCTTTAAACTCTGGAGCACGCGCAATAGTCTGCTCGCCATTAGAAACGGCGATGATTCGTAAGAGCGTTGGGACTGAAGCCATAATAATAACTCCAGGTGTTCGTCCGGCATCTATGGCGGGTAAAGATGACCAGACAAGAACTATGACACCCTCTGCAGCGATATCAGCCGGTGCAGATTATGTTGTTATCGGTAGACCGATTACTAGTGCTTGGGAACCAACTGGTGTTGAAATCGGCAAGCGTGCGCGAGAGATTTCAACTGAAATCTTAAATTCTTAAATTCATGTATTTGCACTAGATTATGTGCATGGGATTGCCTCCACAGTTAAGCACTGAAGAGCGAAGTGCAGCGCTGCAAAAAGCTAAGCATTCAAGGCAAGTGCGTGCGATTGTGAAGAATAAGGTAAAAGCGGGCGAACTTTCACTCGCTGAAGTTTTCAAGCAGTCTCAAACCGATCCTATAGTTGGAAAAATGCGAGTTGCAGATTTACTTGCGTCAATTACGGGCGTAGGCAAAGTGCGCGCAAGCGCAATCATGGAACGCTTGAACATCTCGCCGACTAGACGCATCCAAGGCTTGGGAAAGCATCAAGTCGCCTCCTTGATTTCAGAGTTCGACCCAAGTAGCAAACGTGGAAAATTACTTGTTCTATCTGGGCCGGGTGGCGTTGGTAAGAGCACTATTGCTGCCTATGTTCGCAAGCACAAAACCTTTTGGGTAAGCGTCTCTTCTACGACGCGTAAACCGCGTCCTAATGAAAAAAATGGTGTTGATTATTTTTTTCTAACTGATTCAGAGTTTGATGATGAGATATCTCGAAATCATTTTTTAGAATGGGCACACTTTGCTGGGGCTAGATACGGAACTCCGCGTGAGGCCGTCGAAAAAGTTCTATCCAGCGGAGCTAATGTTCTATTGGAAATAGAAATAGAAGGAGCCAAGCAAGTTAAAGCACATTCGCCAGAAGCCATTCTCGTCTTTCTCGAACCGCCTTCATGGGAGGAATTAGTGTCGCGGTTAGAAAAGCGAGCAACTGATTCCGAGCAAAGAAAGGCCGAGAGATTGGCTCTTGCCCAAGAGGAGCTTGCTGCAGCCTCATTTTTCGATCATCGCCTCGTAAATGACCAGGTCGAGACTGTCGTTCAGAAACTGTTATCCTTAGCGTCTGCTCGTTAGGGCGAACTGCGCGGCCAACGCACGAATAAGGAGTTAAACAATGGACGGAATTACTAATCCACCTATTGATGAATTGCTGGACAAGAGCGGTTCAAAATACAGCCTCGTGCTTTACGCTGCTAAGCGGGCTCGTCAGATCAATGCGTATTACTCTCAATTAGGCGAAGGTCTTCTCGAGTATGTCGGACCACTTGTTGAAACTCATGTTCATGAAAAGCCGCTATCGATAGCTCTTCGCGAAATTAATGAAGGACTTTTAACAATCGAAAATCTCGAACCAACCGCTTAAACCTGATCTATGAGCAGTGCCAAGCGAGAGATCGTTCTCGGAGTTGGTGGTGGTATCGCAGCGTATAAATCCTGTGATCTACTTCGCCGGCTACAAGATTTGAATTTTTCCATAACAGTGATTCCCACACCATCAAGTTTGAATTTTGTTGGCACTGCAACATGGGAAGCGCTCTCTGGTAAGAGCGTGAATACACAAGTGTGGCAAGAAGTAGAAAAAGTGAATCATATTTCACTGGCAGATAGTGCTGAAGCAGTGATAATCGCACCAACAACAGCTGATTTATTGGCTCGCCTAGTTCAAGGCCGAGCAGATGATTTATTGACCAATGTAGTTGCGGCAACTTCCAAGCCAAAGTTTTTGGTGCCAGCGATGCACCCGCAGATGTGGCTCAATCCAACTACGCAGGCAAATGTTGAAATACTCAAATCCCGCGGATTCGCAGTGATGCAACCATCTACAGGAAGATTAACTGGTAGCGATTCCGGGGTGGGTAGATTTCCAGAAACCGCTGAGATCATTGCAGCTTTCCTTGATCACATTGGATCTACCCAGGATCTAAAAGGAAAGAAGATTTTGATTTCAGCTGGTGGAACTCGCGAAGCGATTGATCCAGTTCGATACATTGGAAATCGAAGTTCTGGCAAACAAGGCGAGGCATTGGCCATAGAAGCTCGCAATCGTGGAGCGGAAGTAACTTTGGTTTTGGCTAATTCAAATGTTGCCGACATTGCAGGTATTCAAACCGTGAGAGTTGAAACTGCGCAGCAAATGTATGGCGCCCTCAAAGCAGGTATCGGGAAATGCGATGTCCTTATTATGTCGGCTGCAGTTTCTGATGCTAGGCCCGCCACGGTGGCAGAAGAGAAGATAAAAAAGAATGAGTTGCAAAACATCGATTTGGTAGCAAATTTAGACATTCTTAAGGAGCTCAGCGAAGCCGCAAGAGATTCGCAAGTAATCGTGGGCTTCGCCGCCGAAACTTCGAATCTTGAAGAGATGGGTCGCGCGAAGTTGATATCCAAGAAGTTAGATCTCATTTATGTAAATGACGTGTCAAACGGTGCAGTCTTTGCCTCTGATGAGAGTGCGGGCTTTTTAATAAGTTCCGGAGGAGAGAGCATGTACATAGAGCAGACTTCTAAGGCAAAAGTGGCTCAATATATTCTCGATAAGGTCGTTTCTAGGTTAAGTTATGCCAATGGCTAAGAGACTATTTACTTCAGAATCTGTGACCGAAGGTCACCCAGATAAAATTGCGGATCAGATTTCAGATGCGATTTTGGATTCGCTGATTGGCCAAGATAAGAAATCAAGAGTTGCCGTGGAAACGCTCATTACCACCGGTCAAGTGCATGTTGCTGGTGAGGTCACAACAGATGCTTATGCCGATGTAACCGGAATTATTCGCGAAACTGTTTTGAATATTGGATATGACTCTTCTGTAAAAGGCTTTGATGGTAATTCCTGCGGAGTCTCTGTCTCAATTGGCCAGCAGTCACAAGACATTGCTCAAGGCGTTGACGACGCTTATGAGAATCGCGTTACTTCCTCTGCCGATCCACTGGATTTACAAGGCGCGGGTGATCAAGGTTTGATGTTTGGTTATGCGTGCGATGATACGAAAGAATTAATGCCGCTGCCCATTTGGTTGGCGCACGAACTTGCAGCACAGTTATCCAAGGTTCGTAAATCAGGCGCACTACCTTATCTTCGTCCGGATGGGAAAACTCAAGTAACTATTGAGTATGAGGGCGACAAAGCTGTTGCACTTAATACCGTTGTTATTTCATCTCAGCACAGCGAAGAAGTTTCAGTGGAAAGACAACTCACTCCTGAAATCATCGAGCAGGTAATAAATCCAATTCTTTCTAAAATAGATTTACCTAAGAACGATTTACGCATCTTGATTAATCCAACAGGTCGATTTGTAATTGGTGGCCCAATGGGCGACGCAGGATTAACTGGTCGTAAAATTATCGTAGATACTTACGGCGGAATGGCACGCCACGGCGGGGGAGCCTTCAGCGGAAAAGATCCTTCAAAAGTAGATCGTTCAGCAGCCTATGCAATGCGTTGGGTAGCAAAGAATGTGGTTGCAGCAGGATTTGCTCGCCGTTGTGAGGTTCAGGTCGCGTATGCAATTGGTAAAGCTCAACCTGTTGGTTTATTTGTTGAAACCTTTGGAACCGAAACAGTTCCGATAAATAAGATTCAAGACGCTGTGCTTCAAGTTTTCGATTTGCGGCCAGCAGCAATCATCAGAGATTTAGATTTGCTGCGTCCAATTTATTCCAAAACCAGCGCATATGGTCACTTCGGTCGTGAATTAAAAGAGTTTACGTGGGAGTCAACAAGCCGCGTGGATGCTTTGCGCGCTGCCATTAAATAAATACCGAGCCACTATGCAAAGCGTTAAACCGCTTCGACTAAAAAGAGAAACGTATCGAACCGAGCGTGAAGCCGATTCACAAAACGTGGCACAAGTGTGGGTTGACTCAGGGTTATCACATTTAGACGGACTGTATTCATATCGAATCCCTAATGATTTGTTGAACAGAATCACAATTGGATCTCGCCTCAAGGTTCCATTTAATTCTAGAAGTTGTGAAGCAATTGTTGTTGAACTCAGCAGGACAACTCAGAATCTGGGTAATTTGAAAGTAATTGAATCTCTTCTTGGTGATCTACCGATAGCAAACATAAAAACCCTTGCTTTTTATTCGCAAATGGCTAAATACTGGGCGAGTGATCCATACTCATTGATCAACTCGGGTATTCCAGCTCGAGTCGCCTCAGTTGAGAAAACTTTTCCCGCATCCAAGGTTTGGTTCGCGCATAGTAAAGAGCGGAAATCTAAGAACAACGGACTCACTTACCTGATGCATAGTCCGCACATATCCGCTTATGTGGAACTGGCAAATTTGGCTATAGGACAGTCCAAGAATGGATCTGTTTTGTTATTGTGCCCTGACGTTAAAGATGTTGTGCGGTTGCAGACACTACTTCTCAAGATGAAAACCGATTTTCCGATCTTAAGATTGGATTCTTCGCTTTCCCGAAGTGATCGATACACAAATTATCTTGCCGCCTCAACTTCGGATCACGCAATAGTTATTGGAACACGAAGTGCGCTCTTCGTTCCTATAGAAGGATTGAATTCAATTATTGTGGCTTTTGAAAAATCGGAACAATATTACGAGCAGAAGCATCCTTACTGGAATGTACGAGATAGTGTCCGACTGCGCGCATCAATAGAATCTTGCAACCTTTTTTTTACAGGCTACGTCCCTTCTGCGGAAATGGCCTACCAAATAGAAAATAGAGAAGTGAAATTTGTTGGACAGAAACAAAGTATTAAGACAATGGCCTTTCCTCAAGAAAGAGGAGAGTTACTCCCAGGTCGAATGATTTCTGAAGTCCGTAAAGCATTAAGTATCGGAACAGTTCTTTTTCTGGTGCCTCGAAAAGGTTATGCAAATGCGCTTTTATGTGCAAAGTGTAAGAATTTATCCTTATGTGAATGTGGTGCGAGATTGCTTTTGAGAAATCAAAGTGCTGATCCTATTTGCTCAATTTGTGCAAAAGAGGTTAAGGATTGGAAATGTAGGTGGTGTTCAGGCACAACTAAATATGCAGCGGCTCGAGGTATTGAAAGGTTTTCTGAAGAGATAGGAAAAGCTTTCCCAAATACAAGTATTCAGCTTTCAAGTTCCCCAAACATATTGGAGGATGTTTCAGAGAAAACAAGAATAGTTATTGCGACTGCAGGCTCGATACCAGGATTGAAAGATGGCTACTCGTCTGTAGTAATTCTTGAAGGGCAAAGGTTTCTGTCTAGTGCGTCATCTACCTATGAAGAGATGGTTTACGAATCTTTCTTTGAGGCAATATCTCGCGTAAGCAAAAATGGAAGTGTTTTGCTAGCTTTAGATTCTTTTCATCCAGTTGTAGCCGCGATTTCAAGATGGAATCCTAGTATTTTAATAAAGAAGATTCTTCGTGAAAATATGGACGCAGATTTGCCGCCATTCTCAACCACTGCGATCTTGAAGGTTCCAGTGTCTGAAGGAACTGAATTAAGGAACGGCATCTTAAAGAGCATAAAGGATGGACGATTACCGCAGGCCTCAAAAGTGTATTTAACTGAAACGAATTCATCGAACGAGGCTCGAATTCTGGTTAACGTTCCGAGGGAGAATCGTAATCTCTTGGTGGATTTTATTAGTGTGCTTTCTCGAAAAAGAGCAGTCTCCAAGAAAAGTTCTATGAGCATTGCAATCGATCCTTACGCTCTTTTGGGATAGCAGAATTGGTAGACTTGTAACTATGTCCGTTCAAGAGATTCGACTATTCGGAGACCCAGTTCTCACAACTCCAGCGGCACCGGTAATTGATTTTGATAAGGAACTTAGAAAGTTAGTTCAGGACTTAACCGACACTATGGTTGCAGCCCCTGGAGCTGGTTTGGCCGCTCCGCAGATAGGGGTTCCATTGAGAGTTTTTGTTTGGGACGTAGATGAACAGTTAGGTCATCTCATCAATCCTTCTTTGGATCTCAGCGAAGAGATTCAAGATGGAGAGGAAGGCTGCTTGTCTTTTCCATCACTGTCTTATCCAACAAAACGTGCGATGCGTGTTGTTGCTAAAGGTTGGAACATGCATGGCGAACCCGTGACTGTAGAAGGCTCGGAGTTATTAGCTCGGGCAATTCAGCACGAGACTGATCACATCAACGGCATTGTTTTTATCGATCGACTTGATGAGCAGACTCGAAAATTGGCCATGAAAGACATTCGAGATTCAGAATGGTTCTCAGATGCATTAACTAAAGGAACTGCCCCAATCATAAAAGTTTCTCCACACAACACTTTCGGCAAAGGTTTCTAGTGCGTTTAGTGGTGGCTGCTACGGCAGAGGTGGCAATCCCTACTCTTGAATGGCTTAAGAAATCAGATCACGAATTGTTAAGGGTCGTAACTACACCTGATTCTCGTGTTGGTCGAGGCAAAGTTCTTGCTGAATCTGCAATTTCGCGTTGGGCAGATTCCAACTCCATCATAAGGCTCAAACCAAGTAGTGAAGATGAGTTATGTCAGGCATTTGAAGATACCGACCTTGTCATTGCAATCGCCTACGGTCGCATTCTCACTGAACGCGTCTTATCGATTCCTAAATTCGGTTTTATAAATTTACATTTCTCTCTATTGCCCGCATATAGGGGAGCAGCTCCTGTGCAAAGAGCGATACAAAATGGCGAAGTAACTACGGGTATTTCCATTTTCAGGATTGATGCTGGTCTGGATACTGGCCCAGTCTATTTGCAGGAAAAGTATGAAATTTCACCGAGCGCTACAAGTTCGGATGTGTTGAGAGATCTTTCTGAAATTGGAGCACAAGCATTTCCTAGAGTTTTGCAAGATATAGAAAAAGGAATTCAACCTCTACCTCAAGGTAGTAAATCAATCAGCACGGCACCAAAGATCTCCAAGCAAGAAGCTCGAATCAACTGGAGTACGAATGCCAAGTCGATTAGTGATTCTGTTAGGGCTTTTTTCCCGTCACCTGGAGCATGGACCACATATAAGGGTTTGAACCTAAAAATAGGTGCAGTAGGTCCAGCATTATCTCCAAAAAGCCTAAAGCCAGGTGAAGTTCAGATCACTGGGAAGAGGATATTCGTCGGAACTTTAGATTCACCTCTAGAAATTTTAAGAATTACGCCTGCCGGAAAGAAAGAGATGGCAACCACGGATTGGTTAAATGGCGCACGAGTTGTTGATGGAGATTTTTTTGAGTAATCCATCGGGTAGAAAATTTAGCGCTCCTCGTCCCGAAGCCTCTCGCCTTTTGGCTTATGACGTATTGCATGAAGTAAATCGCAACGCCGGTTATTCAAACCTACTATTGCCCAAAGCGTTATCTCAGTCATCACTTGATGAACGAGACAAAGCTTTTGCCACCGAATTGGTTTATGGAACTCTGCGCCTGCAAGGCAGACACGATTGGATACTTGGACAAGCCAGCGATAGACCATGGTTAGAAGTGGATCCCGCACTAGTGGATGTGGCCCGATTAGGTGCACACCAATTGTTTGAAATGCGTGTGCCTACGCATGCCGCGGTTTCTGCAACTGTGGAACTTGGTCGTAAAGTTTTAGGTGAGTCGAAAGCCTCTTTTTTAAATGCGATTCTGCGCAAAGTTAGCCAGAAATCCCTAGATGAGTACATTGAAGAAATTTCGTTAATCAAGGATGATTTCGAAAGGCTTGAGATCTTGCATTCGCATCCCCAGTGGATAATCAGTGCATACATGGATCAACTAGGTGATTTGAGGGAAGTAGAGGAACTGCTAAAGGCAAATAACATTGCTCCGCGACCTACTTTGGTTTCATGGCCTGGATTGAGCACACAAAATGATTTAATTGAAATTGGCGCAAAGCCAACTATCTATTCTGCCTATGGGGCAGTCTTTGATGGTTCGCCTGCATCGCTTGACTTAGTCATCTCTCGAAAAGCAGGCGTTCAAGATGAAGGCTCACAACTTGTCGCAGATGTATTTGCGCAAGTGTCAATAAATCAGAATTCTTGGTTAGACCTTTGTGCCGGTCCTGGTGGTAAAGCTGCTCTGTTATCTGCAATAGCAAAAACCAAAGATATTTATTTCACCGCAAATGAAATATCAGAAGTAAGAGCCAAACTTGTGCGCCAGGTTGTTCAAGGAGCCAATGTAACGACCTTTGACGCGCGAGAAATTACAACAGCAGGCAAGACTTATGGAGCAATCCTTGCTGACGTTCCGTGTACAGGATTGGGAGCGTTACGCCGTCGTCCTGAAGTCAGATGGCGCAGAACAGTTGCAGATTTGAAATCTCTAGTTGTTTTGCAATCAGAGATTATCGATGCAGCTATTGGCGTGTTGGAACCAGGTGGAATCTTTGGATATGCAACATGTAGTCCGCATCTGTCTGAAACTCGTATAGCCATATCAGAAACCTTGAAGCGCCATCCTGATATGGAGACCGTGGATGTTACGCCTTTCCTGCACCCTGATCTTCACGCAAGCGCTGTTGATAGGTCCAGCATGACTTTATGGACACACCGACACAACACAGATGCAATGTTTCTTAGTGTTATGCGAAAGAAGAAATAGTATTTGCCCATGAAAAGCACTGTGCGAATTCATCCAAGTATTTTGAACGCGGATCATTCTCAGATCTTGTCTGAAATTGAAAAGGTTTCGAAAGTTTCGGATTTTCTGCATTTGGATATTCTGGATGGAAAATTTGCTCCCAACACTTCCTTTTCTTGGGAAGAAGCACAATCGATCATTACTGGATCATCCTTACCAGTGGATGCACACCTGATGGTTGTTGATAGCGATGTTCAAGGTCCACGGTATGCAGAAGCTGGTTGCAATAGTGTTTCGATACATGTTGAATCAACATCTGATATCAAAAATACAATTAAGAACATTAAGTCAAATGGAGCCCGTGCAAGTTTGGCTTTAAAGCCCTCAAGCCAAATTGAAGATTACATAGAATACTTGGATGATGTAGATATGTTCTTAATCATGACCGTTGAACCTGGTTTTGGTGGCCAATCATTCATGTCCGACATGATGGAAAAAGTGGCGAAAACACGTCATCTCATCGGCAATAGGCCGATTTGGTTGCAAGTCGATGGCGGAATCTCGAAAGCCACAATTGAAGTTGCTCGTGCCGCTGGGGCAGATACTTTTGTCGCAGGGAGTGCTGTTTATAAAGCGGAAGATCCAGCTGCGATGATTGATACCTTGCGAGCCCTAGCCGAGCAAACAAAGCAAGGATCAATTAATTACTAAGAATCACAAGGTATCTGTCTAGTAAACTAATCTCATGAAATCTTTTGAGTCCCTATGGAGCGAATTAGAGAATATTGCTCTGACTCGTCCTGAAGGCTCCGGAACTGTGAGAGCGTTGGATGCGGGGCTTCATAGCATTGGTAAGAAAATTATTGAAGAAGCTGGCGAAGTATGGATGGCGGCTGAACACGAGGATAACGAAGCTTTAGCTATTGAAATAAGCCAATTGATTTATCACCTGCAAACTTTGATGCTCGCCCGTGGTTTAACCCTTCAAGATATCTACAAGAACCTTTAGGAGAATAATGTGTTAAGAGTAGCAATTCCCAATAAAGGTTCACTGGCCGATGATTCAATTGCGGTTTTAAAAGAAGCAGGTTACAAACAACGCACGGATAGTCGAGATCTTGTTCTTGTGGATGTCGAAAACCAAGTTGAGTTTTATTATCTGCGTCCTCGCGATATTGCCCTGTATGTCGGGTCTGGAGAGTTAGAAGCTGGAATTACCGGCCGCGATCTCCTCATAGATTCAGATGCTAAGGCCATCGAAGTTTTATCTCTAGGTTACGGAGGATCAACTTTTCGATTCGCCGCCCCAAGTGGTAAAAAATGGAGCATCAAGGATGTAGAAGGCAAAAGAGTTGCAACGGCTTATCCTGGATTAGTCAGCGCACACTTGAACTCTCTTGGCATTAAATCAACTGTTGTTAGATTAGATGGTGCGGTTGGAAGCAGTGTTCGTCTTGGTGTCGCTGATTTAATCGCAGATGTTGTAAGCACTGGCAACACGTTGAGGCAGGCAGGTTTGGAGATATTTGCAGATCCTATTCTGGTCAGCGAAGCAGTATTAATCACACGTGATTCAGAAAAGAACAACCCAGCTCTTCAGATTTTATTGCGACGTCTTCAAGGTGTAATTACGGCTCGTTTGTACGTACTAATGGATTATGACATTCCAAAGGATAAATCAGAGGCTGCTTGCGCGGTGACTCCAGGTTTGGAATCACCAACCATTTCCCCTTTACAAAATGAAAAATGGGTTGCAGTGCGCGCTATGGTTCTAAGAAAAGATACCAACCGCGTTATGGATGAGTTATGGGATTTGGGAGCACGAGGAATTCTTGTAACTGATATTCACGCCTGCAGACTTTAATTTTTTTCAAGAAAGTTTATATCTACACCGAATTTATCTGAGCAGGCCTTTAAATCTTGCTCAAGTTCTATCTTGGTATTTCCTGAGATCTGAAACTGAAGAACAGTTCTAGGTTCGGATGATAATCGTTGAATTCTCTCTATATTACCTGCACTTTCAAAAACACATTTTGCTAAATCAGCAATAACACCTGGGCTCAGTTTTTCTGCGGATACCGTGATCATGATGTTTCCTGATTTTTCTTGGATGGATTCGACTGAGTGAGCACCAAAAGACATAGCAATATCAACATCTAGTTTTGCGGCGAGCTGATTAAGGTCATCTTCAATTGCCTGGGCATGAGCTGGGTCAAGATCTATAAGAACGGTGAGAATTAGCCGAGATCGAATCACCAATTGCTCAACATCGATAACAGTGATTGAAAAAGGTTCAAGGGCTGAAAAAAGCGCAGATGCAACTCCTGGCGCATCTACTCCAGATAAGAGTATTAATCCGGTGTAGCGCTGCTTATCCTCGTTGTTTGCATTCATTAAGATAGATTATCGTGAATTACATACGCGAAATCACGCTTGGATGGACCCGCTATTGACGGTGACACGCTATCTTTTTGCTCTATGAGTTCCCAAAATGTTTTAGCACTTGACGGGGTGTGCGTCGTTCGAGACGGCAAGCAGATTTTAGGTCCTATCTCATTTCGTATCGCTTCTGGTGAAAGATGGGTTGTACTAGGTCCAAATGGCGCGGGAAAATCAACTCTCTTGGGTGTTCTTGCCGCACGAGTATTTCCTACAAAGGGAACTGCTCAACTGTTAGATCAGCAAGTTGGCCGCGTGGATTTATCTGAACTACGAACACGAATCGGCTTAGCATCACCGGCGCTTGAAGCAATGGTGGAAACGGATGAATTGGTAAAAGATGTCGTTCTAACTGCTGCTTATGCAATCATTGGGCGCTGGAATGAAACATATGATTTATGGGATGAATCCAGAGCTGTAGCGCTTTTGACAACTTTTGGAGTTCGTGAATTAGGGGAGCGCCGCTTTTCAACTCTCAGTTCAGGAGAAAAAAAACGCGTATTGATTTCACGCGCACTCATGGCAGATCCGGAACTGCTTTTGTTGGATGAACCTGCGGCTGGACTTGATGTCGGGGGACGAGAAGATTTGCTACGTCGATTTGCTCAATTTTCCAATGACCCTACTGCTCCAGCTAGCGTATTAGTCACTCATCACATTGAAGAAATTCCAATCGGAACAACTCATGCAATATTGCTTAAAGAAGGAAAGATTGCGGTTAGTGGTCCTGTGCATTCCGTAATAACAACCGAACATGTCAGTGCAGTATTTGGATTGCCTATAGAAGTAGTACACGAAAGCTCACGATTCTTTGCCCGCGCTTAGTGAATTACTAGATCCTCGTTGGAAAGAGTTGATCCCAAACGCCAATGCGCTCTTATCAACGCTCGATGAAGAAATTGATTTTTCCAAGAGCCTGCCAAGCAAGGATTTGATATTCAAAGCATTTGAGTGCGATCCAAAGAGTGTTTCTGTGGTGATATTTGGACAAGACCCGTATCCAAATGCTGAACACGCAATGGGGCTTGCTTTTAGCGTTAAGAAAAACATCCGAAAACTTCCAGCATCTCTTCGAAACATTTGCGCTGAAATTAAAAGCGATATAGGGGGAGCAGACCCAATTGATGGAGATTTAGCCTATTTAAGTGAACAAGGAGTCATGCTGCTCAATAGGGGGCTGGCTTTGGAACTAGAGAGCAAAAAAGTAAGTCCACTCTGGTACCAATTCACGAATGAGGTAGCAAAGATTCTTGGAACAATGGGAGTGGTCGGAATATTTTGGGGTAATCGAGCCCAAGAGTTAGTTGAGTATTTTCCAGCAAACAAGAGAATTCTGAGCGCCCATCCAAGTCCACTATCAGCATACAAAGGATTCTTTGGAAGTAAGCCTTTTTCTAAAGTTAACAATATTTTATATTCAGAAGGCAAAAAACCTATTGAGTGGACAAAACAATAGCGCGGAGCTTTTTGGGCTCCGCGCTATTGTTTTTAGTTCTAGTTATCCGATCCAAGACTTAATTGGAGAAGATAAGAAGTAGACCATGAATAGTCCGCTTACTAGGTAAAGAAGTGAATGTACTTCTTTACCACGTCCTTGGACCACTCGGATGATTACGTGTGAAACAAATCCTGCGCCGATACCAACAGAGATGTTGTAGGTAAATGGCATGAGGATAATTGTGAGAAACGCTGGAATACCGATTCCTAGGTCATCCCATTCAATGTTTTTCACTTGCGACATCATCAAGAAACCTACGATGATTAATGCAGGAGTTGCAGCTTCGTAAGGAATGATTGCTACCAATGGAGCAAGGAATGTTGTTAGCAAGAACAGAATTCCTGTAACGATCGATGCTAATCCAGTGCGAGCACCTTCTCCAACACCCGTAGCAGATTCGATGTAACTTGTATTTGACGAAATACCAGCTGCACCACCTGTTGCTGCGGCAATTGAATCAACAATGAGGATCTTATTAGCGCCTTCTACGTTGCCCTTTGAATCTGTCAAGCCTGCCTGATTACCTATTGCCGTCATCGTTCCCATGGTGTCAAAGAAGTCAGCAAGCAAGAGAGTAAAGACGAGAAGAAGAGCGGCTAAGAAACCAGTCTTTGGATTAGTGAAGGCTCCGAAGATGTCTTCGAAACCAAGTCCCAAAGTGTCAAAGCGTGGAGTATCAGTGAAATTAAGAGAACCGTCTGCGCCCTTTGGAAGGGTTGGAGTATTTAAACCCCAACCGCGTGGGTTGGATTCTGTTGGGCTAATGAAGCTGTTTCCAACTTTGAATTGACTTTCAACAATAACTGCAAGGATTGTTGATGTAATAATTCCGATAAGGATAGATCCTTTGATCTTCTTTACCATCAGAATAATTGTTAGCAATAAACCAACTGTGAAGACAACGATTGGCCACCCAACTAATTGACCACCGTCTCCTAGTTCTAACGGTACTGCAGATGGCTTTGAGTTAGTGCTTCCCCAGACCATATTTGGGGTGCGTCGAACGAAGCCGCTATCTACAAGTCCGATCAGCGCGATAAATAGTCCGATACCAACAGAGATTGCTACCTTGAGAGCTGTAGGAATTGCTTTGAAAACAGCGATTCTAAATCCGGTAAGAACCAAGATCAGAATCACAATACCTTCAAGAACTACGAGTCCCATAGCTTGCGCCCAGGTTGCATTCTTTGCGATAGAAACCGCAACGAAAGTATTAAGACCAAGACCTGTTGCTAATGCGAGCGGGAAGTTTGCGACCGCTCCCATAAGCATTGTAAGTAATCCCGCAATAAGAGCAGTACCAGCGGCAACAATAATGATGGCGTTAGTTCTATCGCCTCCACCAATGAATGCTCCGGTGCTATCTGTTGTTGCCAGGATGAGTGGATTGAGGGCCACGATGTAAGCCATTGTGAAGAATGTAACTACTCCACCACGGATTTCTTGGCCAAGAGTTGAACCACGTTGCGTTATTTTGAAGTATTTATCGAGCATGACTAACCTTCCTGATTTTGTTAACGGGGGTGTTTGCGACCCCGTGTGAAATAACGGCTCACAGACCGGAGGAAGATTCGGTAAGACTATCTATTACTTGTTGGTAATCCGGGAAACAACACCGAGAGAAATCGCGATTGATTGCCCAATGAACAGGGCGAAGAGAGCTGTTCCTAGTCCTACCGTGCCTCCAAGGAGGGCTCCGAGAATCAAAACGGTGCCTTCAATGCCTAGTCGCACCCGACCAACACGCACACCAGTTCGTTTGTGGATTGCTGTCATCAAGCCATCTCGGGGACCAGGACCCAGCGCGCAGGTGATGTAGAGGGCTGATCCAATACCAACCATTGCAATTCCGAGAAAATCCATTGCCACCCCTACAAAGAAATTGCTTGCAAGAGGAAAAACATTTACTCCGATTTGGATTGCACCAGCAATAATTACGATGTTCGCCAGAGTTCCAAAACCTGGTTTTTCTTTCAAGGGGATCCACAAAAGAAGTATCAGCGTACTGATGGCAAAAGTTGAAACACCAATTGAAATGTTCAACTTATTGGCAACTCCTTGCGCAAGAACAGTCCATGGAGCATTACCTGTATTGCTTTGAACCAGTAATGAATCACCTAAGCCGAAAATAAACAATCCAAAAAAAAGAATTGCACTGCGAGACAATGACAAATCCCAACGATGATTGGCTGCCCATGAAGTGTGGGGGATGGTCCTATGCGGCCTCAGGAAATCTGACAAAGATTTCTTAGTCGGTTCTGAACTCATCCTTGCAGTCTACGGGATACAATTTATGAATGGGGATAATTCAGTGTTAATTGGTCTCGGAACTTTAATCAACGTTATAGCAATTGTCGCTGGATCAGCTTTCGGAGTATTGGCAGGCTCACGATTAAGTATCAAGACACGAGAGTTGATAACCGACGTTTTAGGACTAATAACAATCTTGGCAGCTGCGGGTGCAGTGATTCCAATGTTTACTTCAGAATATTCACAATCCCTTCCCAAAGGTTGGACTTTGCTGAGCGTTCTTGGTTCACTCTTAATCGGCGGAATAATCGGATCGGCTCTTAAGCTGGAAATTCGCTTGGAATCCGTTGGAGAAAACCTTCGCAAGAAATTTGGAGCAAAGCAGGAAGGCACCTTCGTAGAAGGTTTTGTTTCATCCTCACTCTTGTTTGTCATTGGTCCACTCGCAATTCTTGGAAGCATCAGCGATGGCATGGGCACGGGTATAGATCAATTATCTCTAAAATCTATTCTCGACTTTTTTGCCGCTATTGCTTTCGCTGCCTCGTTGGGTTGGGGGGTTGCTGTTTCTGCGATTCCGGTCGGCATTTACCAGGGCATTTGGACCTTAATCGGGCTTCTTCTCGGAAGTGTTTTAGCGCAGTACCAGATCGATGCAATGACAATTGTTGGGGGTTTGATGCTTCTTTCTATTGGTCTTCGTTTGCTGCGTATCAAGGAAGTAGCCGTGGGCAACTTACTTCCGGCTTTGGCCGTTGCACCTATTTTCGTTTATCTCTTAAATAGTTTTATTCGTTAAAAAGTACTTGCGTCAATAACAAATCTGTATTTCACATCACTAGCAACAGTGCGATCATAAGCCGTGTTAGCGTAATCAGCTTTTATCACTTCAACATCACTGACAATATTCTTCTCGCCACAAAAATTGAGCATCTCCTGAAGTTCTGATACCCCACCAATCATTGAGCCAGTAATTGAGCGACGTCCGTCCAGCATCACACCTGCGTGAACCGCATAAGGTTTGCCGGGTAGACCAATCACCACAAGTGTTCCGTCTAATTTCAAAGTTTGAAGATACTCATTTATATCTAGTTCCGCGCTTACTGTATTGAGCACAATGTCAAAGGATTTCTTTAACTTGGCAAGTGCTCCTTCATCTTTAGTACATACAAAGTGATGAGCACCCATTTTCAAGGCATCCGATTTCTTTTCGGCTGAATGTGAAAGAACGGTTACTTCTGCGCCCATTGCAACAGCGAATTTAACGCCCATGTGACCTAATCCGCCTAGACCCATGACTGCTACCTTGGTTTTTGGTCCCACATTGAAGTGTTTGATTGGTGAGTACAGAGTAATTCCTGCGCAAAGCAGAGGGGCCACACCTTCTAGTGAGAGATTAGCTGGAATATGAACAGCGTAATCTTCATTGATCACAAAGTTGTTGGAGTATCCGCCTCTAGTTTGTGATCCACCATCTCTTTCAAGACTGTTGTAAGTACCAGTCATTCCTTCTAAACAATATTGCTGCAATCCCTGTTTGCAGTTTTCACACTTACGGCAAGAATCAACAAAAACACCAACACCGATGAGATCGCCTACTTTGAACTTAGAAACAGAAGCGCCGATTGCCGTTACTACTCCAGCAATTTCATGGCCTGGTACCAATGGATAGTAAACAGAACCCCATTCACCTCGCGCTGTATGAATGTCAGAGTGGCAAATTCCTGTGAACTTAACATCGAGGGACACATCATGTGCACCTACATCGCGACGATCAAACTCGAAGCTTTTAAGCGGGGAAGTTGAATTTTCTACGGCTAGTCCACGTGATTTCATTATTGTCCTTTTTGTGTAAATGGGAGTGGATCGGTTGAAACGTGAGCTGCTTTCGATGATCGAGCGGTTACTTCTCTCATGTGGTGACGTCTGCAGAGTACTTCATATGCAATTTCTTGACCCGGAGCTACGTCACCAACGACAACTTGTTCGCCTTGCGTAACCATGGTTCCATCGACAGTTCGTGCGTTATGAGTAGCTCTAGCCCCACACCAACAAAGTGCTTCAACTTGCAAGGTATTGACTCGATCGGCCAACTCCACAAGACGAGCTGAACCTGGAAACAACTTGGTTCTAAAGTCAGCAAGAATTCCGAAAGCGTAGACGTCTATACCTAAGCCGTCTACGATTTTTGCAAGCTGTTCTATCTGCTCTGGAAGGTAAAACTGCGCCTCATCACAAATTATGTAATCAACTCTTGAACCTTGAGATAACTTGTCGACGACAAATTTATGTATATCTAGATCTGTTGATACTTCAATAGCAGGACTTTGCAGACCAAGTCGTGAAGAAATAATTCCAGATCCCGCTCGGTCTTGCGAAGTAAATATCAAACCTGTTCGGCCACGACTTTGATGATTGTGAGCGGTTTGCAGAGCTAGCGTTGATTTACCGCTATCCATGGTTCCGCAGTAATAGATAAGTTCGGCCACGGGGTTATCTTGCCACTGCCTTACTCAATATGCAGGTTATTTCAGCAATAGCTTTAAATCTCCACGCCCTGATCTCGTAGCGCTTGCTGCAGTTTCGGGATCAAAGCAATGGACATGTCTACGGATATATGAGAGGCATCTCTGTACGCAACTACTCCATCTTTCACCGCTGGGCAGATATTCGAACAGAGCCAAGGAGTCGGGTCGATACTCTTAAATCCTGATACAGATAAGTTCTCGCTAGGTTCAGATGTATTGCACTCAGAAATAGGATTATCTGACAAGCACGCTGGTATATCCCGAAGAGGATGCGGTGTATCCGATATGTAGATTAATTTCTCTGATGAATTTTTAACTTGACTGAGAAGTTTTTCTTGACCATCGGTCCACCACTTCACACGATCTTTAACCTGTGGTGGCATTGCGAAATGCTGAAAACTGCTCATAATCAGAACATCAGGCTGAATCAGCTGTATACGTTTCACTGTGTTTTCTCGCCATTGCTTGCATCTAGAAGATTTAAACCCACCTTGATCACGGCGTTCTACATCAACTGATGGGCAAGCAGATTTGGTCAGCGAAATTAGCTTGTACCCAGATCTTTTCGCAATTTCATGTAGTGCAGGAAACCATTGCGCAGCATGTGAATCTCCATACAGCACCATAACTTTTTCCGAATCTAACTGGCCATACTCACATTTGCCTGATTCTGTTTGAGCATAGTTTGCATGACATCCATCGTCGTAAATCAGTGGACGGGATTTCATTTGGGCCAAGGAAACACTGCCCTTCACACCCGATACATTTATAGAGTCGCTGTTGGTTAACATGATGAGGACGCCCATGAAAACAGAAGCAACCGTTACATATGCGGCTTTTCGATAAACCAGCACAGGAAGCATCTTCTTGTGCCTGAAGGGTTCTTCAACAAATCTGTGTGTTAAATCCGCGAACAAAATCGTTGCGGCTATTGCAATCAAACGTTCAAGTACGGTCAATGGTCTTGCAAAATAGGTGCTTGGAAGAACTAGTAGTGGCCAATGCCACAGATAGAGCGGATAGGAAATTTCTCCTAACCATTGAAACAAGCGACTGTTTGCCACATCGTTTAGAAAGGGAGGCCAAGAATTGATTGTTGCAATGAGTAGGGCAGTGCCAATAACGGGAAGTGCAGCGTTTATTCCAGGAAAAGCTGTGCTTTCATTAAAGATAAAGGCACTACTCATAACAAGTGCGAAGCCAATTAATCCAACAAACTTCCTTGTTTTAACTGGCGGAACAAGAACCAAAAGGGCGCCCAAGCCAAGTTCCCAAGCTCTTGTTGGAAGTGAGTAGAAGGCCCAAATAGGAGAAGTTTCTGTTAGATAAATGGAATAAGCAAAAGATGCTGCCGTAACGAGAGCAATAAGATAAGTAATTGCTAATTTGTTTTTTAAATACTTTGCCAGTGTAAAGAAGAGCAAGATCAGAACCGGCCATACCAAATAGAACTGTTCTTCAACTGCGAGTGACCAATAATGGATGACTGGTGAAGGTGTCGCATCGAGGTTTTGATAATCTGCCTGCCACCAGGCAAACAAGTAATTTGAAACATATAAGCTGGCAGCAATTACATCTCGTCCTAACGACGCTCTCAAAGTTCCTGGGATTAAAATCCAAGCAATAACAGCTGTGATTCCAAGAACGAAAAAAGATGTCGGCAGCAACCTTTTAAATCGTCTGGCATAGAACTCTTTAAAATCAATCGTGCCGCTGCGCTCAACTTCTCGAACCAGTAGGCCAGTTATTAGAAAACCACTGATGACATAAAATATGTCCACGCCAATGAAACCGCCATCAATCCATTTCGCGTGAAATAGAGTTACTAACAAAGCTGCAAGGGCTCGTAATCCTTGTATTTGCGGGATTTTTGCGGTTGTTGATTTACTCATCAGAATCTTTTTAAGGATCGAATTATCATCGTTGGAAATTCGGAAAGTATTTTCTGCCTTCCATGCAGAGCATCTATTTCTAGAAGGAAGACAATCTCTGAGACTACTCCACCAGTGCTTTGCACTAGTTTAATTGCTGCACATGCTGTTCCACCTGTAGCGAGAACATCATCAACGATTAACACCTTCTGGCCGGGCGCACATGAATCACGATGGATTTGTAAAGTATCTGTTCCATATTCGAGACCATAACTTTCAGTAAAGGTATCGCCTGGCAGTTTGCCTGATTTTCGAATCGGAATAAATCCTACGTTCTGATGAATTGATAAAGCTGATGCAAAGATAAACCCCCTTGCTTCCATTCCTGCAACATAATCAGCATCTGTATTTGCTCCTGACATCGCAGCCACAATTGTTTTGAAGGCGTTGGCATCACTTAGCAATGGGGTTACATCGTAAAAAAGAATCCCTGGTTGCGGGAAATCCGGTATAGCTCGGATAAGAGACAAAGCATCGCTTAGATTCACGATGCTCATAGTTTCATATTTTTGTGTCCGAGAGGGGACTTGAACCCCTAATCCCTTGCGGGAACTAACACCTCAAGCTAGCGCGTCTGCCAATTCCGCCACCCGGACGAGTGAGGGCTAACGATAGCAACGAGCCTTGTTGGAAGCAAAAACGCACTTTCTGAGAGAGACTATGCATATGTCAACGAATCTATTAAGTGCAGCCGAACGAGAAGAGTTACATGCAGAAGCGGTTTCTATTTGCCAAACCTTAATTCGTATTCCAAGTGTTAATTATGGCGATGGGAAAGGTGACGAGTCTGCGGTAGCGGCCAAGGTTGTTGAATTACTAGGTGAAGTAGGCATCGATTCGAAAATATATGAATCAGCTCCTGGTCGCTGTAACGTGATTGCGCATATCAAAGGAAGCAATCAAGACCGTCCGGGATTAGTTGTACATGGACATTTAGATGTTGTTCCAGCCTCAGCAGAAGATTGGAGTATTGATCCATTTTCAGCCGAAATCAAGGAAGGAATGATCTGGGGTCGAGGCGCTGTAGATATGAAGAATATGGACGCAATGATTATTGCGATTTTCCGAATGTGGGCCAGAAAAGGGATCAAACCACCACGCAACATAGTTTTAGCATTCTTTGCAGATGAAGAAGCAGGTTCTCTTTTTGGTTCCCGTTGGATGGTTGCCCAACATCCCGAAATTTTTAAAGGTTGTACTGAAGCTGTTTCTGAAGTCGGGGGATTCTCAGTGACGGTATCCAGTGGAAAACGTCTCTATTTTATTGAAGCAGCCCAAAAGGGAATTCATTGGATGAAGCTCAGTGCTAGTGGCCGCGCCGGGCATGGTTCCATGATGAATCCTGAGAATGCAATAACCCGAATTAGCGAAGCAGTTAGTAAATTAGGAAATTTCGAATGGCCACAGCGTTACACGAAGACCGTGAAGCAGCTTTTTAAAAAGATCGCAGAAGCAACTGGCAAAACTTATGATGAAAAAGATTTACGTCCGTTGTTAGCAGAAATAGGACCAATGGCTCGGATGATCGGAGCCACACTGCAAAATACCGCCAATCCAACTATGTTGGAAGCAGGGTATAAGGCGAATGTGATTCCACAATCTGCGAACGCGGTGATAGATGGACGCTTCTTACCAGGACTTGAGCACGAACTAAACCAAACAATTCAAGATATTGTGGGTCCGCAAATCTCAATTGAAACAATTACTCATGACATCGCTTTAGAAGTTGATTTCGAAGGCGACTTAGTTGAAGCAATGAATCGGTCCATCCTCGTTTTCGATCCTGAGGCTATTCCTGTTCCATATTTGATGAGTGGCGGAACAGATAACAAAGCCTTAAGTGAACTTGGGATAGTTGGATACGGATTTTCTCCTCTGAAATTGCCGCCAGATTTAGATTTTATGGCTCTGTTTCATGGAGTAGATGAACGTGTGCCAGTTGATGGAATAAAATTTGGTGTTGATGTACTTGAAAACTTCCTAAGCAATTCTTGACACTTCATTAAGGGCAGTGCGTACAACATCTGGAAGGATTACTTCTTCGCTAGATAAAGCACCACGTAGTTGGGCTCCTGTTCGAGCCCCTAAAATCACACTAGTTACGTGTGCGCAATCTCGAACCCAAGCGAGTGCAACTTCAAGTGGTGAATACCCCAAGCCTTCAGCAGCGACACATACTGCTTCAACTATTTGCGAATGCTTGTCCGATAAATATGGTTCAACAAAAGAGGCGAAATGGGGAGTGGCGGCACGAGAATCACTAGGGATTCCTTTGCGGTATTTCCCAGTGAGAACTCCACGGCCAAGGGGTGACCATGCCAAGAAGCCAACATTTAGTTTATCAACAGCATCAATGATGTCTTCTTCAACTTTTCGGTTAAGTAGCGAATACTCATTTTGAATAGTTGTGATTGGCGCTTTGTTTGCGATTACTTCTTGCCTAGTTATTGCATGCGCACTCTGCCAACCCGAAAAATTTGAAATTCCTATATAGCGCGCTTTTCCACTGGTGTACGCATAATCCAATGCGGAAAGAGTGTCATCTAAAGGGGTTTCCGGATCCCATGAGTGAACTTGCCACAAATCTAAATAATCAGTGTTCAAACGTTGGAGGGAAGCATCCAGCTGAGCGATTAACGCTGACCGTGAGTTATCCACCTTTCGAATTCCCTGCGGAAAACTAATTCCTGCTTTTGACGCGATAACAACATCATTTCTTTCAAATAAAGTCCCGATTAATCCACCTATTACTCGTTCACTATCACCATCACCATAAACAGCTGCTGTATCAATAAAGTTTCCACCCGCATCAAGAAATGCTCGGCATTGCTCGGCTGCTTCATGTTCGTCGGTATCTCGACCCCAGGTCATAGTTCCCAGACCGATGCGAGAGAGCATCAGACCGCTCTTGCCTGCGCGTCGTAATTGCATGGGGTGACCTTAGCAAGTGTGTATTCCTAAATGCCGATAACCTTGCTGTATGACCACAGTGATTTTGCTCCGACATGCCCATTCGATTGCTAATGAAAAGGGCGTGTTAGCTGGTCGTGCATCTGGAATAGCGTTAAGTAAGAAAGGTCTAATCCAGGCAAAGGATTTAACCTCACGGTTGGGTAATTTGAAGTTTAAGAGCATTCGCATAAGTCCGATGGAAAGGTGTTTACTCACCTTGGAACCATGGCTTAAGGAACAAAAACTCGCCGAAAGAGATTTTGTTGTGGATAACGGTCTCACCGAAGTTGATTATGGTGATTGGACTGGAAAAAAACTCTCATTACTTGCTTTGAAGAAAGAGTGGAAAATAGTTCAGAGAACGCCAAGCAAGATGGTTTTTCCTGATGGAGAGTCTCTCCTTCAGGTTCAAAAGAGGGCAAACGAGTCTTTGATGAAAGCAGTCAAAGAAGCTCAGGGTGGGGCAGCGCTCATTGTGAGCCACGGTGATGTGATTAAGTCGATCATCGCACATTGTCTTGATTTAGAACTAGATAAGTTCCAAAAGATTGTTATTGATCCCGCCTCGATCTCAATTTTGGATTACAGCAAAAAGAGTTTCAGGCTTCTACATCTCAATGACTCATCAACTAATTTCGATTTTCTATCGAAAAAATCTCGTTCAATGAAAACTCTTGTCGGCGGAGGATCAGGTCGCAAATGAGTCCAATTGTCTATGAATTCAATCCAGTGGAACGATTTGTAGCTGGAACGGTAGGAGTTCCGGGTGAACGGACCTTTTTTATTCAAGCACGAACAGGTTCTCGAGTGGTTTCAGTCGTTGTAGATAAGTCACAAGTTATTGCACTCGGAGAGCGCACAAAGATAATGCTTCGAGAAATAAAGAAATCTGATCCAACCGTGTCCATTAAAGCCATCGAAGTCGATGATGCACCGCTAGAACAACCTATATTCGAAGAGTTCCGTGCAGGAGTCATCGCCATGGCTTGGGATGCGCAGAACACTGTGATTATTTATGAGTTACGTGAAATGACTACATCTGATGATAAAGATGATGAAGAAGTTATCTTTGATGAGAAAGATTTATCAGTGGATTTGCTTCGTGTCCATGTAGCTCCAGCACAGGCCGCGGCATTTGCAAAGAGGTGTCTTTCCTTAGCCAGTGCCGGGCGATTACCTTGTCCATTTTGTGGCATCCCCATAGATCCAAGCGGTCACTTGTGCCCACGGTCAAATGGATATCGCCGATGACAGCAAGTGAAGAAGTTTTACTCCGTGGCGAAATGGTTGTTACAGGTCGCTTAATTGATGCATCAAATGCGACATTACTCGCTGAATGTTCTTTGGGAAATGAGAAAGTTAGGTGCATTTACAAACCTATTGCGGGGGAGCGACCATTGTGGGATTTTCCTGATGGGAACTTAGCTCAACGGGAATACGCTGCATATTTAATCAGTAAACATGCCAACTTTAACCTAGTCCCTTTCACAATTCTCAGGGATGGTCCATTTGGTTTCGGCATGGTTCAGCAGTGGATCGATATCGATCAATCTGTGGATCTAGCAACTTTTTTTAGCACCAATGATTTGCAACTACGAAATATGTGCCTCTTTGATGCCATCATCAATAATACCGATCGAAAAATTGGTCACCTTCTTCCACAATCCGATGGAAAGCTCTTCGGCTGTGATCACGGAGTTACTTTTCATCACGAGTACAAATTAAGAACTGTACTTTGGCAATGGGCTGGGGATTCTCTAACACCTGATGAATTGCAAACACTCCAAGAATTGTCGCAGAAATTGCAGGATTGCAAAATTGATAATTTGGATACATTAATTACTGATGATGAATACAAGGCTTTGCTAAGGCGCATCGGGGATTTGATAGATGCAGGAACATTTCCTATGCCTAGCCATGATTGGCCTGCAATTCCGTGGCCAGCCTTTTAGGATCGCATAGGACTACTTGCATTAGTATTGATTCATGAAGTCATGGCCGCAGGTGTACATACCCACCATTGATTCGAGATTCACATTCCCAGCACTCAAGCTTTTAAATTCAGCGACTCAATCAATCGAAGAGCTTCCAATTAAGAGCACCTACCGCATGTATGTATGCGGGATAACTCCTTATGATTCAACACATTTGGGTCACGCTGCCACGTATCTTTCCTTTGATGTGATGAACCGTTATTTGAGGGCAACAAAGGCTGAGGTTCGATTCGTTGAGAACATTACCGACATTGACGATCCTTTACTGGAACGAGCTAATCGCGATGGTGTTGACTGGCAAGACTTAGCAAATTCACAAATTGATTTATTTCGCTCTGACATGACATCTTTGCGAATAATTCCACCCGATTCATATATTGGAGCGGTTGAAGCAATCGGCTTGGTAACGCAGAAGATTGAGAAACTTCGTGAGGCAGGTGCCATTTACTCTGTTGAAAAGGACCTGTATTTCCGTGTGCATAGTGACCCGAATTTTGGAACAAGATCACACTTATCGGATAGCGAAGCCCTCAAGATTTTTGCCGAACGCGGGGGAGACCCAAATCGTGTAGGTAAAGAACATGCTTTGGATTCATTAGTGTGGTTAAGTAAAAGAGCGAATGAACCAGGTTGGCCGAGTATTCATGGCGAGGGAAGGCCCGGTTGGCATATCGAGTGCTGCGCAATAGCACTTGGATATCTCCAACCAGATGAAAACGAAGAATTCTTGATTGATATTCAAGGTGGCGGGAATGATTTGATTTTCCCGCATCACGAAATGAGCGCAGCACAAGCTCGTGTATCGACTGGGAAAGATTTTGCTCGTATGTACGTGCATACCGGAATGATCGGTCTTGATGGCGAAAAAATGAGCAAAAGTTTGGGCAATCTAGTCTTTGTATCTTCATTGACCCAATCAGGCTTTAATCCCATGGCGATCAGATGTGCCCTTTTGATGCAAAATTATGCAACGAGCAGAATGTGGAGTGATGAATTGCTTAGAC